>ERZ1046740.678-NODE-678-length-27490-cov-9.363113_pt1 | contig 27490 bp, 44 predicted proteins | sample MGYA00383093_ERZ1046740 | MGnify/ENA primary metagenome ERZ1046740 (study PRJEB29581, sample SAMEA5548363) | metagenome | biome: marine; feature: coastal; material: water | depth 25 m | study: Short-term variability in the microbial, nano- and picoplankton... | reverse complement strand
AGCGTCTAAAATGTCTTTTATCTCTTTGTTTGTAATTTCCATAATTACCCTATAAATTTCTCGAAATACCTTTTAGCATATTGAGCCCTCCAGTGAGCTTTTAGCGTCTTAGGCTCGTTCAGTACTGCCTTGTTGAACCTTTCGGCGTAGTAATTACCCTCTAGTTTAGCCCTGTGTAGCTCGGCGCTTGCTGTTTTTTTTACGGACTCCATAAACTCGCGTAGCTCCTCCGTGCTGTCTGTAATTAGCCCCTCTCTATTCATGTGTTTATAACAGCTAAGCCAATCGTAAACCTCTGGGAGCTCTCCGTTTTCTCGAATATAGTTAACTACCCCGTTGTACATTTGAGACTGAAACTCGGGCGTCTCTCTTCGCTCTTTGTAGTGCTTCTCTTTAATTTCTCGCTCCATTTTCTGGGCTTCGTCGCTTGTTTTTTTAATTACAGATCTTTGGTGCTTTTGGTATGCGTTTAGCACTTTAGAAATATATTTTTTGTCAAAGCTCTGGTAATGCTCGACCTCAACTGGCAGCGATGCGGTTAACGCCATTTCAAAAGCGTACTCTATCGACTCTATCGATAAATTGCCATAATTTCTACGGAGAAACATTACTAAACTCTTAAGCTGTTCATTGTTCGGCGACTCTTTAACTCCTAAATCGTTAGAAACACTCATTAATTTAAGCGCTAATAGTTTTATTTCTTCTCCTTGGTACTCTGTGACTTTTCGGGAAAAATAACCGCTTAAAACGGCTCTCTCATCTTTACTACTAATTAGAGACGTCGCTCCAATCTGAGTTTTTAATATCGTTGAAAGTTTGCCCGTAGCTTGTGGCTGTCTTTTCTCTAGCTGTCTGTTTTTTTCCATTTCTGTTTATTTTCTCAATTTCTAATAAGATCCAGTTTGCGCAATGTCGGCGCTGCTCGTCTATTCTTCTCTCTAGTTCATCGTTGCTTAATGTGGTCGCGAAAATATTAATTAACTCTAATACTAAACTTTCTTTAAACTCTTGGCTTTTCACTTTCAGCCTTTGAGCTATTCCAAATAACATAGTTGAGGAATTAGCCAGCTCAGTTTTTAAATTTTCCCTTTTATTAAAGAAATACTCCTCATTATTATCCTTATTATCATTCTTGTTACTGGTCGTTCGTTGGTCGTTCGTTGGTCGCTCGTTGGTCGTTTCGTTGGTCGCTGTCTGGTATTCCGAGTACTTAACTACCTTTATCTCAGTGCCTTGTCGGCTTGATTTAATGGCTATTTCGTTGGTCGATTTCAGGTTGTTTAGTGCGGTCCTGATTTGTCTTTCTGTGAGACCTGTCTCTTTCGCTAATACCTCCCTAGAGGTTAAAACGTGTCCTTTTTTAACGACCTTGCCCCTGTAGCTGTTCTCTTTATGGTTGACTTTTAAAAGCAAGTGAATAAACAACACTTTACTAGGTATGTGATCGTACCACTCCCAACTAATTAAACTCCTGTGTAATTTTATCCAGCCTTGCATGGTTGTATTAGTTTAAGTGTTTCATTGAATTTTTTACAAGTTGTTAAAGTTTAAAGCAAAAAAAATTAGTCCTCCTTAATTAAAACAACTCCTCGAACTTTTAACGTTTTAAGGCTTCCCTCTTTAATCCGCCTGTCTATAGTGACGCGATTAATACCAAACTTTCGGCTGTACTCCGATTTAGTGTAAAGTTTGTCTGGATTTATACTTATTGTTTTTTTCATGGTTCTAATTTACAAAATGTAAGTTAATGGTGCAAAAAGTAGCGGCTCAAACGAACCGCTTAGGCTTTTATTTAGTATCTACTATAAAAACGTCCCCTTTTACCTCTCCCCAGCCTCCTATATAGACTGTCTTATAATGTCCTTTTAGAACTCTGTCTCTGACTGTCCTAGGACTTAATCCGTACTTAGCAGCGTAAGCTCTTGGCCTTAAGTATTTATTTAACGATTTCATAGTTGATAATTTTAACGCGAATTGTCGGCGTGTCCTTAATTACTAACGGCATTTTACTATGCTTTAATCCGCTTAGCTGGTTTATTTCGTTAATGGTTATCGCGTACTCGTATAAATGGTAAATATCTATAGCTGTAAGGTCTTGAACCTTTTTAATGTCTCCGTCTTTCGGATGCTCTACTATTGTAAATTTATAATCTCCCGACATTGTTTTTTTAAATTCGCCTAAATGATACAACGCCATATTGTACTGGCGCTGGCTAGGCTTGGTTAATATTATTGTTTTTTGAGTCTCTAGGAATAGGGGCAAGTTAACAACAACCGCCCCAGTACCTAAACTAAAAACCCCTTTTAAATCCTTGCAATACTCAATAAAATCTAAGGCTTTTTCTTCGTGCTTGCTAGGCGTTACTCTTATAGACATAGTTTGCCCACTTTTTACCGTTCTTGTAAACCATGTCTGTAGATATACTAAAGCCCTGATCTCTGAGTTTATGAATATAAACGGCTAGCCTAGTAATTCTGTAAAGGCTGATCGCGTCCCAGCTTGTTATTACCCCGTGCTTTAATAAATGGGCTTTAATTTTCTCCTCCTGACTTTCTCGGTTATTTTTCAAGCTCATAGTTTCTAAAATGGCAGGTCTCCCTCGCTTTGCTGTTCGTCGAACTCCTCGCGGTTATCGTTGCTTACTAATTCAATTTTCCAGCCGTCTAAACTATTAAAATATCTCTTTTCTCCTTTAGGGCTATCCCATTTACGGCCCCTAATGTTAAAGTTAATTTCTACATCGTCGCCAACTGTAAAAGGATCTAATAATTCTGTCCTCGTCTGTGTAAATTGAATAATTACCGTTTGCGGATATTCCTCTGGCGTCTCAATTACAACCTCACGCTTTGCGAATTTTTCACTAATTTGATTAGTCTCGAATAATTCTATAATGGTTCCCTTAATCGTGTTCACGCTATTTTATTTTTAAGTTTCTGTTTTCTACTAACTGGCAGCCGTCTATTTCTACCCCCGCTTTTAAATCTTTCTTTATTGCTGCTTTGTCTGCCGCCTCAGTTACTTTTTTAACTTTGTAAACGTCTGGCAAGCTATTAACATTATCGACGTTTACAACCGTGCTTTTTCTGGTTGTAACGGTTTTAGTATCTAGATCGATTTCCCCGAAAACCTCTACAGCTTTAACTAGGTTATTTTTAAGTCTATCCACTACGCTTTTAGCTTGCTTTTTTCTAGCCTGTAAACGTTTAACCTCCTCGTCTATCCTAGCAATAAAAGACTCCTGATCTCCGATAATTTCTAAATAACCGTTAGCTTTTTCTGTCAGCTCGTTTTCTTTAATTTCTAACTGCTGGCCTAACTCCTCTGTTAGCTCCCCGCCGTTCTCCTCGATTTGTTCAAACAGAGCTATTAACGCCCCGTTAATTTGATAAAGTGAATTTTTCATATTTATTATTTATTGCTTTTTTCGTTTTCAAACTCTACTCTTTTAATGTTAGTTTCTAGAGTTTTTTCCAGCCTGTAAACCTTTAATACCTCTAGTAATGTCTTTTGCCCGCTTTTCACTATATCAGTTAATTGGGCTGCTTTTGCTGTTTCAGACTTTACAAACGGACGTTTGTCCTTGGCTTTTGCTGGGTCGTTATTTCCTGTTTGTGGTTTGTTTTGCTGACTAGGGGGCTTTATATCGTCGCTGTGCGTTTTGTCGGCGTCGTCTATATCTCCAGTAGCGACTAAGAAAGTGTAAAGTAATGTATATTTTAACGCGTATGTCGTAGCTTTTCCAGCTGCTTTGTCCTGAGAGTCTACCCCGTGACCGTAACCCGTTAGCTCAATTTGTTCGCCGCTTTCATGAATTAACAAATACTTTGTTTTAACAGAAATAAATACAGATTTTTTAGGCTTTCCGTAATTGTCGGTAAACTCTGTAATTTTCTCGTCAGTCTCTACATCTGTAGGGAATAAAGCCAGCCCGTTATCTCTCATAGCTCTGTTAACCATTAGCTTAACGTCCTTATCGCCTACGCCTTTATAAGCGTTGTTACCTACTCCTACGGTCAAATTTTTACTTACAGTTTCGCAAGCCTCCATAACAGAGTTAACTGCTTTTATCAGGTTTTTCATATTTAGGGAATATTTAAGAGCCTCCGCTCTTGGTTAATTACTTTGCTTTTTGAGTGTAAACATAGACGTTTTCGAAAACTTCGTTAAACGTTATTTTCGGTTTGTCTACCCATTCTTTTTGCGATTTACTACCGTCTGGGTAGAATGAGCTTTTAATGTTTGGCGCTAGGCCTTTGATAGTGTTCTTTTCCATATTCTATTTATTTGCTTGTGAGCTACAAATATACAGAACTTGCCGTAAACGGCAATGGTAAACACGAAAAAAAGTTTGAAATTAACTTAACAATGGTTTGTTGATAGGTTTAAACCGATTCCCAGAAAAGGAATTTTTCGGATCTTTCTCTTATTGTTTTAGTAGGGTTTACAGGTTTTCCGAATATAAAGCCAAACATTAAGCCCGTGGCGCTAACGATATATTCGCCGTCCGTAATGAAGTTAAAAACCTCGTTACTGATTTGAGCATTAACTATAAAGCAATTCATAACGTTAATATTAGGCTCTTTATCTGTAAGCTCTTTGCCAGTGAAATTAGTAGGAATTATAGGACGGTATTTAATTTGCGCGATCATTACCTAAGTATTTCATAAAAGCCCCGTTTTTATCTTCAAAAGCCTTAATAGCTTGCTCTTTTATATCTGTAGCCTCAAAGTAGACTAAAAGTAAAACATCTTTAATGAGCGCGTACTCGTCCTCGTCGTCAGCCCCTCCGAAAACTAAATTAAAAACGTCGTCGTATTTTTCCATTACCACGCGCCTAGAGTCGAAAAACAAGCCTATTAGTTCGTCAGCGTCTTGCGGGCTTATATTGTGATTACTGAACTCTTTAGCGAGTGACTTTTTCACATTCATATTACAGGCGCTGAATTTAGATCGAACCAGTTTTTCCAGCTCAGCCTTTCCCATTCCATAACTCGCCTCGCTTATTATGCTCTGTATGTACTCGGTTGTACTGTCCATTTTTATTCTTAAGAACCTAGAAAATGCTCGGCTTTTAGCTTTGTCTATTTCTCCGTGTGTTTCAAATTTATATTGATAGTCTCCTAAAAAATCTAGTTTATCAAATAATTTATGATTTAAAAGAAATGTTAACGGCTTTCTTACTTGTTCCTTTTCAACCTTTTCAACCCTGTTAAAATACTCTTTAACCTTGACCCATGCGTTCGCGATCTTCTCAATATTCGAAATTATTAAGAAACTTAGAACTACTAAAAAGGCGAAAATCCCCCCGTATTGTTTAGCTATTTCTGTCAAGTTCACAACTCTAATTTTTGTTTTACTAGCCCTCATACCGTTAAAGTAAAAAAGACCTCCCTAAAAGTAGCTAAAATTAGTTAAGGCTCTTTTTTTAATCGTTTAAGTTCTTACTAGTAGAAGTCGTTCCATGTTGTGCCGTTATAACCTTGGTGTTTATTGGTTGTCGTGTTAAATATCATAGAAACGCTTTCTGGGTGTGTTAACGCGTCCCTTTGAGTTGTCGTAAGCCTTAAGGGCGCAAAGCTAGTGTAAGCCTTTAATCTTTCCCTGTATAGGTTTATATCTCTAAACGTATAACCAGACGCTGAACCGTCCAAAACTATAAAGTCAGAAAGCAACGGAGTCTGCTCTCGAACAATAGAGCCCTGTCTTATTTCGTGCGTTTCGTGAGTGCTTGCATCTTGAAAAGTTTTAGTACCGTTTGGATCGTTAGAAATAGCTGGCGAAAAAACATAGTAATAACCAGACGGGCTGCTGTTTAAAACGGTTTCTGGAATTCTGTAAAGCTCTCCCGCACTATAAACGTAAGTTTCTGGAAATGTCCAGCTATTAGAGGCGTCTATTAATAAGTCGCTATCGTCTGCAAAAACTAGCCGCCTTTCAATCGCTCCCCCTAATTCAAGCCTAGAAATAGCGTTTAAATGAGCCTTAAAACCCTCCCTAAATGCGTCCTGTAGAAACCTGAAATCGTCCATAACTAAAGGATAGCCCCCCGTTTGGTCTGTGTTTTTTAACTTATTCATACATTAAAAAGTTTGTAATTCGTAACTATTGCCCGCTAAGTTATAGAAATTAACGCGCTTTCTAAAAATGTTCTCGTTGTAGTCAACCCCGTTAACGTCTTGCCCCGTGGTAACGCTTAAAGGTATTTTAATGATATAGTCCGCTCCGCTTATTAGCTCGCTTTGGTTACTTAAATAAGTAGCGGCTCCAGATTCCGAAACATTAAAGAAATAGATCGCTGGCCTAGCCTCTGCTAAATTATATATGTATGTGAAAATTACGTTAGCCGTGTCTAAAATATGAATGTTAGACGGGTAAACGTAGGGGTTAGGATATGTTTCGTTAAGGTATTGCTCTAGATAGATAATCTGAGCGTTAAAAGCCAGTTTAAACTTAATACTGTAACTAAAGTCTGTAAAATACCCGTTAATATCCTGTAGAGGCTTGGCTAGTGCTTTTAACAGTGCTAGCGTTTTCTCTTTCCTTAAAAAATGGGGTAATAGCTTTCTTAAAAAGCTGTAAACGTTAAACGACATAGCTTTAAATTACTGGGTTATAAATAATGTTTAGCGGATCGTCTAAAGGAAAAGCTGGGTCTATTTCTAAATAACCAGCGTCGGCTGTGTAGTTTTGTCCCGTGTCCGAATAACTGCCCGTTCCTATTTTAGCCTCTGAACTGTTAAGGACTGGATCGATAACGCCAACGGCTTGCTGTACTGCGTCAATTAAAGCTGTACGGTTAAAGACTCCGTCGAAAGGTAGGTTTTTAACATAGTTGTTAATCGCTACGTCTACAGGCCTTGTTGTTCCGTCGGAAATTAAAACCCCGTCAGCGCCTATAAGTAAAGGATCGTAGTTAATAGTAATGTTTAGCTTTAATAAATCGGCTGAGACGTTTGTTATAGCTAAGTTAGTGCCAGCAAATTTAATGCGGTTTATATAGGACCTTAGCGCGTTTTCCTCTGAGCTGTCTAGTGTTGTGAGTCCTCCAGATCCGTCGTCTTTGGCTACCTTTATACGTACTTGGCCGCTCCCCTCAATCGCTGACGCTCTAGTTACTACTTTTAACCCTGTCGCCGCTGCTGGATATTCAAAGCGTAGCGTTGACGGATTCCAAATTAAACTATCTCCATACTGGAAATTAAGGGCTTGCTGTTGATACCAGAGCAAGGTGCCTGTTACTAGCGTCTCACTTAACGCCTCGATTTCTGCCTTATGCTGGTCAAAAATATTTTCATGCGCCCAATGAGCCACAGCTATAACCCAGCAAAGCAAACGCCAAACCGCAACCTTTGACGAGCTTGTTAAGTCGGTTAAAAAAGTTTGCGCTGTGTCAGGGTTTGGGACTAGAGCGTTAAGCTGTGCCTGTTGCTCTTTCTCTGTTATGATCGCGTCGTAAATTTGTTGTATAGTCCTAGCCATGTGTTAATTATTTTCTGAAAATGTACCAAACTAGACGAACTCCTACAAATAATAAAAAAGCGTTTAGTCTTGGTCTTTTATACGCTGTGAGCAAGTCCTTAAATATTAAGTCTTGGTCTAGCGGTTTACCTATTTTATTCTGTCTTAGGTAGTCGTGAACTATGCAAGGCGGGAAATAACCATTAACCCAGTTCTCGTTTATCAGAGTGCAACCGTCAGACTGTGTGAAAAAGTCCCAGTTTTGCGACGTTACAGCCTCTTCAATCATTACCTGTAAACGCTCAGGGACTTGTAAAAAGTAGTAGCCGTCTCTTATGTGCTCAATAACTTGCCGTTTATTCCACACCTTCACATTCATAGACCGAAATTTTACCCTCTGAAATTTCTAGTTTTTCCGCAATAATAGACTTATACACGCCTATAAAACCCTTAGTAGGCAAACAGAAGTTATTTAATTGCTCAGGGGTTAACGTAGATAAATTGTGCCCGTTGAAAGGCTCGCCAGTTTTTGCGCTTTTTAAGGTTAGCTTTGAGTATCTAGATTGAAAAGCCGCGGTGTCAGAGAATGCGCTAAGGTCAAAGCCTAATTTAGGCGGGTTTCCTTTAATATACTGCTGGTCCACTAAAATAACTGATTTCGGCAGCTCAAAGCCTTGCGTCGTTTGTAGCGCTGTATCGATTTCATAAACAACACGCTTATTTTGAGCGCTTAATACGTTAATAGATAAGATTAAAATTAATGTTAAAATGGTCGTTTTCATAATGTTGATTTTGTGTTTAAATATACTAATTAATAAAAAGCGTTCCACGCTGTGCCGTCGTAACCCTCGTGTTTGTTTGTGTTTAATAGTTGTTAAATTAACAAAATAGAGTTTATAATTTAACCCATGATCCGTTCTCTCTCCCCCAAAAACCTACACTAGTAAATGTTGCATCGGTGTCTGATACGTATATTATCATGCCGTCTGATGCGCTCCCAACATCTGAAACGGTTATAACTGGTAACTTATAAGCCCCCCAATTAACAAACTGCCAAGCGTTCGAATTGGTTTTATCTCTTATTGTTAAAGCTGATGAACTAAAAAACTCAATGTCGAAAATATTATTATTTCCTGTCAAGTCATAAAATTGCTGTTTATTAGCTCTTACTTTCCAGTTTAAAGTTCCTGACGTAGAACGAACCTCACAAATACCGAACCCCCCTGAGTCGAAACCTATCCTAGCTTTATTAATTCCAGAATGAGTTGCTGAAATATATTGATTAGATAACGTAGAATTTAAAGTTATTTCCCGCGTTGTGTTCAGCGTATTATTAATAGTTGTCGCTCCCTCTATACTAACAGAGCCAATATCGTTAACCTTTAGTAATTCTGTTCCTGTGCTATTTTCAACCAATAAAGAGGTAGTGGCTGAGGTAGAGCCTAAACCTGTTATCGTTGTTGACCTTATAAACGACTGCCTACCGTTATTAATCCTGAATATCTCTTGTCCTCCTGAGTTTTCAAAAAGTATTGTGTTAGTTGACGACGACATATCAGAGCCTATAACTTTAAGTTTAGCACCTGCACCACCAACAAAACCTGTACCTGCTACTTGTAAATCACCCTGAAACTTACTTTTTCCACTTCCTAATAAAAACAAGTTGTTATTTCCGCTAGAACCAATATAAGTTCCTGCTCCTGATCCATTTATAAAATTCAAGCCGTTAGACTTTTGGTATAGACTTATACCATTAGCATTAGTAGGGTTGATACCGTGTAGAGCTGAGTTCTTAATAAGAAAAGCTCCTACTTCATTACCAAGTAAAGTTAACTTATTACCTCCTAGCAAATGGAACCTATCACTTGTTAAAGAAAGGTCGGCGTTAGCCATGTTATCCCCTCCGCCCATGTCTAACCATTGCGCCCCGCTAAAATATTGATAAATGGAGTCTGTAGAGTTGTAAATTACTAGTCCAGAGTCTAGCGCCGTGGTTGTTATGCCGTCCCTCTCTGTAGTTGTTAATATTGGAAATTTAACACCTTTAGAGTCGCTGGAAATATCCAAAATAGCGTTACTGCTTGCTTGCTCTCCTGATCCTACCGTTAGCCAGTCTTTAACAACTAGCTCCTTTTCTATCTGCTGCGCGTTTACAAAAAATGATAAGAGTAAACCGAATAATAAAATTAACTTTTTCATGTTTTAAAAAACCTTTTTAATAGTTGCGTAAATTTCCACCTGTCCAGCTGTTAACTGGTCTAGGTTTGCTCCTGTAGCCGTGAATGCTGCTAATATGTCCGTGGCTACCGTGTCGCTTTCAATGTCTTTATTTTCTGACGCTTTACGGCCTGTGGTTAGCATATCCTGAGCAAACCCATATTTTGAGCTCTCCCCAGAAACCCCTAGTTCCAAACTTAAAGCTGTTACTCCAGCACCCACAAAGGCTACCGTTACGCGCCGCCATACGTCGCTAATTTCGTAACCCGCTGGCAAAGAGTAAATATTGATATTTTGAGTAGTTGAGGCTGTGTTTAAATCGCTATAGTTTACGTCTCCTATCTTGAGATAGTTAGGCGTCAGCTCCTCCCAGTCCCCAGCGTCAAAAACGCCTGTTGTGCTAGCTGCTGTACATTTGTAAACGGACCCGTTGTAAACACAGGAAAACCCCGTTAAATAGGTTTTTGTTGGTTCGTACTCTCGAAGCCCTAAGAGGTGCGAGTCGTCGATTAAATTAGGGTAACTGTTTGTTAAGTCTAGTAACCTTTGTCTTACTTCCTCGGCTGTTATGTCGTTTGCCGTGTTATCGTTTATGTAGGTCGCTATCTCACTTAACAACGTGGTCCTGTCTTTTAAACTCATAGTGTTCTATTATTGAAAGCATTATTGAAAGCATTATTGAAAGCGCCTAAAACAGTCCCTAGTTGTTGCTCGTCGGCGTTGTTAACTACAAAGTCACGATTTGAAAAAAAGTTAATAACCTTAGTCTCTCCGATCTCTGAATTATTAACCGCTAATTCGTTGCCGCTTTGTATAGTTGTATTAATGTCTATTTGTGGGTTGTCCGCTAACAATTTAAAAAGCCCCGTTTCTAGGTTTCCGTAATTTTGTAGCGTTACGTCTAAAAGGTCTTGCCCCTCTGTTACTGTGTGCATTATTTCGCTTGTTTTCTCTCGGCGTCTATATCAATTTGCGCTAAGTCGTTAGGGTCTATTTGCACGCGCTTAACGCTGTAGTTGTCGGACTCTAGATTTAGGCTAATTTCTTGCTCTAACGCCACAGGGTTAATATTTCCGTTTAAATATCTGGCTAGGCCTACTCCGATCAAAGGGAACTGTCTATAGTGCCCTTTGTCAGCTAGTATAATGTGCTCGACGTGTTGAGAATCTGAAAATCCTAGCAAAATGTCCCCGTCCTGTAGGCTTAAGTCTCCCGTCTCGTCAGTTATTATATCTTTAAACCCTCCCATTAGTGTTTAACTTTGTCATTTTCTATGTCTCCCTCTAAAGTTATGGTTAATTGAGAACTAAACCAACTAGATAAAACCGTTTTTAAAGCCGCTCCGCCGTCGGTAGGAACTGGAACCCAACTACTAATTAAACCCTTTAACTGGTTAACGTCTTTTTCTAGAGCGTTTATCTTGTCCGTAAGAGGCTCTACTTTAACAAGTCCTTTATTGTCTCCCTCGTTAATGATTACCTCTTCTGTATTTAAAAGAACTTTGTCAACCTCTGTACTAATCGATACAAACCCGATAGACTTATTAATAAATGTCACTATTACAACACTACCCTTTTTAGGGAAAATGACTAAGCCAGTAGTGCCGTTTATTTCTGACTGCAACCTTACATCGAAAAGTCTAGCATTTCCGTTTATCGGGTCCGCTGTAATTGTTCGCTTACCCTCGTCAATCTCTATAACCTCACAGGCTAAGCTGTATATTTCCTCGCTTCTGTCTTTTACGATCTCAGTTAATACCTCTTTCAAGCTCTTTTTGTCCATACCCTAAACCTCCGCTTTTCTTCCTAATTCTACAATTTGCCTAAAGCCTCCCTGTCCGAAAGTAGTTTTAACAGAGTCGGCAAAATACTTACCGGTGTACTCTGGAAATTTTAGACTTTTATACTCTATAATATCGCCATGCTCTATAAAAGGTTCGCCGAAAGTTGTAAACGCACCCCTAAAACCCGTGTATTTAAAAAGAGGTAGCTCTCGCTCTGCGGTCTCTTTTAGTGTGGCTTGGTCTAGGTCGTAAAAAAAGGCTGTCCTTACCTCTCCTGTAACGTCGCCTACTTCTACCTCTATTTTTTGGTTATTTGGTAGCATCGATACAGCTTTTATTCGAATTTTAACGTCTTCCTCTTTTTGATAGGTTAGATCGTCGTTTATAACTTGGACCTCTTTAGTAATAGCAACCTCCTTGCTAAGCTCGTCAACGTATTGCTTACCTACTTGCAGCTTTTTACCCTTAATGAAAGCGTTTAATAAATAGGTCTTTTTTAGCTCCTCGATAACTTGCGCGGGCGTTGCGTTAGATATTCTAAACTGCCCTAGCTCAGCGGTTGCCGTATTGGTTGTAAATTCAACCTCCCCCGCTATGTCGCTTAACAGGGTGTTTAAATTAACTTTAGCGTAAGACTTTGTTAAAGTGTTTTCTTTGAGCTTAAAAAATTCGTCGTGACATTCTAAAACAACTGGGCTATCTATATGAATGTTATAAATGTAACCGTCAAAACGAGTCTCTAAATTTGGAAAATACCCTAATTTGATCGTTACCTTGTCGCCTCTTTTAAACAGGCTATTTTGACCGATAAATACAGGCTCTCCGTTTTTGGTTATTCTTTTAGGTATTTTGATAAAAGCCTTATCTGTAAACTCTTTCCAGCTAGAGTTTATTTCTACCTCAGTAACAAAATTAATAACGTTGTCGTCTATTGTTATTTCACAGTTTAACCTTTTCATTAGATAGTGTCGTTTTGCAACTCTACGGGTTTGTCTGAAAGCCCGCTAATTCTAAACTGCTGTATGTTTTCGTAGCCTGTACTCTGTGGCATCTCGTAACCAGTAACGACTACGTCAGTAATTCCAAAATGCGCTAAATACTTTGATACCATTTTTATAGCTACTGGAGCTTTTAAAATTTCTATCAAATTATTGACGTCGTCAATAGGGTAACTGTTATCTCTGGTAGCTAGTACACCCTCTATTTCTATTTGATAGTCATTATCGCTAATATACTCCTTAACAGTTCCATTTCTACCCTGTATCGGTGTTGTTACTATATTTTTAGACTGTGTAATAGTCATAACTACAGCGTCAATTTTTACGCCTCTTAATATTGATATTTGAGATCCGTCTAGATCGTTGTATTTAAACGGTTCAATTTCTAGGCTAGTTATTACCTGAGTTCCGAAAAAATTAGTATTTGACCCCTCGGGCTGGCTAAAGTTAAATTGCTCGTCCCTGTCCTGTGTCTGTAATTCATCAAACACTAAAAACTTAGACTGTAACAAGCTAATGAGGTTAGCCTTAAAACTGAAAGCTCCTACTGAAAAAGGCATATTTTTTTATGTTGTTTGTACGTCATTAACAAGCCCTAAAAAGAGGCGCGATACCTCCCTTTTAATGACCTCGTTTAATTCCGCGGGGTTTTTAATCATTTCGAAATTTTGCTCTTTTACTAAACTACCTATGTTAATGTTAAAGTTTTTAGGCGCTGCAGCCTTAACCTCAGATAGCCCGCCTTTAATATTGCTAGAACTAGTAGCGTTTGAAAGCTCAGGCATAACAGATAACCCTGTTTTTTTAACCTCCGTGTTTTTCTTTACCTTTTCTTTTTGAGTCTGTAACTCAACTATTTTTTTGTTCTTCTCATCGCCAGCTAATTTACTAAACATATTATCGCTGAGCTCTGCAACTTTTTTAAACATTCGACCGACTTTGCCAGGTAGTTTAGCTAGTAATTTAATCATACCAGTAATAGGCAAAAGCATTTTTTGAATTAACATAACGCCTATTTTTCTGAGCGCTCCTAGTATTCCTCCAGACTTAAAAGCGTTAACTAAGTTATTCCAGCCCTCCTTTATAAAGTCCATAACGTCGGCGATCATGTTACCGACAAAGCCAAACTCTCGCAATCGATCTGTTAACGTGTCCCAGTGTCTAATTAGCGCGATAATTCCAACAATTAGCGCAGCGATGCCCACGGCTATTAACCCTATAGGGTTTGCATACATTACAGCGTTTACGGCCAGCATAACCCCCTTAAAAATTAAAAACGCTCCTGTCAATACCCCCACAGATATAGCTATAGTTTTAACTATTTCTTTGTGTTTTAAAAACCTAATAGCTAGCTCTGTTAGAGCTTTTAAAATTGGAGCTAAAGCCTCCCCGAGTTCAGTCATGGCTAGCTTGAAATCGCCCCTTAAAGTAGACAAACGTCCGCCTAGCGTTTTACTCATTTTTTGAGTCATGTTGTTGAAAAGCCCACCCTCGCTAGTGGCGTCAATAAAAGCCTGTTTAACTTGACTAAAAGGAATCAGACCCTTACTCATTTCGTCCTTTAGCTGGCTCATTGTCTTGCCTGTCCTTTTGGCTATATTTTGTAACGGGTTAAAACCAGCGTTAATAAGCTGTAGTAAATCCTGACCCTGCAAGCGTCCTAAACCCCTGATTTGTCCGAAAATGACGGCTAACTCTTTCAGGTCTTTACCTGTACCAGCGGAAACGTCTCCTAAAAAGTCTAACGAACCCTTGGCCTCCTCTACCCCCATACCGAAAGCCATTAACGTTTTAGTAGCGTTAATTACTTGCTGAGGCTCAAAGGGCGTTCTTACGGAAACTGCGTTTAAGTCCTCGATTAGTTTTTTAGCTTTTTCTGTACTACCTAAAAAAACACTAAAAGCTGTCTCGTTCTGCTCCATTTGAACGGTTAAGTCTACCATGTTGCGGCCTAATTGAGTCATGCCATAACCAACCCCAGCAAAAGCGAGGCCGCCCATTACTTTATTAAGCCCCGCAAACCGACCAGTAACTCCTGTAGAGCCTTTACCGATCCCGCCCTTTAACCTGTCCATGTCTTGCCGTAGATCGTTGACTTGCCCCATTATGTCCGCAAGCCCTTTGCTAACGCCTTTATCGACTAGCCTAATTATGTATTCCTCGCTTTGTGCCATTAAAGGTGCTTTTATTGTGTTTTATTCTGTTTTATACCTTTCAGCCTCGTAGTTAAGACAAAAAACTAAATCGCCCCATAATTTGCTAAAACTATCATCGTCTAGGGTGTTGGGGTTAACTTTAAAATGGAAACGCAAAAGCGCTCCCATTTTCCTAAACTCTTGACCCTTTAAACTAGAGCCCTCTAACTGATAGTTTTCTATAGCTTTTTTATTGTAGCGGTCCTTTTTTCGATTAACTCAATACAGCTAAAATAAAAATCGTTCGCCACGTCTTCACGCTCTTTAATAATCGGGTCCGCTTGTAAAATACAGCTATTATAAATCAACTCTCCAGCCGTCAGCATTCTAGGCGGGTTTGCCATTAAATGCCCGAGAGCTGACTCTAAAGTATGCCTAGGTATCGGTTTTAAATAGGCTTTAGCCGTTCCGTGTTCCTCTACTTCTACCTCTATTAAATGCTTAGCTCCTAATGGTTTAGTACTTTCTGCGTTAGGTGTTTTTTTCTCCTCTGTCATGTGTTTATGTTTTATAGTTATTGACGTCTAAATATAAGAAAACCCGAGCTTTAATAAAAAAGCTCAGGCCTCTTAGAAGAAAATCCCTAACGATTAACTATAAACAATATGTGAGCAAGTTAAGTCGAAAGACTTTTTAAGGTCTCCGTCTCCTTGCGCTCCGCTCATTCCGTCAGTCGTAAACTCGCAATTTTTTAAGACGTGAGTCCTAGGGTTTTGCGGGTTAGCGAAATGTATAGTAATGTCAAACGGCGGAATAGCTAACAGGCTGCCGTTAGGCGCTGAGCCTCTAATAAGCTCTACGTCGTTCATTGACATCTCAATACTAACGCTAGTCTCTATAGCTCCTCGGCCTCTCGATACAGGCCTATTACCTAAACCGTAGTTATTAACTTTCTCTTGTGTTTCCTCGTAATCAATAGAGGAAATAGACGGCATTACTACGCCCGCAATTCTTGCAATTATTTGCGTATAGTCGTAAGCTGTCCCGTTTACTAATGGTAACATAGTTTTTATTTTTAAGCGTTAGACAATTTAACGGCAAAACCGATATTAACAACAATTTGACGCCCTACGCCTACAGGTACTAAAACAATAGCTAGTGAAAGCTGTGAAGTTGTTAAAACGTCTTGCTCTGGGTTAATAATAACCTCGAACGCCGAAAGCTCCCCGTCTCTCTCCATTTGCTCTAAATGCTTGCTAGCGTCGTTTTTAATCTCAGCTATCACGTCAGCTGTTAGCGTTCCGTCTGGGTTCACGTATAACGGACTGTTTAAGTTAGGTAGTAAAAAAGTCCTTACTCCTCTAACCGCTTTGTCCATTGTACGGTTATTTTCGATATACGCAAAGTCCGAGGTTACAGCTATAGCCGTGTGCGAGTCATTAAAATAACTCCCGTTTGTCCCTACTTGCTTACGTATAAAAATATAGCCTTTATCGTTTAAGCTGTCTAGCGCAGCCTTAGCCTGAGACTTAACTAATACAGTCGCTGAGCTTAAAGCTAGCGCTGGCTCGTCAAACTCCAGCCCGTCTACTAGGTCGTACTTACCAACCCAGCCAACGTTTAGATGTACTTGAGCCTCAGATACTACTCCTAAAAGTGTCCCTATTGCTGTTATACTTTGAGACTCTGACGCTCTTAGAGCTGCTCCCGCGTTGCTTCCGTCCTCTCCGATCACAACCGAAACGCTTTTATTAGATAGCGCTCTTAAATCGTCAAGGCTTGCGATGTCAGAAATCCCCTCAAAATTACCCGCGTATAAAATACTTAACGGCATATCCTGAGCCTCTAACGTGTCCGCGTGACCTTGCAAAGTGCTTAACGTAGCTGTTGCAAAAGCTGTGCCCCCGTCGTAAAAAGCTAACTGTCTAATCTCTCCGTTTGCGAACTCTTGGACCGTCACTACTTCGCTGTAGTCTATCGAGGTGTTATCTATTAGATTAATAAATAGCTCCCCTTTTGGCTGCTTAGCGAAATACTGGTTAATGTGGTACCATAAGATAGCTGTATTAGCCCCGCCCTCTACAATTCCTAACGCCTCCGCCTCCTCTATAGAGAAAACTTTTTTAATTCTGTCGTCAGTCGCAAAACCGCTAGGCAAACCTGCGTTAGTGTAAGGCATTACAAAGCCGCTAATATGGTCCTTAGAGGCTAAAGGCCTACCTAGCCCTCCCTGTCCTCTGTTTATTGTTATTTTTGGTAAAGCCATTTTATAACTGGTCTTTAATAATTTTTAAAATCTGTGACTTATTCGCGCCTTTCGGTAATTCTAGCCCCTTGCTCTCTGCTAACGCTTTTAACTCTTTTACTGTTAATCTGTTAAGCGGTTTTTCTTCTAACCCTTTTTTAACCTCGTTAGCGTTTATATAAACCCAGTCTGAACCCTTAAAAATCAATCTTTCGAACTTGATAGCCTTTTCTGTTGATACTATCGTCTTAGATTTGTTTTTTAAGTTAAAACTGTGAGAGTGTGCGAAATGCTCGGCTTTGAATGTTTGACCGTCAGACGTTAGATATAACGTCCCTCCGTTAAGAGAGACGTCAACCATAGCCTTTTTAATTGCTTCATTCATAACTCCCTAAAATTACGGTGCTACGTAACCCTGTCTAATTGCAACAATTCCCGAATTATCCGTCCTAACAATGCTAGAACCGTGCTCAACTAACGCCGAGAAAATAGAACCGTAATAAGCTGCTTTATCTTCCTCAGCAAATACCTTTATAGCTCCTGTAGCTGCTGCTACCGCTGACTCATGAAAAGCAATCGCTCCTAAACAGTCTGTAGCTGCTGCTGATGCTCCTACTGCTTTTTTAGTAACAGTGTTGTTAAACAAAACAACGTCTGGACGCATGAAAATATTGAAACCGAAAATTTTACCGATCGACCCCTCTAAAAGGTCCCCAGCTCCTCCAAAATCCTTTCGAACTAGCGAGTCAATGCCTAAAAGCTCGTAAACCATTGACGCTGGCAGCAATAACGTTCTACCAGACTTAGGCATTTTATCCCTGTCTAGTTTTAACGCCATTCTAGCTACGTCCTCTTTGGTTAACTCTTTTCTATCCCCTGTAGCTGTCGCGTGAGGTAATAAAGCCGTCGCAGCTCCTGTAGTCTCTAGAACTAAGTCTGTACTACCAGACCCCGCCCAGTCGTGCGCTACCTCGTTACCTATAGACTCGTTCATAACTCTCATGTGTTGCCCTAAAACGCTAGCTCTTTTAGCGTAAGACGTTTGCATTTCGTCAAAGTCTTTGATTAGAATAGGGTCAGTCGTGAACTCGTTTAACAGATATGTTAAATCTGTGTCAGTTCTTTGTGCGATAGTCGCTGGAACAGAGGCTCTGTTTTTTACAACCGATGGCGCTGCTCCTGACTGTGGCACGTGTACAACTCCGTTACCTGTATAAATACCGTGATCTGTTCCTTGCGAAATAAATTCGTTTTCTTGGTGCAAAGTCTCTTTAATGTCTTGCGTCCAAATTTCCCTAATAATTCCCATTTTTTAAATGTATTCTATTAATAAATAAATCCGTTAATTACCCCTTGTATTTAACCCCGTATTGCTCCTCGAACATTACAGCGTAAAGCTCTGGCTGTTCGTTTCTGATCTGCTCTAGTTTAACTGGGTTGTTCTTTTCTAAGTCTCTTAAAGACTCTTTAGACTCTCCAGAACCTTTGCCCGCTCCCGCTGCGTTCATTACATCAACTGGCTGCTTAATAGCTGTTTTAATAACTAAGTCCAAAGCCTCCGCGTTGTTTTCAAACTTTTGCACTAACGCCGCCTTGTCCTCAGCGTTAAATAGCCCGTCGTTAATGGCGTTATCTACTTTAGCCTCTAAAGCATCTTTTTTTGCTTGCTCCTCTTTAGCTTCAAACTCTGCGATTTTAGCCTTTAACCCCTCGATTTCCGCTGCTTTGTTTTTTGACTCGTTAGAAATTGTCTCTAACTCTGTAGCTTTGTTCTCAATCGAGTTTTTTAAAGCCTTTACTGTCTCTAAAACCTTAGCCTCATCTGTTGACTCGTCTAGGTTTAGGAAATTTAATACGTCTTTCATTTTATTACGTGTTTTTAAATTTTTACTGTGTACATGGTTCATAACTGTAAAAAGCTCGTTTGTTGTAATGTTTTCAACGTCTATAACTCGCTTAGTACTTAAGATCTCGTCAGCAAAACCAGCTTTTAACGCCTCTGTAGCTCCTAGCCATGTCTCGCGTCTCATTACGTCGTTTAGGACTTCTCTAGAAATATTAGAGTTATTTTCTAGGATAGTAAGTAGACCGTCGCGCATACTGTTGGCCGCGTTTTTAGCTTTCTCTGAGTCCGCGCTCTCCCCTACAGGGAATGGGTCGTGTATCATCATTTTACCAAAATCAGAAATATACCGCTTTGCTCCAGCTAAAAAAATAACCCCCGCAATGCTCGCCGCAATCCCGTCTACATAAGTATAAACTGGCTTTTTAGCGTTCCTAATAGCTGAAAAAATGCTCCAGCCGTCTAAAACAGATCCGCCTCCTGAGTTTATTCTAATCTTAATATCCTCGACGTCGTCCATAGAGTCTAAAACATTAATTAACTCAGCTATACGAGTTCCAGAAACGCCCCCTTTTTCGGTTTGTCCTATACGATCATATAAAAATATAGTCGCTGTCTCGTTTTTAATGCTGTGTAACTGCTTCAAGTTCATAGCTCAAATATTTACTTTTAAATACTTAAATGCTTAACTTAAAGCCTTTAATTACCATAATGTCAGTAAAAAACAAAGAGCTTTTAAAGAAGCGCCGCGAATACGTAGCCACGGAAATACTAAAACGCTCGCACGAAAAAGCCGAGGCTGTAGTTAATGAAATAGCCGAAAAGCTGTTTTTGAACCCTCGCACTATATGGCGGGACCTGAAAGAGTACAGAGAGAGTTGTTAAACCTCTCCGTCTCCTGTTCTTATTGTGTCGTTATCTATGTCTAACGATCTTGTTAAGTCTAAAGTTATAGGCGCTTCTGTAGATGTTAGTCGTCTTTGTACGGCTGTAGTGTCTACAGTTATAACAGTTCTAAAACCTACAACCCAGTCTGTAAGCCTGTCTCGGTCGGTATCTTGCAGCTCCATAGTTCTAACTATATTACTGCAATAGTCTAACTTGTAACCATGTAAAGCAACTCCTACAGCGCTAACTAAATCTAAAAGGTCTAAGTCTTCGACTAATTGGCTAAAAATACAATGGACGCTAAAGCCTAGATCGATTTTCTGGACTCCGTAATTTTCGGATCTGTAAACAATGTCTGAAAACTCAATAAATAACGCGGGGTAGCGGTGCGCTTTTTCTTTTTGCTCGTTGTCTGGTTGGTTATTCCATAGAGCGGAATGTTTAAAAAGCAAGTTATTGCTCCCGTCTCTTAACTCTGCTGTTAACCTTGTTATTAGATCGCTATAAAATTGCTTTATCATACGTTTATTATTTTTCTAAGCTCTCGCTGTGCTATTACGTTAATTCGTTTACTCAAAACTCTAGACTCCCCGATAAATTGACGCCTAGGCAAGTGTCGCCCCCCTCGGTTGTGGTATTTTGCATACTCAACCCCATAGGACCCGACCCTTATTAACCCTTTAGGGTTTTGTTTGTTCCAGACCGCTTGCTTGACCTGTATGGATCGCCTAAGGTGTCCACGCTCAACAAGTAAAGCCCGCCCTCTGGTTTTGTCGGTTTCTTTTTTTCTCGATACCCACGGGTCAGAGCCTATGGCCTCGTTAGAAAACGATTTCTTTTGCCACGACATTAAAAAGTGATTTTTAGCCGCGTTCCCCACTTTTTTAGGTAGGTTTTTTTTAAGGCTATCAAAGGCTTTTATTTTCTCCTCTATTTTCCAGCGCTTAGCCATTATTTAGCTTTAAACGTTAGATTATTCCCTTGTTGAGCTGTTGGCTCTTTGTGGCTGTTAACGCCTGTTAAAATCGCCTCCGCTGGTTTCTCTGGCGTTGGTAGCCCAAAGTTTCGTCTAGCTCTTTCTTGGTGCTCCTTTTTAAAATTAAAATAGGGGTGCGATTTATCGAATATAACCCCTGTTTTAGCGGGGTTATTATTAAATAGCGCACTATCTGGCGGAGGTACTATGTCGAGCGTCTCGTCTGGTGTTAACTTAACCCTGTCGTTATCGTCTAGCTGTACGACCATACATCGGCAATTCCACCCGTTAGGCGGGTAGTGAGTGTCCCAGAATTTATGGTTTACAGGTAATGTAATTCCGTTCCACGCTCTGTGATCGTGCCTAACTCTTTCGTCTCCAGCTGTGACATACTTTAAGTAGGGTAAAGCCTCTGCGTCCTCTGATATTTGTCTCCACTGCGTAGCGGTTTGAGCGCTCGTAACGGCTGTGTCGTATTCGGTACGCATCCAGTTTTTATTGTAAGTGTCAAAAACATTTTTAGCGTCTTTTTTAAAGTCTGTAAAACTACGTTTAAAACCGTCAGCGCTAAAAACTAGCTCGCTCATGTCTCTAGCTTGCTGATAAGTCTTAGCTCCCGAAAAAATAGCGATATTATGTTTAAAATACTGGTACAGCTTTAAGTCAGGCGCTCCGACGTCAAAAACTATATTTTCGCCAAAAACTACATCTAGTCCCGCGGACAAATAGCCGTTAATAGCGTTATAAAGGTCTAGCGGCAAGCTGTCTGGGTTTACATTACCTAGATAAACGTTATTAACGAGGTTTTCGAACTCCTCAGGCGTGTAGTCAAACTCTGCCATAGTTAAGCGTCGTACAAGTTGTTAACGTCTTTCATAACTGAGCTAGTTCCGTTAAAATTAGCTTTTTCCTGTACCTCAACCCCGAAATGTTCTTTTATATAGCCCGTAGGCACGATGTAAAACGGTAAAAGCTCTTTAACGATATTGAACTGCTCCGCTTTGCTTAACTTTTCCGAGTTATCCCATTTTGGCGTTAGCCCTTGCTTTATGATCCCTAAACGCTCTAGTTTTGGTAGTAGTTGCTTTTTGAAATTAAATAGAGCTTTATTTTTAATCGACGTGATTAAGTCGTTTAACATTCTTTCGTGAACCTCTGCGCTGCCTACGTGTGCCTTTTCTTCGGTAGTCCCTGTTTGGTTTAGAACTAGTTTAGAAAGTTCGCTGTTTGCTCTGCTTATTAATTGGTCGTAAACCTCATAAGCGTCCGTACTACTAGACTGTACTAGCTCTATTTCGTCATCTAAACCGATAACGGACCAGCTAGCCTGTCCCATATTCTCTAACATAGCCTCCATGTTAGATTTATTCTCTGGGTTATGTATAGACGTTTTCCCTACTCTTATAGGCATTCCGAAAAGCTCGGCGTAATGAGACCATGCGCCTAAAACGCCTTTTTTCCATAACACTAAAGGCGTGGCTTTGTGTAAAATCCCTAAATCATGTGTGCTGCCGCACTCTATTAGCCAGTCATAATATGGGCGCTCCCTGTAAGAAACCCCGCTGAAAGCATAGCCGTTAACGTCTTTTTTAACGATTCCCGCCTCTGGGACCACGTTTTCGCGATTAACCAGCTTAAGTTCTAGCTCGTTGTTTTTTACGTCACATATTTGAATAAGCGAATGACCGTAAAAAATAGACTCAATAAAGTACTTTAAATACTCGTTAAACCACTCGTTTTTTAGCTTGTTTGTTTCCTCAGTGTCTAACTCATTGTTAGAGTCTAATAGCTGGAGCTCTGACGCTTGGACTTTAATTAATATCGTGTTCATTAATCCCGAGAGGTGCGCGTCCAGAACTACATCTCTATAGATGTTATAAAGGCTAGCTCTCTGCGGGTTGTGAATATTCTCTGCTATAATGGTTTGAGTTCTCCACTTTTGAATATCTTGCGTTACTCTTGTTTGCTCTCGCTTTGTAATTTTCTCAATTACTTTAAGTTGCTCCGATACCTTACGAGTAACGTTTTCGACCTCATGAGCCTTTCCTCCTATGTTAAAACCTAAAATTTTCATTTCTTAATAGTTGTGTTTTGACGTGTTCGCGCTGTTTCCAAAAGTAATGTCTAGCCCTTTGTTCTCTCCATGATCGACCAGCTCTAGTTCCATATCTAAACCGTGCCTAGGGTTTGCTACCTTTCCTAAATACTTAATCGCGTCGTCTCTTTTCTCTATTCTAAACGCTGGAATGTTACGCGGGTTAATTCTGCTGTGTAGCTCGTATAGCGTAACGTCAGCCACTAAACGCATAAGTAAATCATTCCTATCTGTCCCAGTCTTTGCGAATTCATTAACCACATTGTATCGCTGTCTTAAATAGCTTTTAACCTCCTCCTCAGCTGCAGCTAGCGCATCGTTAATTAGCGCATCGTCCGAGCCTGTAATCTCGTCTATTTCGTCTAGTGGTATTAAATGCTCAAAGTCTGATTTTAATAAAAAAGCCATGTCTAAATATTTGCTCTAAATTTAATTAATAACTGCGTGACCTCCTAATGTTTACGCCGCCCATGCTTACATGGTTAAAGTCTTGTCGCCCTGTTCTGTAGCTCTCATAGTCAGCCTCGAAAGCCTTACAAATAAAGTAATCAAAAGTATCAGAGGTGTGACCGTGCTTTTCATAACTTACCTTTGTCTCTGGGTTTCGCTCTTTTATTTTCGCTTTCTTACCGTCTGGAGCTTCTTTACAGTTGTTAAAGTCCTCGACCGACTTTTTACAGTCTCTGTTTATTTCAATACTTATGCCGTTATAACCTTTCTCTAGTACTTGGTTGATAAAGTTGCCCCTCATAACTATAGACGGGTTAGAGGCTGGGACTCTTAGAGACGGGCTAAACTCTTGTAAGTTGTCCGTTATTAAGGTAAAAAAGTTGTGGCCCTTTTCTAGTTTCGTGTCTTGTTTTCGGCTAGTTGCGTCTCCGTAAATAAACAACCCGCTTTTGTGTCCTTGGTAAGTTGCTGTAATTCCTTTACAAAGCTCTTTAACCGTGTTGCGTGGCGACTCGTAACAAAATTCTCCGATTTGCTTTATCTGCGTGCCGTTGTGTATCTGGTAAGCTGTAGCCGTAATGTATGGGTTAACGTTTTCGTCAAAACTAATATGTAGCGGCTTTGTGTGATCGTAACCAGTTGCCCCTGTATGGTTATCGATACTAAAGCATTTGTAAAACTCTCCCCCTGTTTTTAGCTCTATATCCCAGTTACCGTTTACAAAAACCTCATACTCATACGCGGGTAGGTTTTTCAAGCTCTCCCTGTAGTCGTCGGGTATGTATGGGTTATCCGTAATTTTAGACTGTATATAGGTCCATGAACTTTTTAACTCTCCTCTTTTCCACGGGTAATAGACCTCCTCACGTACCCAGCCAGCTGTAGGGTTGCAAGTTCCTATTATTATGCTAGGCGGCTGTTTTAAACCCTCTGGCATAATGTGAGACCCCGCTCTCTCGATACCTTTTAAAAAAGTTTTATGCCTCATTTCGTTTATTTCCTCAAAAAGAAACCCGTTAACCTCTAGACCTTTCCAGCGGTTAAGCTCTTTATCTTGGTCGTAGTTTTCGGAAAAGAACATTATTTGAGATCCGTTAGTAAATGTTACTATTTGCGTTTCTTGGTTATAGCTTTTAACAAAGTTTTCAGGGCATACTTTCCAAAACGACGGTATAGTGTTTCGTTTTAAGGTAGGTAACGAGTCTCTTACAATAGCCCAGCGGCTGCTTGGGTAGATTTTAGATAATAAAATAAGCGTACCTATCCCAGCAAAGGTTTTGCCTCCTCTAATAGCTCCCCCGAATAAGACGAAAGTAAAGCGACCGCTAAAAACCGCCTCCATAAATTCGACCTGTTTAGGGAATGGGTTAAACAGGGTTTCTTTGCTCATCGATTAAAAGGTAAACTCCTGATCGCCAATTTTGAAAACTTGGACTTTGTTAGTGTTTGTTTGCTCTACCTCTGTTTTATCTTTCCAGCCCATGTTTTTAAGCGCGAAAATTGACCCAGTAGGCGATCCACTTCTAAGGTTTAACTCGTAACTATTCTCTACTATGGTTAACGCTCGCCTTACGGCGTAAGCAAAATTTTCTTTATCTCTGTAGTTATAAAGAGTTTGTTTGCTATCAAAGCCTAAGTATAAAGCTAAGCCTGTAGACGTTGGCGGCTCTGGCTGTCTGTCGTAGTTCGTTTTCTCGATGCCCTCTGCTGTTACGATAGTCTCAACCTCATCGTTAACCTCGCCCTGTATGTAGTCGAAATACTCAATAATTTTAGCCTCCAGCTCCTCTGGCGTTTCGTAGTGAGGCGGCCGACCCCCTTTATTCCCTAAAGCGTATTTATTCCCCTTTGCTGCTGCCATATTTTAATTATTTGCTTGTTTTTCAGTTTGTTGAGGTTTGTTCCTTAAATGGGTGTCTATGTTCTTAGATCCGAAAACAACCCCTAAAAGCATAGCTATAAGCCCATGGTCCACGGTCTGAGTGTGTACTTGATACAATACAACCCAAATAGACGCTATAAGCGTTAAAAACAGGTTTAGCCTAAGCGAGCTTTTATTTCCTTTTTCATCATTTAGATAATTCATAAAAAACTGTTTACTCAAATATACAAAAACAAGAAAAGCCCCCCGATAGTTGAATTAGCTCTAACTTATCAAAGGGGCTTTTGTCTTATTCCCTACGTAAATATAACAAAAAAGCCCAGTAATTAAACCGAGCTTTTAAGTGCAAATTCAAATAAACCTAATGTCTGGCGACAGATAAAATATAGAAACACAAAGCTAGCTAAATAAACCTGTAAATACCTCGTATTTAGTCAAAAGTTTAAGCATTTCTTTGATTTCATCCATAGATATAAGCCCTCCATTTTTAAGCTGACTGTAAACCCAAGCTAAAACGATCGTTAAAAAAGCTAGTTTTGCGACTAGCTCCCCGATAACCTTAGCCCAGTTTGTAGAGCCTTTCGGGCTGCTTGCCGTCTCCTCGTTTTTTGTAGTTTCTACAGCTTTAACAACTCCGCCAACTACAGGCACTGCTTTTGCTGTGTTTTTTACTAGGTTTCCTAAAAACCTTTTAACGTTAAATTTTTTCATTGTGTCGTAATAAATTAGGGAACAATTCCTCTGTGAATTTAGCCATTTTCTTAGTTCGAGAAACCCAGCCTTTAATGTATACCGATTGACTCGCTCTAGCGGCTACGATTTCAGCAAAAAATAAGTTTCTTTCGTTGCATAAGTCTAACAGATTAGACTTGTAAATTTCCTTAAGTGTAACTGGCCCTACTATGCCGTCAGCCTCAACATTAATAGAACGCTGTAGCAACTCGTTGGCTCTTTTAACTCCGTGGTTAATCGACATATCGAAAAGCATGGGCTGTATCTCTATAGGGTAACATGGCAAAATAACCTTATCCCAGTAGTCACGGGTGTAAATATCAATAGCCTCGGCCTGTGTAATATTTTCAATGTCTAGATCTGGGTAGGCTCTGGCGCTTATTCCGTACTTAGTGCCTTTAAAGTCTCCGCTAGGAGTGTAGTCTCCCCTGTCGGTCGCTTCCTTTTTAAAACCTCCCTCGATCTCTAGAGTCCTTTTAATGGTTTTTTCTTTAACGTATTGCTCGAAATCTAACTCCATAATCCCGTTAGTGTTATAATTGAAATAATAAATAAATACAGTAATAAAAAAAACACTGTAATAACCCGTTCCTCTTTGTCCCTACCTAATAAATTCCTAACAAACCAGTTAGGCGTTTTTTTAGCTCTCATTTTCAGCCTCGTTAATTGTTGGCACGTCTCGCCACTCTGTAGAGTTTTCAACCTTTCCGTTTAACTCTTTAACAACTTTAAACTTTTGCTGTAAAACTAGAGACGTTAACCTCCCAGAGTCACGTTTTACCTGTCTTAAATCCCCTGTAGGGAATTTCGCAATAATATTACTCACGTTACTACCATTTGAACGCTGTAGCCATATTCTCGGCTCAGCTCGTTAATATAATTTTGGAGCGTGCTCGGCACGGCGGTCCCCACGGGCACAAAAATAATTCTTTTTTCGGCTTGTAGCTTAATAAAGCCCTTTAGCCTCCCGTGTAAATAGTACCGCCTAGCTCTCTCCTTTCTAAATCTAGTCTCAGTTTTATTAAAACCGTGTTTTTTCGCGTGCTCTCGCTGGTATTTATTCGCTAGCTTGCTCATGGTTGGCCTCATTTTCGTAGGGAAAAACGTCTAAAATGTCGGTTAATTGCGTGCAAGGTATCGACCAGTCAACTATTGACCCCTCCATACGATCAGAGGCTGCCTCTATTGCCTCATTAATATTATTAGCTTGCATCATGAAAAACTCATTAATTTTCTTTTCTTTTCCGCTGTCCGCGTCGTGCGATACGTAAGCCAGTTGCACTTTATACCATTTGTCCGCCTCGTCGTTAAAAACAGCGTCTGTAATTTTAACCTTTGCGCAGCTTACTAGATCGTACTCTGGAACATACTCCGACATAATCGTTAAAAGTCTAGCCTCTGCCTCTGTAAAGCTCATAGCATTAACTAGGTAGTTGTCCGTTCTTTTTACAACGCTACCGTTTTCTGCTTGCATTAAGTAGCTAATTTTAGTTTTAAACCAGTTCATTTTTAAAATTGTTTATAGTTAGAACGCTAGGCGGGACTCGAACCCGCGCGCCTCTTTCCTTGGCTTATAGGGAGCTCTACCAGCTGAGCTGCTAGCGTTAAAAGGTTTGTTACGCTGAGCAACCTATACACTCAAAACTAGAGGCTTTTTCCCTCTCCTCGTCGGCGTTAACTCCAGCGTCAAGCATTTTTATTTTATGCTCTAACTCTGCTCTTAAAAGCCCTTTGTCTAGTTCTGTGGTCGCTTGCTCTATTTGCTTAGCGTAACTGTTTTTTAATTC
>ERZ1046740.673-NODE-673-length-27755-cov-11.546498_pt1 | contig 27755 bp, 25 predicted proteins | sample MGYA00383093_ERZ1046740 | MGnify/ENA primary metagenome ERZ1046740 (study PRJEB29581, sample SAMEA5548363) | metagenome | biome: marine; feature: coastal; material: water | depth 25 m | study: Short-term variability in the microbial, nano- and picoplankton... | reverse complement strand
GCAAGATTGGTGTCCTGCGTTCTACCCGAAAGGATTTCATTGCCGATGACCAGCATACAGCCGGTTACTATTGGTTCTGCCATGACGTCTCAGTCTTCTCCCATGTTTGTCTTATCAACTAATTTATACGCACTATCTTCATGAACTGTATCTGTGATCAAGCGTCTAGCCTCAATTTTTTATCATTATCGACAGGCGCAACGTACGATTCTAACGGTTTTATCACAACACGTAACGCGATGAGAGTGTCATATATGGCAAAAGGGGCTTCACCGCGTTTGGATCGGTCGCCTAAACAGATACGACCCTTTAAATTTGATATATCTCGAAAGAAAGAAGCGCGTTTGTCGTTTAATAATAGACTCCAAGGGTCCGCTTGTTCACCCGGAAATACAAGAGAAAGGACCAAATAGTTCCTGCAGTTGTTTTATTCGTCACGGAATGGTGATCAATTCACAACTTAGTGTTGATTTTAATGGGCCGAAAAATCTTTCAAGGTTTCCAGACGCTAGTTAGCATCTGGTCGCCGTGCACATTGATTTTGCACAGACCCTGACCACTCGATTCTCAACGAAGGATTACTGTGGCAGTGGCAATATATAAAACATCCCAGTTTAGCTTTTGAGCGTATCTACTGTAGGTAATCACTGCTAGCGAACTCATGCCAACTATCGACCCTACCGGCAGCCTTTCCATCGGATTTAGCAACAATGGCCTCCTCGTCCTTCTGCTAGACCTGTTCGGCGGGGCGTGTAATAGTCTGATGTTATAGTGAAAGCGTTTAAATCCTGCTCAATACTGCTCAACACTTAGCTTCATCACTCGTCTCTCAGACCTCACGTCGGAGAAACTTGTAGCACGTCAAGGTGCTGCCATAAGAAAACAAAACAGAATTTGCACTTAGGAAGAAAATGAAAAAAGCCGCTGACGAACTCGATCACATCTACATTAAAGGTGCTCGAGAGCACAATCTCAAATCAGTTGAAGTCAAAATTCCCAAACGAAAACTCGTCGTCCTGACTGGCGTTTCCGGTTCTGGCAAATCGTCGCTAGCATTCGACACCTTATACGCGGAGGGACAACGGCGTTATGTTGAGTCATTGTCAGCCTACGCTAGGCAGTTTTTGGGCCAGATGGAGAAGCCTAAATATGACATGATCAGAGGGCTCTCCCCCACTATCTCGATTGAGCAAAAAACCACGGGGAGAAACCCCCGTTCCACCGTTGGTACGATTACAGAAATCTCTGACTATTTAAGGGTTTTATTCGCACGAGTTGGTATTCAACACTGCCACCAGTGTGGCAATAAAGTTCAGAGTCAAACGCCCCAACATATCGCTCGAGAACTGATAAAGCTGCCCACCGGGAGTCGACTTCACTTACTAGTCCCTTTGTTAGTCAACCGCAAAGGCGAACATCGAGAGATGCTGGAAGATGCCAGAGTTCAGGGTTACGTAAGACTCAGGGTTAATGGCGAAATCATCAGAAGTGACGAAATCGAATCACTGGATAAACGTAAGAAACACACAGTAGAAGCGGTGATAGACCGCCTTGTCATGAAAGACGACATTCTCGAGCGATTGACGGAATCTGTGGAGTCCGCGCTGAAGCTTGGCCAAGGCGTCCTTGTCGCAAACATCAATACCAAGGGTCACGAGAGCAGAGACCAAATCTTCTCCGAACACATGTCCTGTGCTGATTGTGGTATTTCCTTTCCAGCCCTCTCACCCCAGGCTTTTTCTTTTAATAGTCCACAGGGCATGTGTCTTGAGTGCAATGGACTTGGCACGCAAGTGGCTTTTGATCCTGACCTGTTGATACCAGACAGAGAACTCAGTCTCGAAGAGGGCGCTTTGAAGCCCGTGGGTAAGGTACATCCGGAAAACAATTCTACCGGATCAGTTTATCATCGACAGGTATTCAAGCATCTCAAAATTCCAACAGATAAACCCTGGCGCAAGCTGACTAAAGCACAACAAAATAAAATCCTAAATGGAACCGGCGAAACGCGCTACAAGATTAATTGGGGTCGCCACGGAACAACTCAGTCACGGTATGAAGGGTTACTTAATCGATTAATGAGACGATTTAGAAACACCCGATCTGATGGAATGAAGAAATGGTACTCACAATTTCTTGCAAATTCTCCATGTGCTAGTTGCCATGGGGTCAGGTTACGCCCCGAAAGTGCCTCGGTGAGGGTCGCTGACAAAACGATCGTTGAAGTTTCTGCCTGGACTATTGATCAAACCAGTCAGTTTTTCGCGGGAATGAATTTACAGGGGGCTTCAGCAGAAATTGCTGCCGAAGTCTTGAAGGAAATATGTAACCGACTCAGCTTCTTGGTATCTGTTGGTCTCTCCTACTTGTCTCTCGACAGACTTGGACCTAGTCTTTCCGGCGGGGAGTCGCAGCGAATCAGACTAGCGAGTCAGGTTGGATCAGAGCTATCCGGTGTTATTTACATTCTCGATGAACCCAGCATTGGGCTTCACCAGCGCGACAACGAAAAACTATTATCAACGCTTTGCCGGATGCGTGATATTGGCAACACGGTGGTCGTGGTTGAGCACGACGAGGAAACCATTCGACTTGCGGACCACGTGGTTGATTTTGGTCCGGGTGCCGGCACCCGTGGTGGCAACATTGTGCATGCAGGCAGCGCAAAGAGTCTGGAAAAGAACAGAAATTCTCTGACAGGGAATTATCTGTCCGGCAGAACTCAAATTGAAATACGCCCGGAACGCAGATCTCACCAAGGCGTTATCACCGTGGAAGGGGCTAGTGCAAACAACCTGAAAGATGTCACTGTGGATTTTCCACTTGGCATACTCACCGCAGTGACTGGGGTCTCGGGCGCGGGGAAGTCAACGCTGGTTAACGACATTCTGCATCCGGCGCTTTCTAGACAATTTCACAATGGCACCCAAAAAGTGGGCGCCCACCGGAAGATCACCGGCTTGAAACAACTCGATAAAATTGTCGCGATAGACCAACGACCTATCGGCAGAACCCCAAGAAGTAACCCTGTGACTTATATAAAAGTTTTCGACGAAGTCAGGACTTTCTTTTCCATGCTGCCCGGCTCGAGAATGCGCGGATATAAGCCCGGCCGCTTCTCATTTAATGTTAAAGGCGGTCGCTGTGAGGCCTGTCAAGGTGATGGCGTGCGTAAGATCGAAATGCATTTTCTGTCGGATGTTCACGTCCAATGCGAGGAGTGTGAGGGCAAAAGGTTTAACGAGGCGACCCTCGAAGTAAAATACAAGGGTAAGTCAATTGCAGATATCCTAGAGCTAACAATCGCTGATGCTGTTGATCATTTTTCCGAGCACCCAAAAATCGTATCAAAGCTTCGTTTGCTTGTTGATGTTGGGCTGGACTACCTCCATATGGGACAGCCATCATCGACCTTGTCAGGGGGCGAAGCGCAACGCATTAAACTCGCACGAGAACTCTCCAAGGTCGCAACAGGTAGAACCTTCTATATTTTGGATGAGCCAACAACAGGACTACATTTCGATGATGTGCGAAAATTGCTGATTGTCCTCGACAGGCTTGTGGACGCAGGCAACTCTGTCACCGTCATTGAGCACAATCTGGACGTCATTAAAACCGCAGACTGGATTATTGATCTGGGACCCGACGGCGGCCCTGGCGGTGGCAGTATCATAGCGCAAGGTACGCCGGAAGAGATACAGAAGGTAAAAGCTTCGGAAACCGGTAAGTACCTTAAAGATGTGCTAAAAACGACAAAAATCAAAAAGTAAAGACGAGGTAAAGTATGAGCAAACCAATTGAAGCGGAACAAAAATACGCAAATCAATCCGTGCTCATCACTGGCGGAGGCTCTGGCATAGGGTTGGCCATCGCAAAGCGATTTGCAAGCATGGGCGCGAGGACCCTGATTATAGGCCGCTCAGAATCACGCTTAGAGCAGGCGGTTAACGAGATCGAGTCCGTCAACCCAGGCGGACAACACTTATTTGTGGCCGGCGATGTTTCAAACGAAACAGTGATCAAGGATGCAGTAGCAAAAGCCAATGGTGTAGCACCTCTTACGGTTGCTGTAGCTAACGCAGGTACAGGGGGGCTTTCACCCGTGATCGCCACTGAGGCTGATCATTTTGATGATATTATGCGAACCAATTTACGCGGCACTTTTCTTGTTTTCAAACACGCGGGCCGGGCGATAGCAAAAACAGGCGGTGGCGCGATGTGCGGGATATCCAGCATTGCCGGTACTAACACCCATCGTTTCATGGCGCCCTATTGCGTCAGCAAAGCCGCGATTGATATGTTAATTAGAAACACCGCTGACGAATTAGGTATAGGCAAAGTTAGGGTTAATGGCGTCAATCCGGGTTTGGTAGAAACTGAACTTGCTTCAGGACTTTTAAGCGATGAAAACGTTTACAACGATTACCTCGATTGTATGCCTATCAGAAGACATGGACAGGTCGAAGATATCGCCAATGCCGTAGAGTTTCTGTGTAGCCCCGAGGCGACATGGATTACCGGTGTGAACCTTGCTGTTGATGGCGGCCATCACCTTAGACGAGGCCCTAACGTCGAGCCATTTGCCAGAGCACTATTTGGTGACGAGGCCGTTGACCTTTAGTGCCTAAAGCCAGATCCAAACCCATGCGCGCCCAACGTAAAACGCACAGCCCAAAAGAGCGAAAACAAATTTCTTTGTGATGTGACAATAATTCTATGGGGGGATTTACAAAGTATCCGTAGCCCTCTTAGAGGTTTGCAGTCTTTAGGTCATATCCGCTACAGTGATGTTTACATTCTTTACCCGCGATTAAATAAAACTATCCATGCCCGACTATGACCCAGATGAAGTAGAGATTCGACCAGCCGCAACGGTCATGCTGATTGCAGACCGACCTGATCTGCAGGTCTTTATGATGGAGAGAAATGCCAACATCGTTTTTGCCGGAGGTATGTGGGTATTTCCCGGCGGTCGTGTCGACGCCACCGACAGCCCGCTTAAATTTCAGGCATTAAGTACCCATCGATCAGATGAAGAGGCCAGTTCACTGATGGGACTCGATAAGGGCGGCTTGAGTTACTACATTGCAGCAATTCGCGAATCATTTGAGGAAGCGGGTATTTTGCTAGCACTGGACAAAGACTCTCATGAACCATTGAGTCTTGCGGGTAAGGAGAACTCAGCGCGTTTTAATGTCCACAGACATAATGTGAATGCCTCAGCGCGCGACTTTTTTGACATCATCGAAGAGGAAAACCTAATTCTCGATGCCGGAGCTATGCATTACATTGCGCGCTGGATCACCCCCAAAGGGCCGCCTCGACGGTACGACACGCGGTTTTTTATCAGCCGAATGCCTGAAAACCAGATACCGTTACATGATGATAACGAGCTGGTCCATTCCGAGTGGATATCACCTCTCGAAATACTTAAGAAAGTCGAGGCTGAAGAAATGGTGCTGATGAGTCCGACACTGCGCATGGTCAAATCACTGTCTTTGTTTAAAAATGCGGATGATGTGATAGCCGCAGCTTCGGCAAACCTCTCAGATCAAAGGGTCAAAGTAGACAAGAATAACAATCTTGTCTTACCCGGAGACTCATTCTACGATGAAGCCGATGAAGACATTGAGTTTGGTTTCACAAGACTGCGCCCGCTGTAACCAGCCTGCGACTTTTTTTGAAAAGCTAAAGCTTAAAAAAGCGACATGACCAGACTGACACCGCCAACAGATCATGACTACATTGTTTTAGGTATCGGCGGTGTGGGCAGCGCTGCGCTTTACCATCTGGCAAAACGCGGGGCTGATGTTCTCGGTATAGACCAATACCCACCGGGGCACGACAAAGGCAGCTCTCACGGTGACAGCCGCTTGATACGTCTCGTTTATTTTGAGCACCCCGACTACGTACCCCTACTCCGAAGTGCTTTTGAGCTCTGGCGAGCACTGGAAGTAGACTCTGGAGATGAACTGTTAAAGATGACGGGCCTGCTACAGGCCGGCCCCGCTGAGGGTGAAGTCATCACGGGGCTATTAAAGGCCGCTCAAATACATAATCTAAAAATGGAACAGCTCACTTCCGAAGCGGCAAACAGACGATTTCCGGGTATCAACTTAAAAGCAGAACAAACGGCCATTTTCGATGAGAATGCTGGCATCCTGAAAGTTGAGGATTGTGTCAAGACCCATGTCAAGCTTGCTCAGAAACACGGCGCTCGACTGAAATCCGGTCAAGCCATAGGCTGGGAGCAAGAAAAGAACAGAATCAGTGTCAGCGTGGGCGAAGAGACGCTCTACTGTCAGAAATTGGTTATCACACCTGGTGCCTGGGCGGGGGACTTACTGCCGGAGTTAAACCCTTTTCTCGAAATTCGTAGAAAGACGATGTTCTGGTTCGACAAGCATTTACCCCAACATCAACTTCATAACAATTTTCCGGTTTTCTTCGTAGAAGACGAGGGCCATAATTTTTATGGTTTCCCTGCGATGGATAAAAAAGGCGTTAAGATGGCGGACCATCAAGGTGGTGAAGTTATTTCCTCGCCAGCCGAACTGGGCGACTCGCTTGACGCTTCTGCATTACTGAAAACCGTAGGTGCACTCGCACAATACCTTCCAGATGTCGGTGACCATCTAGCACATTACACCAACTGCATGTACACCATGAGCCACGACGAGCACTTTATCGTAGGGCAGTATCCAAGCTGTGCTAATGTTCATTTTGTCGCGGGTTTATCCGGACATGGGTTCAAGTTCGCGACTGTCCTTGGACAAATCATGGCTGACTTGTCGATGACGGGGAAAACCCAACATCCTATATCCTTTCTGGACCCAGATCGTTTCCAGATCTGACTTATGTGAAGTGGCTCGAAACCGAGTCAATAGAGTATACTCTAAGCGTTCCTTCTGAGGAGAATGCCGATGCAAACCTGTACCCTTCGCCAATACGTGCTCTGAACATGCTGAGTGCGTCTGAACGACGATACAAGGAGTCTCGCCAGTTGATAGATGTCGTTGGCATGCTCAATCCTGTCGCGACGTGGGTAAACCCCGAAGGTCTGACATCGAGGAGCCCAAGGTGAATCAACGCCAGCTCGTAGTAACCCTGGTCACCCTGATCTTCTTGGTTGCGGTAGTTTATCTCTCACCCGACGATGGCGATCAGCCAACATCCGGTAGACAGGTTTCCAATACTTCCATGAGCTCGCCCATCTCCGGGAAGGGTGATCAAGCCAAACCAGCAGCCGAATACGTCGATGTAAAACTCAAGAAAAAACGATTCTTCGAATACCTCCTACCCATGATCACCATCACAAACGCGCAGGTGCTCCAAGAGCGTCGCAAACTATTGACGCTGCACAAGCGCCACACTGACAGCGCTGAGCTGTCTTTAAGCGATCTGTCGCAACTCACAGTGATCAGTAACAAATACAAACTGACATTCGATAGCCAAGAGGAAATGACAAATCCGCAAACCCATATTGAAAACTTACTGACAAAAGTCGACCTTATTCCAGCTTCACTCATACTTGCGCAATCCGCAAACGAGTCTGCATGGGGTACTTCGAGATTTGCTATGGAGGCAAACAACTACTTTGGCATGTGGTGTTTCACCCCAGGTTGTGGCGTCAAACCTGCCAGACGCACACCCGGTCTGACTCATGAAGTCGCTAAATTCGATTCTGTTCAGGCAGGTGTTTCCAGTTACGTACTTAACCTGAACACCAACACAGCTTATACAGAACTTAGGCAGATTCGCACTAACCTAAGACTAGCCAATGCTGAAATCACCGGATTAGCGCTGGCCGAAGGTCTGGAAAGATACTCCGAGCGCGGCCAAGCCTATGTTGAGGAAATTCAATCAATGATTCGTTTTAACAAACTAGAAGCATTCAACCAGACTCTTATTGATTGAGATTTCCCGAATAGCGGAACCTAAATCCAAAGAACCATCTCAAGCAGTTACGGTTAATCTACCTCTAAAAATTTTGTCACCCATCATCCACAATGAAACGAATTAACGTCTTCATCGCAGTGAGAAATCTCCAGTGCTCAAGTCGATAAGGACTGTTCCTGCATATGAAAAAACAGCCGCCAAAGCGTCGCCGCAACCAAGGCATGGTCTATTTCCCCGGCGACTAGCATCTCTTTAGCCCGCTCAACACTCAGCAACACAACTTCTGTTTGCTCTGTCTGAGTATTCTGAATCTCTCGCACCAATTCAGCACCACGGCCCACATAGGTAAACAGTCGATTGGATTGAATTGCTGGATTTGGATTCAATACGCCCAAAGACTCAATTTCTGAAACTTCATACCCGGTTTCTTCCAAGCACTCCCTAGCGGCGGCAATACCCGGTTGTTCCCCCATGTCGACCATACCCCCCGGAATCTCTATGGTGATACTCTCACTCCCGTGTCGATATTGACGAATACAGACAATCTCACCCGCATCAGTCATCGGCACAATATTTACCCAATCTGCGGTTTCCAAAAAATAGAATGAATGTTCCTTACTTGTTAGCGGAGACACCGCCAGACCCTCATTGACGCTGAAGATTCGGCAATCCGCCAGCACCTTATGTTGTTTCCGTGGCCAGGGTTTTATATCGCTCACATTGCTTTCCTTAATATGTCTTAACAAACGCTAGTTACTATTTTCTAATCTCGATAACCAATAATGGCTATCAAATGAATCGTCACCCACAAGGTGGCGCCAAAGTTTGATGCGATTGACAATCTCCAGTCGACTTTCATCCATTGGGAACCACTTTTCCGGTAATTCAAAGATCGTCTGTATTCGATCTCTATGAGTATAGGCATCCGGATCAAATATCGCTTTAGGGCCAACTGACTTTTCATCCAGATCCGAGATGTCCCACAATTTCACTTGCTTCTCTGTGGCGTTAAGCCGAATTTTGAACATGTATCTGGGTTTATCGGACTGATTTCTGCCGCCACCGTGCCAGATGCCATGATGCATGACCAATAGGGTGCCCGCTGGACAAATCACATGCTGTTGTCCCTTTACATTCTGATAACGCGCGATAGCCATTTCGTTTACCCGCCGAAAGTGACTTCCCGGAATGTATCGTGTTCCACCCATACCCTTCGTGATTTCGTGGGGGTAATACATTAACTGGATATCAAAATTCGTCCGGGTATCAATGATTGAATCTGCATGAGTATATTGCGCCGTATTTTGATTCGGCGGACAGTGATGAATAGCATGATGATCAAATAGCGGATCTTTGCCTACAAGTGACCGGATAATCCCTCTGACAGACGGCAAATCAAGCAACTGTCTAAGCGCCGGCTGGTCAACGTAACATTCAGACAGCGGCGTACCGGGAGGATAACTATGCACTTCAGAGTCTCGGATGAGCAGCCCATCTTGCGCCCCGCCGGCTTCAATAGCAGAGAGAACAGTGTGATTGATAGATTCGGGCACAAGTGCGTCAAATCGCAGAAAACCCCTTGCGACAAATAAAGCCATTTGTTGCGTCGTTAAAAGATCACCCATGCTTACTCTACCTCTACCAGCTGCTCCAACACGATCTCAAACGGAAGAAAAGACGTATTGTATTCCGCGCCCGGATAAGGCTGTACAAGTTGTGAGATTTGTATCACCCGCCACCCATCTAGCATTGCCTCGAGACCCGTCTTATATGGCGGGTCATCTAAGTCACCGGGGTGATGAAACTTCTTGCCGGTACCGTCATAAGTCGCCCAACCAACGACTTCCGAATCAAGCGCCGACGATTTCGTGTATAACACCATAACGATTTGACGTTGTTTCATTGGCAGTCACTATCGTGCAGAAAAAAATCGAGAAGTTTACTCGAGAAGCTTTCGACACCTGTTTTTATATATGTACGTAAGACGGGACACATTCTCATAATTGCGATTGATCTTGTTTTCCATCTGATTCAAATTATATTTCCACGACTCTGAAAATACGGCTTCGACTTCAGTTTCGATTTCGGTATCGATTTCGGTATCGACCGCCTCAGTTCCACCAAACTCGACCCGGCCAGCTACTTTTGCCAACCTAATGTGCTCATTCATTTTCTCAGATTCAAGACCCGCTAACTCAGGCATTTGGCGTACTCGCGTGAAAGACCCTGCCATCATGCGGTGATAAACTGCACAGGTCACATAGGCTTCCATACTTTTATCGACGTTGTTCACAGATTCGCCATAAATGGGTGGGCAAGTTAGGGCGAATAACAGGCCTAGAAACAAACCACCGATGTTTGAACAATTTGCTTTCATAACCATGGCCGACTATTCCCAAAATTAGAATTTACGTCAAACTCGTCGCGCGCATTCTCCTCGTGATCGTATTCGGATTGACCCTGTTAATCAAATGGCAGTTAGAAACCACCTTGACAACGTTTCTCGAAAGCGATGTATCTTTTGATGCTTTGGCACTTAAATCGTGATGCCAGCTTGATTACATTTTCTGGAGCCAGCAAAACAGCGAGGTAACCACCACGATAGCCTCGTCCAGACCAAGCCATATATGCAACAACATATCGAGGGCTTATAACCGACCTTACTCTTCGCTTTCAGCAGAGTCTCTCGCTAGACTCATGACAACCAACATCCAAACCTAGCCATCAGAGATCAAATTTGTGAATATCAAAGAACAACCAGGGTGGTTCAAACGCGCCCTGGCAGTACCTTACAAAGACAAAACTGTGATCTGCGATGGCGTTGATATTCACTACTTGCTCTGGAGTGATGATACAACAAAACCTGGACTTGTCCTGGTACACGGCAATGGCGCCCATGCCCACTGGTGGACCTTCCTTGCGCCTTTTTTTATGGACCACTACCAGATCCTGGCCATCGATTTATCCGGAGCTGGAGATAGTGGGCGCCGATCGCGATACACCACTGAGGCGTTTGCTGCCGAAATAAATGCAGCGGCAGACGATGCAGGCTTTGGTAATGACACCATCATCGTAGGTCACAGTTTTGGTGGTTACATTACGCTAAGGACCGGTTTACTTTACCGGCATAGACTTGAAGGTGTTGTGCTTGTTGACTCCGCAGTCAGACCGCCTGATTTCGAATGGGAACGTGACCCGCGCCGCTCGCCCATCAAAGCAAAACGTATCTACGAGAGCTTCAATGCAGCTCTCGCAAGGTTCAGACTGATGCCTCCACAGGATTGCGATAATAGCTACCTGCTTGATTACATTGGACGTCATTCAATTATGGAAGTCGACGAGGGCTGGACATGGAAGTTCGACGACACCATGTTCGAGAAATTTGAGTTTGGCGAAAACATGCATGAGGACCTTGCAAAGTTGAAGGTGAGGGTTGGCGTTGTGTACGGTGAAGACAGTTATCTGTTTTCTCAAGAGATCGCTGACTTCATGTTTGAGGTCCTCGATAAATCGGTGCCGTTCGTTGGCATTCCCGAGGCACAGCACCACCTATTCTTGGACCAGCCTCTGGCCTTTGTGAGCAGCCTTCGGACGTTGCTTGCGGAATGGCGGCATTCACGCCCTCAAAGAGTGCACCCCTAACATTTCACTCACTGAATTTTAGCGTTGCGCAGATAACCCTAAATTTGTTGGCAGCATGGGATCGACAGAGACATACAGTCAAGCTAAGAGTTTCAGCTCACCTGCGTCAGCAGGTTTAATGCCAAGCCAACTGGCAGGTTTCGTGCTCCCTTTCAAGGACTTGCCTGCATCTGCAAGCCCCTTTACCGAAATATCTTTTCCTTACGCTTCCTGAGACTTATTTGCATTGTTCAGCGAGCGGTGGTCCTTCGTGCCTTTTTCCTTGCTGGCTTTGCCTTTGCTACCATGAGATTCATCAAACGTCTTGATTGACCCAAAGTTTCATTAGCCGCACACTGTCATGAAACTCACCAAATATTGGTATACGCATGTCAAACAAGATAGTCCTGTTAGAACAAAAGGGCGCAATTGCTATTGTCACCCTCAACCGTCCTGAAACGCTGAATGCGTTAAGCCGAGATCTTCGTAATGAGATCGCCGCCACTTTTGAAAAACTGAAGCGCATAGATGACATCCGAGTTGTCGTTCTCACCGGAGCAGGACGCGCCTTTACGTCCGGTATCGATCTTAAAGAAGCAGGTCAAAAAGGGTTTTCGCCGGGTCGCAACGAGGTCGTAGATCTTGCTCGCACTTTTGCCGAATTCCCTTGGCCAATCATCGGGGCTATCAACGGTTTCGCGATCACCGGCGGGTTTGAACTTGCATTGATGTGTGACGTTTTGATCGCTTCGACAGAGGCTAAATTTGCAGACACCCATGCCCGCGTCGGCATTATGCCAGGGTGGGGGCTTTCGCAGCGTCTTCCTAGATTAATTGGCATCAGTCGCGCAAAACAAGTGTCACTCACCGGTAACTTTGTCGATGCCAACACTGCTGAGCGCTGGGGGCTCGTGAATAGCGTTCACAGTCCGGCAGAATTGCTTCCTGCCGCGTTGAAAATTGCTGAGGACATGGCCGGCTGTATGCCCCACATGCTTAAAGGCTACAAACAAGTCATCGACGAAGGCTTTGGCATGAATTTCGATGAAGCGCTTGTGATGGAATCTAGAAGGTCAGCAAAACAATCTGCCTCAGTGAGTAAGGAGAGTGTAGAAGCTGCAAGAAAGGCAGTCACTACGCGTGGGCAGTCGCTGCAATAATTAATCTGCACATGCATCGATTGCAAACCACTCGCCAACTCTATGCCGCAATAAATAGCCTAACAGCGGTTGATGGTCAGTCGTCAACGAGTGCCAATTGACATGTCAATCTAGTCTATAAATGCTTTGAGCCGATCGAACGCTTCGATTAGAACATCTTCAGGCTGGGCATAGCACAATCGGAGGTAACCTTCTCCCGCGCGACCAAATGCGATCCCAGGCGCAAGGCCAACACCGGTTTCCTGCAGAATGTTACGCGCCAATACCATGCTGTCACTCGCGCCAGTGACGCTAAAAAAACAATAGAAGGCACCCGCGGATTCGATAAATTTGACCCTGCGAATATTTCGAAGTCGTGAAGCCGCAAGCACATAACACTGTCCCAATTGATCCTGCAACGCCTCCAGTCTATCTTCACCATCTCTGAGCGCAACAACACCCGCTTGCTGTATAAAACCAGGCGGGCAAGCGATATTAAACTCCGTCAGCATCGCAAGGACGCTCTCTAGCTGAGCAGGTGCAATGAGCCAACCCAGCCGCCACCCGGTCATCGACCACGCCTTCGAAAAACTGTTTATGGAAATAAACAGGTCATCAGGGTTTGTAATAGACAAAAATGAGGGTGCCGCGGAACCATTGGCATATAGTCTCGAATACACATCGTCCGAGACAATCCAAATCCCATACTTGCGACAATGCGTCAAAAGCGTCGACTGCTCCTCAATCGACATCACCCAGCCAGTTGGATTATTCGGAGAATTCAATACTACAGCTTGGGTCTCAGGCGTCAGGGCGCTTAGCAACTCACTCATATCAAGATGCCAGTGACCATCTTTTACCTCAAGTGTTTCCGTAACTATGTTCGCTCCGGAGATTTCGAACGTCTGGGAAATGTTAGGCCAGCCTGGTTCGAGCACCACAACTCTGTCGCCTGGTGAAATGATCGCTTGAGCAACAAGCGCCAACCCCTGAGTCCCCGACGCAGTGACCGTGACGTTTGACACATCAATTGATGCGTTGTAGATGCGATTGGTATAGCTAACAACCTCTTCTCTCAGGACCATTTTTCCACTGTTTGGTTGATAGAAATGGTCACCCGCTTCGAGAGATGCAACCGCACTAGAAACGATGTTCTCAGCACTCGGCCATGCTCCCTCGCCGAACCAAAGAGGAATAACATTGGGTTGGTCAAAACCCAGCTCAGCGATCTCCCGGATTTTGCTGACCGAGAGTGCTCCGGATCTGGCGCTAAGGTGGTTATCAAATTCTCTATTCATCTTTATCGGTATCTACTTTTAAGAGACTTCTTACGTGAGTTGTCAACGCCAGCTTGCAGTATAAATCATGCCCTGAACTGATACCCACACTGCTGGATATTTTTACATACGAAAAATGCCATTAAGAACCCGCGTGTTACAGAATACGCAACAAGCAGCCTAGCCTTGAGTGTTGAATAGGTCGACTACCACCGATAAGCGGTCGAAAAGCATCACATATCAGTGTTGATGCAGGCATTTTCCAACCATCGTTGCGCGGGATTATCGCCCACACATTGCCCGGACAAACATTTGGTTCTATCATTCAACTAAGTTGCAAAACAATCGCCTGCAACATCAGGTCGCTAACAGCGAATTCTGCTGCTAGGCGAGAATACTGTGAGGAAACAACATGACAACAATCAACACTGGCACGGAAGAACTGCTTTGTACCATAGACCAGCGGGTGGCTGTCATTACGCTTAACAAACCACACAAGAAGAATGCGCTGGGAGATATACTGACGCCGGCGCTCAGACAAACATTGCTCGAATTGGAGGACCATCATGAAGTCGGCTGTATTATGCTAACCGGCGCTGGTGATGCTTTCTGTTCGGGAGGAGATGTCAGTGGCATGGGTCCAGACGCCAGCAATGGGCAGCCAATGACGAAAGAGGAACGTATTGAAAAACTGACAAACGCACAGAAGACTCTGACGCAGCGTTTGCATGAACACCCTAAGATAACAGTCGCTGCCTTACCCGGGGCTGCCGCTGGCGCCGGACTTTCAATCGCACTTGCCTGTGACTTAAGGGTGGCTTCCGAGAATGCGTTTCTAACAACAGCATTCTCGAGAATAGGTTTATCCGGGGATTATGGCTCAAGCTGGTTTTTGACAAGGCTTATAGGCTTAGCCCAGGCAAAAGAATTATTTTATCTCTCCGAGAGAATCAATGCTGAAGAAGCGAAGTCAATGGGGCTAGTAAATCAGGTTTTTCCTCAAGCATCATTTCGTGAACAGGCGCTTGCTTACGCAACAAAATTAGCCAACGGCCCAACACAGGCGCTAAGTCGAATGAAAAAAAATCTTCACTTGGGACTCGAACAAGGTCTAGCAGAAAGTCTTGTACTGGAAGCAACCCATCTTGTTGAATCCATGGGTACTGACGAATCGAAAGAAGCTATTTCCGCATTTATGGAGAAGCGCGCACCGAAATTCCACTAATTCTTTCAGACTGTTTTTTCTATACTAGGCCGGAAATAGGAATGGCTGCACCGTGAATCGCCGATGACTCCGAAGAACACAGGAATCCTACTAACGCAGCAATTTCTTCAGGTTTCACCCACGTATCAAAATCAGCATCAGGCATATCACTGCGATTTCTAGGCGTATCAATCAAGCTCGGCATCACACAATTTACATTGATTTTCTTTTCTCTTAATTCCAGCGCCATACTCTCGGTAAGTCGGATCACCGCTGCTTTGGAAGCTGTGTAAACCCCCATGTTTGCTGCCCCGGCCTCACCAGCCTTCGCTGAAACATTGACTATTTTGCCACCCTGAGCAAGCATCTCAGGCACTACAGCCCCCGCCATGTTCAGGATTGAGCGTGCGTTCAGCTCAAACAAAAAATCCCAGGTCGCATCATCTGTTTCGTGTACAGGGTCACCCATGAGAAACCCGCCGGCAATGTTACAGAGGATGTTGATCTCACCAAACTGCCTCAGGACTTTACCAACGGCTTCCTCACTACCTTCCCTGCTAGTCAGGTCACACGCAATATAACAATGATTCTGCGCCGGGTCTGGGTAGGCGCCGGCAAGCACCTCGTCGGAAATATCAAGTACTGCGACCTTAGCTCCACGATCTGAAAACCAGCCGACAACGCCCTGACCAAGCACTCCAGCACCACCCGTCACAACGACAGTTCTATTTTCGAATTTGTTACTTTCGCGCATTAACCATATTCCTCTAACTATATTCCTCTAACAAGGCTCTTCTAACAAGGCTCTTCTAACAATGTCCATCGATCAAACAAGGCAGCGCGAGATAATTAGCCGGTGCCAAAAATAGCTTTCAATAGATAGAAAAAAATGACTGCGAGTACAGCACCAACAGGCAGGGTCACCACCCATGATACAAATATCGTCGCGACAACCCTGAGATTAAGTGCCGAGATGCCGCGCGCTAGGCCTACACCGAGCACACCACCTACCAGTGTGTGGGTTGTTGAAACGGGCAGACTATAGCCGGAAGAGATGACCACTGTAGTCGCCGCTGCCAATTCCGCCGCAAAACCGCTACTCGGCGTTAGCTCGGTAATATGCGTACCAATTGTTTTCATCACTCTGTAGCCATACATTGCGAGACCAGTGACAATGCCCACGCCTCCCAAAAGCAATATCCAATTGGGCGTCGCAGACTTTTGACCCACCATGCCGCCACTCTCGATGATACCGTTCACCGCAGCCAACGGACCTATCGCATTAGCCACGTCGTTTGAACCGTGTGCGAACGCCATCGCACAAGCGGTAAACAGCATCAGTACGCCAAATACCTTCTCAACACTAATTAAGTCGTGCTGTTCGGAGCGAATAACTCTCTTCACACGAGAGAGAACAACGACACCAATGACAGTAATCACAGCGGCGACGCCGACGGCATAAAACATAGATTCTTCAATACTTAGATCAAGGCCGACATGCTTCAATCCTTTTAGCAACGTTACCATGCCAACCACATAACCCATCAAAAACATGTAGATGGGCACGTATCGTTTCGCGGCCATAAACGGATCGTCAGCAGAAAAGATGAATCGCTTAACGCTCATGTATACAACAAAAGATAAGGTGCCGGCCATAACAGGAGAGACCACCCAACTCGATACAATACTGCCGACCGCTTTCCACTGAACTGCGTCTACGCCAATGCCGACTGCTGCAAACCCGACAATGGCGCCGACGATGCTGTGCGTGGTAGATACCGGCCAGCCAAAGGCTGAAGCGATCAGCAGCCAGGTACCTGCAGCTAGAAGCGCTGCCATCATACCGTAGACCAGTAATTCAGGGCTTCCAGCCATGATACCCGGATCGAGAATACCTTTACGTATCGTAGAAGTGACTTCTCCGCCAGCGAGATAGGCTCCTGCAAACTCAAAAACCATCGCAATAATGATCGCTTGTTTTATGGTAATCGCCTTGGCTCCTACCGAGGTCCCCATAGCGTTGGCAACATCGTTAGCGCCCACACCCCAAGCCATAAAGACGCCAAACGCGATGGCAAGGATTAGCAGGATCGTGCCGTAGTTTGATATTACTTCCATTGATAAAACTCTGGTTCGTTTACTATCTGGAGATGATATACATCATTCTGTTGCCCACCGTCTGAGAGTGATCAGCTACGTCTCCTATCCACTCGATGACCCGGTAGAGAAACATCACCTCTACTGGGTACAGATCCTTTTCAATTTCAAACAACTGGCTTCTCACTCTCACCTGCAGTCGGTCATTCTCATGCTCCGCTTGGTCAAGTTCAGAAATCAGATGATGAATCAGGTCCACTTCCTTGCCACTGAATCCTGTTTCGAACAACTCATCAAGCCCGTCTAAAGCTTCCAGGGCGAAGCCGCAGGTGATTTTTGATTTATCGATAAATTCGAGCAGCACATCGCCCATTTGTTTTGGAAAGCTCATCTTTCGTCCCATGACCAAACCAGCAATATCCTTAACCCGATTGGGTATTCGGTCTTGCATTTGCAATAACTCTAGCAAGTCAGATCGTGAAACTGGCATAAACAAACTTCGAGGAAGGTTCAGCCGAATATGACTCTTCAGATCATCAGCTTTGGATTCGAGTTCCAGGATAAGATCATAGAGACGCTCAGCTTCCTCCCAATCTCCGCCATTAACTGCTTCAAAATATGGCCCAAGCTTACCCACAGTCTCATAAGCAACGTTCATGTGCTTTTGAATCGGAGTTATCGGCGAACGACCAAACAATTGATTGAAAAGGGGATTGCCAACCATAAAAAATTCACCTTGTTTTTTGCGCATTATAGTGACAGATTTCTTAGAAGTAACGCCCAATAATCGATATTCGCCGAAAATTTTCTGAACTTAAATGACGGCTTCTGGTACCACAAAAAATCAGGCAATCGGGGGCATCCTGTGGTATAACTCGCCGTCTGATGAAAACACCCAATACCCCTACTGAAACCATAGCTCCTGAAGCTGTGGCGCTGGATAGAAAAGAACGGATGCTCGATGGTTTTGCTATCTTGCTCTCGGGCACCTGCATGCTCCATTGTTTGGCCCTTCCGCTGCTAGTGACGGTGTTCCCGATTGTTCAGGGCAGTCTGCTGGAAGAACAGTATTTCCATCTCATCATGCTCGTACTGATACTACCGACAAGTTTGATTGCCCTCACTGTCGGATGCCGCAAACACAAAGACAGATGGACTATCGCGCTCGGCGCTGTTGGTCTTACTGTGCTGACGATCACGGCGCTGTTTGGTCACGATTTACTAGGCACATTTGGAGAGCGAGTCACGACCAGTATTGGGGGCGTTGTGCTTGCTGTCGCACACATCAGAAATTATCTTTCTTGTCGCCGGGTTGATTGCCAGCACGAGCCGTCGGATGCTGAAGACTAGGTGCCACAACACTTACTGCGGATCTAACCACTAGCAAACTCAGCATCGCTTATAAACCTCGACGAAACGCCAACAGCGACTCATAGAGTCCAATGAGTATTGATACTGTCGGACCTGCGACCCGAATTTTAGTGTCAAAAACAATCTTGGATTGATCCGGCTCAATGTGATCACTCAAACAGACATGAGCCACGTTCTCAAAGGCGTAATGGCCTCGAATGCGCGTATGCCAGGTTAACTTGTAGCTCTCACTGTTCAGCACATCTGATAACCTAATCTCGTAAATTTCCGAGACTTCATCTGTATTGGCCTGAATAAAAGCCGGAGGCTCAATTAATCCGACAACCGGTTTTATCAGGTAACCGGCCTGTGTGTAATAATCCCCTAGGCTACCCAGCACCTCTACGCATTCGGCATCGAGGTGAATTTCTTCTTCTGATTCTCGCAACGCCGCCTCGACCGCATCAGTATCTGCGTCATCAACAGTGCCCCCCGGGAAACACAAGTGCCCACCGAAGCGGATGTGAGATTGTCGTTTAGTAATTAAAACTGTTGCCTCATCACCTCTTAAAACCAAGGGGAGGAGAACTGCCGAGGGTCTGGCATTACGTTTGATATCTTCGCTGACGGGTAACTCGGCATGGGGATTCCGAATTTCCCGGCTCGCTTCCGGCGCGTTCAGAAATTTTCGTAAAAGCGGTATAACCTCGGTGAGCTCATCAGCATCTTTGAGTCGGGGTAGCGGTACCTCCTTGGCGGGCCCTCGCTTTGGGTCACTTGTCGTCACTAGCGATCACAAAGCCTGTTTGAGCTCACGGTATCCAATAAGATGGATGCCAGCATCGAGGATGTATTGTTTCAGCGCAGGGTCTCTCCAAGCCTCATAGTCGGCATGTCGGGATTCAGGCCTCTCTTTGTCTATCGCCACGAGTTCTTCACTCATTTTTGCCGGATGAAACAGCAAGTGATTAAGTCCCGGACCTACCTTATCGATTATTTCCCGATAAAACGCTTTCTTGTCTGTCAAAGGTCTTAGTGTGTCTATGTATATTTCATCCAGGGTGGGTACTCTGTTGGTATCGATTTTTTCCAGCACTTCGGCATAACCATCAGCGATATCGCTCTTATCAATCATGGCCAGACGCTCACGGGTTATGTTGGGCAGGAATGCCGGCACCCCAAATTCATTCGCCAGTGATAGGTAGGCTGGCAAGAATTTAGGATGTACAACGCTACCCATGTGCGTATCAATATGTGTAATTTCCAGACCGGCATCCAATGCCATTTGAATCTGAGCGCGCATCTCCTGCTCTGCTGCGGCAACGGTAACATGCCTAACGGCATCTTCTCTTGTTCGCCAGAGATAACCCTGCTCATCAAGCAAACCCGAAGAAGGTTCTCTGGAACTTACCGCGGGCCAACGAAAGGTTGGATATTCACAGGTCAGTGTGAGGTGAACACCCACATCGTACAATGGATTGGCGCGGCAGATCTCCGCAGCTTCCTGAAACCACGGGCCCGCTGTGACAATCGAGCCACAAGAGGCGGCGCCAACATCCAGACATTCGAATGAAGCAACGTTCGCAGCGTGCGAAAAGCCGATATCATCGATATGGGTAATCAGCACTTTATCGCCAGCGTCGTATCCCATCTTTTTCAGAAACTCATTCATGATTTGGTTTCCTGTCCTTCAAGTTTTCCGGTCATCACAACACGTCCGAATTCAGGCGTTTCGCAAATTTGCACACATCAATAGAAATTTAACGCAGCGAAAACACGCCTTCCCCATCCACTAACGCCAGGCGACCACAGAATTCCACTTCAGTCATTTCTTTCATCAAATCCTTATCCTGAGTATTCGCAAATGTACGAGAACCGTCAGGCAATAAACACGCCGCATGCCCCATCAGTGGGCCCTCGGGACCAAACATGACTGTATACGACTCTATTTCTACATCCCCACGATGTTCCACCACACTCGCCCTAAACGGTGTCTGATCAACTTCGTCCTGAACATTCGCGTATTTGAAATCAACAGTCGGCTCGACCCCCGAGTAGACGCCAAATGCATGCTTCGTCAGATATCCCCCATTAGCGGTAATCATACCCTTAGATTCAGGATCTTCTCGGATGAGCTCTACCATTCTAGCGATGCTGTGCATGACGTAGTTGTTGAGGGGACCACCACCGAAGGTCAAACCTCCCGTGATTGTCAGTGGTTTGCTCTCATCTAATCCGAGTTCCTTCGCAGCTACCTGAACAGCGGAGGGAAAACAGCTATAAACGTCGATATGATCAAGGTCAGATACCGCCAAATCAATCAGCTCTAGCGCCCGGGAACCGGCAATACGAATTGCTGGGGAACTGTGAAGATTGTCTCTGTTCGATACCATGTAATGGTCGTGAGCGTCGGTCCCCGCCAGAGGATAAACCCACTGTGATTCTGGTATACCAAGCGATCTCGCTTTTTCGACAGAGCACATGATTAACGCAGCACTCATATCTACGGCACTGTTAGAGTTCATCAATTTAGGATATGGAAAACTGATCATCCTGTTTGAGGCCGCCGCCGTGCGAATGGTTTCCGCATCTACCTGATCTTTAATCCAGGCGTGAGGATTAGACGCAGCTACTTTACTAAAGCCCGCCCACAATTCTGAAATTCTGAGCTGATGCTCTTCGATCGACTCCTTTCGCTGATACCGAATGGCATTTTCAAACATAGGATAGATTTGTATGGGCTGGCGAATTCCACGAGCCATTTCAGCTTCACCGGCCATTTTGACATCTTCACCAATCATTCTCGTATATTCACCAGATGTCTCAGTGAGAGGCAGATCAATACCTGCTTTTCTAGCCTTCGCAATACTATTGCCGTACTCCGCACCTGTGATCGCGATCAGTGACCGCGTGCCTTCAAGAATATCCAACGCGGATTGATTCACGACAGATTGCACCATATTGCCACCGAACGGCGTACCTACTAATTCAACGTTACTCAGGTTAAGTTTTTCCGCAACGTAACCCGCAGGGTTTTTATACCGCCAGACGCCTCTGATCACCCTAACCGACTCTATATCCTTAATTAACGCCCCGTTACCTGCATCCTCCGCCGCTGCTTGCACGGCTTCAACCATCGAATCTATGGGCTCTTTAGCTTGATAGGGGTCCGATAGTCTCTGCTCAAGCTGGGAGATTCCAATAATTACCGGAGTCTTCGGGTTTGTCATTTGTAGATTTCCTTCTGAAAATTATCATCTACGGCCGAAAACAGTTTCTTGCAGGCAAATGGGTAACGCGAGCGGCCCAAATCACCGGCGGTTTCAGGCCAGTAAAATCGGACATTGTGCCACATGTATCAGGTCAAGATAAAATGGCATTGAGCATCGACTAACCAAAGAAGCGCCCCCCGGCAATATTGTTTTCTCGCGCATACCAAGCCGTCGATACAAATATTAGAATGTTGCTTACAATTGTCGAAAGAGTACACTTTGTTTCCCACAACCCTGACCTCAGGAAAGAACTTAGATTGAAAATTGCAGTAACAGCCTGGATGTCAGGCACAAAAGGCCTTGCAAGCGAACTTGCAAAGCAGGGTGAAATAGCAGAGCAAATGGGCTTCCATTCTTTTTGGTTACCCGAAAATCATTTTGGTGATCACCGATCACTGCCTGCGCCCTTGATGCTTCTGAGCGCCGTCGCCGCCACAACGAGTAGAATAGGACTGGGCTCCACCTCGTATCTATTACCCATCAGAAACCCAATTCTCGCTGCTGAGGAAGTAGCCGTACTTGACCGTCTGTCCGGCGGACGGGTGATCCTCGGTGTCGGTCGCGGTGTGCAACCCGCCATGTTTGATGTGTTTGATATTCCGGTGAAAGAAAAACGATTAAGATTCAAGAAGAATCTCGACATCATGATCGATGCTTGGCGCGGTAAACCCATTATTCCAGCAGAGGGAAATCAGGAAAGCATTTGCCTAGCTCCCCTCCCTGTTCAAACACCTCACCCGCCGATTTGGGTGGCAGCTTTTGGACCGCTAGCACTCAAACAAGCCGGCACACTTGGTTTGCCCTACCTCGCTTCACCGGTAGAAACCCTGACGACGTTGACTGAAAATTATCAAACACATAGAGAACACGCAAAAAACGCGGGAGTCACCGATATTAGCGCAACCCCAGTTATGCGCACCTTATTTGTCAGTAACAACAAAACCCAAGTGAAAGAAGTAAAAGCTGCACTCGAGGGCGGTATGGGCCATGCGATGCGTCCTGAGAGCGCAACGGTAGATGACTGGACCATCATTGGAGAGCCAAGCTATGTTAGAGAAAAGATTCTGGAATACGAGAACAAAACCGGCATGACTCACCTGATCGTAAGGGGGCAAATCCCCGGAATCTCCAATGAAGCCCAGTTGGTTAACTTCGAGCAGTTACTCGCGCTATTTTAGTTGGTTCGCAGGAAAAGCCATGAGTGGTCCAGCGGTCTCAGATCTTGAGTTCAATTTTTAGATAACAAGTATGAATTTCTAGTCGATTATTTTCAGCATCTGACCCACTTCCGGTTGTCCCTTCGGATAGAGCCCGTTGATGACCCGCAACTTATCGAGTGCATAATTGGTAATAGGTGACGCCGCGGCGAGTTGCTCCATCGTCATGCCTTCTTCAACCGTAATAACCTCGAGTTTTGGCTTAACCGCCTTCTTTCTATCCGCTGCATCCATTTTGTCAAAACTGAAAATCGTCGCGATAAAGTCTCTGTCTGCTGCGATTTTATGCAGATCCTGAGCGCCAGCACCTGTCAGAATATAAGCAACTCGGCGGCGCTCATTAAATATGGCGGCAACTCGAGCTGGGCGCCGACCAAAGGGGGTTTCTGCGCGGTCAGCAATACCAAGGTAGGCGGGTAATCCGCCAATCGTCAAGTCCTTGCCCTCACGAATTTCCATCCCCATCGTCTCGAAAAACTCACGCCCTCTGACCTTTTTAGAGAGTCTTGCCGTTGAGAATGCAAGGACAGCATCGGATACTGCAGATACCGCTTGAACACCTCTTGCACCAGATTCTATTCGCCAACCCTGCGGGAACCGCAATTTTATTCCGAGGTTTTTATGGTAAAAGACGTTTTTTCTAACAACGCCTATCTGTTTTGTTGGTCCGTATCTGAGACCATCCAACTTTGTAAGAAAGTCGTCTTTCTCAATGGACTGTTCGTAATCAGTTAACAAGACACTGGATTCCATGATTGCCCGCTTGTAGCGAGTGTCCTGATCTGGATGTGTTGACAGAAAACCATGATAAACCTGTGGTGTTCTCTTCTCTATCCGGGCATGGGCAATTTCAATTCGGTCCTTGTCTTTCAAAATTTCTATTGTATTGAGCATCGCATCCGGGGAATAGCCTGCTTTCGCCATATATCTGGAACCCACTGCATCTGCTTCAAGTTCAAATTCCCGACTGTAGCCCTTGAGCAGAACACCACCTAATATGCCGCCCAGATCATATACCCCAGCGGTACCCGTCACAGCCGATGCTATTTGAGCTGCAAGATCAAGAAGCTTTGCCTTGGACTGATTGCGGAGCCCATGTTTTTCGGTCACGTGCGCTACCTCGTGACCTAAAATTGCAGCCAGTTCTGATTCAGTGTTCACATGCGTAAGCATGCCCCTTGTGACATAAACATAGCCTCCCGGCAATGCAAACGCGTTGATGATCTCATCGTCAAGTAATGTAAAGTGGTACTCAAGGTTTGGCCGGCTACTTTGAGCAGCAACGCGTTGTCCTACCATTGATACATAATCTTGCAAATCCTTGTCTCTGTAGATGCCATACTGCGCAATAATTTTTTGATGCTCTTTCGCGCCTAGCTTGATCTCGTTTTCCTCGGACATACTCAAGGCTTTGAGCGGCGTAATAGTAAAAACGATCAACAACATTACATTTAGCAAGGATATTGACCGGAGCCTTGAGGAAAGACGTGCAAGTGGCCGGCCAGAACAAGATAAAACCTTATTGATCAATTGTTGCCGCAGTTCATTCATCGTCACTTTCCCCAAACCCAAATTGTGAGCGCAAAGGTGTATTTTTCCACAAAACGCTAATTCAACTTCATAAAATAAAAAATTACCAGAACACCGAACTCTATGAGACCACAAAAATTGAAATTTGCTCCCTCATAATTTCTTCAACCGCCAAATCAAGGCTAATAAATTACCAAACTACGATTTACAGATTCCCAAAGCTGGTTAATAATGAAGTGTCCAATGTAGCCGGATTCGGATATGTCCCCCACTTCTCGCTTCGTAAACTCTGTCATACTGTCGGCCGGTTTTATTTGCGCTTCTCAATTGTACGGTGAGCAACAAGATCTTGTTCCATACGCCCAAGAACAACAAGGAAATTACGAGCTCGCCATCGAAGGCTATTTGAGCCTGATAGATGAACTAGAAGCGACTGATGGTCTTTTTTCACCCGAACTTATCGACCCATTGCTGGGCTTGGCCCGCAGCCACTTCGCTTTGAAGGATCTTGAAGCGGCGGAGGACTCTGCTGCCAGAGCTCAACATGTTCAGCATAGAAACGAGGGCGTGCTTTCCCTGGACCAGTTGGCAGCGGTGGATATCAAAACAAAAATACATCTTCTCAATGGCGTACCAACACGAGCAGACAAGCAGCAACGATTTGCTTTTTATCTAGCCGAGAGAAATTATGGGGCTGATTCACTAGATGCATTGCCTGCCAAGTATAAACTTATAGACTGGTACACCGCGACGGGTCAGTACTTCAAGGCGCAACGCTTACTTTCCGAAACCATAAAATCATTTAGTGAAACAGAAGAACACGCACTCGTGATTCTCCCTGCGTTGTTACGGTCTGCTCGGCTAAGGCGACTTAGAGGTATTGCCGGTCAACATAAACACCTTGAAAGCGCCCTTGCTATTGTCACTGACAACCCGGACATTCCACGTGAACGACAGCTAGAGGTTTTTCTAGCGCTAGCGGACGCATATTTGGTCAGCAACAGGTTTACCGATGCCAAGAAATTCTATCAACGCACCTGGGACGACATGGACCCGACGGATAGATACGAACAGTTTTCAGAACCAAAGGAGCTGGCATTATCCAACACGCTCAACGAAAGCAAATCTAATGTTTTTTCAGCTTCTAATGCTAGCAATATAAGACGGCTTCGCCCGACATCCAGAGAGTACCGCAGCTTAGAGCAACTTTATGAGGAACAAGACTCTGACCAGCAAAAGCTCGTGCTGCCGTTTCAACAAGACGATTATTCTGTTCTGTTCAACCAAAACTCCACAGATCCAACCGCATCGAAAACCTTCAAAGTCGTTGGCGAGCCGTTTAGGTTTGTTCGGAAACAATTGGTTGACTTACTGCCATCAAAGCTTAAGTCTGACGAAGGGCTTGCAACGATAGCTATCACAATGTCATTTAGCGTTAGTGCAGAGGGTAAGACAGGCAACATTAAGGCATCAAGCGAACAAGCCTCAGGACGCCTGTTGCGTACCATGCGTAAAATACTCGCCAAGACCAGATTCAGGCCAAGACTGGTCGAGGGCAAGCCAGCGCCGACTGACAACGTAAAACTGACCCAAACCTTCCAGAAACCGTCGGTGTAACTTATGACTTCACGACTTATTATCGGTCTAATCGTTTCTGTCCTGATCGGCAGCGTAAGTTCCACGGTTAGCGCAGCAAGTGATCCAACTAACTTCCTGTTTAGAAAACTCTCATTTTCTTCCGCGGAAAACGATCAACTTTTCAGAAAAACAATCGACGAAGTTGATGCCCTCGAATTTGAAGAGGCAGGCGCAAATAGCAATTCTCTGGTCACCAAAGTAGAGGCTGATAATCGTATAGATGGGTTAACCTTTGCGCGAGTGCTCGCAAATGCGGCGATTATTTACGTGCAATTAGAACAACCCGAAGTTGCGCTTGAATTACTCAACAGATCGGTTTCCCTAGTCGACGAAGAGTCCGTTTTTCACGAAGATATCTACCCATTAATGATGGTCAAGGCGCAGATACTGATCAAACAGGGCAAATTGGCAGAGGCGATAGACCAGCTACGACGTGCTCAGCACATTATTCACCGGTACGGTGGTGTTTATAGCGAGCAACAATCTGATGTTGTCGACCATATTGCCGACATCAACACGACACTGCGAAATCATCTTGAAGCTGACAGGCAACAACTATTTAATCTTAGAATAAGTGAAAATTTCTTGGGTACAGACAGTATCGAACTGGTGCCGCGCCTTGAAAAAATTGGCGCTTATTTCCGTGGCCGCGGCGTAGCACTGCCTTATGCGAGTAGCGACAATTTTTCAGAAACAATCTCACTCGACCGAAAGGATCGGGCAGATATCTTTTCCCAAGCGATAAGACATTACAATCGCGCATTAGCGATTCAGGAAAGCGCCTATGGCCCCAGCGATATCAGACTCGTCAACACGCTAAGATCGCTTGCTAAAACAAGAATGGCTCAACTTTCCGGGCGTCGATATGCCGAAGATATCCTAGAACGCGTCGTCGAAATAATTTCGTCAAACCCAGTGGCCGATATTCCCGAACACGCTGTCTCATTAATAAATTTAGGTGACACTTACACGATTAACGGCAATCGCAACGCTAGCGAGACCTACTTGAAAGCATGGGACTTACTCTCACAAACCCCCGAGTTAACAAATCTGCGAGAGAGTATTTTCAGTTCCGTAACTCGCATATCTCCAACAATCCCCCCCTATAACATTATTGCGCGTAGACCGAGCAAGACGCAGGAAGGAGAAGAGATTTTCATCAAGGCGACGTTTTCAGTGCGCCCGGATGGTCGCGTTTCCGACATCAACTTAATCGAAGGTAATGCACCCGTCGATCAGAAAAAGCTGATTCGCCTGTGGCTCAGAACTTCAAAGTTTCGCCCTAGAATTGAAGAAAGAGAGTTCGTACTCACAGAGGGATTGACGACTTACCAGACGTTCCAAGTACTCGAAAAAGAACCCGCGGAAACCCCAGAGGAATCTTCCCCCTCGCCCACTACTCCGCCTGAACAGGTCGACGAAACTGCGGCCTAAATCTCGTCTTCCGTCACTGGGCTTCCTTGAAGAAACTCACGCAACTGATTTGCCAGCGCTTTGCACGCAGCGTTGCC
>ERZ1046740.672-NODE-672-length-27816-cov-5.278448_pt1 | contig 27816 bp, 19 predicted proteins | sample MGYA00383093_ERZ1046740 | MGnify/ENA primary metagenome ERZ1046740 (study PRJEB29581, sample SAMEA5548363) | metagenome | biome: marine; feature: coastal; material: water | depth 25 m | study: Short-term variability in the microbial, nano- and picoplankton... | reverse complement strand
GCGCTGATGATGATGATGACAATGATGACATCCTCGATGTCGACGAGTTCATGGGACAGAGCGGTCCATACCGCTATGACCATGACAACGACGGTATTTGGGATGCACTTGACACCGACGATGACAATGATGGTTTGTCAGATTGGTTCGAAGCTAACGATGGCAACAGCCTGACTGGGCAATTCGACCATGACAACGACGGTCTGGATGATAATATGGACGATGACGACGATAACGACGGCATCGAAGATATTTTCGAAGACTGAATCTAGTCTACAACACAAGCGTTGTGTAGACCGGTCATCGACCGGTGAGCCGATTTCGTCGAGGGTTCGCCCTCGGCGGAATCTCCTTCCTCTTCTTTTCTAGTGACAATTCCGTGTATGATACGCGAAGCCAATCATGATACCCATACGCCCATCAGTATAGCGCGCTTCAAATATCCGATGCAGGTGTCGAGTTGAATTCGGAGAGATTATCATGTTGTCAGAACGTCAATTTAATGAGAAGATGGCCAACCGTCATCGCATAACACTTTCAATCGGAATGGTCTTGATAATGCTACTCAGCACTATGCTGATTTACGCTACATCCAATATGGAAGAAAACCCTCCTGAAACTATTCTAGTAGAGGAAAGTAGAATCGCAAGAGGCGCGACTCAAACAAGTAGCCAAGGGCAGGGCCAAGGCGGATGGGACAGTGCAGAGACAATACCCTTTGTCCAAAACAAACATCCAGCACTTTGGGATATGACATGGACAGATAGCGGAATTAGCATCGGTAAGATAAGCGATATAGAAGCGATTCTACACGAAACACCATCGATTTACGGGTTACTTGAGGAAAATCATGCGGGTGATCACGATAATGATGGGATTGATGATTTAACCGATCTCGATGATGATAATGATGGGATTTATGATTTACTCGAGAGATTCGATGGATGCTATGGTACAGACCCATACGACCATGATAACGACGGCATCTTAGATCATTTAGACTGGGATGACGATAACGATGGTATCCTCGAAGGACCTATTGATTACGATGCCCTTGAAGCACTTGGCCTAGACCCAGTAAATGTAACAACGCATCGTTTTGTAACATCTTCAACAAACCATCCATTTACCGGTTCAGAAGTAGGTGATTTCTATCTTGCCGACCAAGAACCATTTGATCATGATAACGATGGGGTGCCCGACGAGGATATCGATGGCTCTGGACCAGGCCGCTTTGACGAAGATGATGATAACGATGGCAGAATAGACCAATTCAAATGGCCATGTGATTTTGATTCTGATGGCCTACAAGATTATTTCGACGACGACGACGATGGCGACTTAGTACCAGATGAAGTCGATGTAAATCCATACAACGCGTCGGAAATAGGCGTCATGGAATTAAGCGGCAATCTTTACGATGCAGCAATCGAATGGACACTAGCTGATTATCGTACCTTTTCAGCAGGTATCGATTTCATACAAATCGAAGAAAACAGAGTCGACGCAGATGATAATTTCGACTGGGAAGGAGGAGCAGGCGGCGACGGTGCAGCAGGAGTCCCAAATTTCAACAAGATATTCGATGGCGACCTTGACAACGATGGAAATCCTAACTTCCTAGATCCGGATAATGATAACGACGGAACCCCGGACAGCGCAGACAACGACGATGATAACGATTTGTTACTCGACATGTGGGATCCAGATGACGACAACGATGGCATCCCAGACACCTGCTGGAATATCGATGTTAATGGCGACTCTTTGAATGATTATACCCAACTTAACAGTTCACCATATCTAATTCCCGGCGGCGACGGAGACGGAGACGGAAATATCGATTGTGAACTTGATTATGATGGCGATTTAGACGATGACCGCTGGCGCGCATTCGACCAAAATTACAATGGCATTTGGGACTGGTTAGATGTTGATATGGGAGGAACTCTATTCCCCGATGACGAAGAAAGCACAAACACCCAAGCATTCAACTTTTCATACGACATGGACAACGACCAAATCCAAAACGAGAACGACTCATTCCCGCTGAATTCAACCGCAGAAACAAATACATGGAATTGCCCAACCTTGCAAAACCCAACACCGATAAATCCCGATCCGAAATGTGATACAATGCGTGCATCATACGCGTCTTTCAACGACTGGGACGGTGATGGAATTTCAAATTGGGATGACGTCGATGACGACGGCGACGGAATTATCGACATGCTCGACATCGATTGGGATTGTGATTTAGATAATGATGCTGATTTACACGATATAGACGGTAGTAAATATCGCGACGATGGGCCAAACGACCTCGACGCAGATATAGATGGCGACGGGCTCATCAACAGTATTGACTGGGATGACGATAATGATGGTTTGTCGGATTTATACGACCCCGACGATGGTAATTGCGGAATAGTCGATTACGACCTCAGCGATGCATTTTCTAGGCCTTATTACCCACAAGAAGACGGCGATGCAATCGACGGCAGTTCTGACGGGCAAACGTATACTGGAGGCCTGAACGCGCACTGGAATATGGTATTCTTAACGAACCCATTTGCCAATGTGGGACTCAATTACAATGGATTTGATGCAACAACAGCTCCCGTTACCAACGGAAATGTTCCTGAGTTTTATTGGTTCATTTTCGCCCGTTGGTCCTCCTACAATGGAGGCAATGAATGGGATGTTGATTCCGATGGAGACTCTTTACTAAACGGATTAGATATCGATCAAGATGGCGACGGGATGCCGGATTGGTGGGACCAAGACGAAAGTAATGACGGTATACTCGATGTTGACGATATCAAGATGGGAGGTTCATTCAATATGACTGTGTGTGGATGGGTTGCAGGCAACCTTGTACAGAACGGCGGAGGCTATACTTGCGGTTATGATTATGCAGCAGCTTACCACATGCCTCTTACCGGCACCAATGCACAATTTGGAGCGCCTTACTCTACTAGGCCGGATGCAGTCGTCGACCAAGGATCCCTTGAAAGTGCGAATGTTGACTATTCTTGTACACCAGGAGCGCAAGGCGGTTGTTGGCACTATGAATTCGATCAACAAACCGCAGATAGTGCTTTGACTTTCTCAGAGATTGAGAACAATCGTGACGGATTTTTGCCATGGATTGGTCTAAGATATGGTATTTGGCAATGGACTACTGATGCGGCAAACGGGGTTAGCAATTTCCCAGACGAGTTAGGCGCAGACAAACTAAACAATCACGTAGATGGCGACATAGATGGTGATTTCACCAACAATTCGATAGATCTTGACGACGATTATGATTCTGTATACGACTGGTATGACGTCGATGATGATAATAACGGAATTTGGGATTATTTCGAGGTCGACACCAATGACGATTTAGATAATGACAACGGCCAATTAAATTCTAACTTTTTCGACGGCATGAATTGTGAGGACAACGATGATGACGGTAATGATGCAGATGTAGATGATGACGGATGGTTCCAACCAGTTTGGGACCGTGGAAACTTGAGCCAAGGTCTGAGGCAACCGAAGTTTTACGATGTAGATAATGACAATGATGGAGTTCCTGACCCAGAGGATTTGGATGATGACAACAACGGTGTTAACGACACTGAGCAAGAATTGCAACCCGGATGTTTCTGGGGCGAAGAACAATCACCATTCGACCACGACAACGACGGAATAGTCGATTGGGCGGATGATGATTTCGACGCTGATGGCATTAGTAACGACGATGAATTTGCGGCTAATGGTGCTAATGGTCTAACTGCGGTTTTCGACCATGACAATGATGGGACACGTGATGATTTGGATGCCGATGATGATCAAGATGGCATGGAAGATGAAGACGAAGTACTGCTTTGGCCTTCCCGCTTCGATCGTAATTCAACTAACCCATGGGACCACGACGATTTCGGGAATGGAGAGGCGTTAGCAAACCCATTAGATCGTAGCACTGGACCAGATGCATATGATGAAGACGATGACTGGGATACTTGGGAAGATCTAACCTTCGACCATTTCGAAGAAGGACGCGAGTGTACTCAAGGAGCGAACACTTTCCCGGCTAGCGATTGGGATCATGATAACGATTGCACTCCAGATGCCGATGATAAAGCTGCTACGTTTATTGATTTAGAAATGCCAGATACCCTTTGGCTAGACGCTCAAACCCCAGCGATATTCCGCGGCAGTGTAGAATGGATTAATCCAGCCACTCAGGTGCTTGAACCTGCAGTTGGACTACCTGTCCAAGTTCATATTGAATGGAATGGCAACAATACAACTGCGATTGAAACTACCGATGTTCTCACAGATGCAGGAGGAAACTTCTCAGTCGGCCAATTCCTCTACCCAGAGGATTTGCATGTCGGAGATGATGCTACTTATCGCATATATGCAGAGGTTACTGAGATGTTTGCATTTAATGGCAACCGCTCGATAGAATACGACGTTGGATGTAAAGGAAATCTAACTGTCCGTATCGATGACGTATGGGAATATTTCCGTAGCGACGAACAGCCTTTCTGGCTTGATTTCTACAGTCTTTATGATGCAGATTACAACCGAGCGATTTATGATAATCGTATCAGACACGCCCCGATCACTTTCGAAATAACCGGGGGATTGTTTGGTGATTCAGCAAATCCAACCAACTTCACAGGGCCATGGGGTGCAGGCTACATGACCGATTCTGTAGGCCTAGCCACTCTAACCTTCGTTCAGGACGTCGGCTCAACCGGATTCTGGAAACAAATAAGGTGGAATTCTACAGCATATAACGGACCATTACAGCCGACTGGAGGATATGAAGAAATTATTTGGAATAATCAAACTAGGAGGCACGACTTTGTCGATGACGGTGCAGGGAATCCGACCCGGTATAATTGGACAAATACCAGTTTACCAGCAGGAGATATACAAATCATAGGCCACGTAATTCCAGAATTAGCGGGCGACTGGCCAGGACATTCTGGCCTAGAATGGCCTTTCCCATACCTAAATGGCGACAAGACGGAACCTCAAATCGTACGTGTCATGCATCGCATGAATATCGAGGGACAAATGAGTTTCAGCGGCGTCTCTCCAGTCTATTATTGGAAGGGAGATATCAATAATTTCGATGGAACCTTTGGTAATTGGGCATCATTGTTCCATCAATCAGCATTAGCAGCGGCAGGAATCTCATATGAGGAAGCAATCCTCTACAAACCATACCCGTCACTTTGGGATGGTAATCCAGCAAGCTTATCCGGAGAAGAAACAAAATTACGTGGTTTCCTGAGCACTAATACAACACATTGGCACATCAATCTGGTTAATGGTGGCGACAGCGATTTGCCGCCTTGTGGCCCAGTAAATCCAACAGACCCGTCTAGTCCGATACGTTGTGAAATAGTTCCTGAGATGAATACAGGCAGCGCATTAGAAATCCAAGGTAAGGTAACCAATCGTACCAACGAGCCATGGATAGACGATCCAATTGCATTGCAAGTAGATGTTGACGGTAATGGCCAATTCTCTGGTCGTCAAGAGACTGCATTTACTCGTTATCCTGTAATGGATGGCAACGATGCTGCATACGATTTCAATTGGACATGGAAGGGACAATATGGTGCAGGGACATATGGAATGAGGGTTGATTTCACTAACGGACAATATTACTTCACAGGAAACTCAACAGAATTAGCACCGACTGGCGCTTACATCAACGTTACAGTTGTCGGAACCACTCAGTTCCAAATGCAGAGCGTACCTCGCCTTTATCGTAATACAGTAACTACGATTGATGCTAGATTAGTTGACAATTCATTACAACCATTACGCGATGTGCAAATCAATTGGACTTGGTCATACGATGGTCGCCAGGGGGCTAATTGGACCGATGCAAATGGCGTTTTCCAAATACCATTTGAGGTAAATACCACGGACGAACTTGGAAACTACACGTTAACTTTCCAATATGCAGGAAATCAATTGTTCAAAGGCAATATTGCAACTCAACCAATCTGGGTGGTTTCTCGAACCTATCTCAATGTGGTCCAAACCGACCCTAATTTCAGACAATCGGGAGATAGATGGGATTTCACGGCTCAAGTAGCGGATGACAATATGACTTTCATACGAGATAGTGGCGGTTTAGCCTTGGACGGAGAAAGCTCTCCAGGCGGAGGCTTAGTCGATGTTATCTTTGAAGGAACAGATTTCAATGGCGTAACACATAGACAAATCGTGGCAACTCTTGCACCTTCTGCGGGCTTGATTACACTACCAGACCCACAACCAGACGGCAGCCATCTCTGTTTCTACGATGGCAATGGTGACAAGATGCCAGATCGGGATGTTAATGGCGACGGGGTACTCTCTAGAGAGGAAACCATCAACTGTCTCAAAGCAAATGTCACCCCCCTAAATCCTCAACTACTCAAAGAGGACCCTGATGGATTCCTTCCAGATGGCTTTGGCCCTGTGAGTGTAATTTTGCGCTTTGAAGAGACGCTTCCTAACGAAGGATGCCAATCTTTGGATATAAATTATCTCGGTCAGCAAGGGAAATGGGATCCATGTGTCGACGAAATAGGTAATGACCACTTTAGAGCTGTAATGTCTTACAATACAAACGGATTTTCTTTGATAGGACGGACTAACTTGGCAGTAGATGATCAAATTGTCTACACTAGTGAAGTCAATCCATTGACAGGACTGGTAGTACCAAAACCAATGATTGTTACAGGACAACTAACCGATGAACTAGGCGAGACTCTCTCCTTTAGAAAAATTAGAGTTAATTATGAAATGGCAAATAGTGCTGATGGACCAATCGCTTGTCTAAATGGTGTAACTGATATCGATGGGAATTTTTCAATAACATGCCCTCTAAACGACGTTACAGCAGGTAATGCAAGAGTAAGTGTAATCTATTCCGCTTGGGATAATAATGACGCTTATCGCTACCAAAACAAGACGCTTCAGACGGAATTTGATGTATTCAGCAACTCTTCATTGGTTCTGACAGAAGTCGGACCATTCCAGTCAAGTATCGAACAATATATTGCTCCAAATGGAACAATCTATGACGTTCTTTATCTCAAAGAGAGTTTCCACATAGACGCGGTATTATCTCAGTCCAACGGTTTGCCTGTTGGCGGAAAGTGCTTGAATATCTATCTAGATCCAGAACAAAACGTTCGACCTATAGCAACAATCTACACACGCGAATCCGATGGAACAATCGAATGGTATAGCAGCAACGTCAACCAGAACCCAAGTACTAGAGGAGTCGAGACTACTGGTGGAAAGTTGGAAGGATTTAGAACCCTGAAAATAGCATTTGAGCCAGACAGAAATGTTCCTGGCGGCTGTGACAAGGAATCATCTGCTGTGTTAAATGGCTCATCCGTCGAGAAGACAATTCTAGTGCGGTCACAAGTCGATTTGACAATGAGAACCTCGTGGGCTAGCTCAGGCTCAAATGGACTGATGGAAGATGACCCGGTTTACGGAGAAATCGCTCTACTGAGAAAACGATTAGACTTGGCCGTTGAAAGCGAAGAGGTTTGGTTTGTCAGACAGTATTGGGATGCATCTACAGGGGAATGGATTACAGAGGGAAGAAACGAGTCCATAACCAACGAGCAGGGTATGGCTGATTTCGAATGGGCTTTCTCTGGCAGGACCTGCGAAGGGGAGTCTTGTTCAGGAAGATGGAGAATTGTAGCATATTTCCCGGGTTCAATTTTCTTTGCAGAATCGAGCGATAACATCACTCTTGAACTGGCATGGCAAGAACGCACCATTACGGATAGCGCAGGAGGATTATTCACGCCGAGCACGATCATGGGTACTGTGATTATGCTCATGGCCGCTCTGATTGCTGGAATAATGTATTATCGCAGATCAGCAGCACGCCGCCAGATTGAGGCACTCCGTGGAATCTTAACAGATACCATGCTGCAATTACAGGCTGCAAATGAATACATTGCCATAATCTTCGATTGTTACAAACAATTGGTTAAGCATTTCAGGCGTCATGGATTCATGAAGAAGGTCTATGAGACAACTAGGGAATTCGAAGCAGCAGTTAGAAACGCATTCTACATGGTCCCATCAGACCAACTAAGTGAATTCCTCTCGATATTCGAAGAAGCACGCTATTCCGATCACGATATTGGACCAAGCCATAGAGACCGAGCAGTCGAAACCTTAGGTGCGATTTCTCAGAGTCTAACAATTGCCCTTGGAGATACCGGAATGATCAACCGTACCGAAGAGGATACTGGCAAGTTGTATGACCAGTTAACCAAGGCTGGAGAATTCAAAACAGCTGACGGAACAGTGATTCAAGCAGGTATCGACGAAGAAGCCGAAAAATCTAATTTTAAGATTTGAAGCAACAATTTGTCGTGATTCGATGAAACCTTCGGGTGCGCAGCATTGATGGTCTCTCGCATACTCGCTAGGGTATGGAGGATTGGAAATCTCTCATCGACCAAGCAATGCAACAGGAATCAACCGATTTAATCGGAGCCCATACTACCTATGGTAGTGCGGTGCAAATAGCATTATCCAATGCCCAATTATTACTCGGTGATTTAGAAGCAGTACATCTAATGGAGTCGATATATGGCGCCTTAGTAGCATATTCGCAGCAAGTAATGATCAGAATGCGCGCAGAAGACCCAGAGATAGGGGGAGTCGACCACGCTTTCAGAGCAGGGCAAGCATACGGAGTCAGTTGTGTACTAAACCATTTGATTGACCAACTCACTGACGTAGCCGCAATCACTTCTTTAGAAGCACTCGATGATTTCTCGGATACTCGTCATGACGAAATCGTGGTTCAAGCGAGAGGCGCTGGCCTTACCGTCGAATTACTTGACGCAAAGGGCGAGATACTCTACGATTGAGTTTTCACGCTAATTATAGGGCGCAGTATCGCGTCGGTGCCTTCATAACAGGACGGCAAGTCGCCGAGATGCTTCCATAGCATCGAGTGAGTCATATGAGCAGACCAACACGCAAGACCAACCAGAGTCTCATCGAGTTAATCGATGAACTCAAGGCCAAATCTCGCGACACCGGGTCGGCACTATGGCGAGATGTTGCCCTGCGACTCTCAAGGAGCCGTAGCAACTGGGTTCAACCGAATCTTAGCCGCTTGAGTAGACATGCCCCAGAGGGCGCAACAGTCCTCGTCCCTGGCAAACTACTCGGCAGCGGAGATATCGTAGCGAGCCACAACGTCGCCGCCTACAGTGTCAGTGCCGGTGCCCGTGAGAAGATAGAGGCTGCTGGAGGACGAGTAATGTCCCTCAGTGAGCTGATGAACGAAAACCCAAACGGTTCAGAGGTGATTATCCTTGGATGATACAACCTATGTATTCGATGCCGATGGCCTTATTTTAGGTCGTCTGGCTAGTAAAGTGGCAGACCTTCTTTTGAAATCAGCACGCGCTGGTGGACAAGACAAGGTTATCATAGTTAATTCAGAAAAGGCAATAGTTTCCGGTAAGCCATCTAGCGTTATGCAAGAATATCACAAAAAGTATGAACTTAATCACGCAAGAAAAGGTCCATTTTTCCCACGAATGCCAGATATGATACTCAAGAGAGCAGTACGTGGAATGCTACCTTATCAGAAGAAAAGCAGTGGCCGCAAAGCTCTTCGCGCACTTCGTGTAGAGATAGGCTGTCCTTCAAACTTGAAAGGCGATCTTCCAGACGGGCATGAACTCGGCGATGATTCAAAGATTCGCAGAGATTTACCTACACGACACGTCAGTTTAGGCGATATAAGTGCTAATCTAGGTGCGCCTGCGCACCGTTGGACCGGAGGTGAACAGTAATGGCTCGTAAGAAAAATAAGGTTGTAAACACTTCCGGAAAGAGAAAGACAGCTGTTGCAAGAGCTACAGTAAAGGCAGGTAAGGGAAGAGTTCGAGTTAACAGCGAACCTATTCAAATCCTTCAACCTGCTTTATCCCGCCAAAAGGCAATGGAACCACTAATCATCGCTGATGCCATGAACAGAATGAGCAAAGTCGACATCAATGTATTGATTCATGGTGGTGGTGTAATGGGTCAAACCGACGCTATTAGAACTGCAATCGCAAGAGGGTTGGTTCACTATAATGGTGGAGCAGAAGGAATTGACGACGAACTGAGGGACGAGTACCTTCGCTTCGACCGCAATCTCTTAGTCAACGATCCTCGTCGTAAGGAACCGAAACACCAACTTGGTCGCGGTGCAAGAAAGAAGAAACAGAAGTCTTACAGGTGATATGAATGATAATTCCAGTACGTTGCTATAGTTGCGGTGGTTTAATCGCTCACAAATGGGAAGAGTTCAATGAAAAACTCGAGGCTGGCATTGAGTATGCTCAGGCGCTTGACGAAATAGGATTAATCCGATATTGCTGCCGTCGAATGTATCTCGGGCACGTCGATCTCATCACAGAGATTGCGCCGTTTAGCCGATCCCGTGAATGAGATTCCCGGGCCCGTGGGTTAGCTTGGCCTATACTTGGCGGCTGGGGGCCGTCAGACTCCAGTTCAAATCTGGACGGGCCCACTTTCAAAAGTAGTTATTTTTGACAAATCAACTCGTATTCAGTGTGGCCAATGAAGGTCATATTGATGTGGTATGAATCATACCACAAGCCATGCGAGGCATCTACGCGGTCCTACTTACAATATTGATTTTGACATCAACAATTCCACTGTCGGCTGATGCTGCAGATACAGTTACTGCCGGAGATGCCACAATGTCAGGCACAATAGTTCTCGATGGCAATTATACCGTTAGTGCTGGCGATACTTTGACAATCACTGCAGGAACCACTGTTGATGCTAAGGACTATTGGATAATGGTCGAAGGTTCACTGGTAGCTACAGATGCAACAATTTCCTCGTCAACACTGTCGATGACTGGTAATTCATCTGGCCAAGGAGGCGCTTCTGCGGGAGTATGGGATGGAATAATAATCGCTCCTAATGCCGATGCTGTACTTGATGGAGTTACAATTTCAGATGCTAAGACTTGTCTCAATGTATTCGGACGCCTAGACGCGAGCGACCTCACACTGTCTCATTGCTTGATAGGGATGGACCTCGACGGCACTGCAAATCTAACCAGATTTAGCGGAGAAGGCCTTGAATCTGGAGGCATAATGAGTACGGGCACTCTAAATATTACAGATTCAACTATTTCCAACACCAGTATGGCAATCTCTTCAACTGGAACTCTTGACATTGATAATCTTAACATTAGTGATTCTGGTATAGGAGTATTTGTTACCGCAGGTAGCGCAACTATTGACAATCTCAAAATCGACGACCTCTATATGGGGTTACATGTAGAGGATGGGGTAAGTGGATATCTGAATGGCATGACCGGCGAAGAAAACGTATTAGCAATAGACGCTGGAGACAGTTCGAACTTCCCATTCCAGGATATAACTCTGGGTGCAGAGCGTTTGATTCAGGCGTTTAATTCAGGTGCAATATCGGTTACTAATGCTAATATCAATGGTACATCCAATAGTGAAAGAGCAGCAATTGATATTGTATCAGACGCTAATATCGTGTTCGCAGGCCTTTCTTTAACCAACACTTCTCATGGGATTGACATTACGGGGAAAGGGGATTATACATTTACTAATTCAGAAATCACCACGAGTGGAATAGGAGTTCAAGCATCAGGCGACCTTTCCCTTGGGATTGACACTATGACCATCGAAGCAGATCTGACAGGAATGCTTCTGAGTGAAATAGAGGGGCAATTTACCGATTTAACAATCAATGTAAGTTCAGAAGGAAATAATGGAGTCGAAATCTTATTTGGAGATTATACTATTGACAATATGGAAATAAATAAGCCATTTGATTCCCAAGACCACGACTCAATTGGGGTGCACGCATGGCTAGCAAATTCAATTTCAGCCTCTAACCAAATGCACATCAGTGGGTTTGCTACTGGCCTTAGATTAGAAGATGGAAAAATGACGACTGACGACCTGGCAGCATTGCTTTCCACTGACGTATCTCTTGATCTGATAAACAGTGAACTTATGGTAACTAATTTACTTTCAACAAGTGCAGCAGCAACAGGCATCATTCTCACCGAAGAATCATCCCTGGTAGTAACAAACCTGTCATCGCAATACCATACAGACGGAATAAATATTGGCAGTCTTAGTTCTGTAGCGATTAGAGCATGGACTGCATTCAATACTGCAGGTGATGATGCAACTGGTAGCGGAACCCTCTATCATTCAGATCTCGCATTTGCAGAAATCGATTCAAATTTAGATGCATCAGTACTTACCGAAACTGCAATAACAATCACTGATTTATCAGATACTGGGATTCCAGCATCGGTTGAAGTTCACGGATTTGTCGGGACAGCAGCTAGTGATGGAACAATCATGGTTCCATTAACTGTAGACGGGAGTACAGTAATTGCAACTTACCAAAATATTGGAGTTAGCGACTCTTTGAGTAGTGCAGCAACCAACCAAGTTTTGAGAGTTCCAATAATTCCAGATGGAGATTGGACCATTTCAGCAGGGCAATCAGTCGTATTGAACGCACCTGCAGATGGTAGTTCTCACTCTGCTGCTGGTAATATCACAATCGAATCCGGAGGAAGCCTGTTTTTACAAGGCTCAACTCTTACAATGCCACAAGACACTACTTTGACAGTAACTGGAACTGGAGTATTTGGTGGTTCTGATGCGACTCTTAGCGGTGGCAATGTTTCAGTTACAGAAACTTGGGCAATAAGTAACACCGGCCTTCTAACCATAGAAGAAAATTTCAGTTGGGATAATTGTAACGGCGTAGCCGAAGCTTATGGCCTGATCATCGAGGGAAATCTTGAGGTCGGGGGAACGATGGGTTGTAATGTGAAAATTAATGATGGCGCAGTCCAAGGAACAGTTACTATTGGTCAAGGTAACGAATTGCAAATACACACTTCTCTGCAGGTAACAGTTCTCGACAAAGGAGAGCCTGTCGAAGGAGCAACCGTGAATCTCAATGGCAACATAGCATACACTGACTCTACTGGAATAGTGAGTCAATCAATCGCTTCACGGACTGTAGATTACAGTAGTGAGCAATGGGCAGGTATACTCAGTGTATCAGTCAATAGCAATGGTTTACCCGAGATGTTTACTTGGGATACTAATTATTCCATGAATCATGAATCCATGGTTTCAACACTTGATTCAGGCTCTATTAGCGAATGGACAATACTCGAACGAGTGTGGAGCCCATATCACTTACAAGGTGACCTAACAATTCCAAGCGGGGAAACTCTGACGATTAAAGACGGAGCCCAGTTAAGGGTTTCTGATGGTTATTCTATTATTGTCGAAGGCACAGTAGATGTTGGTTCTGCAGTCATAAACTCGGTAGGAAACTCAGCGCGCTGGGGCGGTTTCGTAGTTGGTCACGATGCGGACACAACCTTGTTTCTCACCGGAACTCAGGTCGCTGAAGCAGCTCCCGGAGTTACAATGAGTGGCTTGAGTAAAATCACATTAGATTCAGTTATAATCACCCGTGCAGGTTCTTCGGAGCCATTGATTCGCACAACAGCGGCTGCTGCCGGAACAATCGACATCACTAACAGTGAGTTAAACCAAGGAGGAAGCGGATGTATTGAATCTCAAGGAGCAATGATTCTAACTTTGAATAATGTAGAATTAGAGTCATGTTCAGGGCCGGGTATTTGGGCTCAAGGTATTGAAGTAGATATCGATGGTTTAGAAATCGGATCAGGTTCTTCAATCGGTTTGGATTTATCTGCAGTTAAAGGTACTGTGAATGGAGTCGACACGGCATTGCATAACGGAGTTAGCGAGGCGATAATGGTAAATCTAGCAGAAGATATAACTCTGTCAGAACTCAACCTTTCCTCTTCTCAAAGTACGGCTATGACAATTACAAACAGCAAGAATGTGATAGTAAATGGACTAGAGGTCTCCAGCTGGCAAAGCTCGCTTACTGCGCTTCATATCGATTCCACTAATGGTGATTTCAAAGATATAACAATTGATTGCGGGGGCAGTGGAAATGCGGTATCTATCACTTCCCTTAGAACTGCAGGCACTCTTTCCTTTACAGACTCAACCATTTCTTCTTGCGATACTGGAATCGACTTAACCTCAACATCGGAATACAACTCAGTAGTCACATTCAGTAACTCTGTAATTGTTGCTACAGCAGTATTTTCAATCGATGGAGCCGATGTCTCTATCGATGGCGGAGCACTTACTGGAGGGATGCAGTCTGGCAATGCAACCGTAACTTTAACCAATGTCGAGCCAACAAGCACGACTGTTTACTCGGGTGAGATTATACTTTGGAATAGCCATTTAATTCAAGCCACACTATACGGAGAAGTGGTTAGTGCAAGTTTCTCTATCGATAATAACGATGGAGGCTGGTCAACAGAATTCACTGGTAGTAGTACTGAGGTTCTGATTCCATATGCAAAGATATCTAGTTCTGGGCGAATCGAATATGTTACGGCATCATTTACAATAACCGCTACAGGGGCATCTACTGTAACTCAAATGGTAACAGTTGGCCCAACAACTACTGAGAGTATCATAATTGCTCTAACTGCGAACACTCCCCCTTCTGTTCAAATACTAACCCCATCAAGTGATTCTAAATTGATGGAAAGGGGTTATTTCGTAGCATCAGCAGAAGTCAGCGATGACATCTCTCTGATTGAGAATATGATAGTCACTTGGACTCTTAGCGATGACACAGGAGTTTTGATCAAGGAGAAGAGCGGCTTAACAGCCAACTTCACCAATCTTGAACCTGGCACTTTCGTACTAACTTTCTCTGCAGAAGACCAGCAAGGGGCTGAGAATACAACAAGCGTTACAGTTACAGTTACTTTGTTAGATAGTGATGGAGATTGGATTGATACCTGTAACGATGCAACTTGGTTTGACTCTCTTGTAAGTGTAAATTGTGGACCAGATGTTTACGATGAAGATGATGATAATGATGGCTATTATGATGTGCAAGATAAGTGGCCAACCGATCCCTGTGCAGCAATTGATACCGATAATGACGGCCAGCCGAATACAATCAATTGCCCAGAGGGCTCGACCACTATGCTGGTTGAAGATCAAGATGACGATAATGACGGAACTCCTGATTCATTGGAAAATGGAGTTTCAAGTCAAGATGAAAGTTCAAGCGGAACGTCACTAATATTAGGAATCGGAGTGGTTGTAATATTGGCTGGAATCGTATTGTCACGAATGGGTAAAGAGGACTGATATGTCGATAACAGCCTTACCAGATCCGAATATTTTTGCTGGGTCGATGGTAGGAATTTTATTTCTAATTGTAGCATGGGATGCTTGGGCTCTAACTCGAACTAGAAGCGATATTCCAGTACTTGGAGATTTAACAAATGGAGTCTATGCTTGGAAAAGTGAAGGTCCACAAGAAGTAATCAGGCAATGGGGCAATTTGATAGCAATGGCGGCAATGATGGCGTTGCCATGGGCGTTAGCTGAAGCCTCATCGACGATTATTTGGTGGGTTGTCATATGGGATATCTTACTTTCATTGCATATCATTTCACTAATGATTGCAAAACGATATGCAATCACTTCAACCCATTTGTTTGCTGATGGCCAGCGCTATGAGTGGTCGCGTTTACGAATGCCGATAAGTCAGCCAAAGAAGAGAATAATGCTACATCGGAAGGGGTGGAGTATTTTTGCCCCCCTCCCACTGGGAGGAGTTCCTGAAGATTTAGAAATCGCCCGTAAGCGAATTCGGGCTATTTTTGACGAAGAGGAATGATGCCAATCACAAAAGGCATTCACCTATTGGGCCGGAACATGGAGTGGACTCGTAGTGATGATGATTTGTTTATTCGTCTTGATCCCGGAGAAGAAATACATCAGAAATTGAAAGAATTAGCCAATGAACTTGGAATTAATGCAGCGGCAATAACAAGTGGTATTGGTCGCACTAGAGACAATCTCTATGGTTACATGAATGAAGAAGGGGTTTACCAACGTCGAGAGTTAACTTCACCATCTGAATTAGTCAGTATTTCAGGAAATATAGCACGCACCGAAGAAGGTGAACCGTTCACCCACATCCACAGTTGCTGGTCAGATGATGACTACAATGTCCATGCGGGGCACATGTTCCAGGCTACAGTACATGTAGTCGCAGAAATACATGTTAGAGTATTACCAAAGGCGATAATGACACGTTGCCCATTAGCAGATTTAGAACTTCTCGGCCTACAATTTTCGTGATGTTCATATCCTGTTGCGTAGGTGAGACAACATGCCTGAGGCGGAGCGGATTCAGCAACTGGCCGAAGCGGTCAGATATCACCGCGAATTGTATTACAATCACGCAGCCCCAGAGATAAGCGATGCAGATTTCGATTCTATTTGGGACGAATTAAAGCAATTGGATCCCGATAACGAAGTACTGCACCAAGTAGGACCCGAACCACTACCTGGAACTTTGAAAGTAGAACATATGTTTCCAATGATGTCACTTGACAAAGGAACATCAGACGAAGACATTGTCCATTTTGTAACCCAATCTACCACAGGGGGAATCCAATATCTTGCGCAACCAAAATTGGACGGCTCAGCATTATCATTGGAATATATCGCTGGTAATCTTCACAGAGCAGCTACTAGAGGAAGTGGAGAGAAAGGAGAAGACGTCACATTGAATGCAAAGCAGGTTGCCAATATCCCCACTAGGCTCAACCTCCCGGTTGATTGTCATGTGAGGGGAGAAGTTGTTATGCCATTAGCAATTTTTGAAGAGAAATATAAGCATGTTTCACCAAACCCTCGCAATCTTTGTTCAGGCGCATTACGGCAAAAGCACGGCGATGGGAAAGCCGATGCTTCCGATCTTATTTTCTGTGCTTATGATGTAAAATTCGTCAAAGATCCTCCTGTAGTAACACACGATAGCGAATTATTGCATTTCTTGAAAAACTCAATCGGTATCGAACCCGCTCCATGGAAAATATTCTCCTCCTCAGCACCGCAAAAAGAAATGATAGAATATACCAAAGAATGGATTGCAAAACGACCTTCATATGAATTTGAAATCGATGGAGTAGTATTCAAACTGGATGATTTGGCGCAGCGTGAAAATTTAGGTGCGACCGCGCACCATCCTCGTTGGGCGCTAGCATGGAAATTCCCATCCCAAGAGGCCAATTCTGTACTTTTGGATGTCGATTGGCAAACCGGAAGAACTGGGGCTGTAACTCCAGTTGCAAGAATCGCTCCACAAATGGTTGGGGGAGTGACTGTTGAAAATGTCACATTACACAATGTAGGAGAAGTCGAAAGATTAGGAATTAGGATAGGAGATAAGGTTACAATTACCCGTCGAGGCGACGTGATTCCAAAAATAATTGAGAATCTTGGACCAGCATCCGATCTTGATTTACAAGGAAGGACCCACGCAGATGGCAGTGTTTTCATCGGCGAATTAATCACGGGAGAAATTCAAATTCCAACGGATTGTCCAGCCTGTGGTAGAACGTTAACTATGGAAGGGGCATTCCTTCGCTGTATAGCCCTAGATTGTGACGCTAGGACAACTCGAGCACTGACGTACTGGTGCAGGACATTGGAGATGGATGGGATTGGTGAGAAATTGATTGAAGCCTTACTAGAAAGAGGATATGTGACCACGATTTCCGATTTATACAAACTAACCCATTCACAAATAGCATCATTGGAGAGAATGGGGGATAAATCTGCAACTAATGCGATTGATGAGATTCACTCATCGCGAGAGATGGCGCTATCACAATTCCTTCATGCACTCGGTATGCCGCGAATCGGTCCAGAAGTCGCAACAGCAATAGCGCAACATTTTGTTTCTCTTGATGAGATTATCAATTGGGCAAGGGAAGGAGAGCCGGATTCACTTACTTCAGTCGATGGAATTGGCGATAAAGTAGCCGAGATATTTTTGCAGGGCGTGATTGAACGCCTATCATTGATCACTGAACTAATCTCGCATCTTGAGATTTCACCCGAGGAAGTATCGGATCTCGGAATATTCAGTGGACAAACATTCTGCATCACAGGCTCCCTTTCACAACCGCGCAAGAGAATTCAAGAATTGGTAAAGAAGGCCGGTGGGAAAATAGTCAGCAGCGTAGGCCCCAATCTCAATATTCTTGTAGCAGGAGAAAAAGCGGGCAGTAAATTGTCTAAGGCCGAATCATTAGGCATTGAAGTTTGGTCTGAGGAACAATTGAATTCACAACTTACCAATGAAAATAGAACGCAACAAGCTTCACCTAAGACAATCTTTGATTACTGAAGCATTCATCAATAGACCACCTTAGCGAATTTCAAGGACCCATGGTGTAGCTTGGATATCATTCTGGCCCCGGAGCCGAAAACCCGTCGATACAAACGGTAGCCTATGTAATGCGGATATTCGCATGGGCCCCCCTTTGAAATGGAAACTGGCTCAACAGTTATGCCATAGCACTTATTGGTAGCGCTATGGTCGTAATTCAATGCCCTCATTGCGAGATGGATGTTGAATTAGAAAACGAAGTCTTTGGATTATTCGATTGCCCGTATTGTAATCAAGAGTTTGAATATGAAGACGACGAATCATCACTCACTAATCCATTAATGGCATCTGTAAAATTATTCCTTTTCTCAATATTAATTATGTTCTTAGGATTCTATTTCACTTTGTTATTTAACGAGGGAGATGAAGCTTTCGAAATAACATTGTATGTAATGGCAATTTTATCTCCTGTATTGATACCAATAGCACTTCTTCCACCTTGTCTATATTTGGCCAGGTACTGGTTTTTAAAATGGACAAATAATTAACTGCTAGGTTTACCAATTAATATTCAAAATCAGTTGAATTGTATTGGCTCCCCTTTCAAATGCGGGTGCTACAAAGGGTAAAGACGCAACAGAGCCTGAACCCAAATAGGTGATTAGATCTCAATAACCCATTCCTTCAGACCACAACGTGTGATATTGGATGATTTAGACACGTATAAGGAACCGATCATGGCACCCAATCGGTTTGATTGAGATGAGGTTTGAATTGTGCCGAATCCTCATGTGCTTCAAGTCTGTCAAGCAACCATAAAACCCAATGAAACGTCCCCATACCCTCTTCCTCGGTCACACTACTGCCTTCATGCATGGAGTAACCAAATTCAATCATCTGCATCATGCGTCGCATGCTTGGCCCAATGAGTGAGAGGTATCCCTTGTAGAAGGAATAGACGATATCAAAGGAAAGATTCCGATGAAACGTCATCAAGGCGTGGTTCGACATCAGAACGATAACCGCATTGGTTGCATCCTTTTGCTCCCTAGTAAGGCTCATTAACTCTTCAAGGGTTGCCTCTTTGGTAATTACACTACCAAACGTTGCAAAACCTCGTTGAACCAGAGGATTTTCCAATGATGTAGCAATAGTCTGGGATATTTCAAAACGGCGATTTCGATTGACTTCCACCACTTGACGCAGACCAAAAAGAAGCGTGAACATGATGGCAAGGCCACTTAAGGCCTCGCCAATGTTTGCTGCACTTTCAAGATTCATGGTTTCACCGTACCTTTATTCATTGAAGAAAACCTCTCCCTGCTTATGCCTCTTCAGTCGCACCAAGAGTGGCTTCACCCTCTCCTGAAGCCATGAGGTCCTCTGTATTAAATTGCAGAAGAACGAACAATACAATGGCTTGGAATACAGCCCCTGCGAGGAAAAGATTAGGGAAACTACCACCGGCTAAATCAAGAAGTTGCGGGGAGAGTGCATTGCCTGCAAATGCACCGACATTGATGAGCGTCATGTAAATTGAAAACTGAGTCCCACCGATATCTTTTGTCGTGATTGACATCAAAAACGCCAAGAGATTAGCACCAACAATGGCCCATACCAAGGTCCAAAGTAGCCATGCAGGGAGCATAAAAGATGTATTATCCCACATCGAGCGCGAAACTGACCAAAGAACGGTCATCACCGTTCCAATGCCCACGGCGTAGGTCAATGTTCGGTGCGCACCGAATTTCGAACCAAGAAACCCTCCAATTAGGAAACCAAGCATGGTCATCAAGAACACCGGCGCTCCCTTTGTATCAAGATACTTTTGAGACTCCCAATTCAATTCCTCTACGAAAAGGAATTCCCACTGAAAGTCAATAATTCCCATTCCGGTGCCCATGCCTCCACCGATCCACAGGACCGTGCACAGTAGCAGAGCCAGACGTGCAGGCTTGTCAGCGACAGCCGTACGAAAGCCGCTCAAAATTTCACCAAAGGTCATCGCATCAGAAGTTTCGTTGTTGCTTGATTCATCAGACGAGGAACTCCAAGGGAAGCGTTTGTCACCTGGGCGTTCAAGGATGAACAAAGGTACAAGCATCACCACAAAGAGAATTGGAATTTGAACAAGAAGAGCACTTTGGAATCCAGAATCATTGAGCACCCGGCTCAGTCCAAGAACTGCAAACATTGCACCGAGCCCCTTGGCGACGAACATAAGGCCATTCGCAAGAGACAATTCTTCTTCCTTAAGCGTATCAACTGCCAATGCATCTGAACTCACATCTTGAAGCGCAGCAAAAATGTTATGAATCAAGAAAAAGAGACCAAGAGTCTGTAAATCCTCAGCTGGATCGTCAACAAGAAGAAACGCTGCCATTGTAAGCATCATGCCAAGTTGTGCAATCAACACCCAAGGTCGACGGCGTCCCATTGATTTGAATTGATAGCGGTCAATAATCGGCCCGAGCACTAGTTTCCCGATAATCCACGGAATCATACCCATTGAGATGAGCGCTAATTTCTGATCATCATTCATTGAACCATTATCGACAAGGAAGGTTACCAAAGCAGTCGCAACGAAGAACCAAGGTAAACCCTGGGCAAAATAGAGAGCACAGACGGTTGTAAATCGTGCCGTACGACTGTCTTGCATGTTTACTGACATGGATTCTTGTTATCGTGATGCGTCTAATAGTTATCCCTACAAAAAGCAGTAATTTTGGAGATTAAAAGCGATTTGAGTGTGCCGGCCTACACATCAACTTTCAATGATGAGGGTTGAAATGTGTCCATCAACCAGTACAATCCACCCCAAACCGCTTCAATAGGCTCATCATTTTTTGACATGCTTGCAGATGTAAATACCTCAACTGCCCTCCGCCAACGGGCCCCGAAAACACGGACATAAGTTCCACAAAACGCCTCAACCAAATCAAGTGATAGATGCCCATTTTTTGCGAGTAAACCAATGTTATTCATGCCAATCATCATGGCGTTCATGGCATCCTTTTCTTCCCGAGATAATGCCCCCATCTCCTGAATGGTAAGATTTTCATGAAGCTTCGTTGTACTTACGGAAATCCTCGGTGAATCAAAGGGTTGTTCATGTGGTTTGCTAAATCTCGACCGATTTCGTACCTTCGGTTTTCGTTCCAATACTTCATCTGACGTAGACTGAACAGCAGAGTAAACAGGATGGCGATTCCACTCACGGCCTCTCCGATGTTAGCTGCTGTTTCGATGTCCATTGTACGCTCCGACCGTCTACGCCCTCATCTAAATTATGCCTAGCGCAATTGGGCACCTGTGGGACCGTTTAACTTATTTTGAGATGCCAATATAATGAAATCAGTTTTAATGGTTATTAGTTAGGATAGAAATAAATCTTGTCAAGGGTAGTATTAACAATACTTTCCACATGAGAATTTCATGGACGATGAAAATGAAGAAGAAAAAGAGTGGTCTGTAATAACTTTCTTCAAAGGACTTACTGACTATCAAAAAATAATGTGGGTATTGATTTTTATGTTTACTTTTTCCATTGTTTATTTTACTAGATTGATAAAAAACTAGTTCCGAATACCGGTAATTAATCCTTGTGGGTTGGTTTACAACCATTTGATATTAGTTATAATCAGAAAATGAGACGACACTCGCTTCTCTTAACTTTTTGATGTAAATCATGGGTATGGTTATACTTTCAATCACAAACCAAGAGCCATGCGACGCAATGTAGTTATCACATTGGTGTGCATATTTTTGTTTAGTCTGGCAACACCATTGAATGAAGCCAATGCAAGCGGAAAGTTGGGTAATACTCATTGTAATTGCCATGGCGGTGCAGGCTCCGTGACCCTTACGCTCACTGGCCATCCATTCGAGTATACTCCGGGGGCGACCTATAGTTTAACATTGGAAATAACTGGTAGCCAGCCAACAACAACAGGAGGTTTTTCATTCATTGTTAATAGAGGGACCCTTAGTAATGCTGGACCAGGTGTAGATATTGCAGGTAGCCAGGCTTCACATAGTAATAGTAATAGCAGATCTTGGACATTTGATTGGGTTGCACCCGGCCAAGGCTCAGGTCTTGTAGAGTTCAATGCTTACGGGCTAATAGGGGACGGTGATTCAACAAAAATCGGGGATAGTTGGGATTCACAAACTTGGAATTCTCTGGAAACTCCACCTACTTCTAACGAGCAACCAACGGCTAGTAATGTGATTATATCTCCGAGCAATGCAAGGTCAACAGATGATTTAACTCTAGCATATGATTACGATGATCCAGAGAGCGACCCAGAATCTGGAACCATTATCGAATGGTACAAAAATGGAAGCCAAGAGGTTTCAATAACAGGAACCACAGTTTCTAAAACATTAACAGCGAAAGGCGAAGTATGGTTTGCTAGAGTTATTCCTAACGACGGAACTACTTCAGGAGAGTCAAGCGATTCAAATTCGATTACACTACTCAACGGAGCCCCTTCGATTACTAGCGCTTCAATCACTCCTAGTATTCCTACAGCAGATCAGGTTCTTTCATTATCGTATGTTGGCGACGAACCAGATGGCGACACAACCTCAATAACCGATGTACGTTGGTTTGTCGATGGCTCAAAAATCGACTCATTAGACGGGGAAGAACAAGTTCCGACATTAGCTACCCGCACCGGTGATGTATGGAATGCCCAGATAATGATTAGTGATGGCGAATTGAGTAGTGATTGGTTTACCACGGATTCTATCACAATTAATGGCACTAATACCGCACCAGTGGTCGAATCTGTAACGATTAGCCCAAACTCTCCGTCGACGACAGACGATTTAGATGCTGATTGGACTACTTCTGATGTTGAATCCGACTCTATTACAAACTGGCAAACCCGCTGGAAAATCGACGGAGTAATATCTCAAAACCATGACGGAAAAGAGGTAATTTCCTTTGCCCAAACAAGCAAAGGTCAGTCATGGAGTGCGGGAGTGAAAGTATTCGATGGCACAGACTGGTCTGAAGAATTATGGTCTGATTCAGTAACGATCGTCAATACACCACCCGTGATAGAAACCCTGTCAATTCAGCCAAATATGGCTAAAGTAGTGGATTCTCTGAACTATAACTATTCATTTACAGACGCGGACGATGATGTAATTACAGATACAGAAGAAACCTGGTATATCGCTGGCAGTATAGTTGCAGATATCGAGAACTTACCTGATAATTTCAATCTAAGCGATGTAATTCGCTTGGAGTTAAGAATCAATGATGGTGATATTTGGTCAGAGAGTTTTTCTGCCGAAATCAATCTAGAAAATACAGCACCTTCGGCGAACATAACCAGTATGGTAGAAGAACCAAACTCATTGAACGATTTGAACATCTCTATTGAGACAAGCGATGCAGATGGGCATAGTGTTACGACAACCATAATTTGGCAAAAGAATGGTTTTCCCGTAGCTGGGTTAGACGGTTCTCTTAGTGTGCCATCATCCCTATTGGCACCAGGGTCGATTTGGTCAGTAACGGTAACTCCTGACGATGGAATCGATCAAGGTACCCCGGTTTCAATGAGTTTTGCGGTTGAAAATTTAGCTCCAGTAGCGATTATTAGCGCCGAAGGAGGTAGCACTTATGTCGGGCTTACAACTTCACTATCTGCGCTCAACTCCACTGATTCTGATGGAATTATCGTCGATGCTAGTTGGAAAATTGGAAGTCAGACATATTCGGGACTCGAGATCAATTTTATCCCAACGGAGATTAGCAATCAAGTATCACTCACAGTGTATGATGATCGAGGGGCATCAAGCAATGCTACTAGCGTGATTGATGCCTTATCCCCTCCAATGCCATCTAGCGTATTAGCAGTGCAAGAAGGCAGCGGCATTCGCTTAACTTGGGAAGGAACTGCAACACAATTCCAAATATTAAGAGACGGGCAAGAAATTGCTCTCACTACAGAAAAGACATATTTCGATGAACCGACACTAGGCGGAGAACATTCATACCAGGTTAACTCTGTAATCGATGGAGATATAATCAATTCAGGACCCATACAAAGTGGAAATATTGATATTTCAGCGATTGATACCGACGAATCTAGTGGACTTGGCTCCTTAATCATGGCCATTTTAATGCTAATTATTGGCGGCCTGGGCATCGCAGCATCTTTTGTCAACCGAGGTGAGTAAATTGCGAATACGGCTCGTCGCAGTACTCTTAATTCTGATTTTCTCAGCATCTCTGACACCTATGACATCAGCAAAATCAGGTGGTGAAGGAGATGATATCCGTTCGATGCAATGTGGAGGTTCATGTCATTCGGACCCAGCACTCAATGCCACTAGTGCAGCAACAATATCCATCGAACAACCGAGTTCAAATTGGGCAGGCCTACTAACAACAGTTACTGTTAACATCACAGATTTCCCTGAATCTGAGACAAGAATCGTAGGGGTTTTCCTTTTGATAAACGACCAAGGAGCCAAAGACACTCCTCAGTATGATGGTTGGACAATAGTAGCAGACCCGAATGGGGGAGTTGTGAATTACATTGAAACTAGAGTTGCTAATGGAGAGGATAGTATCTCTGTAACTTGGACCCTAAAAGCACCAAATTCCGCTGGAAGTTATGATTTACTCGCAAGCATACAACACGGAGGAAGTGGAAATAGTGCTTCCATTCATGGGAATTCATTACCCATTTCATTTGAGATACTAGAACCACCAGAAGACCTTCCTAGATTAGCGTCAGATTTCATTCCTCCAAGCACTAGGTCTCTAAATCAAGCGACAATAATAACTCTTCAAACAGAAGACGTAACCGATTATATTGTCGAGATGAGAGTTCCCGGGGCTCAATCAGTAATTCTTGAGGTAGTAGATGGAAGTTTCACAATACCTTCAGCGATCAATCCTGGTTCGATAGAATGGCGTGCTACACTCTCTGGAGTTGGCCCAGATCAACAAACACCTTGGTTTACCTTAATCGCAGTAGAAGAAGGATGGCAAGCAGATAGGCTGGAATTGTATTTGCAATCCTTTGCGCTAATGTTTTTGTTATTAGGATTGGTTTTAGTGAGCAATAGAAAACAAGGAGCAGAAAAAATCGATTTAGTAGGGACTTTAGGTCTTCCAGAATCAAACACTAATCAACAACCTATTCTACCACTTCAGGCAACAGAAAATCCTACTGTAGGCGTTATACCAGTGGTTTCAACCGTCCCGCAAGTTCCGTCTGAAGGTCTTCCAGAAGGCTGGACAATGGAGCAATGGCAACATTTTGGCGAACAATATCTTCAAGGGGGTTTCAGATGATATCAGCAGCAACCTTCCATGTTATTACCACCGAACTTGTAGTGGGGATGTTTTCATTAGCAGGTATCGCATACCTTCTGCTAGTTCTAGATAAAAAGCGAGAGATCTCTGATATCATAGCACATTTCTCGATGTTAGGCGGTTTGGTATTCCTTCCACCTGCAATACTTTTTGGCATATATGCAGACCCTGCAGAGCAAATAAGTAATGAATTACTGGCCAATAAGGTCTTGTTGTCATTTTCAGCACTTGGGTTATCACTTGGAGTTCTGATTAATCGTTGGCTCAACAAAGGCCCTATTTCCGGCTGGTTACATCCGTCAATCGGAATGGTTTCTTGCGGGATGATACTATTGGTTGCTTCTTTAGGAGGAATGTATGCTCGTGGTGAATCACTGTTGTTTTTCTTACCCAAGGATATAGTACTAATCTTCCCTATTTGGGCTAGTGCTATTCTATTGGCGATGGGTATCACAATGGTTTCAAAATCAACCATAGAGCATCGAAGAAGCTGAAGCAGTAGTTTCAGGCTCGGCAGTGCCTTCAACCATTGAACGCACCTGTTCTTCGATTCTTTCAGCCTCTTCGAGTAGTGGTGCGTGATCTAAATCGATACTTGGTAATAGTTCGTTAAGGTGACTGATTAGAGTTGCAGCGGCTCTAGCATCTGGGAATCTAGGATCGGCTTCTACCATTATACTCATGATATCCAATCCTCTTCTACGTCCTTCTCCAAGAAGGACTCCCGTGATGCCTTTTATCACACCCTGTTCTAGTGGTTGAACCCCAAGGGTGTTCAGCAAATCTCTCATCTTTTCAGTCGAACCAACTCCAAGAACATCGACCTCGCCACTTTCTTCGTATTCGACAACTGGTTCTTGACCATTCATTGAACTCTTCATCCCCTGTTTAGCAAAAGCATCGATGAGAACTCCATTTGCGAGATCAGCATTCTTCGACCAATCGAATAACGCATCAACAATTCCATGGACCAAGGGTTCTGGAACAATCAATTCAGACATCAAAAGAATTACCTTATCGCATTTTGCGAGTTTTGGCGAGCAGATAGGAGTTCCAGCATAAGCCCGAATCGGAGGCAGTGGTTCTCCATCTTGAACCAAACATAATGGCGGCAGACGAGGGTCGTTTACCCCTCCAACAAATTCTAATTCTAACTTTTCAATTAGATAATGAGCAACGATACTTGAAACCATTCCTACTGAGGGAAAACAACAGAAAATAGTTGCATCCTTAGTTTCAACCTGGTCACTAATCTTGACAATTGCTTCGGCCATGTTCCAGCCACGGTTCATATTGTGTATGAACATCACTACCTTTTGGCCGAACAAAAGAGAGCCTTGATGGGGAAGGAGTAGATGGGGGGGCATGGCCGAATCAGAAAGGGTATCTCACACACTTTCACCATCAGCATGGAATCGGTTCGAAACCTGTCCGCGGCAGTATTGGCTTAGCCGGCAAAAACTACCGCGCAAGGCCGGAATGGCTGCTAGCCTTGGAACGATAGTACACGCCTCTGTTGAAGACCTTCTCCAGATGGATTTGTCAGGACGAGACAATCGTGAAGTTGGATGGTTAGGCCCGATTGCAGAAAAGTTTCTACGTACGCGTTGGGAAGAAGAAAAGCAGATATTTCACAAAACCCCTCGGCGCCCTAAATGGAAGGAAGAGGACTTTCCTAAGGCCAAACGGCAGCAACGTGGAGCGATTCGTATGCTTTTACGATTTATCGATTCACCTGAAATTGCTAACGATAAGGTCTCAATAGCCCACTGGCGTAAATTACACTCACGCGTTATAGCTGTAGAAGGAGAACTACGAACATCCGACGACCGCCTAATGGGCCGATTGGATATGTTACTGGCCGATGTCGATGAAGATGGCAATCTTCGTTCTTGGGTTGTCGCGGATCTAAAGACTGGAAGAGTACCAGAAGGAGGAGTTCTCAAACCAGAAGTACATCGACAATTGCTCCTTTATCGAGACATTCTCGGTTCCAATAATCAAAATGCACCGCCGATACGCGCTGAAGGATGGTACACCGACGATGCTGGGATTTACACTGCAGAGGGAGACTCGGTTATGGCAGACGCTCTGAAGGCATG
>ERZ1046740.662-NODE-662-length-28103-cov-5.045137_pt1 | contig 28103 bp, 27 predicted proteins | sample MGYA00383093_ERZ1046740 | MGnify/ENA primary metagenome ERZ1046740 (study PRJEB29581, sample SAMEA5548363) | metagenome | biome: marine; feature: coastal; material: water | depth 25 m | study: Short-term variability in the microbial, nano- and picoplankton... | reverse complement strand
AATAGGGGCCGCGAAAACGACTTAGCCGTCTTGTTCTTCTTCCTGCTGCTCCAGCTTCTCAACCGTTCGCACTAGCACCTTGGCCAATTGTGCAATCTGTTGTTCGTTCAGGGCCTGTTCCAATAAATCTTTGTCGTGTTTGGCCAAAGCCTGCATTGACGCTTCTGCCTTTTGTTTGCCTTTGGGCGTCAGGCGCACGAAACGGCTGCGCCGATCCTTGGGATTATCAACCCGAGCAATCAGGCCGTCTTTCTCAAGTTGGCCCAAAACTTTGGTCATGCCCCCCGACGTAATCAAAATGGCTTGGAAAAGAGCGGTCGGGGTCATTTGTCTGGGTGCGGGCTGACCGCGCAATGTCATCAACGCCTCAAATCCGGCCATGGTCAGACCAAACTCGGCAATCAGGCCCTTAGTGCTTTCAACCACAAGATCATTAAGCCGTATCATTCCCAGCATCACCCGCGTTTCGGGCCTGTCAAAGTCAGGCCAGTTTTTCTGATAGCCCAGAAGAAGGTCTGCGAGGGGTTGTTTGTTGTTCATGACTTTGGCTCGCTCATTTAGCTTGCCAGAAAGATACATGATCTGTATGAAAAGTGAATACCTTTCTAAGAAGATAAATTATGCGCACCTTCAAAGACCGCCTTCGCCACACATTTATGTTTGAAATGCTGGCTTTGGCGTTGATTATGACCTTTGGCAGCTGGATCACCGGGCACGGCATTGCGGTGCTTGGCACATTTGGCCTGATGATGAGCCTAATCGCGATGGCGTGGAACTTTGTATTCAACTGGTTGTTTGACCTGTGGGATCGAAAATATCGCGGGATGATGCCGCGCGGGCCGTTGATCCGGGCCGTGCATGCCACTTTGTTCGAAGCATTTCTACTATTTGTTGGATTATTTTTGGCCGCGTGGTGGCTGACAATTTCCTACAAAGAGGCCTTCTTCCTCGATATCGGCTTTTCAGCGTTTTTTCTTGTCTACGCCTATGCATTCAACTGGGGGTATGACGTGGTCTTTCCGGTTCCGCGCGAAGAACCAGAGACCGTTCAAGCGTAGAAGGCAACGCGTTACAGAGACTTAAAGCCACCCAAAGCCATGTCGCTGACCAGCTTGGCATAATCTTCGCGGGCCTTAATGCCGGCACCTGTGTTCCACATATAGTACCAGTTCAACATGCCGAAGACCGACATGGTGGCCGCCCGAAGTTTCGCAGAATCGTCGTTAAAGACCTCGGGCGCGTTGGCCTGGACGACATCACTGACGAACCCGACCATTTCACGCTGATACCCTCGCAAGAGTTTCTGCTGATCCTCGGGCAAGGCCGACATTGAGCCGATCTGAACTTGGTGTTCGTGGTTCGCGCCTTGGTAAGCCTTTAGCGTCTCGGCGACGACATTGTACATCTGCTCATTCGGGGACAAACCATTGATATCAATCCCACAAATACAGTCCCTGAGTTCTCGTAGATAGGTTTCGAGAATATCGAATAGCAGCGCGTCTTTGCTATCGTAATAATGATAAATGTTGGCTTTGGAGATCCCGCACTCGCGCGCAAGCATGGACATGGACGCGCGATCAAACCCTTCGGTGGCAAACACCTTGGCGGCGTTTTTCAGAATCTGGTCGCGCTTCTGGTCGTGGTCTTTTGCGATAGTGCGGGCCAAATCTTACTCCTTGTTACGGTTGTCGATAACACGAACCGCTTTGCCTTGGGAACGGGCCACGTCACCCGGATCACCAACAACAACTTCGGTGGAAACCCCGATCATGTCCTTGATGTGTTTGGTCAGCATACGCGCCGCTGCCGTTTTGGACAGGCTGTCCGCCGCTTCCGGGGCTGCCTCTACATAGACACGCATCGCATCCATGCGACCGGATTTGTAAAGTTCGATCTGGAAGTGAGGCGACAGGCCGCCTGTGGACACAACCTGTTCTTCGACTTGGGTCGGGAACACGTTGACGCCGCGTAGGATAATCATGTCGTCCGAACGACCGGTGATTTTGGCCATGCGGCGCATGGTGCGCGCTGTGCCGGGCAGCAATGTGGTCAGATCGCGGGTGCGGTACCGGATCATTGGCATGCCTTCTTTGGTCAGCGTGGTAAAGACCAGCTCGCCTTCTTCCCCGTCTTCGACCACTTCCCCCGTCGCCGGGTTGATGATCTCGGGGTAATAGTGATCTTCCCAGACGTGCAGGCCGTCTTTGGTTTCCACACATTCGTTGGCAACACCGGGGCCCATGATCTCGGACAGGCCGTAAATATCGACCGCGTGCATGTCAAAAGCCGCCTCGACCTCAAGACGCATGGCGTTGGTCCAGGGCTCCGCCCCGAACACACCAACCGAAAGCGAACAACTCCGTGGATCTATCCCAGCTTTGCGGAAACCTTCGAGGATGTTCAGCATGTACGACGGAGTCACCATGATGCCATCAGGTTTGAAATCAGTGATCAAGCCTACCTGCTTCTCAGTCTGACCACCACTCATTGGGATCACGGTCGCACCAAGACGCTCGATGCCGTAATGCGCACCCAACCCACCGGTAAACAGGCCATAACCATATGCGTTGTGAACCATATCACCCTTGCGCAGACCGGATGCGCGCAACGAGCGCGCCAGCGTGTCTGCCCAGACGTCGATGTCATTCTTGGTATAGCCAACCACAGTCGCCTTGCCAGTTGTCCCGGATGAGGCGTGAATGCGGATGATCTCTTCGCGCGGCACGGCAAACAGACCAAACGGATAGTTGTCACGCAGGTCGTTTTTGTAGGTAAACGGGAACTTGGCCAGATCGCTAAGCGTTTTCAGGTCATCGGGGTGCACGCCCGCCTCGTCAAAGCGCTTTTTGTACATCGGCACGTTGTCATAGGCATGACGAACCGACCATTTCAGGCGCTCGAGCTGAAGGCTTCGGATTTCATCAATCGAGGCAATCTCAATCGGTTCAAGATCAGATTTCTTTGGGGTAAGGTCTTTCATAGCGTCCTCCTCGACACTTATTCTTCGAACAGCTGGCCTTTGATTGCACGGGAAAAACCCCGGAATTCTGCAATCTTAGTACCGTCCTGTTTTGTCACTATCACATCATAGATACCGCTACGGCCGGCCAGATTGACCTCGGTGGCGGTGGCCGTCAAAACATCACCCACCTTGCCGGGGGCAAGGTAGCTGATCACGTTATGTTGGGCCAAGGTTGATTGGTTGCGGCTGTTACATGCAAAGGCAAAAGCGCTGTCAGCCAGCGAAAAGGTGATGCCACCATGGCAGATTGCATGGCCATTGGCATGATCTTTGCCTACCGTCATTTGCAATACTGCTTTGCCTTCGTCCATCTCGACGATGGACATGCCCAATGTCTGGCTGGCACGGTCACCTTCCCACATGGCAGCAGCAGAGCGTTCGGCGCGTTCCTTTGGTGTCATGGTCAACTTCCTTTGAACGCAGGCGCGCGTTTTTCGAGGAAAGCCGAGACACCTTCGGCGTAGTCGGCGCTTTCGCCACAAGTTTTCATGGCGTCCGCTTCCATTTCAAGATGATCTTTCAGGGTATCGACTGCGGCGGCCTGAATGCATTGCTTAGTCAGGCCCAGACCCAGTGTTGGGCCATTGGCGAACTGATCGGCCAGCTTGCGCGCCTCATCCATCAGGTCCGTGTCAGGAAAGGCTTTCCAGATCAGGCCCCAGTCTTCAGCTTGCTGCGCTTTCAAGGGTTGCGCAGTGAGGGCCAAACCTTTGGCGCGGGCCTCGCCCAAAAGGCGCGGCAAATGCCAGCTTCCGCCAGTATCAGGAATAAGGCCAACTTTGGAAAACGACTGAATAAACTTTGCGCTCTCTGCGGCCAGAACCATGTCGCAAGCCAGCGCCAGATTGGCCCCTGCCCCGGCGGCCACACCGTTTACGGCGCAGATGACCGGAAAATTCAGCGAGCGGATTAAATTGACCAGAGGCGCATAAAACGTGCGCACGGTATGGCCCAAGTCGGGGGGGCCATCCATCTTTGAAGGATCACGATCACCAAGATCTTGGCCTGCACAAAACCCACGCCCAGATCCAGTCAACAGAATCGCACGGGCGCCATTGTCGCGGGCTTTTTCAATTTCGGCGCGCAGGGCATAGTGCATTTCGTCATTAAACGAATTCAGTCGGTCCGGGCGGTTCAACGTAATCTCCACCCAGTTTCCGTGATCTTGCGCAAGAATCGTATTGCTCATGGCGTCCTCAAAGTTCGAAAATTACGAGGTTGTTCTTGCATAAACCGAACGGTTGGTCAATAAAACTCCGCAAGTTTGATTCTTAACGTGCGGAATATTTGAATATGTCAGATCAGTCCCCTGTCTTGGTGACACAAAAAGGCGGTGTAGCCTGGGTGGAAATCAACAATCCCCCGGTCAACGCCACGTCCACGGCGGTACGTCAGGGATTGGTTGACGCCGTTGATGCCGTTAAGGGCGCGCGTGTGGCCGTGTTGATCTGCGCCGGGCGTACGTTTGTCGCGGGCGGTGACATGTCCGAGTTTGACGCCCCACCTGCTGAACCCCATTTGCCTGACGTTGTGCAGTTGATTGAAGACAGTGATGTGCCCTTTGTGGCCGCTATGCACGGAAACGTGCTGGGGGGCGGGCTTGAGATCGCGATGGGGTGTGCATGGCGGATTGCCACCAAAGGCACGAATTTTGGTTTGCCAGAAGTCAATGTTGGGCTGATCCCCGGTGCAGGTGGCACCCAACGGTTGCCGCGTTTGGTTGGCATGGAGGCCGCCATTGATGTGGCGTGCTCTGGTAAGATGCTGAAAGCGGCTGAGATGCACGCTGTGGGTGGCATCGATTTTGTCGTGGAAAACCTGAACGAGGCTATTGCTGCCTTTGTTGAAGACCTGCCAGAGCGGCCAAATCCGGTACGCCAACGCGATGTTCCGGCCTTTGGTGATGACTTGGTTGCGAGCAAACGCGCCGGAATTGCAAAACGCGCAAAGGGTCAGCAATCGCCGCTTGAGAATTTGTCGGCGCTGCAATGGGCACTAGAACCCTTTGAGGCGGGCCAACCCAAAGAACGCGTACGTCATTTGGAATTGCGCCAGTCTGCCGAGAGCCGGGCCCTGCGCCATGCGTTTTTTGCCGAGCGGGTTGTGGCACGGCCAGATGCCATCAAGGGGGCAACAGCGCGCGAGATTGAACATATTGCCGTCGTCGGCGGTGGTCTGATGGGCGCGGGCATTGCCACGTCTGCTCTAAACGCAGGATTAAAGGTCACGTTGATCGAACGTGACGCTGAGGCCGCGGAGATGGCGCACGCGCGCGTGCACGGTCTGCTGCAAGGCGCTGTTAAGCGCGGCAAGATGACAGCGGAGGCGTTTGAAGCCCGCCTATCTGCATTTCGCGCGGTCTGGGATTACGCCGAGGCGGCGCATATCCCTTTGGCGATTGAGGCGGTTTTCGAGGACGTCGATGTCAAACGCGACGTGTTTCGCCAACTTGCCATTGCAATGGCACCGGATGCAATTCTGGCGACAAACACGTCATATCTTGATCCAATGGACATCTTTGAGGGCATTGAAAATCAAAGCCGCTGCGTGGGTCTGCATTTCTTCAGCCCGGCGCATATAATGAAGCTGCTGGAGATCGTGAAGACGCCGCATACCGCCGCGGACGTGCTGGCCACGGGCTTTGCTTTGGGCAAACGGATGCGCAAGATTTCGGTTCTTTCGGGCATTTGTGATGGCTTCATTGGCAACCGGATGTTGGCCGCGTATCGTCGGGCCGCAGATTATCTTTTGGCTGACGGGGCTCTGCCATTTGAGGTGGATGCCGCGATGCGTAATATGGGTCTGCCGATGGGTCCCTACGAGATGCAGGATCTGACAGGATTGCAGATCGCATGGGCCAATCGCAAACGCCAAGCCGCAACCCGAGACACGGCCGAGCGTTATGTAACCATTGCCGATCAACTGTGTGAAATGGATCGACTTGGCCAACGCAATGGACGAGGGTGGTACACATACGAAGACGGCAGTCGCACCCCGCAGCGCGATCCGGAAGTTGAGGCACTGATCGAAGAATACTCAAGAAAACAAGGCATTTCGCGCCGCCAATTCTCAGAGAAAGAGATCGCCGGTCGCCTGTTGGCCGTCTTGGCAAACGAGGGTGCGCGAATCGTGGAAGAAGGTATCGCAGAGCGCAAAGCCGATGTTGATATCGTCAAAATTCACGGCTACGGTTTCCCACGTTGGCGTGGTGGGCCTATGCAATATGCAACCGAGATCGGTTGGAAAAAGACAAAAGAATTCATGCAGTTGGTGGCAGCAGAAAGCCCCGGCTCTTGGACCATCTGTTCAAACCTTGCGCGGTTTGAATTGTGAACCGAAAGTGTTGATAGTTACAAAAATAACAATTAACACATTCATTAATTGCCTATTTTGGGAGGACCTCATGGCTAAATTTTCGAAACTCACTTCGCTTCTGGCAGGTGCCACGCTGGCTCTGTCGGGTACGGTTGCTTTTGCCGCTGACCACACGCTGACCATCTCGAGCTGGGCTCCGCCCACACATGGTATCAACGCGATGATGTGGCCCAAATTTGTTGAGATGGTCGAAGAAGCCACCGACGGCAAAGTTACGGCTGAACTGAAACTAGGCATCGCGCCTCCCCCGGCACAGATGGATCTGGTTATGGACGGCGCAGCTGATGCCTCGATCATTTTCCACGGCTATCAAGCTGGTCGCTTTGTGATGACCAAAATGATCGAACTGCCTGGCTATGAAGGCTCTGCAGAAGCGGCTTCTGTGGCTTACTGGCGTGCATATGAGAAACACCTTGCGGCAGCCAATGAGCACCGTGGCGTGAAAGTTATTGCTTTGCACACACACGGCCCTGCGCAGCTACACTCGAACAAAGCCGTCACATCGATGGACCAAATCGCTGGTCTTAAAATTCGCATCCCCGGTGGTGTGGGTGGTGACGTAGGTGCCGCATTGGGTGCCACTGGCATTGCGGTTCCAGCCCCGAAAGTGTATGAAACACTGGCGTCAAACGCCGCTGACGGTGTTGTCATGCCATTTGAAGGCCGCAAAGGTTTCAAACTGACCGAAGTTGCTTCCAACGTGTATGAAATGCCCGGCGGGCTGTACCGTGGTTCGTTTGCATTCATCATGAACGAAGACACATTTGCCGATCTGCCTGCTGACCTGCAAGCGGCTCTGGACGAAAAAGTCTTTGGTGAGCCTTTGAGCCGTGAGATCGGTAAGATCTGGGACGAGATCGACACCATTGGTCGTGACGCGACAACAGCAACCGAAGGCAACGCCATTAACGCAGCAACCGCTGCCGATCTGGAAGCCTTCGATGCCATTGCGGCAGACGTTCGCGCCAAAGTGATTGCAGAAGTGACTGCTGGCGGCGTTGACGGCCAAGCGGCTTTTGACATGATCGTTTCGGAAATGGCTGCTAACTAAGCCATTCCTTAGACCCCGGCGGCAACAGTCGCCGGGGCCGTTTCACTCAAAGCCATAAAAGGGTTGCCCCGATGGCCTCGCTCTTTCGCCTAATTCGCCACCTCAGCAGTGTACCTGTCTATATTGCCTGCGTTGCGCTTTTCATTCTCATGGTCATGACATTTTGCGATGTCATTTTACGGTCTATTTTCAACGCGCCTATCGAGGCCGCGACCGAACTGACACGTATCTTGATGGCCATTCTGGTCTTTGCAGTCCTGCCGGTTATGTCCGCACGCGGAGACCAAATCGCCGTTGACCTGACCGATGGGGTGTTCGCCCGCTTCCGGTTGACCCGCGTCCGTGATGGGCTTGTTTTTCTTTTCTCTGGCATCATGCTTTTCTGGCCCATCAAACGCGTTTGGGTCTTGGCCGAACGGGCCCGTGACTATGGCGATGTCACCGAGTACCTGCACATCCCGCAATTCTATGTCGGCTGGTTTATCGCGGTGTTCACTGCATTTGCCGCCATCGCAATGATCGTCGTCGGTCTATTGCACCTCTTTGCCCCCCAACTTTTGTCGGAGCGACGCGCATGACTGCCGCACTTATTGGGTTCGCCCTAGTTCTTATTCTGGTGCTTGTGCGCCTGCCGATCGTCTTTGCCATGGGCCTTGTTGGCACCTTGGGGTTCGCTTACGAACGCGGTGGGTCCATCTTTGACGAACGCGGAATAAAAGCCGCTATGTCGATGGTGGGACGTCAGATCACTGACACCGCACAGGACTATGGCCTGTCAGTTGTCCCCTTGTTCATCCTGATGGGATTGTTTGTGAACAAAGGCGGTATGGCCAAAGAGCTGTACGCTGTTTCCAACGCCTTTTTGGGCCACATGCGTGGCGGTATCGCCATGGCAACCGTCGCGGCCTGTGGTGGGTTTTCGGCGATTTGTGGATCGTCACTGGCCACCGCGGCCACCATGTCCAAAGTCGCGATGCCCGAAATGCGCCGCTATGGATACTCTGACGAGTTGTCGACCGCGTCGATCGCTGCTGGTGGCACATTGGGCATTCTGATCCCGCCGTCTGTGATCCTTGTGATCTATGGCCTGTTGACTGAAACCTCAATCGGCAAGCTGTTTATGGCGGGCATTCTGCCTGGCACATTGGGTATTCTGTTTTATCTGCTTGCTGTGCGTTGGACGGTTTGGCGCAACCCAGAGTCTGGACCCGCTGGTGAACGCGCGGGCTGGGGTCAACGGCTGATGGCATTGAAGTCTGTTTGGGCTGTGCTGTTGTTGTTCTTCCTTGTGATTGGCGGACTATATGGCGCGTTTGATTTTGAGCCTCTGAACCTGACATTTTCCCCCACTGAAGCGGCTGGTATGGGCGCCATGGGGGCCTTTTTGATCGCTTTGCTCCGCGGTGGGTTGTCTGTCTCGTCAACGTTTCAAGTGTTGAAAGAAACCTCCTTTACAGCGGCGGCGTTGTTTTCGGTTTTGATTGGAGCGCAAATCTTTTCAAACTTTATCAACCTTGCGGGCCTTCCCGAGGCTTTGATTGGGTTGGTTACGGCCTATGACGTGCCTAATTTTGTGGTCATCCTGATGATCCTTGGCATTTACATCATTTTGGGGTGTGTGTTTGAATCCCTGTCGATGCTGTTGCTGACCGTGCCGATCTTTTTCCCGCTGGTTGTCAGCCTTGGCTATGATCCGATCTGGTTCGGCATTGTCGTGGTCGTGGTCACGGAGATCAGTTTGATTACGCCACCTGTGGGCTTGAACGTGTTCATCCTTAAGGGCGTGGTTGGCGACGTTTCAACCGCCACCATTTTCCGGGGTGTCACGCCGTTCTGGATTGCAGATATCTTCCGCCTGGCATTGATCGTTCTGGTGCCGTGGATTGTTCTGGTGCTGCCCGAGCAGATGGGATCAATCGGCCACTGATGTTTGTTCTGTCCGATCTTCCGAAAGGGTTTCACGACAACCCCTATCCGCACTACAGGCGGCTGCGTGAAGACGCGCCGGCCTGTGTGCAACCGGATGGCAGCGTCATCGTCTCGCGGTATGAAGATCTGGATCGGATTTACCGCGATACGACAACGTTTATCTCGGACAAGAAGGCCGTGTTCGGCCCCAAATATGGCGTCGATTCACCGCTGTATGAGCATCACACCAATTCGTTGGTTTTCAATGACCCACCGCTACACACCCGCGTACGCAAGGTGATGGTGGGCGCGATGAACCCGCGCGCATTGGCGCAAATGGAGCCCGGGCTTGAGAGGTTGATCGCCGGATTGCTGGACGACATGGAAGACCAGCCCGAGGTCGAGCTGATCGAAGCCTTTGCAGGCGCAATCCCGATTGAGGTGATTGGCAATCTTTTGGGCATTCCGCGCGACCTGCGCGATCCATTGCGGGAATGGTCACTTGCTATTCTGGGCGCGCTGGAACCACAACTGACACCCGAGCAAGAAGATCACGGCAACCAATCGGTGCGGGATTTCAAGGTCTACCTGCGCCACATTATCGAAGATCGCAAAGCCAATCCGCGCGACCCTGAAGTCGATGTTCTGACCCGCCTGATCCACACCGAAGGTGATCATCTGACCGAAGTGGAATTGTACCAGAACTGTATTTTCATCCTGAACGCCGGACATGAGACCACCACAAACCTGATCGGCAACTCGCTGGCATTGTTGGACCAACACCGCGACAAACGCGCCGAGTTGATCGCCAATCCGGCGCTGATCACCACTGCGGTTGACGAGTTTCTGCGCATGGAAAGCCCGAACCAGTTTGGCAATCGGTTGACCACATCACAAATTGAGATGCACGGGGTCACAATCCCCAAGGGTACGGATATTCATCTGTGCATGGGCGGTGCCAACCGAGATCCGGCGCAATTTGCAGAGCCGGACGAAATGAAGCTGGATCGGCGCCCCAATAAACACATCGCCTTTGCAGGGGGTGTACACACATGTGTCGGCTTGACGTTGGCCCGCATGGAAGGCCGCATTGCTGTGAGCCGTTTTTTAGAGCGTTTTCCCAAGTTTGAGGTCACCCAAGGGGCCGTACGCGGTGGGCGTATTCGGTTTCGCGGGTTTGCCAGCCTGCCCGCCCGTTTGACCTAGGCTCGTAGATGCATGTCTAAATCGCAGGTATCTTATTGACCGACCGTTCGGTCATGTAATAGATTGCCGGTAACAATCGGATTCGAACGCCTGTTGCGACATGCGACTGAATGAGGAGACCAAGATGACCATCCAACAGATTTCCAGTTTTGCCGCAGGACAATGGATTGCGCCCGGCGCAGGTGCGCGCAACATTGCCAGCGCCATCACCGGTGACGTGATCGCCAGTGCGGGCAACAATGATCTTGATGTGCAAGCCATGCTGGATCATGCGCGCAATGTCGGTGGCCCGAATTTGCGCAAAATGACATTTCATGATCGTGCACGCATGCTCAAGGCGCTGGCTTTGCATCTGCGAGACCACCGTCAGGCAATGTATGATCTGTCGTTTGAGACAGGGGCCACCCAAGCCGACCATATGATCGACATTGATGGCGGTATTGGCACAATGCTGGTGTTCGCTTCAAAAGGGCGACGTGAGATGCCGGACGGGCACGTGTTCTTGGATGGTGACGTCGAACAATTGTCGCGTCATGGAACCTTTTTGGGCCAACATATCTGTACATCGTTGCAAGGCGTGGCCGTGCACATCAATGCGTTCAACTTCCCGGTTTGGGGCATGTTGGAAAAAGTGGCCCCAACCCTATTGGCCGGAGTGCCCTGTATCGTAAAGCCTGCCACCAATTCATGTTATGTGACTGAGTTGTGTGTGCGTTTGATGTTGGACAGCGGTTTGCTACCGGAAGGCGCGTTGCAGCTTGTCTCTGGTGGGCTTGGCGACATGCTGGGCCGGTTGACTATGCAGGATGTGGTTGGCTTTACGGGGTCTGCGCAGACCGCGATGAAGCTGCGCACAAACCCGGTGATTGTCGAGAACTCGGTGCGTTTTGTGGCCGAGCAGGACAGTTTGAATGCGTCGATCCTTGGGCCTGATGCGGAACCGGGTACGCCCGAGTTCGATCTGTTTGTCAAAGAGGTCCAACGCGAGATGACCACGAAAGCGGGTCAGAAATGTACCGCCATTCGCCGGATTTTTGCGCCCGAAAGCAGTGTTCAGGCCGTGATTGAAGCCCTATCTGCGCGTCTGGCCAAAACCGTGATTGGGGATCCAAGATTGGAAACCACACGCATGGGCGCGTTGGTGTCGAATGGGCAGAAACATGATGTTCTGGAAAAAGCTGCGATTATCGGCCAAGAGGCCGAGCGTGTGTTTGGTGATCCCAACAACTTTGACGTGGATGGCGCTGACGCCGAAAAAGGCGCGTTCCTACCGCCGATGCTGTATCATTGTGCCAATCCCGACAGCGCCCAGCGCGTGCACGATACCGAAGCCTTTGGTCCTGTCTCGACCGTCATGGGATATCGTGACGTCGATCATGCGATTGAATTGGTCAACAAGGGCATGGGCTCGCTCGTGGCCTCGGTCATCACGCATGACACCAGTGTTGCGCGCCAAGTGGTCTTGGGCGCAGGGGCCTATCATGGGCGTATTTACTTTAACAACCGCGACTCAATGAAAGAATCCACCGGCCACGGATCGCCCTTGCCGCACATGGTGCATGGCGGACCCGGTCGTGCAGGCGGCGGAGAAGAGTTGGGCGGCGTGCGCGGCGTGATGCACTATATGCAACGCACCGCTATTCAAGGTTCGCCTGATATTCTGACGGCAATTGGCGAGACATGGGTGCCCGGTGCTGCCGAGATCAAAGGCCCAGCGCATCCGTTCACACGCACCTTCCACGAGGTGTCGATCGGCGAAACAATGTATACCGAGCCGCGCATCGTGACCTTGGACGACATCGAACATTTTGCCAATTTCACCGGCGACACGTTTTATGCCCATATGGATCAAGATGCTGCCGAGCGGAACCCGTTCTTTCCGGGCCTTGTCGCACATGGCTATCTGTTGCTAAGCTTTGCGGCAGGTCTGTTTGTGGAGCCAAATGAAGGGCCTGTTTTGGCCAACACTGGCCTCGACAACTTGCGCTTTATGAAGCCCGTGTCTGCGGGTGACAGCATCAAAGTGCGTTTGACAGTTAAGAAAAAGACGCCACGCAACGATGAGTATGGCGAAGTACGCTGGCATGTGACCTTGACCAATCAGGATGACGAACAGGTCGCAGAATACGAACTTCTGACGATGAACGCCTATTGAAACCAACGCAGATTTCCGGCCCCGACAACCGGGGCCGGTACAATCTGCGCCTGACAAAACTGAAACCTGCGGGATGGTCAAATCGGCTGTGCCGCAGTATTCTTTTGGGATGGTACCTGACCCTAAAAATTGGTTCGAAAACAGCATCGCAACCCTGACTTACAACCGCAATCAGCGGGTGTGGTCGATCATTGTGACTCTTTTTGGGGATTTGGCGCGCGCCGAAGGCGATCGCATCAGCGGGAGTCTCCTGTCTCGGATCACCGAACCTATGGCTATCAAACCCGAAGCTGTGCGCGTCGCCCTGCACCGCCTGCGCAATGACGGCTGGATAGCCAGCGAGAAATCGGGGCGCTCCAGCTTTTATCACCTTACAGAAAGTGGGCTTGTTCAAAGTCAGGCCGCCAGCCCACGTATCTACACACGCGAGGTGGCCTATCCAGACACGTGGCACCTGTGTATTCCAGAACCGTTGCGCAAATCCGAACGGGACACTCAGGACGCACACATGCGCAGAGCAGGTTATGTGACGGCATCTGTAGGGGTGTATCTCAAACCTGGGGCCGCAGAGGCAGACGCCAAGAATTGCCTGACCGTAAGTGGGGCGCTAGGCACATTGCCGGATTGGTTGAAGACAAGTGTCGCGACGCCAGAGGCACACAAAGCTTATGAACACTTGGAAAAGGCGTTGGACCAGTTTGTGACGATATTAGATGCGGCGCCAACGCCCACTGCGTTAGAGGTTGCGACACTGCGCACGATTATTGTGCACAATTGGCGCCGAGCTGTGTTCAGCCATCCAGACCTGCCGGCAGAGTTTTTCCCACAAAGTTGGCGCGGGTTTGTGTGTCGGCGAAAGGTCATGGACACACTTGATCGTTTGGGCCAGCCCAGTCTGCATATATTGGGAAGTCAGTAAGCGTTGCGTCAGGGCGTTCTCAGTCGTCGAGTTCCGTCAGCTCAACAAGCAAGTCAATCAGCACATCGTGACGTTCTTCGCCCAATTGCTCGCGCAGTTTTTTGAGGATGTCACGACTGGTCGCCATGTTGGCGGCAATAATCTCGCTACCAGAGGCGGTTGCAGTGATGATCTGGCGACGGCGATCTGTTGTATCGCGCTTGCGCGTGATCAGGCCTTTGCCCTCAAGCTTATGCAGAATGCGTGTCAGGCTTGGCAAAAGCAAAACAGCCCGTTCGGCAATTGATGTCGGATCCATCGGACCTTCTTCGTCCAGCACCCGAAGAACACGCCATTGCTGTTCTGTGACACCCGCATCCGCGAGCATGCCGCGAATTGGGCCCATGACACGTTCACGGGCACGCAATAGCGCAATGGGAAGGGATTTGGTGGTGGACGGAATTTTTGTCTTTGTCGTCATACTTCATTCATGCACCTTGAGCACCAAAAGGGCAATATCTTAGCGCTTGTCTACAAGGTCGCACTTAGTTAACTTGTTAATATATTCTTTTGGAGGCGGATTATGAACTGGGATGATTTTGCGACATGGGGCGAACGTATCTCTCATTGGGCTCGTGACTATCATCAGTCGCTGAGAGAACGCCCGGTTCGCGCGCAGGTCGCCCCCGGTGACATTTTAGCCCAATTGCCGACGACACCACCGATGTCCGGTGAAAACATGGAGGCCGTATTTGAGGATTTTGAAGACATCGTCATGCCCGGCATCACGCACTGGCAGCACCCGCGCTTCTTTGCCTACTTCCCAGCGAATGCCACGCCCCCATCCATGCTGGCAGATTACCTTGCTACGGTGATCGCACCGCAATGCATGCTTTGGCAGACCTCGCCTGCGGCCACCGAGATGGAAACCCGCATGTTGCAATGGCTGCGCCAATCGCTGGGGCTTGCCGATCACTTTGAAGGCGTCATTCAAGACAGCGCCTCGACCGCAACATTGGCAGCAGTCTTGACGATGCGGGAAAAGGCGTTGGACTGGGCAGGCAACGAAGACGGGTTGAGCGGGCTGGACACGTTGCGCATCTATTGTTCAGACGAGGTGCATACATCAGTTGATCGCGCCATCTGGATTTCGGGTGTCGGTCAGCGAAACTTGCGGCGCATTCCAACCCATGGACCATTGCGCGCCATGCAGCCCGAGGCTTTGGAGGCCGCCATTCAAGACGACATCGCCAACGGATTGAAGCCAGCCGGGATTGTCGCCTGTGTCGGTGGCACGGGGACGGGCGGATGTGATGATGTCTCGGCTGTATGTGATATTGCTCAGAAATACGGGCTCTATGTGCATGTGGATGCAGCCTGGGCCGGGGCCGCGATGATCTGCCCTGAGTATCGGCATCTGTGGGAAGGTGTCGACAAAGCGGATTCTGTTGTCTTTAATCCGCATAAATGGCTGGGCATGCAATTCGATTGCTCGGCGCATTTTGTGAAAAACCCAGATGATCTGGTGCGGACGTTGGCCATCAAGCCAGAGTACCTAAAGACACATGGTCACGACGGGATCATCAATTATTCAGAATGGTCTGTACCACTGGGACGGCGCTTTCGCGCGCTAAAAATCTGGTTTGTGCTGCGTGTCTATGGCGTCGAAGGGTTGCAATCCATGATCCGCAATCACGTCGATTGGGCACTAGACCTGCACACACTATTGGACGAGGCTGCTGATTTTGAAATCGTTACGCCACCGGTTTTGTCGCTGTTCACCTTCCGATATGCCCCGGCAGGGCACGATGATCTGGACACTTTGAATCAGCGGTTGGTGGATGCGGTAAATGACGATGGCCGCATTTACATCACGCAGACACGGACTGCGGGCAAACTTGTGATCCGGTTTCAGGCCGGACAGGTGAATGCCACGAAAGAGGACGTTCTTTTTGCTTATGATGTCGTCAAAGAGATCGCTGCTGGTTTAAGTTGACCTATTGCATCGCCCAGCACTCATGAGACTAATTCTTGCGTCGACCTTTGCTCGCAAAATATCGCAAGGCGCTTACGGCGATGAAAAACAGCATCGTACAGCCCCCTAATGTATCTGCGCGGCGGCGCTGGCATAGCCACCCGCCGCACCGTCCACAAAATGCACATGGGTGTCTTCGGTTGCAGCGGGCACAAAGCAAGTCATCATGGCTTCGGCTTGTTCATGCAGCCCAAAATGCACCAAGCCCTCTTCGCGGGCTTTGATCAACAGCCCGGATATCTGGTTCTTGGTGGTCGCATCACAGTCCAATGTCATCTTAAGCCCATCGTCAAATTTGCGAAAATCGGCATTGCGCGCGGTCATCTCGCGATAATGCTTTGGCTCGAAATTACCGAGACGAACGCCCGAGGTGAATATCATCCAGATCATGGCGTTTGAGACGATCAGTTTAGCACTTTGCCACCAAAGCGGGCTACCTTTACGGGACACATGCGCCTCGAGGGTCAAGCCATCGGGCGGGAAACGAAAGCCGGGGCCTTGACGTGGGATCGGGTGGCCCTCTCTTTCTAGTCCGTCTGACACAGCGATGATGTCTTGCGCCACTTTGGAGAACTCTGCTTCGCTGGCTGTGCGGCTGGGTTTTACCACCAGCGATAACACCACGCCATTCTGGGCAACCACGTTTGACCACCGACACGACAAACCGGTCAAATCAGGCGCTTCCACATTGTCCCCGCCCGGTACCTCTAAATGCCCGGCCTTCATCTGTGCCTCGGCCCATGCCAAACCACCGCCTGAAAACATCGCATAATCCACGCCGTCGCTTGCCTTTAGGCGTGCAACGCGAATGTCGTGACCTGCGGCACGAATTTGTGAAACGGTCACCATGCCAATACGAAGAACGATGCCAAACTCGTCCTGCGCCCAACGACGCACGGACTGCAAAGCCGCTTCGGCGGATTGTCTTTGAGCGGGACGTACCGCAAAGCCTGCGCCATCTCCGCCAAAAACATAAGGGACGCGCAAAGGCAGCGCTGCGTTGATCTGAGCCGAGATTACGGCGGCCCCCACCATATTGACGGTCTTGTAGCGGCCTGCAGCAATTTCTTGGGTGGAACCGACGATATCGGCGACCCCGACGACCCAATCCTCCGGCAAAGCAGCATAGCTTTGAGGATTACACAGATGAGTAAATTCATCAGTGGCCACAATTTCTTCGAAAAAGTCTTGTGTGTCAGGCAAATGAGTCATGGCAAAAACGTCTTCTAAATCCTTTGGCACTATACGCTCCAAGGCGCGTCTTGGATCATTCTTACCCTAGTGTCTCCTTAAAATCACCAGCGCGTGTCTGATGTAGGCCTTGCCATTGGTCCTACTGTCAGGTCATCTCGCCTGACTCAAAGGAGACACGCATGCGCCCCGACCTGATCCTGTTGTGCTTTGCTTACGTACTAAGCCAATTTTTCCGCGCGTTCCTAGCGGTGCTGACGCAGGTCTTGAACACCGATATTGGGGCCACACCCGAAGATCTCGCCTTTGCGTCTGGCGTCTGGTTTCTGGTTTTTGCCGCGATGCAAATTCCGGTGGGGGCTTCGTTAGACAATATTGGGCCGCGGCTGACGTCGTCGGTATTGCTATTTATTGGCGGTGGCGGTGGGGCCTTGTTGTTCGCCTATGCGACGACCCCTGTTCATATTACAATCGCTATGGGCCTGATCGGCATCGGCTGTTCACCTGTATTGATGGCCAGTTACTATATCTTTGCGCGCAGTTACCCTGTGGCCCAGTTTGCCACATTGGCGGCACTGATGCTTGGGTTTGGTTCGGTGGGCAATCTGGTGGCCTCTTATCCCACTGCATGGGCTGCAGAAGCCATTGGCTGGCGGATGACGCTGGTCGCACTGGCCGTTTTCAGCGCTAGCACGGCCATTGGTCTGGGTGTGATGGTCAAAGATCCGCCCAAAGCGGAAAGCACCGAAAAGGGCTCGGTTCTAGACCTGTTGAAAATGCCCGCCTTGTGGTTGTTGTTTCCGTTGATGTTGGTCAACTACATTCCTGCAGCAGGCATTCGCGGCCTATGGATCGGCCCCTATTTAGGGGATGTGTTCGGCGTATTTACAGGCGGTATTGGCACAGCTTCGCTGGTGATGGGCATTGCCATGATTGCGGGCACGTTGGCCTATGGACCTGCTGACAGAATATTCGGCACGCGCAAGTGGGTGGTGGTTGCGGGCAACGCGCTGGTGGCTTTGGCGTGTTTTGCCTTGGCGTGGTGGATCGACACAGGCCCCGTTCTGTCAATCGCCATCATGGCGATGATCGGTTTTTGCGGTGCATCCTTTCCGGTTATCATTGCCCACGCGCGCAGTTTCTTTCCGCCCCACCTTACGGGGCGCGGCGTTACCTTGCTGAACCTGTTTGGCATTGGCGGGGTTGGCGTCATGCAAGCCGCCTCTGGAAAGTTGCACCGGCAGATGGCCGAGACGTCACCCGTGTTGGCCTATCAGACATTGTTTGTTTTGTTTGGTGCGCTTTCACTGGTGGGGGTTCTGGTCTATCTGTTTAGTCAAGACAGAACAGACTGAGCAAACACATGTCATCCGACGACATCAAAGTCATTGCGCCCAACCTAAATCGCCGCCTATCGGGGGTGACTGCTACAGTGATCTCATTGGTGCCACTTCAGGCAAAGAGGATTGGCATCACCGCAACGGGCGTCGCGCTGCCGGAGGGGTTGCCGTTTACCCCACTTTGGAAACTGCCGTTTCTCAAACGCCGTTTGCGGGTCTGGCACGCCCGGCGCAACAACGAAATGCTGTTAGGCATTCTATTGCGCAGCTTGGGATTGATGCGCCTGAGACTGGTGTTCACGTCGTCATCGCCCCGCAAACGCGGTGGGCTAACACGTTGGATGACATCCAAGATGGACGCCATTGTTGCCACCACCCCTGTAAACGCCGAGGTCATGCCCGGCGATCCCGTCGTGATCCCGCATGGGGTGAATACAGATATTTTCACCCCCGCAGCTTCGGATGTGTATGCAACTGGGGATCAAAAACTGATCGGATGCTTTGGCCGTGTGCGCCAGATGAAAGGCACCCATCATTTTGTGGATGCCATGTGCACCCTTTTGCCGGGCAATCCTAATTTTACCGCCATCATCATGGGCCGCATCACGCCAGACAACACTGCCTACGGAGAAGACATGAAACAGAGCATCAAGGCGGCAGGCCTTGAAGACCGTATCTTATTCAAGGATGAGCTGCCCGTGACCGAAATGCCGCGGGCCTACAATGCACTCTCGTTATATGTCGCGCCTTCGCTGCTGGAAGGGTTTGGTCTGACACCATTAGAAGCTTTGTCCTGCACTGTGCCCGTCGTGGCCACAGATGTGGGCGCCTTTCGCGACTTTGTTACCCAAGATTGCGGAGAGATCGTCCCTAAAGATGACCCAGCAGCCCTGACTACGGCGATTGGCGCAATGTTGCACCGTGATTTATCAGCTATGGGTCAGGCAGGGCGGGCTAGGGTCAAAGCCGAGTTTGGGTTAGAACGCGAAGCAGACGCTTTGGTCACAGTGTATCGCCAGCTTTTGTCAGACATCTAGTATTGCGCGGCATGGGCCCATCGCGTCCTGAAATGCCCCACTTCACAAAAAACCGGGTTCGCCCTCTTTTGTCTGGATAGATTCGGCGCTAATAGGGCCCGTCTGAAACATTGGAGAGATAACATGGGTTATCGTGTCGTTGTCGTAGGAGCCACTGGTAACGTGGGCCGCGAAATGCTGAACATTTTGGCCGAGCGCCAGTTCCCGGTCGATGAACTTGCCGTTCTGGCCAGCCGTCGCAGCTTGGGGACGGAAGTAAGCTTTGGCGACAAAACCCTGACGACCCAAGATCTCGACACCTTTGATTTCACCGGATGGGACATGGCGTTGTTTGCTGTGGGCTCAGACGCGACCAAAACTTATGCGCCCAAGGCTGCGGCTGCGAACTGCGTCGTAATCGATAACTCGTCGCTTTATCGTTATGACCCTGACGTGCCGCTGATCGTTCCGGAAGTGAACCCAGAGGCTGTTCATGGCTATTCAAAGAAAAACATCATTGCGAACCCGAACTGCTCAACCGCGCAGATGGTTGTCGCTCTAAAGCCGCTGCACGACCGCGCCAAGATCAAACGCGTTGTGGTGTCGACCTATCAGTCGGTATCCGGTGCAGGCAAAGAAGGTATCGACGAGTTGTGGGATCAGACAAAGTCGATCTACAACCCGACCGACGACAAGCCTGCCAAGAAATTCACCAAACAGATCGCGTTCAACGTCATTCCGCATATCGACGTCTTCATGGACGACGGCTCGACCAAGGAAGAGTGGAAGATGGTCGCTGAGACAAAGAAGATCATCGACAAGTCGATCAAGGTCACAGCGACCTGTGTGCGTGTCCCCGTCTTTGTGGGCCACTCAGAAGCCGTGAACATCGAGTTTGAGGATTTCTTGGACGAAGACGAAGCCCGTGACATCCTGCGCGAAGCACCGGGCGTCATGGTGATCGATAAGCGCGAAGACGGCGGGTATGTCTCTCCGGTAGAATGTGTCGGCGACTATGCCACGTTCATCAGCCGCATCCGTCAGGATTCGACCATCGACAACGGTATCAACCTGTGGTGCGTCTCGGACAACCTGCGCAAGGGTGCCGCGTTGAACGCCGTACAGATCGCCGAAACGTTGGGCCGGGAAGTTCTGAAAAAGGGCTAAAAAACCGTCTTGCGAAAAAATTTCAAAAGGGGCGCTTATGTGGCGTCCCTTTTTCTTTGCCGCATTTCTGACACGGCGAACACAGTGTTTCCCTAAAGTGCGAAAACTATTGCCCAATTTCCTTGCCACAAGATGAAGCAAGGTTTACGAACACGTTAACCACATGAAAATGTTGCCAAAAAAAGCACAGACTGTTTCCAATCCGATGGGTCTAAAGCCCCATTTCGGACGCATTCTGCACGAATTTGGCCACAGTTCACCTCCATACTGAATTCATCAACACAGTGGGCAAAACGCTAAGGAGACTGAGCTATGAGAAAAGAATTTTACACACCCCGGATCGAAACTGTTGGCCAACCTGGTGGCTCACTTTTGGAAAAAGCGCGTCAGCGTCGCCTTCGTGCCCTGCTGGTATGTGAAGAGTCAGAAGAAAACCTGTTCATGTAAGATAACCACAGGTTTCCAAGACTTCTTTAGTGTTTGTTTTCTTTTTTAGAAACAAGAAAGTTTCAGACCTGGTTGAATTTTTTCGTTTCAGGATTAAAGCACTCTAATCCGCCTTCGCTGATATTGTGCCAAAGGCCATGCAAACTTAGATCTCCGGCCTCAACACGTTCTTTCACAAACGGGAAGGTCAGCAGGTTTTCCAATGAAACCAAAACGGCCTCTTTTTCGAAGGCCCGTGCTTTGTCTTCGACATTTTTAATTCCCGACACGGTCTCGTAACGGGGTTTCAGCATGTCCATCCAACGCCCAACGAAGCTGTCTTTTGCCTCAAGATGTGGCGCATGGCCTTCACACATGTCGATGCAACCCTGAACACCCCCACATTGCGAGTGACCCAAAACAATCAAATGCGCCACTTTTAGCGCGCCAACGGCATACTCTACCGCCGCACTTGTGCCGTGGTAATCGCCATCAGGGGCAAAAGGTGGCACCAGATTCGCAATATTTCGGTGAATAAAGAACTCGCCCTGATCCGCTCCAAAAATCGCGGTGACATGCACCCGGCTATCACAACACGAGATAATCATGGCTCGAGGGTGCTGGCCCTGTGCGCCTAAGTGCCGATACCAAGGCTGATTCTGCGTGTAAGTTGTGGCTTTCCATCCCTGATAACGCTGTACCAAGTATGAGGGCAAAGGTTTGGCGTGATTCATCGTCTCTCCTCGCTGCAGTTCCATTCCAGATAGTCATAATTGCACAGATTTCGAGGGATTAAGCCGCAAAAATATAACTTTTTGGGAACTTCTGTTTGTCAGGATCGGCCAAAGCCGTGGGGGCAATGCAAAATGGGGGTGAGAGTGTGGAACAAGTTTCCGTTTTGAAACAGAATGAAGTCGTGCTGATGAACCGGGATCGGATCGTACAACTGAAACGACAATTGGGAGAGCGTGCAGCGCAGGATGTCTTGTGCCGTGCCGTCGAAGAAATAGCTTTGCGGCTCGAACAGGTGACTGATCAATTTGTCCGTCGAGATCTTGTTCAGATGCGCAAATACACCTGGTCTTTGCTAGCAATCGCCGACCAAATTGGACTGGATACACTGACCATGGCGGCAGATGACGTCCTGTGTTCCATTGATTCCAGTGATGAAGTGGCGGTTGCCGCGACACACAGTCGTTTGCTTCGCATTGGTCAAAGCTCGCTCACAGAAATTTGGGAAATGCAGGACGTTCGGGTCTGAACTGTCTTGCAGGCGCGCATACAAAAGCTAGGCTAGGGGCATCTTCAAACAGGATGAGCCCCTAGATGACACTGAGATTTGCCACCGACCCCGAAAACGCGATCCCGCTTTACGTTATTTCAACCGACGCTTTGGACGAATGGCTGAAGGGGAGATCGGATTCGGAACGCAATTGGATCACCGCAACAGGCTTTCGGGCTAGCACCGGGTCCGCGATGTTAGTTCCCGGTAACAACGGCGTAGTGGCTTTTGCTGTGGCAGGGTTCGGCGATGCAAAATCACGGTCTCGAGGGAGATTTCCTTTGGCCACTGCTGCAAAATCATTGCCAAAAGGGACGTATCATCTTGCCAAGGATTTACCTTACGGCGACATAGAAACTGAGGCTCTTGGATGGTTGCTGTCTGGGTATGCCTTTGATCGGTATCATAAAAACTCGGGATCAAAAGCACGGCTAGTTTGCCCCGATGGTGTAGACGCAACAAAAGTCGAAGCGATAGCCAATGCCGAAGCCCTGACGCGAGATCTGATAAATACCCCGGCGTCTGATATGGGCCCCGACGCCTTGGAAGCGGCCGCGCGTGATTTGGCAGCCGCGTTCAACAGTACAATAAGCGTCATCCATGGCGATGACTTGTTGGAACAGAACTTTCCAATGATCCATGCGGTTGGTCGCGCCTCGGATCAAGCACCACGGTTGATCGAAATGCGTTGGGGGCAAAAAGGCCCCAAGCTGACGTTGGTTGGCAAAGGTGTGTGTTTTGATACGGGCGGGTTAAACCTCAAACCCGGTGCGTCGATGGGGTTGATGAAAAAAGATATGGGGGGTGCGGCTACGGTGCTGGGTCTTGCCCGGATGATTATGGCCTTGAACTTGCCGATCCAGTTGCGTGTGCTGATCCCTGCCGTGGAAAACGCTGTTTCAAGCAACGCTTTTCGTCCCGGAGATATCTTAGATTCACGCAAAGGTCTCACCGTCGAGATTAATAATACAGATGCCGAAGGGCGTTTGGTTCTTGCAGACGCATTGGCGCTGGCGGACGAAGAAAACCCCGATCTCATTATCTCTATGGCCACTTTAACCGGTGCGGCTCGCGTGGCCGTTGGGCCTGATCTTTCGCCTTATTACACAGATGATGAAGGCATATCATCTGCGCTGATAACGGCGGGCACTGAGATCTCCGATCCTGTTTGGCGGATGCCCTTTTGGGAACCTTATGAAAAGATGATCGAACCCGGTATTGCGGACTTGGACAATGCGCCCAAAGGCGGATTTGCGGGCTCCATCACTGCCGCATTGTTCCTGCGCCGCTTTGTGGACAACCCACGGTACACGCATTTTGATATCTACGGATGGAACCCTGCAGCCGCACCAGCCCGGCCCAAAGGTGGCGTGGGAATGGGCGCACGCGCATTGTTGCAGGCGTTGCCTAAAATTTTGGAGCTTTGATGGATCGGCGCACGACCCCAAACAACGGCGACGTTGCCGCGATCGAGCTGCGCGGCAAGGTCGAGGCACGCCAGTTTGTGGAAAGTGACATAACACGGGTCATTGCCCCAGTTGCGGATCTACGATGCACACCAGATGGCGATCAACTGGACCGACAATTGCTGCGGGGCGATCAGTTTCGGGTGTTGGCACGGAAAGACGGGTTTGCCTTTGGTCAGGCCGACCGTGGAAACTATGTTGGATATATCGCGGAACACCAATTGGGTGAGTGGCACGCGCCAAGTCATTGGGTCAGCGCACGCGCAAGTTTTGCCTTTGACCGCCCTAGTTTTAAGGCCTCTAACCCGTTTTTTTTAAGTCATGGAACCCGGGAATACGTGATTGATGAGGTTGGGCGTTTTAGCAAATTATCGGACGGAAAATTTGTACCAACTGCACATTTGCGCACCCTGAATGATCCGGCCACCGACCCTGTAGTTGAGGCCCAGAAATACCTTGGAGTGCCTTATCTTTGGGGTGGAAATTCTACCTTGGGGCTGGACTGTTCCGGCCTTGTGCAAGCTGCTTTGATGGCTTGTAACACCCCTTGCCCTGGGGATAGCGATTTGCAGGAAACCGCATTTCCAGACGCATCTGGCACTTATCAATGCGGTGACCTTTTGTTCTGGAAGGGGCATGTCGCTATGGTGGTCGACAGCAATACGCTAATCCACGCCAACGCCTATCACATGGCCGTATCTTATGAAGATATTACCAAAGCGATTTCGCGTATTGCCGAACAGGGCGATGGTCCTGTTACATCTCACAAACGCCCGACATTGAAAGGATCGACATGACTGACGCTTTTTTCCAACCCGTATCCGGCATGGAGCTGCCGCGTTTTGCAGGTGTGCCCAGCTTTATGCGGTTGCCGCATGTGGCGCTGGATGATCCACGATGCAACGACGTTCAGATTGGTATTGTGGGCGTGCCATGGGATAGCGGCACCACCAATCGACCGGGCCCACGTCATGGCCCGCGACAACTGCGTGATATGTCCACAATGATCCGGGCTGAGAATGGCGCAACCGGGGTGCGCCCGTTCGAGACCGTCAATTGTGCTGACTTGGGGGACGTCGGCCCAAATCCAGCCGACATTATTGACAGCATGGACCGGATCACTGCCTTTTTCGGTCAGATGAAATCCCAAAGTATTGTGCCGTTGACGGCGGGTGGAGACCATCTGAGTTCGCTGCCAATTCTACGTGCGCTCGCCGCAAAATCCCCTGTGGGCATGGTGCATTTCGACAGCCACACCGATTTGTTCAACAGCTACTTTGGCGGCACATTGTACACACACGGCACCCCGTTTCGCCGCGCAGTAGAAGAGGGTCTGCTAGATCCAAAACGTGTGGTTCAAATTGGTATTCGCGGCACAGCTTATGACACCGAGGACCTCGACTTTGCCAAAAGCGTCGGTATCCGCATCATTCGTATCGAAGAGTTTTTTGACCGTGGTGTCGCGGATGTCATGGCGGAGGCTCGCGAGATTGTTGGCAATGGGGACACTTACGTGTCTTACGACATCGATTTTGTCGATCCAACCTTTGCGCCCGGTACAGGTACGCCCGAGGTGGGCGGACCAAACTCGTTCCAAGCCTTGCAGGTGGTCCGGGAGCTGGATGGCGTCAACATCATTGGCGCCGATATGGTCGAAGTCTCGCCGCCCTTCGACACGTCCGGTGGCACCGCTTTCTTGGGTGTTTCGATCATGTTCGAGCTTTTGTGCGTGATGTCCAAGTGTATGACCAAGTAAGGCCTAGTCGACCGCACGGATGAGTTTACGTTCCAAAACCCGCAACACAGCCTTTAGATCGTGACCACGTTTTAAAATCTGCCCATCCATTCCAATCACTGCGTAAAGCCCTTGGCGATTGCGCAGCTTTGGGCGTTTTTCGATTCGATACAGCGGGTTTTCTGCTGTTCTGCGAAAGACCGAGAACACCGCGACATCGCGTAGACACGAAATGCCATAGTCACGCCACTCTCCAGCGGCCACCATACGCCCGTACAAGGACAGGATCGGCGCAAGCTCGGTCCGGTGAAATGCCACCTGCGTTGGGAATTTCGAAGGCCCTTTGAAAGGGCTAGGAGGTTGTGCATTCATAAAGCTAGAGTTGTCTTAGATTTTCAAAAAATCAACCCTGCCCCGGTTTTGCCCCAAACTAATCTGCAAATCGCCTCTTGGTTTCCCTCTTGCCGCCCAATCCCGTCAGCATATTGAGGTCATAGCGAAACAAACGCTACCTCCGGCGGTGCGGCGTTCTTGCCCCCACCCAGTCTGCGCCGCCGGGGGGCACTTTCCCAACATTTCACAACCATGTCAGGCAAAACTGCCCTGACAGAACCAGCCTGCGGACATCGTTCCGCCATGGGCGTAATACATGTGCAAGCAATCTCCTTCGTCACAGGTTACACGCCAGTAATCGCGTACACCGCTGCGCCAATCGGGATCATCCAACCACCATTCTGGCGTGATCCGTTCCGGCCCCGCAGCCACAGCCAGATGCAAATCCCGCCCGCGCCATCGAAATTGCCCCGGTGGATAAGGTGTATCTGGGGCTGCGACAGGTTCGGGGCGCCACATAAGAACCGGGCGCGGCGTTGCGGGTTCCGGCCATCTTTCACCGTAAGCAGGGGCCCAAGCCGCCGCCAAAACCTTGGCCGTTTTTTCCGGCAAATGGCTGTCAGCCGGATGTAATCGTGTGATCCGCTCTAACCCAACCCGCGCGCCCAACCGTCCGATCAGATCATCCAGCGCCTCGCCTTGGTTCAGCCGTTTGGCCACAGATTGGCTTGCCTCAAAATGCCCGGCCATACGACGATGTTGCGCCGTTTCCACCTGTACGGCCTCAAGCCGCAGCATATCGATGCCAAATTCGGCATCGATCTCGTCCAGCTTCATCGCCAACAGTGGGCGAATACGATCCAGCACACAGGATGGGCGCGCCAAACCCACTTCAATCCAATCCATGGTTCCATCTGCACAGAACGCCTGCAATCGGACTTGTCGTGCCACCTTGCCCCGCTCCTCGAGCAGCACACATAACCGCGCGAGCAGACGGTGCATTCCCGCCTCGATATCGTCGCGCAGGCCAATCGGTTCAGGCAGGGTTATGCGCACCGCGAAATTCAGCGCCTCTTTTGCGGGGGTGATCGGTTCAGGCACCGATCCCAACGCCTGATCTAGGCGCAATATCAACCCCTTACCAAATCGGCGCGCGACGGTGGCGCGGGGTTGATTGGCCAAATCCCCAATTTTGCGCAAACCGAGCCGCGCCAAATGTGTCTGCGTGTCAGCATCAATGCGCAGGCCTGCCACGGGAATATCGGCCAATGCCGTACGGGTTTGGCCCACGCGTGCGATTGCGCTACCAGTTTGGCCCGCAACACCGACCTGTGGCGCAGCCCCGCCTTTTGTCCAATGTCGCCTGCGCGCCGCACGCACCCGTGTGGCCGGGGCCTCTTGGTCGATGGCGTCACCGCTTCTGTGGCTGATAAGGTCTTTCTGCCGCGCGTACCGCGCCAGCGCCCAAGCGGCCCCCGGCGTATCGGCCACCCCAACCAACACCGTCAGCCCCAGTTTGGTACACCCTTCCTGCACCACCTCGATCAACGATTGTTCGCCCCCAAAAAGATGTGTGCAGCCTGTGATGTCGATCATAAGGGACGCCGGGCCCTCTTCAGCCACCCAAGGCGAGAACTGCACTGCCCAGCGCCGTAAAGTCGAAAGAAATGCGGCTTCGGCCTGTGGGTTTTGCAACCGCGTCAACAATCCCGGACACATAACTTGGGCATCGCGGTGTGGCTGCCCCACATGCACACCCTCTCCGCTCGCGGTTTCAGAAACCGAGGCCACCACCTGCATCTGTCCGGTATCCCGCAAAACAACAAAAGATCGCCCCCATAAATCCGGCTCCAACCGGATCAGGCGTTCGGCCCCCAAACGCGGAAACCAAAGGGAAAGGATACGACGATTTGACATGCGGGTCGCTTTTGTTCACTTTTTGTTCTACTTATTTATCGCGATTCGACATAGGCTGTCGAGAGCAGGAACACGGACCTCATGGTTGCCGAGCTTTGCATCACGTCAAACTTCACCTTTCTCACTGGGGCGTCGCACCCAGAGGAGTACATGCGCCGTGCGGCATTGGATGGGTATGAGGCCATTGCCATTGCCGACGGCAACACGGTCGCCGGGATCGTGCGCGCCCACACTGAAGCGCGCGAGATCGCCCGAAGGGTCAAGGAAAGACAGAATTTCGACGCGATACAGGGCCGGATTGGACCACCCTGCCCCAAGGATGTGCCACCGCCCCCATCCGCAGCCATCTACAACATCCCGCGCCTCTTGCCTGCCGCCCGGCTTGTGTTCACGGATGCACCACCCATCACCGCTCTTGCTGCCACACGCGCGGGCTGGGCCAGCCTGTGTCGCTTGCTATCCAAGGGACGGCTCAGAGCGGAAAAAGGTCAGTGCGTTCTGAGCCTTGGAGATATTTTCGATCACTCCGATGGACTCGAGCTGATCCTGCATCCCACACCACAAACACACCACTCACCAC
>ERZ1046740.654-NODE-654-length-28257-cov-5.131728_pt1 | contig 28257 bp, 27 predicted proteins | sample MGYA00383093_ERZ1046740 | MGnify/ENA primary metagenome ERZ1046740 (study PRJEB29581, sample SAMEA5548363) | metagenome | biome: marine; feature: coastal; material: water | depth 25 m | study: Short-term variability in the microbial, nano- and picoplankton... | reverse complement strand
AGCATAGCCAACTCTGCCTCGCCGGAACGGACAGCGTTGATCACGTCTTCAAAAGACTGGCAAGGCAGGGCCTCCATGTCCGGTCGAGCTTGGTGACATGCCTGATGCGAATAGGCACCGGGCTCTCCCTGAAAGGCGATACGTTTGGTCATCTCGTGCTATTTCCGTTCTATTGGCGCAACTTGGGCGTTTGGTCGCGGTAACTATACCTTGCGTTTGACAAGAGGAAGCGGATAGATACCCGGCAAAACGCCACGAGATGGAAACGTAGCATGTTTGACACGATGACAATGACAAAAGCCCTTGGCGCACTGTGCGGGGCCCTTCTAATTTTCTTGCTGGGCGCATGGGCCGGCGAAATTCTCTATCATACTGGTGGTAGTGGCCACGGCGATCACGCGGAACAAGCGTATGTGATTGAAGTTGAGGGCGCTGATGACGCTGGCGGCGACGAAGTAGCTGAAGAAGGCCCCTCGCTAGAGGAACTTCTGGCAGCGGCCGACGTTGAGAAAGGCGCCAAGGCGTTCTCAAAATGTAAAGCCTGCCACAAGCTGGATGATGGTGCTAACGGCACAGGCCCACACCTGTATGGTGTTGTGAACCGTGCAGTTGGATCTGTCGATGGTTTCAAGTATTCCGGAAACCTTGTTGCTGTGGCTGACACCTGGTCGCCAGAGAACTTAAATGGGTTCTTAGAAAACCCCAAAAAGTTTGCCCCCGGCACCAAGATGTCCTTTGCAGGCTTCAAGAAAGCCACCGATCGCGCCAACATCATCGCGTATCTGGAAAGCATCGGCGGCTAATTTTTGTTTAGCTCTAAATGAAAAGGCTGTTGCGATTGTGCAGCAGCCTTTTTTGTTGCGAGGAGAATAATTCCTGACCCGCACAGTTTATGCCAATTCCGTGTTGGATTGTTTAAACGGAAAAAGAATTTGCAGAACACAGCATTTTCACGCCTTGTTGACGCAATCGCACCTTGAATATGGGCAGGCAGGACCTTTAGCTTGAAGCATAAGAAAAGTAACCTAAATCGTCCGACAGTCCAGAGGAAGAGCCATGCCAAAACCCCGTGTTCTCGCAGCTGAAAAGCCCAATGTGTCTTTGATGGGACGATGGTTTTTGGCTGGGGCCGCCGCGCTCGTGCTGATGATGATGGCCCAGCAGGGCCGCGCCGAAGATGAAAACGTCATCAAGAGCCATGGGTATTCATACTTTGGAAACTTGGATTACCCGGCGGACTTCTCTCATCTGAATTATGTCAATCCAGACGCGCCAAAGGGGGGTGAGATTGCGCTGTCCGCTTCTGGAACGTTCGACTCGCTGAACCCGTATTCGCGAAAAGGCCGGCCCGCTGTGTTGACGACAATCCAATATGACCGGCTGATTGAAAGCGTCGATGACAGCGTGGGTCAGTATTATGGCGTTCTGGCCGAAAGTGTCGAATATGATTCTGAACGCAATTACGTGATATTTCATCTTCGCCCGGAGGCCACTTTTTGGGATGGCACACCGGTTACAGCAGAAGATGTCGTGTACAGTCACCGCTTGTTCATTGAACAAGGCCTGCCGTCTTACGCACAAGCTGTGAAGGTGCTTGTTACCGGGGCAGAGGCCGTGGATACGCACACCGTCAAGTTCACGTTTAATCCGGACGTCTCCCGCCGCAGCCTAATCGAAACGGTTGGCAGCACACCGGCTTTCTCGAAGGCATGGTTCGAAGCTGATGACAGCCGCCGACTGGACGAGCCACGCCTCGAAGTAGCGGTGGGTTCGGGACCCTACAAACTCGACAGCTACGATATCAATCGTCAGATCGTCTACAAGCGGCGCGATGACTACTGGGGTAAGGATCTGCCCTTCAATCGCGGGCGCCATAACTACGACAAGATACGTGTGGAGTATTTTTCCGACCAGACTGCCGCGTTTGAAGCCTTTAAAGCAGGTGAATACACTTTTCGGACCGAGTCAGACCCTAAACAATGGGCGTCGAGTTATGATTTTCCAAAGTTGAACCAAGGCGTGATCGTACGCGAAGCTATTCCCAACGGGAATCCACCCGATCCGTCGGGTTTTGTCTTTAACCTCGCCCGTCCGCAATTTGCCGACAAAAACGTCCGCCACGCGCTGGCCCTGGCGTTCAACTTCGAATGGACCAATGAGTCCCTAATGTTTGGGTTGAACTCTCCTCGCAGCTCTTTTGTTCAGGGAACTGTGGTTGAGGCCAAAGATGTACCTCAGAGTGCTGAACTGGCATTTTTAGAGACATTGGGGGATGTCGTGCCGGACGCCTTTTTGAGCGAGCCTGTAACGGTCAGCCACGTATCCAAACCCGAAAGGGTGACGGATCGTCGTAATCTGCGCAAAGCGTCTAAGATGTTGGAAAGCGCTGGTTGGATCGTTGGGGACGATGGGGTGAGACGGGACGCCAACGGACAAACGTTGAAGATCGAAATTCCCTATCCTTCCAGCATTGCCGCCTCGACCGTAACGATGATCGAGACATATGTTCAAAATCTGAAAACACTTGGCGTGGATGCCAAGGCAGAAAAGATTGACCCGGCGCAATTCACTTTGCGCAGCCGCGAGCGGGACTACGACATGGTCTACTCAACACGTTATGGCGCGTTTCTGTCGACAGGCGGTGGTTTGAGCCAAATGTATGGGTCAAAAGAAGCCGAATTTAGCCTTTTCAATCCGGCCGGTTTGGCCAGCCCGTTGGTGGATGCAATCATTAAAGAATCTTTCGAAACCATCGATCAGGCAGAACTAGAAGCCGCGTTGATGGCGCTGGACCGTGCTCTGCGTTTCGAGTTTTTCGTGGTCCCAGATGGGTATGTGGCGGACTATTGGGTTGCCTTTTACGACATGTACGAACGTCCTGACCCGCTGGCGCCTTACGCCTTGGGGTATTTGGACACGTGGTGGGTGAACCCGGACAAGGCGGCCGCGCTGAAAGCAAAAGGCGCGTTTCGTTAAATGGGCGCCTATATCCTCAGACGGCTATTGCTGATTATCCCGACCTTGTTTGGGATCATGGTGGTCAACTTTACCCTGACACAATTCGTGCCGGGAGGGCCGATTGAGCAGATCATTGCGCAACAACAAGGTCAGGGGGATGTGTTTGCAGGGTTTGCCGGTGGCGATCAGTCTAACGCGGCTTTGGGCAATGACGACCTTACCACTGGGGCTGTGAATGATAGTAAATACGCAGGTGCCCAAGGACTGCCTCCGGAGTTCATTGAACAACTCGAAAAAGAATTTGGCTTTGACAAACCGCCACTTACGCGGTTCGTTAATATGATTGGCAACTATTTGACGCTCGATTTCGGTGAGAGCTATTTTCGCAAAATTGGGGTTATCGACCTTGTGTTAGAAAAAATGCCAGTTTCGATCACACTAGGTCTTTGGTCGACATTGATCGCTTATCTGATCTCAATTCCACTGGGCATTCAAAAGGCGGTGCGTGACGGTTCGAGCTTCGATACGTGGACATCTGGTGTCATCATCGTGGCCTATGCCATTCCCGGCTTCCTGTTTGCGATTATGTTGTTGGTTCTGTTTGCTGGTGGGTCCTATTGGCAGATATTTCCGCTTAGGGGGCTGACGTCCGACAATTTCGAACAACTGTCGCTGGTCGGTAAGGCGCTGGACTATGCGTGGCACATTACATTGCCGGTGCTTGCGTCGACGATTGCGGCTTTTGCGACACTGACGTTGCTCACCAAGAACTCGTTTCTGGACGAGATAAAAAAACACTATGTCATGACCGCGCGAGCTAAGGGGCTGTCGGAAAATCAGGTGCTGTACGGGCACGTCTTTCGCAATGCGATGCTGATCGTGATTGCAGGATTTCCGGCGGTCTTCATCGGCGTGTTCTTTGGCGGGTCTTTGATTATTGAGACGATTTTCTCGCTAGATGGTCTCGGCCGGCTTGGGTTTGAGGCGGCTGTGGCGCGGGATTATCCGGTGATCTTCGGGACGCTGTTCATCTTTGGCCTGATCGGTCTTGTTGTCGGCATCCTTTCGGACTTGATGTATGTGCTGGTCGATCCGCGGATTGACTTTGAACGGCGGGAGGGCTGAGATCATGGCATTGTCGCCTCTGAACCAACGCCGCTGGCGCAATTTCACCCGCAACCGTCGGGCCTATTGGTCACTGATCCTGTTTTCCATCACCTTCTTTGTCACACTGTTTGCCGAAGTCATCGCAAACGACCGTCCTATTTTGGTGAACTATCAGGGCTCGTACTACGTGCCTGTGGCCAAATTCTACCCAGAGACGGCCTTTGGCGGCGATTTCAAAACCGAGGCTGATTACAAAGACCCCGTGGTGCAATGTTTGATCGAAACGGGTGGCGTCGAGATTTGTCTGGATGAGCCCGAAGTTGTTCTGGAGCAAGTTGCGGCCGGCGCATTCCAAGATCAGGACTTTGAACAGGGCTGGACGCTTTGGCCACCGATTCCATACTCATTTGATACTCCTGTGGATCGCCCCGGTGCGGCACCTTTGCCACCGAATGGGCAGAACTGGCTGGGCACGGACGATCGCAAGCGCGATGTGCTGGCGCGGATCATCTATGGTTTCCGTCTGTCGATCATGTTCACGCTGATCGTCACCACAATAGCCAGTGTTGTGGGTGTCATTGCAGGCGCTGTGCAGGGGTACTTTGGGGGCTGGGTGGACCTTATTTTTCAGCGCATCATCGAAATTTGGGGCGCGACGCCGCAGCTGTATGTCATCATTATTTTATTCGCCATTCTTGGGCGCAGCTTTTGGCTGTTGGTTTTTGTGACGGTTCTGTTCGGGTGGACAGCCCTTGTGGGTGTCGTGCGGGCCGAGTTCCTGCGGGCGCGTAACCTTGAATATGTGCGTGCCGCGCGTGCACTGGGTGTGAGTGACCGTGTGATTATGTTCCGACACATGTTGCCCAATGCGATGGTCGCGACTCTGACGATGTTGCCATTCATCGTGACAGGCACCATCGGCTTGTTGGCATCGCTCGACTTTCTTGGCTATGGCTTGCCGTCGTCGTCGCCCTCACTGGGGGAATTGACGCTTCAGGCGAAACAGAACCTTCAAGCGCCATGGCTGGCATTCTCGGCGTTCTTTACCTTTGCCATCATGCTGTCGTTGCTAGTCTTCATTTTTGAAGGCGTGCGAGATGCGTTTGACCCAAGGAAGACCTTTTCATGAGCATCCTTGAAGTCAAAGACCTGCGTGTGTCGTTCCGGCAAGACGGAAAATCCGTTGAGGCCGTCAAAGGCGTGTCTTTCAGCGTGGACCGAGGCGAGACAGTGGCTTTGGTCGGCGAGTCTGGGTCTGGAAAATCGGTTACGGCTTTGTCATCTGTATCGTTGCTGCCTGCGAGTGCGACAACGACAGGCAGCATCACTTATGATGGCCAGCAAATGATTGGCGCTGATGAGAGGATGCTACGCAAAGTACGTGGCAACGATATCTCGTTTATTTTCCAAGAACCGATGACATCGCTAAATCCGTTGCACACGCTGGAAAAGCAACTGGCCGAGTCGTTGGCTTTGCATCAGGGCGTCGTGGGAGCGGAGGCGCACGGGCGCATCCTCGAGTTGATGGAGCGCGTGGGCATTCGTGATGCTGAAAGTCGCTTGGGCGCGTATCCGCACCAGTTATCCGGCGGGCAGCGTCAGCGGGTTATGATTGCCATGGCCCTTGCCAACAAACCTGACATTTTGATTGCGGACGAGCCAACCACGGCGCTGGACGTGACCATTCAGGCGCAAATACTAGAGCTATTGGCCGAATTGAAGCGCACAGAAGACATGGGATTGTTGTTCATCACCCATGATCTTGGCATCGTTCAGCGGATTGCTGACAAGGTTTGTGTGATGAAAGACGGAGAGATCGTTGAATCCGGCCCCGTCGACGAGGTGTTCGCCAACCCAAAACACGCCTATACCAAAAAGCTGTTGAGCGCGCGGGCCGTCGGTGTACCGGATCCAGTTCAAAAAGATGCTCCGGTGATGGCCGAGACCGACCATCTCAAGGTTTGGTTCCCGATCCAGCAAGGGTTTTTCCGAAAGACCGTTGGACATGTGAAAGCGGTCAATGATGCGAATATCTCTGTGCGGGCAGGGGAAACGTTGGGCATTGTCGGTGAATCCGGGTCAGGAAAAACCACATTAGCGCTGGCGATTATGCGGCTAATTTCGTCTGAAGGCGGGATAAACTTTGACAAAAAGGACGTGCGCAGCTGGAGCAAAAAGAAGCTACGTGATCTGCGCAAGGATATGCAGATCGTGTTTCAAGACCCGTTTGGTTCTCTAAGCCCACGTATGACCTGCGAACAAATCATCGCCGAAGGGTTGGGGGTGCATGGCACTCCTGGTGGGCGCGACGAACGGGACCTGGTGTCTGAGGTCATGGAAGAGGTCGGGTTGGACCCTGCTTTGATGGATCGCTACCCTCACGAATTTTCGGGTGGTCAGAGGCAACGCATTGCTATTGCCCGTGCCATGATCTTGCGGCCCAAGCTGGTGGTGTTGGACGAACCGACGTCTGCGCTGGACATGACGGTTCAGGTTCAGATTGTAGATCTGTTGCGCGATTTGCAGAAGAAATATGGGCTGGCCTATTTGTTCATCAGTCACGATTTGCATGTTGTGCGCGCCATGAGCCACAAAATCATGGTGATGAAAGCAGGCGATGTCATTGAGCAGGGAGAGGCTCAGGCATTGTTTGATGCGCCAAGGAACGCCTATACCCGCGCACTTTTGGCAGCGGCACCCAAAGTATAGGTGGGGCACCACCTGCGATGGTTTTTTGAAATTGGAGAGCACGGAAAAGCAAATGCGTCGCCCAATGGGACGACGCATTTTTGCTAGAGTTCTAATCGTTAGATCGCTGAGCTGTGACCTGACTGGTCCATGTCATAGGCGTCAAAGGCGCGCGCGATCATGCGGGTTAGGGGGCGTGCTTCTTCCGGAACAAAAAGCCCATCTTCCGTCAGGGTCAAAGTGTCTGGAAACTGCTCCATCACCGGGCGATAAAGATCCTGCATCTGTTGTTCGGAAATGCCGAACGTCTTGATGATGTCTTTTGAGACGATCCGGAAATCACACATGAGTGCTTCGATCAGGCGCGACCTTAGCTTGTCTTGCCCGCGGAACGCATGACCCCGCTTGGTTGAGAACTTGCCGTCGCGAATGGCAGCAGTGTGTGCCGAAGTCGCAGGATTGTTCTGAGCGTAACCTTGCGGGAACCGCGAAATGGATGACGCGCCGACTCCAATCAGCACATCGGCTGTGTCATCGGTGTATCCTTGAAAGTTGCGCCGCAAAGTGCCCTCGCGAAGAGCGACGGATAGACCGTCTTCTTTTGTTGCAAAGTGGTCGATGCCAATCTCGTCGTAATTGTCCGCTAGGAACAAAGTACGGGCCGTATCGTACAGTTTTAGTCGCTCTTGTGGTGTTGGCAGTGCATCTGATGGGATCATCTGCTGCCGTTTGGCCATCCACGGTACGTGCGCATAGCCATAAAGCGCCACACGGTCCGGCGAAAGCGAGAGAAGTTTTTGCACACTTTCTGAAATTCGCGCCTGTGTTTGGTGTGGTAAGCCAAAAAGGATATCTGCGTTCAAGCTTTTGACATTGTGCGCGCGAATCATTTCTACCGCGTCGCGGGTGACTTCATATCCTTGAATCCGACCGATGGTCTTTTGGATTTCATCGTCGAAATCCTGCACCCCGATCGAGGCGCGATTCATGCCATTTTTTGCCAAAGCGGCCAGACGGGTATCATCAATCTCGTTTGGATCGATCTCGACAGAAAACTCGCCATCGTCAGCCATGGGGGTGACATCAAAGATGGCGCCTGCGAGGTCATCCATCATCGCCGGCTCGAGCAAAGTGGGTGTGCCACCCCCCCAATGCAGGCGTGACAGGGTAATACCGTCAGCCAAATGCGATTTCAGAATCGCGAGTTCTTGTTTCAATGTCTCTACATAGGCCGCAACCGGCGAAGCGCTGGCTGTACCTTGTGTGCGGCATGCACAAAACCAGCACAACCGACGGCAGAAAGGCACGTGAATATAAAGCGAAATTTTCGAATCGCTTTGAACCGAGCTTATCCAATCCCCGAAAAGATCAGGGGTAACGTCGTTTTTAAAGTGTGGTGCCGTGGGGTAACTCGTATAACGCGGGACTTTCGCGTCAAATAGACCCAGCTTTGCCAATTGTGTTTTCGTTTCCATAGAACTACGCTTATTCGCATCCGGTCAGGGCTATCCTTGACCCAGATCAAGCGCGAACTCGATTATGAAAAAGCAACCGACCCTTTCTGCACCGCACAATTGTGCGGAATGCCCAATTCGTCATCAAGCCGTTTGTGCGCGCTGTGAACCTGATGAGTTGGAAGCTTTGGACGAAATTAAGTACTATCGAAGCTTTGAAGCGGGCCAAACCGTTGTCTGGTCCGGGGACCCGATGGATTTTGTGGGCTCAGTTGTTTCAGGCATCGCGTCTTTGACGCAAACCATGGAAGACGGGCGCACCCAAATGGTGGGGCTTCTGTTGCCCAGCGATTTTGTGGGCCGACCAGGACGAGAAGGTGCCGCCTACGACGTCGTGGCCACCACCGATTTGGTCATGTGTTGTTTCCGCAAGAAGCCATTCGAGCGGGTTATGGTCGACACACCGCATATCGCTCAGCGTTTGTTGGAAATGACGTTGGACGAACTGGATGCTGCCCGCGAATGGATGTTGGTTCTGGGGCGTAAGACCGCGCGTGAAAAAATCGCGTCGCTACTGTCCATTATTGCCCGCCGCAGTGCCTCGCTTGAACAAAGCAACATGATCGGGTCAACCGTGTTTGATTTGCCTCTAACACGCGAGGCAATGGCGGACTACCTAGGCCTGACACTAGAGACCGTGAGTCGCCAGATGTCTGCGCTAAAGCGCGATGGCGTTATCCAACTCGAGGGTAAACGTCACGTTACTGTGCCGGATCTTGGAAAGCTTCTGGAAGAGGCCGGCGACGACACAGATGGTGGAATGACGGCCTAGCAAAAAGGCGGGAAACTCCCGCCTCTCATTTTGCAGTATTGGGCGGGTTGTAACCCGCCTTTTTTTTGCCTAGTGCGCCATGAAGACAGGAACCTCTGCCTGTTCCAGCATATTTCTGGTCGCGCCGCCAAGAATCGCTTCGCGAAAGCGCGAGTGACCGTAAGCTCCCATCACGACCATATCGCAGTCTGAATCCTTTGCATGACGCATGATAACGTCAGAGACACGCGGCAGAGTTTTAGATAGAACATCAATTTCAACCTTCACACCATGACGTGAAAGAAGTTGAGAGAGCATGCCACCCGGATCTGAACGGTTCGGCCCGTGCGAGGGGGGATCAACAACAACAACCCGCACCAGATCGGCGTTTTTGAGGATTGGCATCGCAGCGCGAATTGCGATTAATGCTTCTGCGCTTTCGTTCCAGGCGATAGAAACGCATTTGGCGTCGGCCAAAGGTGTTGCGCCATCTGGCACGACCAGAACTGGTGCCTGACCCTCGAAAAGAGCGGCTTCTATTGTCGGTTCCAGTTCAGAGCCATGCCCGCTGCCATAGGGTTTGGGCAAAATGACAAGATCAGCAAATCGGGCGCGTTGGGCGACATGGCGACCAAGGTCAGCGATCTGAGCCACCCCTGTCTCGGTGCCCCAGCGAACACCGGAGATTTCCAAGCGCGAAATCGCGAATTTCTCAATTTGCTCTGCTTCTTCGTGAGCCCGACTCAGCGTTTCTTGCAACACCATTGCATTGGCCCCGGCATAATAATACCCAGACTGACTTCGGTCGACGCCCAAGGATAAAACGTCAAGGTGACCGTTGTTGGCAACGGCCAAAGATATGCCCTGAGCGATCGGCGCTTCGGCCAGTTTGGTGTCGGTCAGGACCGTCAAAAGTGATTTGTAGGCCATTCAATTCTCCAAGGCACTTGCAAAAAACGGCATTTGAAATGGGCTTTGATTGCACCACCCTGTACCGTGGACCCAATTGGGCTGGTTTTTGACCTGTCTTGCTTTGACACAGATCAAGGCGATGATTAGAGGGTGAGACCAAAACACACACAGTCTAAATCCGCCAAGGCGCGCTCGAATCGCGCATGGCAAGACGAAGGGACGCAAAATGTTGAATTATATCAAGCTAATCGTGCTTGCTTTGATTACGCTTCTGGCGATGATCGCAGCGAATTATGGGCGCGATTTGGCTTATCAGGTACATGCGGTATTGATCGTATTAGTATCTGGAGGCCTATTTATCTGGACCCTGCGGAGAGTTGGTGACACTACGTCGCATCCGCAAAATGAATATTTGGACAGTGTGGTTCGCGCGGGCGTAATCGCGACAGCCTTTTGGGGTGTTGTTGGATTTCTCGCGGGTGTTTTCATCGCCTTTCAGCTAGCATTTCCAGTACTGAACTTTGAATGGGCAGAAGGCTATGCCAACTTTGGACGTCTGCGCCCGTTGCACACGTCTGCGGTGATCTTTGCCTTTGGCGGTAACGCGTTGATTGCATCGTCGTTCTACGTTGTTCAGCGCACCAGCGCAGCACGCCTTTGGGGCGGCAACCTTGGTTGGTTCGTATTCTGGGGTTATCAGTTGTTCATCGTATTGGCTGCGACCGGCTATTTGCTGGGCGGAACCCAGTCGAAAGAATACGCCGAGCCGGAATGGTACGTTGATCTTTGGTTGACCGTTGTCTGGGTGGCTTATTTGGCCGTGTTCCTTGGAACAATTATCAAACGCAAAGAACCCCACATTTATGTGGCAAACTGGTTCTATCTGTCATTCATCGTCACTGTGGCCATGCTGCACCTTGTAAACAACGCGACGATCCCTGTTTCGATCTTTGGGTCGAAGTCGGTCATCGTTTGGGCCGGTGTACAAGACGCGATGACCCAGTGGTGGTACGGACACAATGCGGTGGGCTTCTTCCTGACTGCGGGCTTCTTGGGCATGATGTACTACTTTGTTCCAAAACAAGCAGAACGTCCGGTATTCTCGTACAAGCTGTCGATCATCCACTTCTGGGCGCTGATCTTCCTGTATATCTGGGCTGGTCCTCACCACCTGCACTACACCGCGCTGCCTGACTGGGCTTCGACCCTTGGCATGGTGTTCTCGATTGTGCTGTGGATGCCGTCTTGGGGTGGTATGATCAACGGTCTGATGACGCTTTCGGGTGCATGGGACAAACTGCGCACCGACCCTGTGATCCGTATGATGGTGATCTCGATCGGCTTTTACGGCATGTCGACCTTTGAAGGTCCGATGATGTCGATCCGTGCTGTGAACTCGTTGTCTCACTACACCGACTGGACAATTGGCCACGTGCACTCAGGTGCGCTCGGTTGGAACGGCATGATCACCTTTGGTGTTCTGTACTTCCTGGTTCCGGTTCTGTGGAAACGTGAAGCTTTGTATTCGCTGAAGTTGGTGTCTTGGCACTTCTGGCTCGCCACAATCGGTATCGTGCTCTACGCCGCGTCGATGTGGGTCACCGGTATCATGGAAGGCCTGATGTGGCGTGAAGTGGATGCCAATGGCTTCTTGGTGAACTCGTTCGCTGACACTGTTGGTGCTAAGCAACCGATGAACATTGTACGTGGTTTGGGCGGCTTGCTGTTCCTCGCTGGTGCTTTGGTCATGTGTTACAACCTCTGGATGACTGTGAAAAAGTCGCCTGCGAAAGACTCGCTCGCGACCGCAGTCCCGGCTGAATAAGGAGGGCCGGAGCTATGGGAATTCTTGACAAACATAAGGTTCTAGAAACCAATGCGACCCTCCTGCTGGTCTTCAGCTTTTTGGTTGTAACCATCGGTGGTATCGTTCAGCTGGCACCGTTGTTCTACCTCGAAAACACCATCGAGAAGGTGGAGGGCATGCGCCCCTACACCCCTCTCGAGTTGACGGGTCGGGAGATCTATGTCCGTGAGGGTTGCTATGTCTGCCACTCGCAGATGATCCGCCCGATGCGGGATGAGGTGGAACGCTATGGTCACTATTCGTTGGCTGCAGAGTCCATGTATGACCACCCCCATCAGTGGGGTTCCAAACGGACAGGTCCTGATCTGGCCCGTGTGGGTGGTCGTTACTCGGATGACTGGCATGTAGATCACATGCGTGACCCACAGTCCGTGGTGCCTGTTTCAATCATGCCTAAATATGGCTTCCTTGAGCGTAAGATGATTGATGGCAAGTACATCGGCGATCTTATGAAGGCACAAACATACGTGGGTGTGCCGTATACTGAGGAGATGATTGAAAACGCTGTGGCAGATTTTGCAGCGCAGGCGGATCCAGACAGCGACTATGACGGTCTGCAAGAGCGTTATTCTGAAGCTTTGGGATCTCCTGTAATCAACGTACGTAACTTTGATGGCCAACCGGGCATCTCGGAAGCGGACGCTCTGATTGCTTACTTGCAAATGTTGGGTACTCTGGTCGACTTTTCGACCTTTACACCCGACGCATCGCGCTAGGGGGACATCATGGAAACATATTCCCTTATGCGAGAGTTTGCCGACAGCTGGATGCTTCTATTTCTGTTCCTGTTCTTCCTAGGTGTTGTGTTCTGGGTGTTTCGCCCAGGTGCGACCAAGGAATACCGCGATACAGCTGACATCCCGTTCAGGCACGATGATAAACCCGCCACGGATGAGGAGGCGAGGACATGAGCAAGAAACCTGTTCAAAAACGACAAGATCCGGAAACCACTGGCCACCAGTGGGACGGCATCGAAGAGTTTAACAACCCTTTGCCACGCTGGTGGTTGTGGACCTTCTACGCCTGTATCGTTTGGGCCATTGGGTATACCATTGCTTATCCGGCTTGGCCGGGTATCAGCGGTGCAACCAAAGGTGTGCTTGGTTGGTCAACACGTGCAAACGTGCAGACTGATATCGATCAAGCTGCTGCAAAACTGGCGCCTATCAATGCCAAGTTGGAAGCGGCTGAACTGACCGCAATTTCTGACGATGCTGAGCTAAGTGGCTACGCCGCTTCTGCTGGGTCGGCTGTGTTCCTAACCTGGTGCGCTCAGTGTCACGGTTCTGGCGCGGGTGGTGCGGTTGGATATCCCAACTTGCTGGACAATGATTGGCTGTGGGGCGGTGACATCGAAGCCATCTACGCAACTGTCAAACATGGTATCCGCAACGAGGAAGACGACGATGCGCGTTATTCCGAGATGCCTGCCTTTGGCGACGACTATCTCGAAGATGCGCAGATCGACTCTGTGGTCAACTATGTGATGTCACTGTCGGGTGAACCGATGGATGCATCTTTAGTAGCCGCCGGGGGTGAAGTCTTTGTCGAGGAATGTGCATCATGTCACATGGAAGACGGCACAGGTGATCGTGAGCAAGGTGCACCTAACCTTTCTGATGCGATTTGGCTGTACGGTGGTGACTACGACGCCATTAAAGAGACGGTGACCAATAGCCGCTTTGGTGTGATGCCGAACTGGAGCACGCGATTGAGCGATGCTCAGATACGTGCTGTGTCAGTTTATATTCACCAACTTGGTGGCGGTGAATAATCACAAATAGCATTCTGGGGGCGGGTCACTGCCCCCAGTATTTTCTTGGGCTCTTGTTTTTCAGTCTGCACGCGCAGGTTCAGAAAAATCGGGCCCTTTTTCCGTTTTAAAACCCTTTTTGGGGCTGGCTGGTGTTTGGGTGTTTTTCAGCAGCCCTGAGTGCCGTGAAAAAATCACACCCAATTCTCATAGATAATTTAGCTGATTTGATCTGGGTCAAAGGAGTTTGACCGGGAATCGGAAAGACTATGGTCAAACGAGGTCTTATTCGTTGGGGAAATCCAGCGCTTAGACTGTAAAGAGTTGCCCGCGATGTAAGTTGTGGGGCAAAGGTGTCGGCTTTCCGTCCTGTTCGCGCGTTTCCTGGAAAGCCGACACTTATTCAAACCAACATATCACCCACATCTTTGAATGCAATCCAACAGGATTGGTTTTCCCATCCGAGTTTGTCTTTGATGTCTCAAAACCTACATTGAAGATGTAGAATTTGATGCAAATCAAAGTCCTTGTCGTGTAGTTTGGCGAAAAGACTCTAAGAGAATTCTTTAGGCGCGAGTGATTCCAGTGAGTAATACTGACCAAGAACCGGAGCTGTATGCGGCCCGTGAACCAATTTTTCCCAAACGAGTTTACGGCAAGTTCCGTAATCTCAAATGGTTCATTATGGCCTTCACATTGGGTATCTATTACCTAACACCATGGATCAGATGGGACAGGGGACCAAGCCTCTCGGATCAGGCCGTACTGGTAGATATCGCCAACCGGCGGTTCTTTTTCTTCATGATCGAGATTTGGCCACACGAGTTCTATTTTGTTGCTGGTTTGCTCATTATGGCGGGGTTGGGTTTATTTCTGTTCACATCAGCCTTGGGGCGCGTGTGGTGCGGCTATACCTGCCCGCAAACGGTATGGACGGATTTGTTCATTCTGGTGGAACGGTGGATCGAAGGGGATCGTAACGCGCGCTTGCGGCTGCATCGACAAGAAAAGTGGGATCTTCGTAAACTCAGGTTGCGCGTGATCAAGGTCATATCGTGGATTTTGATTGGTCTCGCCACCGGTGGGGCTTGGGTTTTCTATTTTACAGACGCACCCCAACTTCTGCAGGACTTGCTGTCGGGCACGGCCCACCCAATCGCGTACACAACGATTGCGGTGATGACCTTCACCACTGTGTTCTTCGGCGCCATCGCGCGCGAGCAAATTTGTATCTACGCCTGCCCCTGGCCACGTATCCAAGCCGCCATGATGGACGAAGATACGTTGACGGTCGGTTACCGCGAATGGCGCGGTGAGCCGCGTGGCAAAGGCAAACGCACAACAGACACAGACCTTGGTGACTGCATTGATTGCATGGCATGCGTAAATGTCTGCCCCGTGGGTATCGATATTCGCGACGGACAGCAGTTGGAATGTATCACTTGCGCGCTCTGTATCGACGCCTGTGACGGGATGATGGAAAAAATCGGCAAACCGCGTGGTCTGATCGATTATTTGGCTGTCGGGGACGAGGCTTATGAGACCGCCGGAAACCCGCCTCGCAGCATTTGGAAGCATCACTTCCTGCGGCCACGTACGGTGCTTTACACTGCGCTATGGTCGCTTGTGGGTGTTCTTCTGGTCGTTGCGTTGTTCTTGCGAACCGACATTGATTTAACTGTCGCCCCAGTGCGCAATCCGACATTTGTGACCTTGTCAGATGGCACAATCCGCAACACCTATGAGGTACGCTTGCGCAACAAGCATGGAGATGATCGGCCCTTTACCCTATCGATTAAGGGTGATCCAACCATGAGCATAGAACTCGAAGGAACGCCTGAAGACACCGTCATAGTGCCGGCAGACCAAATGAAGTTGCAACGCGTGTATGTTTTGGCCCCGAAAGGGTCGGTGCCCGCCGAGAGCAACCACACTGAATTCCGTATCTGGGTAGAGGATGCGACAAACGGCGATCGCGTGTATAAAGACACTGTATTTAACGGAAAGGCCCACTGATGACACAACGTGAGTTTACGGGCCGACATGTGGCAATGATCTTTATTGGTGCATTCGGTATCATCATTTCGGTCAATTTGTTCTTGGCGTTCTCGGCTGTGAATACGTTTCCCGGCCTAGAGGTGAAGAACTCTTACGTCGCTAGCCAGGAATTTGATACGCGCCGTGACGCACAAACTGCCTTGGGGTGGGATGTGGGTGCAGAGCATTCAGATGGCATGGTGATCCTATCGATCAACGACAAAGTGGGTAACCCTGTTGAACTTGCTTCATTGGAAGCAGTTTTGGGGCGCGCGACACATGTCAAAGACGACCGTGTTCCGGCCTTTTCTTTTAACGGATCAGCTTATGTTGCACCCGAGGATCTCGCGGGTGGAAACTGGAACATCCGAATGAAGGCCACTGCCTTGGACGGTACAGAATTCATTCAACGCGTGGTGCTTTACGTAAAAGGCTAAATGATGACTGCCGTTATGCGCCCTTCTGTTTCTGCGTGCCCTGCATGTGATGCTGCCCCAGTGGCAGCAGCTTTGGCAGAACAAGAAGAACAAAAGGATGCACGCCTCGCGCTGTCCTTGCCGACGATCCATTGTGCGGCGTGTATTGTCGCGGTTGAGCGGCAATTGAACGCCCAGCCCGGTGTGAAATCTGCACGCGTGAACCTGACCTTAAAACGTGCCTCTGTTGACGCCGAGTATGACGTCACCGCCGAGGCGTTGGTCAGCGCCCTTTCGGGGATCGGCTTTGAGGCGCACGAGCTGGACGCAGGCACATTGTCGTCCACCGAAAATGACAAGGCCGGACGCGATTTGTTGATGCGGCTGGCGGTCGCTGGTTTTGCGTCGATGAACGTTATGCTTTTGTCAGTGTCGGTCTGGTCCGGCGCCGAAGATGCGACACGGGATATGTTCCACTGGATCTCAGCCGCTATTGCGATGCCTACGATCGTATTTTCGGGAAAACCGTTTTACGTGAGCGCTTGGTCAGCGTTGAAAAACAAGCGCCTCAACATGGACGTGCCGATTGTATTGGCCATTGTGCTGGCCGTCGCAACATCCCTTTGGGAAACCATGTTGTCAGGCGAACACGCCTACTTTGATGCGGCCCTGACGTTGGTCTTTTTTCTGCTTGCAGGCCGCTATCTTGATTTTCGCACCCGAGCCGTCGCACGATCAGCCGCCGAAGAGTTGGCCGCACTGGAAGTACCACGCGCCATTCGTCTTTTGAACGGCGAAGAAGAAACTGTGCAAGTCCGTGATTTGATCGTCGGAGATCTTGTGCTTGTGCGTCCCGGTGGGCGAATGCCGGTGGACGGTGAGATTGTCGAAGGACAATCAGAACTGGATCGCTCGTTGCTGACTGGTGAAACTGTACCTGTATTTGCAGAGCCGGGGCAGGGTGTCAGTGCCGGAGAAGTCAACCTAACTGGACCATTGGTTATCCGTGCTACGGCGGTTGGCGAGGAAACCAGTTTGCATCGAATGGCTGACTTGGTGGCCATCGCGGAATCCGGGCGTTCGCGGTATACGTCTTTGGCTGACAAGGCCGCAAAACTCTATGCGCCCGGCGTTCACATTCTGTCGGCACTCGCGTTTGTTGGGTGGTACCTGTACACCTTTGATCTGCGCACGGCCCTTAATATCGCCGCTGCTGTTCTGATTATCACTTGCCCCTGCGCATTGGGTCTTGCGGTGCCAGCGGTGACCACAGCGGCCTCGGGCCGTTTGTTCAGGAAAGGTATGCTGATCAAGCATTCAACCGCGCTCGAACGGCTGGCGCTGGTGGATACAGTTGTATTTGACAAAACCGGCACGTTGACCGCTGGCACACCGAAGCTGACCAATCTCGAGGACTTCTCTCGCGCGGATTTGGAAATCGCGCTGGCGCTGGCGATGGGATCGTCACATCCGCTGTCGCAGGCGTTGAGCAGCGCGGCCACCGCTGCAGGTGTTGCACCAGTCAAACTTAGCGAGATTGAAGAGGTTCCTGGTTTTGGCACTCAGGGCAAACTGGATGGTACATTGGTGCGTTTGGGGCGGGCTGCTTGGGTCGGCGCGCAACCCTTTCCGCAAACATCGGCCTTCTTGTCTCTTGGGGATGGTGAGGTCCGCGCCTTTACCTTTGAGGATTCTCTGCGTGACGGTGCCGAAGACGCTGTGCGCAACTTGCTGGACGATGGCACGGACGTCATGTTGATTTCGGGCGACAGTGCCGGGGCCGTTGAAAGCCTTGCCAATCGTCTGGGCATTGACAACTGGGTGGCCGAGGCCCTACCAGAAGACAAGGCCGCACACGTTTCGAAACTGACCGAGGATGGCCAGCATGTGCTCATGGTGGGGGACGGGCTGAATGACACGGCTGCGTTGACCGCGGCCCATGTGTCAATCTCACCCGCGTCGGCCCTAGATGCAGCGCGGGTGGCGTCCGATATTGTCTTGCTTGGTGGCGATCTCAGCCCAATTGCCGATGCGTTGGCAACGGCGCGCTCGGCCACCAAACGCATTCGAGAAAACTTTCGCATTGCAACAATCTACAACATCATCGCCGTGCCGCTTGCCGTTGCCGGATTGGCCACGCCTCTGATTGCCGCATTGGCCATGTCTTCGTCTTCGATTACTGTGTCGCTGAATGCGTTGCGCGTAAGGTAATGACTGATGGAAGTTCTTGCATATCTGATACCAATTTCCCTGATCCTTGGGGGAATCGGACTTTTGTTTTTTGTCTTTACAGTTAAGAGCAATCAGTACGACGACCCGGAAGGCGACGCACAACGCATCTTAGGTGGCGAGTGGGACGATCATCCCAAACCCTAAGTTAAGCCAGTTCAGACGCTTCCAACACGTTTTATTAATAAACGTGAAGCCTATGATCCGCTGAAGGTCACTTCGGCAGGACTAAGCCCCTGTACTGTCACAGAACAAGATTGCCCGGGCATGATTTGCCCAACTCCAGCAGGGGTGCCGGTCATAATCAGATCCCCAGGCTGCAATGTGATCAATCGTGATAGAAACGCGATGACATCCGCTGTTGGCCAAATCATTTCTGCCAAATCTGAATCCTGGCGGATATCCCCATCAATGCTGCAAGCGATGCGGCCCTTGGTCATAAGGCCTGTGTCAGATGCTGAATGTAAGGCGCCAATCACTGCGGAGTGGTCAAACCCTTTTGCCATATCCCACGGACGGCGGGCTGCCTTTGCATCGGCTTGAAGGTCGCGCCGCGTGAGATCGTTTCCGGCAGCGTAACCCCATATATGCTTTGCGTGATCTGCAACGGCAATGTCGTGGCCACCCTTGCCAATTGCCACCACCAGTTCGGCTTCGTGATGCAGGTTTTCAGTAGAAACAGGGAACGGGATGGTCTGCCCCGATTGGATCGCGGCATCTGCAGGCTTGGTAAAAAAGAATGGTGGTTCTTTGTCCGGATCATTGCCCATTTCACGTGCGTGTTCTGCATAGTTGCGCCCCACACAAAAGATGCGGCGCACAGGGAACATGGCATCGCTACCGGCAATTGGCAGCAACACAGGGGCGGGAGCAGGAAAGGCAAGTTTTGTCATGCTACCTGTATTGGCGCAGCAGCATGACTTAGGCAATCCCTAGGAGGGACCAATTGTTGTGCAATCAATCTGACGCGCTTGCAGGCGACGACAGGCAAGATCCGCAGTGTCCTGAGACAATCCAAGGAAGTTCGCGTCATATCCACGAGACCCTTTGACGACCTTGCGTAATGAGCCGTCTAGTGTCGACATCTCGGCAAGTGCCGTTTTTAACAACACGCGTTCGGCGGCGTAGCGACTGGCATAGCGGCCAACATTGATGCCCCAGTGACGACCACCAGACGTTGACAGGCGTGTCACAACTTGGGGGGCTTCAGGTTCAGGGGCGGCTTGTGTCAGGTCAATGCTGGTGTCGCTTTCTCCTGATCGTGTTGCTTGCGCTTGAATAAGGGCACTTTGGATATCGCTTTCGATGACATTGGCCGAGGCAATGGCAACAGCCTGATTTTGCGGCTCCATGGAGCGTGGACGCAGTTTTGGACGCAGGCTTTTCTTAACTGCTAGATGGACCCGTACGGTCTTTCCGGCGGGGGCTTGGCCATTATAAGCAGGTGCAGCGGGCTTGTTAAACGCGACCCGGCTGGGCGCACGACGAAAACCAAGGTCCAGAAGCTCAGCCACTTTTGCATTGCGCGACGCACTGGAACGGCCACCAAATACAGTTGCGATAATGCGTTCATTGCCACGTTCCGCCGAGGCCACAAGGTTAAAGCCCGCAGCGCGCGTATAGCCAGTTTTGATGCCGTCAGCTCCGCGATAAGCGGCCAGTAGACGGCGATTCGTGTTGGACACCGTTTTGACGCCTGCATTGGTCGAGCGGCGTGAGAACAGATTGTAGTACTGTGGATAGTCATAAAGCATATGACGGCCCAAGGTGGTCATGTCGCGAGCGGTCGACAAATGCCCCGACTCGGTCAGGCCATGGGCGTTCTTGAATGTTGTGTTACTCATGCCAAGGGCTTTGGCCGTGCGATTCATACGACGTGCAAACGCAGCCTCGGACCCAGAAATGGCCTCACCAAGGGCCGTTGCCGCATCATTGGCCGATTTCACAGAGGCCGCGCGAATGAGATAGCGCAGTGCAATTCTCTGACCTGACTTGAGACCTAATTTCGAGGGGGGCTCTGCGGCGGCGTTCTTGGAAATACGTACTTTGGTATCGAGCGAAATTTCGCCGTTCTGGACGGCTTCAAACACCACGTAAAGAGTCATCATTTTTGTCAAAGATGCAGGGTGCAATCGCGTATCAGCATTTCTCGAATGCAGGACTTCGCCTGTGCGGGCGTCCACCACCATCGCGGCATACGGCGCAGCCGCAACCGAAAGCGGAACTACAATCAACAGCCAAATAGCTGCAAGAAAGAAAAGCCCTAGCCGGGCCGGCTGAATGTGCCGAACCTTCAATGTGAATCTGCCTTTTACTGCCTCGTGCCGCCAGATTTTTCCGGTCAGCTTTTTATTATTGTCATCACGCTAGCACAGGATGATTCACGAATAAAGTCCCTGATTTCAGTCACTTTAGTGACGTGTCCGTGAAGACAACCAAGATATAGGGGGTGCCGTACATTCGGACGCTACAGGTGCCATTGTGGCAGGAATGTGGCAGCTAACCAATTTGCCGGATCAGATCGGGTAGGATTTCCAAAGTTTTAATCTCGGAGAACCGTGGGCTATCGGTTGGTTTTTCGGCATGTTCCAGCGCCCATTCCTGACCGTGTGGAACATGGACCGCCCAGCTGCCAGCTTCGATTGCGGGCACAACATCCGAGCGCATAGAGTTGCCAACCATCATGGCACGCTTTGCCCCATTACCGTGCCGGGTAAAAACCTTGGTGTATATGTCAGGCGATTTCTGAGATACGATTTCGACCCAGTCAAACAAGTCACCCAAACCGGATTGCGCCATTTTGCGCTCCTGATCCAAAAGATCACCTTTTGTGATGAGAATAAGGTGATGTGATGGCGCCAGCGCCTCGATGGTTTCTCTGACATGAGGCAACAATTCAATGGGATGTTGCAGCATCTCGCGTCCCGCTGCCATCAGTTCGGCAATCACCGACGCGGGCACCTGACCTTCTGTGACTTCGATTGCGGTTTCTATCATCGAGAGGACAAAACCTTTGATACCAAAGCCATAGTGGCCGATATTGCGCCTTTCGGCCTCCAGAAGACGATCTTCAAGGTGGTCCTGTGCAACGTAATCAGACAGCAGTTCGGCAAACCGATCTTGCGTAATTCGGAAGAAACGCTCGTTATGCCACAGGGTATCATCTGCATCAAAACCAATGGTCGTTAGGAACTTTGCCATCTTGCGCCCCGATTATGTCGCTAGAACCTCTTTTCTAACGCTCAAGACAGGTTATATAAACCGTCCAGAGCGACAAACGTAATTCAGTGGATCCACATGACAATGAAACCTTTGTTCATGTCCGCAGGCAGCGGAGACGACAGCGGAGATGACAGCGACATTGGCGTTGCCCTAAAAACACGCACGCGTACTCAACGGCCGCCGCTGTATAAAGTGCTGTTGCTGAACGACGATTACACGCCGATGGAATTTGTGATTCATATTCTGGAACGCTTCTTTGGGCTGACTCACGCCGAGGCGTTTGAAATTATGCTGACTGTTCACAAAAAGGGTGTCGCTGTTGTGGGCGTTTTCAGCCACGAGATCGCAGAAACCAAAGTGACCCAAATAATGGACTTTGCCCGCCGTCACGAGCATCCGCTTCAGTGCACTATGGAAAAGGAATGACCTCGCCAAAGATGGCGGGTCGAAAAAGCTAATGTCACATTCACGTCTATCATTGGCCGCCGAAGACGGCGATCTTGTTTTGCCTGTCGAGGGACGCTTTGCCGTGTTCGCACCACGTGTCGGGTATGATCTGTCGGCTTTGCCACGCGATCTTTGCGACATAATCCAACCTATGCGACCGGACTATGAGGCGTTTGAGCGGGCGGGATATCCTTGTTCGACGCGCGAATCCGAACGTTATGCAACAGCTTTGGTGTGTTTGCCGCGCGCCAAAGCCCTCGCACGCGATATGATCGCGCGGGCGACAGATTGTGCCGATTTGGTTGTTGTGGATGGGCAGAAAACGGATGGTGTTGAAAGCCTGCTGAAAGACTGCCGCAAGCGCTCGGACGTGCAAGGAACAATCTCCAAAGCCCACGGCAAGTTGTTTTGGTTTTCCGGTGGTGATTTTTCTGATTGGCATGCGCCAAAGCGAAATGAAATCGAAGACGGGTTTGTCACTAGCGCGGGTGTGTTCTCGGCGGACGGTATCGATCCTGCATCACGGGAACTGGCAAAGGCTTTGCCAGCACATCTGGGTCGCACTGTCGCAGACCTTGGGGCAGGGTGGGGATATTTGGCGCGTGACATCCTAACCCGCGACACTGTCGAAACTCTTTACATGATCGAAGCGGACCAGGTCGCATTAGACTGCGCGCGCGAAAACATAACCGATGAACGAGCGAGTTTTCATTGGGCGGATGCCACCAATTGGGTGGCACGTGCGCGAATGGATGCGGTGGTGATGAACCCACCGTTTCACACCGGTCGCAGCGCTGATCCTGCGTTGGGGACTGCCTTTATCGAGGCAGCAGCCCGCATGCTTGCCCCTTCGGGGCATTTGTGGATGGTGGCCAACCGGCATCTGCCGTACGAGTCCACCCTGAACGCACGGTTTGGGCAGGTCGAAGAGGTCGCAGGCGGCAATCGGTTCAAAGTTCTACATGCGTCACGGCTCACTCGCACACGCAAGTAAAAGCGCGTAATCTAAATTTCAGAATCAATGGAGAGACTCTATGTCGTTCTCGATCGCAGGAAAGACCGCAATCGTGACTGGAGCCGCAAACGGCATCGGTCTGGCAGTGGCACGCCATTTCGCCGATCACGGCGCAAACGTAATGTTTGCGGATGTGGATGAGCAAAGGTTGATCAAAGAAGTTGGCGAAAGCCGCGAAGACGGGAACGTTCGTTATTTTGCAGGCGACCTGCGCGAAAAATTGACTATCGCGAATTTGCTGTCAGCGACGATTGATGCCTTTGAAAGCATCGATATTCTGGTCAACGGATGCCGACAGGTCGTCACGTCTGACCCGTTGGATCCAGAGGATAATACGCTGGACACAATGCTGGCGCAAAACTTGAAGACCTCGCTGCGCCTTTCCCAATACGTCGCCAAACGCATGATCAAACAGTCCGAAGGGCGTGAAGAAGGGCAGGTTGGGTCTATCGTAAATCTGTCGTCCATTGCGTCGCGTCGCTTGCATCCTGATCTCTTGGCTTATTCGGTGTCCACTGCTGCCGTGGATCAAATGACCCGGGCGCTGGCGCTGTCTCTTTCGCCACATCGCATTCGGGTGAATGCCGTGGCCTTTGGATCAGTAATGTCTGCCAGCCTGCAAGACGCGCTCAAGGAAAATCCCGATCACCGCGCCAAAATTGAGCAAAACACCCCTCTAGGACGTGTTGCGGCGGCCAGTGAGCTGGCGGATGCCATTCAGTATCTTGCCTCGGAAGGCTCTGGGTTTATGACAGGTCAAATTCTGACACTTGATGGCGGTCGCACACTTGTCGATCCAGTGGCCGCCTCAACCCATTAACGCGACGGATTGCATCTGTTGACCAAACCAAGGTTTGGTAGACTGTGTTTTGACATATGAAAGAATCTTTGATGACCGATCAGATGGACCTCCAAAAGACGCAAGCTTCGGTGTGGTTTCGAGCACTAAGAGATCAGATTGTCGCGACTTTTGAAGGGCTGGAAGATAGTCACACGACAGGGCCCTTTGCGACACAAGACGCTGGCCGTTTTGAGGTTACAGACACCAAGCGAACCAGTGACGATGGATCAGACGCAGGTGGCGGATTGATGTCAGTCATGCGCGGCGGGCGTGTGTTTGAAAAGGTTGGCGTAAATATATCTACCGTTTATGGCGAATTAGGCGAACGCGCTCAGGCTGCAATGGCCGCTCGCAAAGGCATTCCCGGAATGAAAAGTGATCCGCGTTTCTGGGCATCGGGAATTTCTTTGGTCGCGCATATGCAAAATCCACACTGCCCAGCGGTGCACATGAACACCCGAATGTTCTGGACGCCCCACGCTTGGTGGTTTGGAGGCGGGTCTGATCTGAATCCATGTTTGGAATATGCCGATGACACCGCGCATTTCCACAATGTCCAAAAAGAACACTGTGACCGCCATGATCCGGCGCATTATCCACGTTTCAAAGACTGGGCAGACGAGTATTTTTACGTTCCGCACCGGGGACGTGCCCGCGGAGTGGGTGGCATTTTCTTGGATGATTACAATACTGGTGACTGGGATGCAGATTTTGCGTTCATTCAGGATGTTGGGAACGCTTTCTTGCCCGCATTTGCGCCTCTGATTGAGAAGCGTCGGGTGTCTGATTTCAGCGATGCAGAAAAAGATGCGCAGCTAGTGCACCGAGGTCTCTATGCGGAATATAATCTGGTGTATGACCGCGGCACCAAGTTCGGATTAGAAACCGGGCATGATGCTAACGCCGTCTTGATGAGCCTGCCGCCGATGGCCAAATGGGTTTGAGATGCAAAAAAGGGATGGGTAACGCCCACCCCTGTTGCTGTCTGAAAGACTGATCAGGCCTGAAGATTGATCAGGCCTGTGTGAGTCGAATGTTGCGACACAGTTGGCGATGTGCCAACTCGATCTCATCATAGGCGCCACGTACTGCAGTGATCTCGGAAGGGTCGTTTGCCAATTTGATACGCATTTTTGAGGGTGTCCCGGCTTTTTCGGACTTCATCACGTAAATGCTTTTGATGTTGTGCAGAGCTATTCGGCGACTGGAGCGCACACCGCCACGGCGGTCCAAATGCGCAATGCAGATATCCTGACGCACCGGATCAAAAGAAATCTCGCTGCGATGTCCGCGTGTTGCAAAGGTGTAGATTGCAATCCCGACCAATGAAAAGGCAATCGAAAGGCCGATCTTGGTCAAATGTGGATCTGCTCCTGCGAAATTCGCGTCAGGAGTAAGCCACTGAACGAACGCACCAAAAATTACGACAATACCGACAAATCGGATCACCGCCTCATTGCGGGATGTGTGACGGAAATTTCCGTCTTTCTCGCGCATAGAGAAGCCGGATGTCTCACCCTGCTTGGTCTGGCTGGTTCCGTCGGGTTGAACGGAAACTCTGTTCACGGCAATGTTCATGGTTGTCCCTCATGACGTCGATGTGTGTTTAGTGTCGAAGAGAAAGATGGCAGCATCACGGCAGCAATTCTTTGTTTTTATGAGAATCTCACTCTTGCGCGAGCTGCCTAGTCTGCTCTGAGGTTGGTTTTTTAATGTTTTGTATTTGTTGAAAAATTTGAAGAAATTGGTGTGCCGTTTTGTCTGCCTCCGGGCTTTTCGTCACAAAATGGCCTACAATGCAGATAGGGACATCCTTTCTACGAGGGCTTTTTGATTGCCTTTGATCCGCCGCAGCATGTTTTTAAGGGCACGTCCAGGAATGGTGGATCCCGGCGCAAACTGACGCGCGCCTTGGGGTTGAAAAGCGGGGTGCATCAATTCTGGAAACAGAGAAAAGATTTCTTTGCGGGCGTCATCGCCCACAGTCCCGAGCATTTCTTGCCCTAAATACAGGCTCTCAGCAGGTGCGTCGGCTGCAAAAACGATCTCATGCTGGGGAAGCAAGAAATGCACATATTCAACCACCTCACGATGGTCTTCTATCGAGATGCCCGCCTGCCCAACCAATTTCTTGGCAGGGACAAGAATTTCCGACGTATCAAGCATCCGTATCGCGATCGTGGAGCGCAGCAAAATGCGGTGTTGCTGCGACACACATAAGGCGTGTTCAGGGATGTTTGGCCCCAAAGCCCCCCTTGCGATCGTCACAGGCGCTAGATGCCCTATTGCCTGCACCCGCTTTTTGCCGACCCAGCAGATTGGTTGATACCCATTGTCCATGGTCATCACCTTGTCGCCGATTTTCAGGTCGGAGACGTCAACCTGCCCATGGATCGTGGCGATTGGCGTGCCTTTGGTGAAGCAAACGATTTGGGTGTCGTCAATGGAACGCCCAATCGTAGAGACGCTGGCGCCAGTGTAATTCGCGTTCACAACTGAGGTCAGTTCGAGCGTCTGTATGTTCATAAAGTCGAGTTCGGTTTCATTCAGAGGAAGCAAGTAAACTTCACCATTGGTCATCTGAATGACGCCCACATCTGTGCTGTAAGTCGTGCCATCCCCCCCGCGTGATCGTGGCAGAAAATTTTATGGTGCTATCAAGGGACATGGGCGTGCCATCAATCGAGACCGTGTCTGAATTTGCCCCTTGGTCATTGTCAGAGATGATGCCGTCACGGTTTGCATCGTTGCCGACTGCCTCCACGGTCGACAGAGCGGCACTGGAATAGGTGCCTAGAAGGTCGCTCGCATTTTCACTGTTGTATGACCCTTCCGAGGGATCGACATCGGCAGCCGATCCCAGACTTAACCACGTTGCCATCGCAACACCTCACACTCGTAACACCCGTCACCAAATGACTAGCCCACTGTGGTTAATACCGCGTGAAAAGGAGAGATACTGATTTGAATGTGTTTGGCGAAATTCGTCAATGTCGCCAGTCGAAAAAGCCCTCTCCGGCCTTTTCTAACAGGCTCATCGCCATTTCGCGCCCCAGCTCGGCGCCGTCTTCTACAGGCGCCGTGCGGTCTTCGCTGATGCTTTCTGAGCCATCTGGGCGCAGGACTTCACCGCGTAGGCGAAGTGTACCGTCGTTCAGCTCAGCAAGGGCTGCAATGGGTGTCTCACAAGAGCCATCCAACGTCGCTAGAAAGCTGCGCTCAGCGGCCAGTCGCAATCCTGTTTCCGTATGGTGAAGGGCCGCGAGCATGTCTGCTGTGCGAGAATCATTCGCACGCCGCTCAATACCGATCGCGCCTTGGGCAACAGCTGGCAGCATGTCTTCGGGGGCAATGGCCGAGGACACGACGTGGTTCATACCCAGACGGTTCAATCCAGCCATAGCAAGGAACGTACAGTCCGCAACTTTGGCTTCCAGTTTTTTGAGACGTGTTTGCACGTTGCCGCGAAACTCGACGACCTTCAGGTCAGAGCGAAAGTGCAAAAGCTGCGCACGACGTCTGAGCGACGATGTCCCCACCACTGCACCGTTGGGCAGGTCCGCCAAATTCGCGACATCTGGCGAGACAAACGCATCGCGCGTGTCTTCTCGAGGCAGGTATGTGTCCAACAGCAAGCCATTAGGTTGCAGCGTCGGCATATCCTTCATGGAGTGTACCGCAATATCGATAGCGCCTGACGACAGGTCTTCTTCGATCTCTTTTGTGAACAAACCTTTGTTACCGATTTCTTTCAGTGGTCGGTCTTTTGCGATCAATGATGCATCATCCCCGGTGGTTTTTATCACCACAATTTCGAACGCCTCTTGCGGCAAATCGAACGCTTCGCTCAGGCGACGGCGTGTCTCATAGGCTTGGGCAAGCGCCAGCGGAGAGCCGCGTGTGCCAATTTTGAGGGGCGAGTCGGGAGAGGGCAAATTCAATGTCATAGGCACGGTCTAATCCTGACTAAAAGCCATGACAAGCGTAGAAGGGTTGACATCCTGCCGCTTGCACGTGACCTAGCGTTGCAAATGGCCCGTTCCTGTTCTGGGTGGGGGGCCGCGTTTCATCGGATTGAAATGGCCCGATTTGACGTGTGCTTTCCTTGACCCATGTCAACGCTAGGGCATTTGGCCAAAGCTAAGAGGTTGAGCATGACACAGACCAAAAAGATGATGCGGGCACTTGCCGGCGAAACACTCGATACGCCTCCGATCTGGATGATGCGTCAAGCCGGTCGCTATCTGCCCGAGTATATGGCTACGCGTGGCCAAGCGGGTGATTTCTTGTCGCTGTGCTATAACAGTGAATTGGCCACCGAAGTGACCTTGCAGCCGATCCGTCGCTATGGGTTTGACGCAGCGATCCTATTTGCTGACATATTGCTGCTGCCACAGGCGTTGGGCGCAGATTTATGGTTTGTGACAGGAGAAGGGCCTCGGTTGTCGACCATTCAGTCGCAAGCGGACTTTGACAAACTCAAAGGCGTGTCAGAAATTC
>ERZ1046740.651-NODE-651-length-28360-cov-6.209044_pt1 | contig 28360 bp, 29 predicted proteins | sample MGYA00383093_ERZ1046740 | MGnify/ENA primary metagenome ERZ1046740 (study PRJEB29581, sample SAMEA5548363) | metagenome | biome: marine; feature: coastal; material: water | depth 25 m | study: Short-term variability in the microbial, nano- and picoplankton... | reverse complement strand
CTCTTACTACACTGATTTAAAACAATCTTTCCCGAGTGGTGTAGGTTCAGATCAATCTCTTGCTGATAACCTCACTGGTAAAGGTGCAACTAATTACTTCGAAGCTTCTGTAGATACCCAAGCAACTTACATGTTTGAAAATCATTTAATCAACATGGTTGGTGAATGGTATGACACTAATGAAGGTTCTATCCCTTACAGTACCAAACGTGAACTAGCGCAACAAGCCTACGAAATGGCTGTTGAGGACGCTACTCGGACGTTTGGAACACGGACTGATCCTAAAGGTGATTCAGGAGATTCTACAGGTAGACTTCACTCTATCGGCGGTAACTCAAATTAAACTTAAGGTTAACTAATGGAAAACAAATGGTACGGCGAATTTACCTTCGAGGAGGTAGAGAATATCCGAAAGGACGCCAAAGATAACTTGGCAACTCGGGCTGATATTGCTGTCACCACAGGTAACAATATGGAGTTAGCTGAGTTGATCGTCAGTGGGCCTACACCGGAAATGATCTCTGCGTTAAAGGATGAGTATGATTATACTCCTGATAACGCAGGTGATCTACCCAACCCTGACCTAACACCTAATCAAATCGCAACTGACTTTGATAATGTGTGGGGGAAGGGGGCTTCTGACTATTATAAAGACTATGACGCTCCTAATGGTTTCGTAGAACATATTGTCGATATTCCTAGGGGTATCGCGCATGGTGTAGCTGAGGCTGCTGCCAGTTTTGGAGAAGGTTTCTTCACAGGACGCGGTGAGGCCGACGTAGCGGCCCGTACAGCGGCTCAAGCTTACGCGGCTAGGGTTGCTGAGGCTAGGGGCCTAGAGGCTCCTGAGCAAGCTAAAATCGACCCCTACGAGCCTAAGGAGTGGGATGCTAACAGTATCCTTCGTAATACCATAGAAGACCCGAGCACATTCACAGGGGATATTGTAAAAGGTATCTCTCAATTTGCTGCTCCTTTTGCTTTTGGAATGGGTGGTGTATCTAAGCTCGGTGTATTAGCAAACGCTGGTACTAAAGGGCAGATACTTGCTGCTACCATTGTTGGTGGTATTACTGACTTTTCTATGTTCGATGCTGATGATCCTTTGATCGCTGTAGCGATTTCTGATTATTTTGAAATTGAACATGATATTGTTGATGATTATCTTCGACATGGGGTTGACGATAGTGACGCTGAGAAGCGTTTCCGTCGTGCTCTAGAAGGTGGGATTATTGGTATTGGTATGGATGTTGCGATGGTTGGGATTGCCCGAGTGTTTCGTAATGTTCGTTCCGGTAAGATTGATCCTCAGTCCGCTTCAGATGAGATTAAAACTATTCTCGATGAAATTGCGGCTGAAGACCTACAAGCAAGTCTCAACACTAAAGCAGAAGATAACAATCCACGTAAACCTTCTAAGACTAGGTTATGGATGTTCGATGCTCAGGTTAACTCACGGGTACCTAGGGTAACTCAGCCCACTGATGCTGCTTCTAAAGTGGCGGGTGATATTGTTACTGAGAATGCTCCTAAGGAGACAATCGAAACACTTAGTCCTAGCTTTGCTGAGGTGGCCGAGGCGACCACAGGTAAACCACATAAACCTAAAGTTTCTCATAAAGACAATGAGATTGCCATTGGTCGAGCTACCCGTATTTGGGAAGCTGCTCGGCAGGTAGGTAAGGTTGATGATGCATGGGCGTTAGCTAAAGAGTTTATGAGGAATGAAGTTGATAATTTTGCTGAACACGGTATTCGATCAGTTGATGAACTTCAGAATGCTGTAAGAGCACCTTTTAATACCGTATCTAAACTTGTGGATGCTGGTGATATTGAGGGTCTTCAATCTTTCGCTAACGAGTCTAAAGGTATCGTAGAAATACGTTTGAATGCCGCTGCTATTGGTGTAGCTGGTAGAGCCTTACGTGAACAGACTAATCGAATGTCAGAACTCGTGGAGGCCTCAATTGCCTCTAGGCGTCTATCGCCACACGAAGAGTCTGTAATTCGAGATATGTTCCATAAGCAGGTTCAATTGACTATGGAAGTAGAAGCCCTCGATCAGAACTTTCGATCTAGTGCTGGTGCTTTCTTAGGGCAATACACAGAGCGTATGAGCGTCTATGATGAGATTGTAGGGGCTGCTAAGGCTGCTGCGGATAGTGCAACCACTAAAGGTTTGTCTAAACGTGCTGTAGCTAAAGCTGCGAAAGCTGCTGCTAAAGAAACTGAGAAAGCTATACTCAAAAACCTTAAGAAAAATGTTGGGGATGGTAATGGTAATTATCTAGCTAAAAAATACCGAGAGTTGGTTAAGCAAGGGGTTGATCCTCTTATAGCGTACAGACGGGTTACAGACCTTGCTCTGGATGCTCACCGCTCAGGTACACATCTTGATCCTAAGGTTCGCAAAGGTATCTCTGATGCTCGTAAGACGATGGAAGAGAACCGATTAGAACGTTTCTTCCGTGGTCTAGAACAGTGGCGCTACAATGCCATGTTATCGGGTCTAAAGACACACCAGATTAACTTCCTTTCTTCTTTCGCACAGATGACCTCCCGCGTAGTTTATGAAGCTGCATGGGCTGGGGTTACTCGTGACAAGGAGATGATGAAGCTTACAGGTCAGAAAATCGTAGGTATGACTTCAGGTATGAAAGATAGTCTGTTCTATGCGTGGGAAGCCACCAAACAGATGCGTCCTATTCTTGATAATTTAACCATGATTGAAGATTTCGATCCTGTTTATAAGAACTCAGTATTAACTTATCCTACACGTTTGATGATTGGATCAGACCAATTTATTAAACAACTAGCGTACCGCGGTGAGGTTCGAGCATCCGCTATTTATGATGCTGATCTAATGAACCTTAAAGGTGCTGAACGGGAAGCCTACTTAAAGCAACGTATGTCACAAGCATTTGACCCAGAGACAGGGGCAGGGCTTGATATGCTGGCTATTGTACGAGCACAGGAAGTAACCTTTCAGAAACCATTTGATCCTAAGTCTAAGTATTTAGGTGAACGCTTGATGGCTAAAGGTACAGACATGACTAGTAAAACACTGGCAGGTCGTTTCTTGTTTCCATTTATGCGTATCTTCTTCAGGTTAACTGACGAAGGCATTCGGATGACACCTGTTCTACGTGAAGGTATTGGGATTGCTAGTAAGCTAACCAACACAATCAAAGGTACCAGTGGAAGTTCAAAATACTTTGATGATCTATTTGGTCATAATGGTAAACCAGCCCAAGCCCGAGCATTCGGAGAATATACGGTTGGTTTAGGTTTCGTTGGCTGGACTATGGGAATGGTAGCTGAAGGAAACATGACCGGTGGTGAAGAGAGACATTACGTTGACGCTATGATGCGCCGTAAGGTGATGCCTCCATATCACATGAAGATCGGTGATGAGCTTTACGATTACTCACGGTTTGAACCGTTTGCCTTTCCAATGAAGTTCTGGGCAAACAGTATGATCCGTCTTCGGAAAGTAGATGCTTCGAATGATCGTGGTGAGTACGAGAGAGAGTCAGAAATGATGCAAGCCCAGATGGGTGCTTTCGCGTATGTCTTTGGTGAAGCGATGTTGAACAACTCGTTTGTAGAAGGACTAGAGTCTTTAGTTAAGATTACTTCAGGTTCCTTCGATAAGAACGAGGCGTGGAAACGTCCAGTTCATACAGCCATAGATAGTTATGTTCCCAATATTATAAGGAAAGCTAACGCTTCTCTTGATGATACAGGACATAAATACAAAGCTAACCCACTTACTCCTGAAGCATTCGCTCGCCATTTCTCGGCAGTGATGAATATGGAAAATGTGGACATTGAACGTAACCAATTCACAGGTGAGCCTTATGTCTATACAGATCACAATGATCTTGAAGGACACTTACTATTTGTAGGTAAACCTGAGTTAAACGATAAGGTCATGGAATTATTAATTGAGGCTAATGAGAATACCGGTAAACAGTATATTCTTAAGAGACCTGGGGCGGTAATTCCTAATACTGATCTTCGTGAACACAAAGGTGACGATCAGAAACGTTCTCTCTATGATGAATATCAAGATACTTTCAGTAAAGCTAAGATCAACGGTAGAACTTACCGTGAAGCCTTAGAGATACTTGCGGATGACTCACTGTTCAAAACACTCCCTTGGGGTAACCGAACGAGAACCGTAGGTTCCAAAGCTGAGGCTATTGGTGAAATCAAGAACGCATATGAAGCGGAAACGCTTACACATCTAAAGAATAACTCAAAGTCTTTTGCCTACTTATTAGGTAAGCAAGCCTTCTTTGAACGTGTTCAAGACCGCAAGGAAAATGTGGCTAAACAAGAACACGATCACCTAGAAACTTTGGGTATAACCAACTAAAGGAAAACATGGCTCTATCTTATGTCGGCTACTCGTCTCAGACGGGTATTGTCACTGATTATGCTATTCCATTCAATTTTCTAAATCGTAGTCATGTAACTGCTACTGTGGACGGGGTTTCGGCTCCGTTCACTTGGCTCAACGATGGTTTGGTGAGAATGGACACAGCACCTATCGGTGACCTATTGTTAACTCGGAGTACACCTAACTCCTCGCCTTATGTTACCTTTGTGGATGGCTCTACGCACTCCGCTGGGAAACATAACACACAGAATTTACAACTATTATATACAACACAAGAAGCCTTTGATACTGTGCTTAATGTGATGCGCTCTGATGGTATCACTTTTGATGCTCTTGGTAGACGTATCCTTAATGTAGGTACACCTACGTTAGACTCAGATGCAGCAACCAAAGGTTACTCTGATACGATCACAGCCCAGACTGAGGTTGTTAAAGATGAAGCCGAGGCGGCACGGGATGCAGCTGAGGCAGCACAGGTACTCACTGAGGCAGCTAGAGATAGCACTCTTGAGGCCTTTGAGAACTTCGATAATCGCTATTTAGGCAGCTACGCAACTGATCCTACTCTTGATAATGATGGCGGTCCTCTAGTTGGTGGTATGCTTTATTTCAACTCGGTAGCTAGTGAGATGCGTCTGTATGATGGATCATCTTGGGTAGCTGCTTATGTTGCTGGTGATACTACGCTTACTAAAGCTTTGAACCTCTCCGATGTACCTTCTCCTGCGACTGCTTTTCTAAATATTAAGCAGGATGCAACTGAGGGTGCCACAGGTGTAGTTCAACGCGCCACGTACACCGATGGTCAGAACGGTAGCGACACAACCAAGTACACCTCGCCGCTGACTGTCCACCAGATGATTGATACACACCAGCGAGCGGCAACCTTTTCCGAAATACGTACTACTACCACGTTAGCGAGAGCGACAGCCATTCGGAACACATATTCCACACCCGCTTTTGTCCAAATCTGGGGCAATAACAACTCAACTGCTACCAGCACCTTTAAAGCATACTCATCCTCTTATATTGGAGGCTGGTATCAGGTTGCAGCGCAGATGACGGGTAATGGTAACGATGATGTTAGTATGGGGATTATGCTTCCTCCATTGTGGTATTTTAAGGTTGTCCAAGTCAGCGGGGGAAACACCGCGGCCCTCTACTATTCACTGGTGGCATAAGGAATTATCATGGCAAAATATTTTATTGATGAAAACGGTAACTACTATGAAACCACTACTGATATTGAAATACCTGCGGGACAGCAGGTAGTAACTCAACGCCCAAGTGTTGATTGGATCAGAAGTGGTAACTCATGGGTGTATGTAGAACCTACACCAGAACCTATTGACCTACAGCGGAACTTAAATAAACGTGAGTTTGAAATGCTGTTGGCCCTAAGTGGTCTTGAGGATGTTTGGGGTACACTCGAAGAATACCTTAAAACAAACGATGTAGCGACCTACGCAACCATTCGTGGTGAACGTAACCGATCTACTTTTGAACTTCCAATCGTATTAAGTTTTGTATCTCAGATGCGTCCCGCTCTAGAAGTAATACTCCCAGGAACAGACGTAAGCGATGTAGCTATAGAAACTGCTTGGGAGACCCTCGTTGCGAGTGTTGATGGTGTCTAGTGACCGAGAACGAACAAAACCCCCTAGAACATTGGGGAGACTTAAGCGACGAACAGCGAACCGCCTTATTAGAGATGGCTCGCAGTCGTATTTTTTGGAAGCAGTTAGGTACTCGGATGCAATGGCTTAAAGGTGTTGCATCTATTGTTCTTACCTTACTCGCTGCATGGACAATCTTAGGGGATACGGTGGCGCAATGGATAAACGCGAAACAATGAGGTTTCACTGGTGGTGGTGGGGCGCTATGGTAGTGCTTATTATCCTAGGCTGGGCCCCTGAAATTATACATAATTATCGAGATCATAAATTCTCAGATGATTACTTTTTTGAAGTTCATTCGGTGAATGTTGGTAACAGTGTTCACGGTGAACCTGTGATACTCTCCGTTGACCGACAGGTTAACCATCAGTTCTTCGGTAAGTACAACGTAGAAGTCAGGTCTTTCCCTGATCGAACTACAATATGTACCGGTAGTGGAGAGTCCACTTATTTACCTACAGCAAAACTCCCTGAACCTCTGACCCTTGAGTGGTGGGCGTTTAGTGAGGATTGTAAGGGGGGTACGCTCCCTGTTGGTGATTATATTATTCACACAAGTTGGACCGTCAACAGAGAACCTTATGGTCTCCCAGATGTTCTAATCACGATTGAAAGTAACCCCTTTACGATAGCCGAGGTTAGTCCCTCAGAGGCACGTAAAGCTATAAACCAAATACAGAAACTTGAAGAAGAAATTCAAGAATTACGATCTGTAGACTAAAGGAAAACAAATGAATTCTGAAAATCTAGAAGGTCTCCATGCGGTAGTCGCTAAGGAGCTTCTTAAACGTGTTAAAAGTGGAGAAGCCTCTGCTGCTGAATTATCTGCCGCAATTAAGTTCCTAAAAGATAACGGAATTGATTGTTACGGAAAAGCTAATGAAACGGTGTCATCTCTCGCAGATACACTCGATTTCCCTGTTGATGTAGATGATGAGTTTTATAAAAACGTTGGCTAGAACAATTAATTATCGTGCTCCTAGGCACTTACCAAATCCCGCTTCAGGCGTGGCTCGTGAGTTGCTTAGGCACTTCTATGTATACGGAAATCTAAGTGGGTCTGATTTGACTGATGTAGATGCTCTTCGTGATGCATACTTAAATGAAACAAGTGATATTGATACACTATTAGCAGACCTTATCGTTAAAGGTGATGCCTTGGTTATTTCCAAAGGTGCCCCCTTTAGTTGGTTTTATGGTAGCTTACGGTTATCCGCGAGTTTACGTGCAGGTACCCCCGGTACCCCCGGTACCCCCGGTACAACGGCGGTCACATTCGGGGCGCTTGACTTAGATACGTTCAGCGGTTTGCCGAAGCCTTCAGGGGCGGCGTCCATCACAGACGCGGGTGGCACTAACCTTGTTCTGAGTGGTTCTGACGTTGTGCCGGATACAGGCGGCGGCGTGTCCTCTGGGACTGTGATTTTTAATGACAGCACAACATGGGACGTCACAGCCCTTGCTTCCACTTATGTTGTTTCCACGGTTGGCGAGGTCGAAGATATAACGGACGGGACCAACGCGATTGGCACAGGAAAAACGGTCGCCCTGCGTCCCGGCACATATGACTTGGATTCGATTACTTTCTCAAGCCAGCCAACGGATGTTATTTGGAAAAGCGTCGATAACGGTGATCGAGCGATTATCACAAAATGGTCCCTACATAATGCCACGGGCAGCGGCACATTCACGCTTAAAGAAATTGATATTGAGTACAACTTACCCTTGACCGCCGAGCAGTTTTGGTCTCCAGCGGGTATTACAACGTGGGCAATTATCAACGCCGATGGTGCACCCATGTCGGCTATTACTTTGGACGATGTTTCGTGTAATGGTGGAATGCTGCCGTGGCTTGAAGGTGGCCGCATGTCGCATAACAATGCGTTTATCTTCGCACGACCATCAGTGGCCCAAACAATCACGGTTAAAAATTGTGAAATCTATAATGTTATGACGGGCATCTGTCTGGATGGCGTTGACGGTTTCACAATCGAAGACAACGAATTTTACAATTTCCACGCAGACCCGATTGATTTGCAAAACTCACGTGGTGATTGTCAGAATGGTATTATACGAAACAACCACTCGCATCACCCGAGCGGCACACCGTCGAACTTCCATGCTGATTTCATCCAGTTCCAGCCATCAAGTGCAAGCGGTAATTCGTTCTCTGATATTGAGATTTACGGTAACACCGTGACGTATGGTGAGCAAACTCCCGTTTCACAAGTAGACCCGTCTGGCGCGAAGACATTCAACGTGTACTCTACCTCGTTTTTGATACCCACAACCGAACACGCGCAAGAAACCCGCCTCGACCCGTCAGGCGCTATGACTGTCACCATGCCTTCTGCTGTCGGCAACCGAGGCGAGCAATACTGTCTGAGATACCTATCGACCGGAACAGGCACAGCCACTATCGCTTTGGACGGCACTGACACTGCTGATGCACCGCCTACTCTGACAGCTGCCGGGCAATACGCGACATTCGTGTCCGATGGTGCGGGGCATTGGGACGCTCTGAGCGCAGGGTTCAGAACGTGGTTCTTACTTCGTGACTACAACTTCACCGGAGGCGATTTGGAAGATGGCTGGGTGTCGTCAATTGATGCGTCGCAAGGCGCTGTCACCATGACACTCCCCGCCACTGGAGCGCGTAGCTTTCACATTCAACGCATCGACAACGTCACAGCGAACGCGGTCACAATCACCGCTACAGCTGACACCATTACGCTTAACGGCAGCACTTCAGGTAGTGTCACCATGACCCCCGGTTATGGCTTGAATATTACGCGGACAGATGATGGTAATTGGACCGCCACGGAAGGGCCACTTACTCACGCGTTTCTGTTCTCCAACCCCAACGCAGGAAACTGGGAAAACATATCTGTGTACGGAAATATTATGAATATTCCGGGGGCCGCTATGCGTATTGAAGATGAAGTCACTAATTTCAGTGTCTACAACAATACTACCATGCCGTTCATTATCCAAGATCAGAACGCGGATGGTGTGATTGGTATTTACGAAGGCAACCAGACATCGCAACTTTCCGAGTTGAGCGGTTCTGGCATCGTACAGGCAAATACTACCTTTGGTACAATCAGCCTTGGCGCAGATGGCGCGGCACCTACGGCGGTGCTTAATGATGTTAACACTGTATCTGACAGCGACCCAATCCCGACGGTAGTGACGGATCGTCTGGTCCCTACGACACGCGCAGGTTACGAAACTACCACACGGCAGGATGTCGTAAACATGGCAGTCGCCAAAGCAGGGGGACCGTGGGATGGAGCGTTTCTCGGTGCTGTGGGCAAGGATGCCAGCGGTAGTTTCTACGACTTTGTGAACAACGAAGTGAACGCTTCGGCCACTATCCCACTGCCAACTATCTCTACTCTTTCACCAGAGGACAATACAGACACCGGACCCGACGCGGTGCTGACCGCTACGTTCAACCAGTACATTGAAGTTGGTACAGGTAACGTGGTTTTGCGTAACGTGACTGCGAACTCCGTGATTGAGACTTTCAACATCGCAACAGGGATTGGTGACGGAGGAGGGACTGCTGCTATTAATGATTTGGTACTGACCATCACTCCGGGGTCTAACATGCCAGCCGATGTGAGCGTGTCTGTGCAGATCGCGTCCACAGCTATCGTGGGACTATACGGCGTCGCGTTTGCGGGTATCTCTGACGACACCACATGGAACTTCAACGTACAAGCCTCGTTACCAACCTCGTTTGAAATCATTACAGGTAATGCGACCTCAGCACTCACCAGTAGCGGTCTAACTGGCTGGTCAAATCCTGTTCCGCATCAGAAGTTTCTGTTCGCGGCGAACTTCGTCCGCGCATCTAACGCAACTAACTCGTTCAGCACCGTCTTAATGACGGACTCAACAACCGACTTCTCATATCCGATACTCGGAACAGGGCAAGTGCGCCCATCGTTCGGCACCAATAGCTTTCGCCTCTCTGGCGGGGGGCCTGTTGGAGGGGCACCTGAAACCATACTGATGTCTGTTGACTTGACCGCTGCTACTGTTGACGCGGGTGTAATATATTACCGAAATGGCGTTCGCCTTACCAACTTTACCAGTGTCGCTTGGACCCAAGGCGCTGTAATCCAAGGTCCGACAGGTGCCTATGTGTTGAACAGCACACACTCTGGACGAGAGTTCGAGGGGGATGTGGGTTTTGCGTACTTTGATGCGAATGTGGATCCGTTGCCCGACCTGACTGATCCGGCGGTTCGTGCGAAGTTCTCGCCAGAGCAGCTCATTCCGTCTGACGGTGCGTCGCCTACAGGTTCAGCTCCGTTAGTGTTCTACACTGGTGACGCCTCAGTCTGGAACGCAGGAACCAACCTCGGATCAGGCGGCGACTTCACCAAATCGGGTGCTGATTACACGGACGCTTAACCCGCTTACCGCACGGATATTGTTATTGGTGCGGTGAAAACCTACTGAACGAAAGACAAGCGAAACGTAAGCACAGAGGCTGTGTAAGCGTCTCAGGCTACCCTAGCCACCTAAATTAACCTAAGGCCCCTCACGGCGGCTCCTAGAGGCTCTCAGAGCTATTCTAGGGGTAACTGTGAGGGGCATTTTTGTGAGAACATGAAAAAAGACCCATTATTAAACTTCCCTAACTTCCTGTATCTTATTTGGAAACACTTGCGTCTACCTGATCCTACACCGGTTCAATATGACATTGCGAGGTTCCTACAGGACCACTCACACTCACGACTATGTATCGAGGCCTTCCGAGGCGTTGGTAAATCGTGGGTTACCTCAGCGTATGTGCTTTGGGAATTATATAGACACCCTGAGCTGAAGATCATGGTTGTCTCGGCCTCTAAGAACCGAGCCGACAACTTCACGACATTCACGCTTTCATTAATTAACGATATTCCACAACTTAAACATTTAACCCCTAAGAAGAACCAGCGTATGTCGCGGGTTGAGTTTGATGTTGGTCCTTCTTCCCCCGACCAAACACCGAGCGTCTTCTCCCGCGGTATTGACTCCCAGCTTACTGGTGGTCGCGCTGATATTATTGTCTCTGATGACGTTGAAGTTATGAATAACTCGATGACTGTTGAGAGACGGGATCAGCTGACGGAGAAACTCAAGGAATACTCGGCTATTCTGAAGCCTTTTAACCCTGAGGTACACTCAGGTGATTTCAGTCCACGTATTGTTTACTTGGGTACCCCTCAGACAGAAGATTCAATTTATAATAAACTACCTGAGACCTTTGTTAAGCGTATTTGGCCAGCCTTGGTCCCGACAAAAGAAGAGATTGATGGATATGGGTTAGATTTAGCCCCTATTATTCAAGATAAATTCGACAATAAAGAATATGGCCTCCCTACAGACCCTCAGAGGTTTGATGTGGAGGAGTTATTGGATCGTCGTGCGGAGTATGGGTCTGCTGGTTTCCAGTTACAGTTCATGCTTAACACGAAACTCTCTGATGAGGAGCGTTATCCACTCAAAGTTAAGAATTTGGTTATAGCTGAGGTTCCCCCTGAGGAAGCTCCCTTGGATGTTTACTGGTTACCTAACCCTGATCGACAAATGAGAGACCTTCCGAACCTAGCAATGGGTGGAGATAACTTCTTCCAAGCCGCGGGGTTCTCTAATCAGTTTGGTAAGTACCAAAGTAAGATACTTGTTATTGACCCCTCGGGTCGTGGTGCTGATGAAACTGGTTATGCAGTAATATTTCAATTGAATGGTAACTTATGGGTACCTGAGGCTGGTGGTCTACCAGGAGGGTACGATGATGCTACCTTAGAGCAACTCGCAGATATTGCAGAGAGACACAAAGTCAACGCTGTGGTCTACGAGAGTAACTTTGGGGATGGTATGTTTGGTAAACTATTAGAACCGATACTATCGAGAAAACATAAGTGTGCTATCGAAGAGGTGAGAAACCATCAGATGAAAGAGATGCGGATCATTGATACACTTGAGCCTGTTATTTCTAATCATCGTTTAATAATTTCTCCTAGTGTTATTGAGGAGGACTATAAGTCTGCTCAGAAGTACGAGGGGGCTATGAGACAATCAAAAACCTTGGTTCACCAAATGACCAGGATATGTCGAGAGCGAGGTGCCTTAAGGAAGGATGACCGTATTGATGCTCTTGCCATAGGTGTTGCTTGGTTTGTCGAGGTTATGAACCAAGATGCTCATAAGAGAGATAAACAAGAAAGGGAGCGTCGTATGAAAGAGGCTCTCACGTCTTACATGAAGAATGCCCTAGGGTCTGGTCATAAGACCAATAGACATAAGAAGTGGGCTTAAGACAAGAGGGAGAGAACTACAACCTTCTCTCCCTCTCTAAGTCTACCTAAAGGAATCTAAGGTAAACTGTAAGTATCTCTAAGTTCTACAGTAGGTATACTATAAGTTATAATAATTATAATAATAATAATAATAAACTTAAAGTAAGACTAAAAGAGAACCATAGGTATACTATAGGTTATACTATAAGTATTATATAGTGACCTGTTGTCTTATTTCAAGACCTTGGTCTATATTTATTTTCGTTATCGTAGTGTTTCTCCATAGGAGAGTCCCTGAGTCTACTTAGGGTGTCTTAGGGTAGGCCTACCGCCTACGAGGGCCTACAGGCGCTGTACGGGGCTTATATGGAGTCTCAGGGGGTACTGTGGGTATGCTTTGGGTAGGCTTTAAGTTCCACTGTAGGAGAGACCCTAAATATTTTATAGAAAATGTGTAGGCATATATACGGAGGACCGCCCATGCCCTCCCCCCCTTGGGCTCCTACGGTCCGCCGAGAGCACCACGTCACCACCCACGGCACCGCTTAGGGTTAACCTATTGTTTTCATTGGGTATATAACGGATTAACTATCGGTTTTCCCTAGGTTTACTGCAAGAATACACCGAGTTGCCATAGGTTGCTATGAGTTGTGCAAATATACACGTTGCCTATGTGCTCTCCCACATTTTCCTTTCCTATCATATACTTACGGTAAACCCACGGTAAACCTACAGCCCAACAGCAATAAGAACCCACGCGCGACACACGCACACACGCGAGGGAACCACGATAAAACTATATGTTTCCAAAGGGTTATAAGAAAGTTAGAGGAAAACTGTAAATAATCCTTGCTAATCTTTCCGTTATCGGTGAGATTAAGAACATCGAAACGCAGCAACCAACCAAGCGCTAAGGCAACCGAGTTGGTGAAAGCTTAGACAAGTCCGGTGGAATGCCTGACATATAGTTAAGACAAATTACTAGTTGACAGTCTCCACGTTATCGGAGTAACCTACATAAGACGCAAGGATGCAATCCGGCATACCTGACTTGACCGCAAGTGCAAACCGCTTTTTGAAAATTGAATATCAAGGTGGACACCTTAGACCAGTTATCGGGAATGTAGATAACAGTAGCACTAGGCTACATGGTGAGGTTGCTAGACGAAAGTCGATGATGCGTGAATGTCTATCTAAAACAAAACAATACCTTATGGTATATCTAGCAGGGGAAAGTGTGTAAACGCCTAGCCTAACAAGATAACGATAGAGTAGTAGCCAACTATACTTGGCAACTCTATTCTGTGTCTTATTATCCTCTGCCTCTTTCGTCTGTAGTCCAGAACGATTGAACATCTATTAAGCTGCTATTTCCCTACCATAAAACCCTAACTCAACTAAATCCTAGTGTTCACTATGGGTATTCTTGGGGTATCTTATAGGTACCTTGAGAATACCTTTGTGTGAACCAGTCGGTGTCACAGTGTCTCTACAACAGGCACAGTCTAAATCCATGCAAAGGAATATTATCATGGCTAAAACTCAATCTGTATCCGCTCGCATCTCTGCCGTTCTTAAATCCTACAAAACAGGCGCTGCTAATGTATCTACCATCATCGGCCTGGCTGTCGAGTTTGCACAAGCGAACTCTCACAATCCGGTCCACATTCAAAAGATTATTGATGGTGTTGATCCTCAAGACGCTACGCTTATCACAACCATTGTGAAGGCTTGCGGTCCCTTCAATGTAACTGAGGGCGTCGTAAAGGTTAAGAAGGTTAAGAAGGGTGAAGAGCGTATCTACAATGCCGACCTCTTGACTACCTTACTTGCTGGCAAAACGTCCTTCCGTACTATCGCTGGTAATCTGTCGAATACACCGAAGGTTGAGGCTGAGTTTGATCTGGCTAAGTATGCCGCAACTGTGATGAAACGTCTTGCCAAGGAAGGTGTGACTTTGGAACAAGCTGAAAAAGCCTTGGAACAAGTCGCCTTTGATGAGGCTAAGGCTAAAGCGAAGGTTTAATACCTATGACAATATCAACACTACGATCCGTAGGCCCAACTGCTATCATACCCGAGGCTATAGGTTTCTTTGATCCGGTCAAAGCGTTTACTATTGCCGCAGCTTTCTGTGAACCTTGGGTACAAGCTCGAGATATAGCTACCTTGTATGAGGTGCCGTGTCGTACTGTGGGAAACACCAAGGCACGTATATTTCCAGGGGTTACTAAGGATGCACGAAGCCGCATTTCTAAGTTCCATATCCCTAAACCTAAGCTGACTAAGTACTCCTTTGATGTGGCTGTGATTACTCTTGGTCCACGTCAATTCCGTATGACACACAAGCAAGCTGACGTGTGCTTGGGTATTGTATTGGAAGTACGTTCTATGGATGTAGGTCTTATGTATGTATAAAAACTAGGCAACCTCGGGGTATACTCGGGGTTGTCTCAAGGCTACTGACAGATACACCTATCATTACGAGTGTGTCTCTCTGTGTCCTTACTAACCTGTAACCTAAACTCTACGATAACGGAGAGAGGAAATACTATGACCTTAGAGCACGCCTTTGTGCATCTCGTGGCTCATGACACCTCAGGTAATCTTATGGTTGCCTCAGGGTGCCTTATAGCGGCTCTGCTGGCCTCTTATGTCCACTCGACTTTCTTTTAACTTAAACAATCCGATAACGGAGAGGAAACTACTATGTCTGCTGATAATAAATCCTTGATTGAACAGGCTAAGTTCAAGTTCGAGTTTATGACTATGATGCTTTCATGTGGTCGCTTTTCTGAAGCCGACGAGGCCATGTCGCAAGGCTTCGAGTTGCTTGAGAGTGCCCAAGAGCGTCTTGAGGAACTCGAAGGTGCCATTAGTAACCTTTGGGGGGATATCTGATGACCCATTATTACCTTGAACATCCACAAACAGGCACTCGTGTTCCTATCACGGAAACAGCGGCTCAAGCTGCCCTCAAGTTTGGTATGGCTTATCAGATCATTGCGATGGGTACTGCTGTGGTCCTCAGGGTCCACGAGAGTGTCTTAGTGTGAACCCTAAGCCTAAACCCTGTGATGATCCTCATGATGATTGGGGGTCTCACCCTCTTATTTTTGTGTCTATAACTCTCCGGTAACGGAGAGAGAAAAAGGATAAATCTTATGGAACTCTCGCAAACATCACTGGAAGAACACCTAGACGCTTGGGGGGAGTGGGGTCCACAAGACCGCTACTATGCACCTCTTCACCCTTTTGCTAGTTACTTGCTCCGCCAGTTTCGAGATGAGTACTGGCACCAGGAACTTGAGTGTGAAGGTCGTTACTATACTTTGTTCTGTACCACCGTCGTTCGGTTTGATCCTCGGCCATCTAAGGTTGACCCTAAGATGCTCTCGATCTGGCCGAACCGTGCTGCTTATGATGCAGGTGACGCTAAACGTCTACGTGGTCGGGTTGGTAGAATGATCCGCCGGGTATGTCCGTTCGTTACTGACGCCATTCTTGAGCGTTGGGTAAATCACTACGTCAAGACTTATGGTGTCTCATCGGATGATTACACTATTAAAACATCTAAGATCGGGTCTGACTTTGCTCATGCCTACAGTCATACTCAAGCTACTATGGCGAACCTAGACACACACAGGTTTCGTAAGTCTCTCGCCACTTCCTGTCTTCGTTATGATTTCTCTCACCTAGAGATGCATCCTGCTGCTGCTTACGGTTCAGGTGATTTCACAATCGCATGGGCTGAAGATCAGGACGCTCGTATAGCAGGACGTTGTGTTGTCTACACTCCTGAAGATGGTGGGAGTTCCTATCATGGTCCTGTCTATGCTTGTAATGAAGTTGTCTGCGATATGTTGCAGAACACAGTTGAGACACAACTGAAAGCAACTAAGGCGGATTATCATAATTGGGTTGGCGCTCGGTTGTTACGTGTTGAGGAAGGTGGTGGTTTCATCGGTCCTTATCTCGACATTGAACCTCAAGCTTTGACGGACTCAGGTAGCTATCTGGTTATTAAATTAGGTGGTGAGATTGATGGTTCTCAATACGAAGGTGTTCTTGGTGCTGAACCCTGTTGTGCGGACTGTGGATACCCTTGTGACGACGAGTACTTTAACGAAGATGCTGTTCCTATCTGCGAAAATTGTTACAGTAACGATTACGTCTATTGCGAGTACTGGCCCGGAACCCGTCGTCGTAGCGGTAATGAAGCCGAAGTAACCCTTAGACGTTGGGGCCGTACTGTAACTCAGTACTGGTGCGGTGAGGCTGTCGAAGAGTATGCGGTACACTGTATAGACGTTGACGCTTACTGGTCTATTGATGACGCCCTAGAGTTAGCCGATGGTGACTTCATATCACCAGAGGGTCTCGAAGAAGGTGACTACGGTGAAGCTGAGGACACAGGTGAAATACACCTTTCAAATGAACTCGTCGTACTAGACGGTATTACCGTCCATCGAGACAACATCGACACAGATGTTCACTCTTTTAACAACAACACAAATGAATGGGAGACTCGCGATGCTGCTTGAGATGTTAAAATACATGCGCCCTGAAGGTTCCGACACACAACGAGAGTTTTGTGAGGTATACCTTGATCCTATCATGGGTAACCCAGACCAATTTGGTAATTATGTACTAGAAGTAGGTGAGGCTCCTACAATAGCTTTCATGGCTCACCATGACACCGTACATAAATCTGGTGGTTATCAGACGGTTCTCGTGGATGACGAAGGGTATGCTTATGTACCCTCAAGTTCATGCCTAGGGGCTGACTGTACCACTGGTGTCTGGTTGATCCTTGAAATGATTAAGGCTCAAGTTCCTGGGGTTTACGTTGTCCATGCAGCTGAGGAAGTAGGCTGTGTTGGTTCATCTAGTTTGGTTAAATCAAAACCATCTTGGTTGTCTCGCATTAATGTAGCTATGTCATTTGATCGGTGGGGTACTCAATCTATCATTACCCACCAACTAGATCGACGTACTGCAAGTGAGAAGTTTGCTGTCTCTCTTGAGGATACTCTAAATCTTAAACTAAGTGCTGACGATGGTGGTTCGTACACAGACAGTAATGAGTATGCTGACATTGTGCCTGAGTGTACCAATGTATCTGTGGGTTACTACAGTCAACACACCAAAAAAGAGTGTCAAGACTTAGACTATGCCTACAAATTACGCGATGCGTTGATTAGTGCTGATTGGTCTGGTTTAGTTATTGACCGTGATCCACTGATCTTAGAGTATGCCTCTGATTATAAACACTACTATGGGGGCGGTTCGTATAACTACTCTGATTATCGTGGGGAGTTCTATGATCCAATGACTGATCTGGTTGAACAACACCCAGAGGAGGTTGCTGGTTTCTTACGTGACTTAGGTTACTCGACCTACGATATGTTGGATGAACTTGCCCTATCATACGATCAAGGGGTTAAAAACGTAGGATAAGTGTATGGCTTTAAGTGAACGTGAAGTATTGTGGTTTGAAGGAGGGCGTAGACTTCGTGTCACCCTTCAAGCTCTTGCGATGACCCAGACTGAATGGACGTTAATGGGTGAGGTATTAAGAAGTTCCTCACCTATACCTACAGCTACACTCGCGGAAATTACGTGGATACCTAAGACCACTGTGAGAAAATATATTCAGTCCGCAATAGATATGGGTGTTCTTGAACGTATCCAAGGGAAGGGTGTTCAGCCGGTGTCGAGTATACGACCTAGCGTTGAGGCTATTGTAACTGAAGTTATCGAATTGATGGAAGGTCATAGAGATCGCTTTAGTAAGGCTATTATAGAAAGTGTGGTAGCCCTTCAAGCTGACACACATAAAGACGCAAAAGCAGATGTAGAAGCTCTATCCAACCTTACATTTAATATTCTTGTGAAATAACAAGAGTGCATAGGGGCGGAAATGGCACCCCCGGTAGCTTGACGCCACCTGAGGGCCTTCCTATCTTCACCGACACTACCAAATGCGATAACGATAACCCTAGGATAAAGGTACACCTAGAATGTTAAATTTCTTTAAGAATATTGGTAATAGAAAAACCATTGATGATGCAAGCAGTATTATGGCTAATAATCTTGCTTGTAAAACAAGTGAATTAGTAGACCACGAGGATGTTATTTACACGCAACAGGACGCGGCGTTGGATATGGCCCTTGGTATGGGCCTTCAGAACGCCTCTAAGGGCGGCTCATACTGCTTAACGGTAGTGGAGCACCCTGACCTACCTCAACGAGTCTACAAGGTCTGTAACGCCAACCCAGCGGATGACCCGTACATCCTGTATGCTGAGTGGTTGTTGGAAACTCGTATCTTTGAGGACAACCCACACTTCCCTCGTATTCACGAAATTGTGTATTCGAGTGACGGTATGATTGCTGTGGTTGTCTCTGAGAAACTGGATGAGGTCGTATGGTCTGACGCTCATGAGTTCATCAAAGCGGATTGGCGGATATATTATAATACCTGCTTCGACAGGGATACCCGCAATCTCAGCGCTACCTATTTAGATAATAAAGCATGGTTGCTACAGAACGACCATAATAACCCACCTTTGAGCCGAGCAAGTAAGATGGTTTTCGAGAAGTTTAAGGAACACCCTGATGTGTTCTTTGACTCTCATAAGGGAAACGTAATGCTACGAGGAAATATCGTCGTATTGATTGACCCTCTCGCACTTACTATCGGTTAAGGGTTTAAGTCGGTCACCCTTTCCGTTATAGTTTAGTATCGACTTAACGGAGAGGTTACGATGACTAGCGCTCATAATCATGTTAAACCTATCATAAAAGCATTCCAAAGGTTCGCTCAATACGATGTAAAGATGCAGCTGAGTACAGCGATGGCGTTGTTATACGTTGCAGATCAACAGGACAAAGACGGAGGGGTATCCACAGGGGATATTCAAAAGTGGTTGGGAATAACCTCAGCTGCTGCCTCTCGGAATAGTTACTATTGGGGTGAAGGTCACTCTGATATGCCTCACTCCGGTTACGGTTTGGTCTCTGTGAATATACATCCTACTGATCGACGTTTGAGAACACTTAAACTCACAGCGAGAGGAGAGGCTTTCATCAAACAACTTGAGGATATATTGTAATGGCTAGACCCCACTCATCTAGGCGGGGTATCTTCCAAGGTGACGCTGAATATCAAGGTGTGCGGAAGCGAAGAAACTTCCGGTCCCTTAAAGAAGCTACCATCTGGGAGACCTCAGTAGCCTTTGCAAATGACAATAACCTTCCCCTACCTGACGATAAGGCTGGGGATGGTGAAAGTTTTACGTTCGGAGGTTTTGTTAAGAAACATTTCAACTTCCTTTGGGGTTCCAATAGTTCCTCAGGGGATACTCTGAAAACCATAAAGCTTATCTATAAGATCATCCCACCAGACACACCTATTATGTCTATCGACTATGAGTGTCTTGTGGATTTCACAAGTAAACTTAAAGACAATGGTAACTCTAATGCTACGATCAATCGTAAGATGGCGGTTCTATCCAAGACCTTACGACACGCAGCAAACTTAGAGTTGATCTCAAGTATCCCTACAATACCTCGACACAAAGAGAGTGTTGGTCGGATACGTTTCTACACCAAACTAGAAGAGGAACGGATTGTTAACCGCTTCGATCACCTTGGGTTAACCGAGGATAAACATATGGTTCGCTTTCTGTTGTATACTGGTTTCCGTTGGTCTGAGGCTGAACGGGCTGAGAGAAGGGATGTAGACGAGCGTAGCAAGCACTTATCGGTGTGGGAGACCAAGGCTGACCAGCCTAGGACTATTCCTATCACGGAGCCTGTACGCGAGGCTATGGACTACCTAACAAACAAATACCCTGACAGTCGTTACTTTTTTAATATGAAGTACATAACTTTTAATGGGCATTGGGATCGAGTTAGGTGTGACCTTGGGTTTGGTGATGATCCACACTTTACCATCCACACATTACGTCACACTTGTGCTTCTCGTTTGGTACAAGCTGGCGTGGACCTTAGGAGGGTTCAGACGTGGATGGGTCACAAAGCTATTGCAACAACCTTGCGGTATGCTCATTTGTCGCCTACAGACTTAGATATTGCTGCCAAGGCTTTGGTGACATAGGTGGTGACAAGTGGTGACATGGTGACATGCGGACGTGGTGGAATGGTATACACAAAGGACTTAAAATCCTTCGCTTTCAATAGCTTGTGGGTTCGAGTCCCACCGTCCGCACCATTATCGGAGAGACTTAAAATCCTTTAGGTAAACTTCCGATAAAGTTGAGAATAAACTCAGGGACTTAGCAATCCTTGAGTTTTTTAATGAAAATAAATCTCCTATACCGTGAAGATCATATAAATAAGGGTGACACCGATAACGGCATTAAATTACCATATGGCCTAAGTAATATAATTTGAGGATTTTGGATGAATGAAAATCTCTACAATACTCAAGTAGAACTTGAGAATGAGATGAGAACTAAGAGTATTCTTATCTTTAATAAACAATTAGAAGAAGAAACCCTAAGTGAAACTATAGTAGGTTCTTTTCTATCTTATCACTATATCAATCCTTTAACGGAAGCATTAGAGACTTTTTTAAAAGAAGCTAACCAAGGTAAAGTTGGACGAAGAAATAGTGCAGGTCGTTGTCTAGAACAATTACCACCTAATGTTTCAATATTCTTATTTGTTAAAGGTCTTCTTAATCGTCTACCTTTGTATGCTCGTGAAAATACATTCCTATCAACTACATCAATGGCAATGTATTCCGCTGGTCTACTCCATGACGAATTAAGAATTAGACACTTCGAAGAAGAAAACAAAAGTCTGTTTAATCAGATTAATAAAGATTTCAATAAACGAGAATTACCTAGATACAAACGAAAAGAGTATCTTCAAAAGGTAATATCCGACGCCGATGAAGAGTGGTCCGTATGGTCTTCTACTGACATGTTACATGTTGGTGTGAAACTGATTGATTTATTCATTCAGGTAACTGGTGATGTAAAGATTGTCTCAACGAAACGAGGCAAACATAAATCAGACCTTATGGTTCCCTCAGAGGGTCTCCTGAACGCCTGTGAGAAGATCAGAGAGCAGAACGAAGACCTTTGTGCCACATGGTACCCTATGGTCTACCCACCTGTTCCTTGGTCCTCTGAGACGCTTAACAGAGGTGGTTACCTATCACATCACATAACCCCGTACCCTTTGGTTAAATCTAGTAAGAAACCTTATCGTCGGATGCTTCAAGTATTAGCTGATGAGGGTAAGTTAGATGTAACACTATCCGCGGTTAATGCGATGCAAGATACACCTTGGCGCGTTAACAAGCGAGCCTTGGAAACCTTGTCTTATGTCTACGAGAAAAACATTGAATGTGGTAAACTTCCTAGGTCGGATAACCTTAAGCCGATTGAGACACCTGACGGTTACCATCTGTTAGCTAAGGATGACCTACGTGTCATTGAGCACAGACGCCAACGAGCAATCACTCACGAACAAAACAGACGGTCGGTAGGTAAGCGTGTCTTGGCTATCCGAGCCATACACATGGCAGAAAGGTTTTCTGAATATGACAAACTGTATTTCCCGCACGATCTCGATAGCCGTGGACGAGCATACCCTAAACCTAACCCTCTCAACCCCCAAGGCCCAGATTACGTCAAAGGACTTCTTGAGTTTGCTGACGGAAAGCCTCTCGGAGATACTGGATTATTCTGGTTGGGAGTGCATGGAGCAAACTGTTTTGGAGAAGATAAACTTTCAATCTCTGATCGAGCAGCTTGGGCGACCACTAACCTTGAAAGAATTCAAGGCGTGGCGAACGATCCAAGGCGATCTCTATGGTGGACCACATCCGACAACCCCGTCCAATTCTTAGCGTTCTGCTTTGAGTATGCTGAGGCTGTAAAGAACCCTAAAAGTTATATCTCTCACTTGCACGTCGATATGGATGCTACCTGTAGTGGACTTCAACACTTCTCTGCGATGCTACGCGATGAAGTTGGAGGTTTTCACGTTAACATGGTTCCTAGCTCTGTCCGTCAAGATGTGTACGGAGCGGTTGCTGCTGAAGCCTTAATGATCTTCGAAAGAGATAAGGTATCTGGTAGTGACCGCTCAGGTCTAGCTAAGGCATGGCTCACAAGCTCTCTTATGGACCGTAAGGTTACCAAGCGTCCTGTTATGGTGAAACCCTACGCTGGGACTATGACCTCCTGTCTAGCCTACGTTAGATCAGCTGTAGACGACAAGTTGGATGAAGGTCACCCACTACCTTGGGTCAAAGAGGATATGTTTAACTTTGGTCTGTATGGGGGGCAGGTGGTTTGGGAAGCCATACCTAAAGTAGTTATAGCGGCTGATAATGCGATGCGTTGGTTATCCTCTGTGTCTCGTGCAGTTGCTAAAAGTCAACCTGAGGATAAACGTATAGAGTGGACAACACCTGTAGGTTTTCCTGTCTGGCAACATAAGTTCAACATGAAGTCTAGGCGGGTTAGAACCTACCTTGATGGTGCAATATACGCTCCCAGACTTGTCGAAGAGACAGACAAGTTAGACCCCCGGCAAATGGCTTCATCGGTACCACCTTCATTCGTACATAGTATGGACGGGTGTCACCTACAGTTAACCATAGCTAAGGCCCTATCACAAAACATTACTCATTTTGCTATGGTCCACGACAGTTTCGGTGTTCATGCCGCTGAAGTGGAAAAGTTCTCCAAGATTATCCGAGAGGCATTCGTGGAGATGTACCAGCAAGACGTCTTGAATGATTTTTATCAAGACGCACTACCCCTCATCTCAGAAGAAAACGCAAAGGCTATTCCGCCGATGCCAGAGAGAGGGTCACTCGACTTGAGCCAAGTGCTCAACAACGAGTTCTTTTTTAGTTAACACTCAGAATATTAGGAAAACAAATGACTGAGTTTCTTGAACGCATTCGTGCGAACACAACCTATGACCATCGGTCAGTTCACTACAACAAACGTAAGTTCGACAACATGTATGAGATTGTTGCTCGTGCTGAAGTTGATGGTATCTGGCGAGAAGTAGTATTGGAAATCCAATCTTCTCGTACCAAAGCACTTGAAGTTGTCCGCTTTCTAAGGGGGCATAACGAAGATGCGTAAGGCTAGATGTACCAAGTGTAAACAACGGTTCTACTCGATGGACCCTAAGGTTACCAAGTGTCAGGATTGCGATAATAAACGCCCAGACCTGACAGAACAACAAGACAAAGAGAGTGCGAGTATTCGCGCAGCTAATGCTTCCAAAACTACAGAGGTTTCTCAGACGGTTGATATTAAAGCAATCGCTAAGAATACCCCTAAGCGGAAGCCTCGCAAGAGTAAGGGAGCGTCCAATGGCACAACCCCTACTAGCTGAGGAAATGTTCGACCTGACGGTAGATCAACTGGTGAACGACTATGGGGCTGAGTTGTCTCTAGAAGAACACTGGTGGGGTTACTCCTACGATCTACGCCTATCAGGACACACTCTCTATTCTGCTCCCGCTGATTTTGTACGGGAAACTGAAGACCTACTAGAAACACGCGACCTATTTAACTACGAGGACGACAACATTGTCTGATAAAATTCAATTTCAAACACCTAAAGGGGTAGCAGTATATCCCCGCTTGAAGACACCTGACACCAAGTTTGATGACAACGGACAATACAAGGCAGACCTTAAGGTATCTGCTGATGTAGCCAAGCCATTCATTACTAAGTTCCGTCAAGTTTACAAAGACCACGTTGGTTCTGTTCTACCTAAGAAACCAGATCGGTCTAGTAAGACAGCATTTTACTATTTTGAATTGGATGATGAAGGTGAAGAAACAGGTGATGTTATCTTCAAGCTTCGTGTGAAGAATAAGATCACTCGTAAAGGTGACCTATGGGATCGACGCCCAGCGCAGTTCGATGCGAAGGGTTCACCTATCAGTGATCCTAAAAATGTGGGTGGTGGCTCAACGCTACTGGTAGCCGGTGAGGTTTACCTCTGGCAAAACCCAAGTGGCGGTAAGGGTATGTCTCTACAACCTGAAGCTATCCAAATCCTAGACCTCAAGGAATTTATTGCTGGTGGTAAAAGTGCTGGTGACTTTGGGTTTGGTTCTGAAGAAGGGTTTACTGACGACAGTAGCCACGGCTTTGGAGACGAGACCTGTGAGGACAAACAAGATACTGTCCCCGCTGATGAGGATGATGACGACTACTAAGGTTAGTTGTTAGATCATATCCGGTTCCGCTCAGGATTAGAGCGGCAGAACGCTCGGCTGATTGTTCAGTCGGGCCTTCCACTCCGGTATGAGGACGAGAAAATTCGTTACCTCAAACCCGCAAAGAACTCCACGTACACACCTGACTTTTGGTTACCTAACGGTATCATAATTGAGACTAAAGGACGCTTCCTTACGGCAGACAGACAGAAACACATTCTGATTAAAGATCAGTATCCACATTTGGATATACGTTTTGTCTTCTCCAATTCGAAAACTAAAATTTCGAAAGGCTCAAAGACTACTTACGCCATGTGGTGTGAGAGTAAAGGTTTCCAGTATGCGGATAAATTAATTCCTAAAAAATGGATGAAAGAATGATTAATAAATATTCAAAAGTAGTTGAAGCAAAGAGCTCTACTGGAGCTTGGACCCTAAGAGATATTATAGTCGGATTCGCCACAGACGACACCGGTTCTCTGTATATTAAAGTTAACCGAGATTCTTATGAGTTACCTCAAGAATCGCGCGACGTACTCGTACAGTTTATCTTGGATAACTATGAGACTGTTAACACTCCCAGGGTGAAGTTCAAAACACCGGATGATGAAGCGTAAAGGTTTCCAGTACGCGGATAAATTAATTTTAAAGAAATGGATGAATGAATAATGGATCAAACCTACCAGTGTTTATCTCTGGTGGACCTTATGGTTTTCTTTACACGATACTTTGACAGCTTCGAATATGCATCAGGTGTATTCAAGCTGATCTCCTCTGAAGGACGTATATTCTTCTGGGAGTGGAATGAAGTTTACAAAGTGTACTGTATTGCACCACAGGAAGCCCTCTGACCGAGGGTGAGTCTACTCTTATCTCACACCAAGCATGTCCCTGCGGTACATCGTCAGATGGCCTCGGGTTGTACGACGATGACCACGGGTTCTGCTTTGTGTGTAATGAATATTTTTCACCTAACAAAATGAAAGAACTTAATTTGGTAGATGGCGACCTATGTGAACCATCTGCACCACCCAAACATACTGAAGGGCTACTTAGAGGAAAAGCCGAGGCTTTAGCTAAACGCCGTATCACTGAAGAGACCTGCCGCAAGTGGGGCTACATCCGAGCACCTTTCAATGGTCGCAACGTGCATGTCGCTCAAATGTTTGATGAAAATCGAAGGGTGGTTGCCCAGAAGATCAGACTTCCGAACAAAGATTTCGTATGGAAGGGAGACAAAAAAGGTGCTCCCGGTCTGTACGGTAAATGGTTGTGGAAAGAAGGTGGTCGAAAAATTGTAATCACTGAGGGTGAGATCGACGCTCTTACCGTCAGTCAACTTCAAGACAACAAATGGCCTGTTGTATCTATCACAGATGGGGCAGGGGGTGCTGTTCGCAGTATCAAAAAAGAACTTCAATACCTTAATAGCTTTGAGCAAGTTATCCTCATGTTTGACATGGATGATGTTGGTCAAGAGGCTGTTGAGAAGTGCGTCACTCTCTTTCCCCCAGGAAAATGCTTTGTCGCTCACCTTCCTGAGAAGGATGCTAATGAGTGTCTACTAAAAGGGAAAGGTAAAGATGTAATCAATGCCATTTGGCAAGCCAAAGAGTTTCGGCCTGATGGTATACTTGATGCTGCCCAGATGTGGGATGAGTTCATCAAAGTGGATGACGTAAGATGTGTCCCGTATCCGTGGGAAGGTCTTAACGTCAAGACGATGGGCCTGAGGCAACGTGAGTTGCTCACGATCACCGCTGGGTCAGGTATTGGTAAATCCTCGATCTGCCGTGAGGTAGCCCACTGGCTGCTCACACAAGGAGAACGGGTAGGTTACATCGCTCTTGAGGAGTCTTGGAAGAAGACCATGACTGAATTGGTCGGAATTGAGATGAACAAGAGACTAATAAAAGAAACAGATATAGATCAAAAGGAGCTTAAAGAAGCTTATGACAACATCGCTAGTACTGGTAATCTTTTTCTCTACGATCACTTTGGGAGCCTTGGCAGTTCTCGTCTACTCGATCATATCCGATACATGGCCTCGGGGCTGGGAGTTCGGTGGGTTGTTCTGGACCACCTCAGTATTGTTGTTTCTGGTGACGACTCTATTGGTGATGAACGTCGCGCTATTGATGTTGCAATGACAAAGCTCCGGTCTCTCGTTGAAGAGACTGGTATCGGTCTTATCCTCGTGTCGCACTTAAAGCGACCTGATGGTAAAGGCCATGAAGAAGGAGCAACCACATCCCTCGCACAACTACGTGGGTCCGCGGCAATTGCTCAGCTATCAGATATGGTCTTAGGTCTTGAACGTAATCAACAAGACCCTGAGAACCCTGATCGTACTCAAGTTCGTGTCTTAAAGAACCGCTTCAGCGGTGACACCGGACCCTCATGCCAACTCATGTATTCTCATGAAACCGGCAGGTTAACAGAGGAAACGGTGTTTGACGATGAGACAACCGAAGACGAAGAGTACTAAGACAATTCAAGAGGTAGCTGAGGATTTAATACTCAAGGCTACTCACGATCCCCTTTTTATACCTTGTAACAATACCGCCAATAAGATGATCGCATCTATTGAAAAAGGCGGCTTTAGAAATGGAAATAAATTAATGACACAAGTTGATAAACTTATGAGCCACATGACTAACATTGGTCCTATCTCGCAACGCGAAGCTTACTTGGAATACGACATTCAGAGCTTCCATCGTCGCTTGAGTGACATTAGGCAACTCGGGGTTAAACTTAAAGCTGTAAGCAAAGTTAACCCTGTGACGGGTCAAGATTATACTCGTTACGAGATTATGGTTTGATGGGTGACAACCTAACCACTATAAAGCACCTCCCCCAGAACCAACCAATCGTAATGATCCGTAACGATAAATCATCCATCATTAAGGTGAGTGATTTAACGCTACATGGGGTTCGTAAGGAAGATAAATATTATCTACTCGGTCCTATGCTCCGTGTCTCTTCTTCAGTAAATGCAACATTAATAAAAGAGGATTAATGAACCGTTATACTTTTGATTTAGAAAGTGACGGTCTTCTCGAACAACTTACCACCATACACAGTCTAGTATTAAAGAACCTAGACACCGGTGAACTACTTAGCTTCAACCCAATGCACATCGAAGAAGGTGTGAAACTATTAAGTGAAGCTGACCTAATCATCGGTCACAACATCATCAAGTTCGATATACCAGCGATACAGAAAGTATACCCTTGGTTTACCATCGAACAATCTAAAGTACTCGATACTCTTATCCTATCACGACTTATCTGGTCAGACCTTACAGACAAGGATTACACCAAGATACGTGCTGGTAAGATTAACCTTCCAATGAAACTAGCAGGTTCCCACAGCTTAGAAGCTTGGGGATGGCGCTTAGGTAATTGGAAGGGTGATTACTCTAAAGAAAGACAGAGTGATTACAAAGAGTACTGCACCCTCGAAGGGATCGAAGTCGTATACGAAGACATGATGAATTATGTCTGGGGTACATGGTCCCAAGAGATGCAGGATTACTGTGAGCAGGACGTCGAAGTAACAGAGCAATTCTGGTTACTAATTGACTCCAAGAACTACGCTCCAACAGCAATTCAATTAGAACATGATGTAGCATGGATCATTGCACAGCAGGAGCGTAACGGCTTTGGCTTTGACTTAAAGAAGGCTGAGAAGCTGTACCACGAGTTGACACTAGAACGTGTCGAGCTTGAGACAGATTTACAG
>ERZ1046740.645-NODE-645-length-28461-cov-5.266317_pt1 | contig 28461 bp, 26 predicted proteins | sample MGYA00383093_ERZ1046740 | MGnify/ENA primary metagenome ERZ1046740 (study PRJEB29581, sample SAMEA5548363) | metagenome | biome: marine; feature: coastal; material: water | depth 25 m | study: Short-term variability in the microbial, nano- and picoplankton... | reverse complement strand
TTTGGAATCTCTAATTCCGTATAGGATTCACAAGACAATTGCAACCTCACTTTCTGAGCTTTTAAGAAGAAAGACCTTGTTATAAAATCATAATTACCCTTACTTTGTTACAAATATTTATATATTTTACCCTTACTTTGTTACAATATTATGTTATATTTACCTTTACTTTGTTACAAAATCATACTTTATTACCACTACTTTGACGTTTAAAAGACATATAAATAAAGGGCTAAAACAATGGAAAGCCAATGCAAAACGAAAACCACTAATACTGAGAGGTGCACGGCAAGTTGGTAAAACGACTTTGGTAAATACGTTTTCTAAAGATTATAAGTATTTTATTTCGCTCAATTTAGAGCGTCCATCAGACTTAAGGTATTTTGAGGATTATACTGATGTAAAAACCATAGTAGATGCTTTGTTTTTAGCAAATAACATCGCTACAAAAGACTTAACCCAAGTACTATTATTTATTGATGAAATACAAGAGTCCCCTAAAGCTATTGCCTTATTACGTTATTTTTATGAAGACCTACCACAATTGCATGTTATAGCAGCTGGTTCTCTACTTGAGCATGTTATGGATAAAGTAAAGAGTTTTCCGGTTGGTCGTGTGTCTTATTTATATGTGCATCCTTTAAATTTTGTAGAGTATCTTGATGCTAAACAAAATAAATTAGCACTAGAGGCTTTAGATGAAATCCCTGTAAAGGATTTTGCGCATCAAACACTAAAAGATTTATTTCATGAGTATGCTATTATTGGTGGTATGCCAGAGATTATTGATACTTACTTAGAGACCCTAAATGTTGCAAATTTACCAGAAGTGTATGAAAGTATTTGGGCCACTTATAAAGACGATGTAGAAAATTACGCTAATAACGCAACAGATGCAAGAGTGATAAAACATGTCATGGATGTAGCACATCTATCTGTTGACCAACGTATAAAGTTTCAAAATTTCGGGAACTCAAATTATAAATCTAGAGAAGTCGGAGAGGCTATGCGAAACTTAAATGATGCGCGTATTATTCAATTAATTTATCCGACTACAGTTACTGAGCCTCCTATAAAACCAGATTTAAAAAAATCGCCGCGATTGCAATTTTTAGATACGGGTTTAATAAATTATGAATTAAACATACAGGCAGATATGTTGGCTTTAGAAGATTTAAGTACTGCTTACAAAGGAGCAATTATTCCTCATTTAATTGCACAAGAATTAATGTCGCTTAACACTATAAATTATTCTAAACCTAACTTTTGGGTGAGAGAAAAAAAACAAGCATCTTCTGAGGTTGATATAGTTGTGCCTTATAAGGATAAGATAATTCCAATAGAAATAAAATCCGGTAAAGAAGGGAAATTGAAATCGCTGCATCAATTTATAGATCGCTGTAATCATGAGTATGCTATACGTATGTATGCAGGTAAATTTAGTATTGAAAAACATACAACTTCTACAGGTAAAAAACCGTATTTACTTATGAATTTACCTTACTATTTAGGTACTAAAATTGAAGATAATATTGCATACTTCGTAAATAACCACAAAATAGAATAGAAGATTACTTTCCAAAAACAAACAACCGCTCCAAAGCAACCTTAGTCGATAAATTCTCAGCATGCCAGGAAAAGGTGGTTTTGGCTCCTTTTTCCCAAATGCATTTAAAGTCGTCTGGTGCATTGTATTCGCTTATAAAAATCTGGTGACCTGCTTTGCTTTGTTGTCTGCACCAGTCCCAAAATTGGGCATGGTCAAAAGTGTCTCTATATTCTGTAGTTGCAGCATACGGAGGATCGCAATAGATAATGCTGTTTTTTGGAATCTCTAATTCCGTATAGGATTCACAAGACAAAATCACATCTTTTAATTTTGGCACCTGCTTGGTAATGTTGCGGTAATGTTCGCCCCAATAATCGCGCTTGCCTTCTTTATCGCGTCGGTAACCTGCAAACCATTTGCCGCCAAAAGAATTAAACCCAACATAACCCACTAAATGTTTTGGGTATTGGTCCTGGTTATATTTTATGTGTTTATACTCATCTTCGCTAACGCGTTGTGGTGGATCCCAATTGTCGTAAATTAAAGCTTGCCACATCGCCATAAGTTCCTGGTGTTGGTCATTGGCTATACGGATGCCATCCACCTTGTCTATCATATTCATACCTCCGGCAAAAGGTTCGAGATAGGCTTGCTTAGGTTGTCTGCCTTTTAGAATAATTGGTAATAAATCTTTGGCAAAACGTGCCTTGCTTCCCATATACTTCATGCGCTCGTTTTTATTATTTTAATATCGTCGCATGGAACAGTTAATTGATGTGCATTTGATAATTTAATATTTAAAAGTAGATGTTTCATTATGCCACCTTACTTTTTGGTTGCACAAGAGATGTTACAATAAAAGCCGCTAAAGCTGGTAAGACCCAACCTATACTATCTTTTGCTAATGGAATAATTTCAACAACAGGCGATACTATTTCACCTTGTCCTATTGTTCCTAAAAAATCAGGAATACTAAATATAAGTGTTGTTATTACAACTGACTTAAATACCAAAGGTGTCGCTGTACGATCTGGTAAAACATTAAGAATTATTAGTGCTATCGTTACTGGATAAATAAACATAAGGACTGGAAGTGCAATATGAATAATCGTTTTAAAATCTAATTGTCCAACTCCAACTCCTGCCATACAAGCAATAATCGCTACAGCTACATAAGTCATTTGAGAATTCTTTAGCAACCCTTTAAAATAATCTGCTGTACCAGCCACAATACCAACTGCTGTCGTAAAACATGCCAAAGATATTAGAATACTCAATACGGTATTTCCAAAGGTGCCTAAAGCAGAAATACTAATGCCTCTCAATAAATTAGCACGTTGCATATCTGTATTTAATTCTGAATTGACTTCAATTTGAGAGCCATAATAAGCACCTACAGCGATGAGGCCTGCGTAGATAACAAACAGTCCTGTACCAGCAATAAATCCCGATTGTCGTATGAGTTTACGTTTAGATTCAAACTGACTCACCTTCATGTTTTTAAAATTCAGGGATATAATAATTACGGCCCCAACAACCACTGCACCAATGGCATCAAAAGTTTGATAGCCTTCTAATATTCCGGTAACAATAGGTGCTTCAATCGCTGAAGTTCCTGTTGCTAACGATGTTGATGACAAACCAATACCTATAACAGCCAAAAGTATAATTACAATAAATGGGGTTAAAAACTTCCCGATAAGATTTAAAATTTTTGAACGGTTCAACACAAAAACCAGGACCAATGAAAAGTAAATAGCACTTGTTAATAATGGACTCGTCCCAAAGACTGGATGAATAGCAATTTCGTGTGTGGCAGCAGCTGTTCTTGGTGATGGTATAGCGACTGCAATGACATAAATAATAATGCAATAGATAAGACTAAACGTTGGAGATACTTTTTTACCAAAATCGTAAAGTGTGCCTTGAAGTTTGGCGTGTGCTAATATTCCAATTATTGGAATAACCACAGCGGTTATCATAAAACCAATGGTGACCCAAAACCAATTTTCGCCTGCATTATAGCCTAATAATGGTGGTAATAACAAGTTGCCTGCTCCAAAAAACAGCGAGAATAAAGCAAAACTTGTAACAACAAGTTCTTTTCGTTGTATGTTCAATTAATTGGTCTTTACAAGTTCTAAATCATGAAAATCGAAACTGAAATCCGTTATTGGTGCAATGTATTTCATGCGTGCTGAAACCGCAGCACCTTTTTCATTAAAGGTAAATTGTACAAAAACATCTGCATCGTAACTTCTATCGTTCCATTTTGCCACATATGTTGTTGCGTTGTATGGCAATAATTCGCCAAATAATCTCGACGATCGTTTACATTTTATACTATAACCGTTCTCACCATGAGAAATGATAATATCCCCAAACCAATCGTCTGTATAGGTGCCTGTGATTTGTTCTGGCTTTGGAAGCTTAGGACTGCCTTTTATTTTAGACACCTTAGTATAAATATCTGCTTTAATGCTGTCGTTATATTTAAGGTAATTCGTATTTCTGGCCCCATATTTTTTTAGCCAATTTCTGTCGTCATAACCTAAATAAGAATCTTTAATGGTATTGGTAATGGTATTAAATGCAGAACCATTCATTTGATTGGTTAATACCACAATGGCCAAATCTAAATCTGGAATCATAGTAAACTGTGTCACAGTACCAATTAATCCTCCTGTATGATAGACTTGTTTGTGTCCGCCCTTTACATCTGTAACAAACCAACCCAAACCATAACCTTTAAAATTAGAATTGTACCAATCACCTGGACGAACCAATAATGGTGTTTGCAATTGCCATAACTCATGAAATAATCTCGCATCTAACAAACGTTCACCACTTTCCGTTACAGCAGCATTCATTAAGAATTTTGCCCAAGTCATCATATCGTGCACATTACTCACAATACCTCCTGCAGCATTTGCAGTTTCGCTCCAATCGTGAGGAATCTGAATCACCTTGCCCTCTGCTCTTGTGTGCGCATCGATGATATTCGATTTATCTGTTATCCTGTTATAAGAGGCCTTTGAATTTATCATTCCAACAGGTTTCATTATCATAGTTTCAATAAAGTCTTCCCAAGACAATCCACTGACACGTTTTAGTACTTCACCTGCGATAATAAACATGTTATTATTGTAGGCGAATTTGCTTCTAAAAGAAGTTTCTGGTTCTAAATACTTTACATTATGAATAATATCGTCAACATTAAAATCATTGCCCTCTGGAAAAAACATTAAGTCACCTGCGCCTAATCCCATGCCACTGCGATGTGTTACCAAATCTCTAACTGTAAAATGTTCCGTTACCCAAGCATCATGTAATTGAAACTCTGGGATATGCTTTCTAACCTTATCATCCCAATTTAACTTTCCGGCATCTACCATCATAGCCAATGCAAAACAGGTAAAACCTTTACTGTTAGAGGCAACGCCAACTAAGGTGTTGTCATTCATATCTTTTTTAGTAGTTAAAGACCGTACACCATGTCCTTTGGCATACACTTCTTTTCCATCTTTATAAATACCTACAGAAATTCCAGGCACATCAAAAGTAGTTAAGGTTTCTTGAATAAGTTTGTCGAGTTGCTGCTCTTCGATTTGAGCATTTACAGTTATACTATTGACTATAAATACTATGGTGAGTAATCGCTTAAAAATCATGCGTTTTTTAATTTATCTGAAAGAAATCAAATATACTAAAATGTTGCTGATGATTTTGTCGACATATGATTTCATAATTTATCTTTGTCCTTATGACATTAGACTACAAAAATAGCGCGATGCATTATACGGTTTCCGGTGATGGACCTGTTGTAATTTTATTACATGGTTTTTTGGAAACCATTACGATGTGGAATGAGATTGCACAAGAATTATCGAAAACGAATAAAGTTGTATGCATAGATTTGCTAGGTCATGGCGAAACCGATTGTTTGGGTTATGTGCACACCATGGAAGCTATGGCAGATGCTGTTTTTGCAGTAATATCACATCTTAAAATTAAAAAAGCTTATGTAATTGGACATTCCATGGGAGGTTATGTAGCTTTAGCTTTAGCGGACATAAAGCCTGAGCTATTTATAGGCTTATGCTTAATGAATTCCACATTTGAAGCTGACGACAGCGAAAAACAGCGCATTAGAACACGTGCTATTAAAATGGCGCAAACCAATTACAAAAATTTAGTGCGTTTGTCCTTTGCTAATTTGTTTGCACCAGAAAGTAGAACCAAATTTAAAGCTGACTATGATTCTGCATTGAAGATAGCATTACAAACTTCAGTACAAGGTTACATTGCGGCTCAAGAAGGAATGAAAGCAAGACCAAACCGATTTAACGTATTAAAAAATCTTAAAGGAAGAAAGCGTATTCTTATTGGTAAGAAAGATACACTTGTAAATAGTAAATATCTCATTGAGCAACTAAAAAATACAACAATAGATTTTACTATATTTTCGGAAGGCCATATGAGTCACATTGAAAATAAATATGATTTATCTTACATTATTAAACGTTTTATCGAAAAATAATTCACTTAAACGTTTTATGTGTCTTTTTTTTCTAAGTTTATAATCTTGAAAAAAAAATAATGTAACTAACCTACTATGACACCTACTAAACTTTATTGTGATTTCTTTGGTCATAATTACTACATGACTAAAAAAGTTACCAATCATGTTAAGGAGTATACTTGCAAATGTTGTAAAAAGCAATTAACAACAAACAGCAATGGAAGACTCACTGAGCTAACACCAAAACACCAGGATATAAATTTAGTGCTAGAACGTATTTATAACAATAAATTGATGCGTTTAAAGCAAAAAACACTCAGTTCATCGATTTATTAATTGTTAATAACTTGTGAATAACTCATTTTATTATCTTTAGAGTCCTAAATTTTCTACAACCCTTTAGAATACGAGATAAAAAAAATGAAAAACGTTTATTGCTCACTATTTGGACACGATTATAAAGTCTCTAAAGTTGTGACTTACCATGTTAAAGAATACAAGTGTAAAAATTGCAAGTCCGAAATGACAATTGATGGAAATGGTCACTTTATTCCCTTAACACCAAAGTTCAAAGAAATTAATTCTGTATTACATCGCGTACATACAAAACGTCTCGAAAAAGGACGTAAGCTTTTTATGGTCGATCTGTAAGTGCATTCCAACCTTTAGCTATTATTGGAATTTTTTCTTCTGCCCTTGTTACTAAATGCATTCCGGCATCTTCATTTGTCGTGTAACCAATTACGGTAAGGTTTGGGTTCCCTTTTATTTTCGGAAAATCCTTTTGAGAAATTGTCATTAATAATTCATAGTCCTCGCCACCATTTAAGGCAATCGTTGTACTGTCAATATTAAACTCCTCACACGTTGAAATTACCTGTGGGTCTAACGGAATTTTGTTTTCATAAACATCTACTCCAACTTTACTCTGCTTACAGAGATGCATAACCTCAGAAGATAAACCATCACTAATGTCAATCATACTTGTTGGTATAACATCGAGTTCTTTTAACAGCTCCACAATATCTTTACGTGCTTCGGGCTTTAACTGGCGCTCAACAATGTAAGTGTACATTGCTAAATCGGGTTGATTGTTAGGGTTTACTTTAAACACTTCTTTTTCGCGTTCTAAAATTTGAAGTCCCATATATGCACCACCCAAATCACCTGTTACTACCAATAAATCATTAGGTTTTGCACCAGATCGTTGAACAACTTTATCTTTTTCAACTTCACCAATAGCCGTAACCGAAATAATTAAACCAGATGTCGAAGATGTTGTATCGCCACCAACTACATCGACATTATATAATTTAGCAGCTGTAGTAATACCTGCATATAATTCTTCTAATGCCTCTAAAGGAAAACGGTTAGAAACTGCAATGGAAACAGTGACTTGTGTAGCAACTGCATTCATAGCATAAATATCAGATAAATTAACTATCATAGCCTTATACCCTAAATGTTTTAAGGGTACATAGCTTAAATCAAAATGCACGCCTTCCACCAATAAATCTGTTGAAACAACAACCTGTTTTTTGCCAAAATTTAAAACTGCAGCATCGTCACCTATACTTTTTACAGTAGATTTTTGAGAGACTTTAAAATGATTTGTTAAATGCTCTATGAGTTTAAACTCTCCTAATTCACTTAATGGTGTGCGTTGTGGATTTTTATCTTCTATCATACTGCAAAAATATTGTGCTTTTTTGAATAGCGTGGTATGAATACCATTTTTTATGAATATTCTATGTTTTATAATCAATTTGTAGGAATTTATTGTATTGTAAATACATGTTGACGAAATATAAGGTGTTTAGTCTTATTTTTTGTTTTATTTTATTTAAATTGTTTTCCCCTAAGTTTAATAGTAACGCAACCTATGTCAAAAAGAACCTTGCCATGCGCCATTTATGGTCATAATTACATGAAAACAAAAACCAATTTAGATCATTCGGTTGAATTAACATGTACACAATGCGATATTGAAGTATTAACAGACCCGGAAGGAAATTTTGACACTAACACAGTGACTAACTCTCAAATTAAAGATACCCTAGAAGAATTGTATCGTCTTTCACGACGTGTTATAAACGCAAAAGCGTCGTAAATAATCCAACTTTAATATTCTTATTCTTCCATAACTAAATGCTATCTAATCATATCCTAATATAATGTTAGGTTATGTGGAAAAAAGAGACATATATTGTATCTTCGCACTCTATTTAGAGTAAATCTATATAAGAATATGATAAAAGTTTCAGAAACTGCTAAAAAGAAAGTTGTTGAATTAATGACTGACGACGGATTTAACCCAACTACAGATTATGTTAGGGTTGGCGTAATAAGTGGTGGTTGCTCTGGTCTATCCTATGATTTGAAATTTGACAATACACAGGCTGAAGACGATAAAGTCTTCGAAGACAATGGTGTAAAAATTATAGTAGACAAAAAAAGCTTTCTATACCTTATCGGTACTACATTAGAATATTCTGGCGGATTAAACGGAACTGGTTTCGTTTTTAATAATCCAAATGCAAATAGAACTTGTGGTTGTGGTGAATCATTTTCGCTGTAGCTACAAAGAGGACGTAAAAAAGTATAAAAGGTAATGGCTAAATTTAATTCTTTTGAAGACATCATAGCCTAGTAAAAATCTAGAGAATTAAACAAAGCCATTTATAGAATAATAAACAGTAATATTTCTTTTTCCGAGGTTTTGGATTTAGAGATTAAATAAGAAGGTCTAGTATTTCAATTTCATCAAATATTGCTGAAGGTTTTGAAAGAGAGACAACAAAAGTAAATGAAGTTTCAAGGTTAATACGTGGCTTAATAAAATACTGAGCATCAACTTTATAACTTTTAACTTTATAACATTGCAACTTTTATGAACAAATATACTGAAGACGATTTAAGGGAAGAATTAAAAACCAAAGAATACGAATATGGTTTTTACACAGACATTGAGTCTGAAACATTTCCAGTTGGTCTAAATGAAGAAATAGTAATCGCCATTTCAAAGAAGAAGGAAGAGCCGGAATGGATGACTGAATGGAGATTAAAAGCTTTTAAAGCCTGGAAGGAAATGATAGAGCCAGAATGGGCTAATGTTAATTACGAAAAACCAGATTTTCAAGCTATATCTTACTATTCTGCACCAAATAGCAAACCTAAATACGATAGTATTGATGAAGTTGATCCTGAGCTTTTAGCCACTTTTGAGAAATTAGGCATATCGCTTGATGAGCAAAAGAAGTTAACCGGAGTTGCTATGGATGTTGTTGTGGATTCTGTTTCTGTTGCAACAACTTTCAAAAAAACCCTCGCCGAAAAAGGCATTATTTTTATGAGTATTTCGGAGGCTATCAAAGAGCATCCAGAACTTGTAAAAAAATACATTGGCACCATTGTGCCTCAAAAAGATAATTTTTATGCCGCTTTAAACTCTGCTGTTTTTAGTGATGGTAGTTTTTGTTACATCCCAAAAGGCGTGCGTTGCCCTATGGAATTGTCAACATATTTTAGAATCAATCAAGCAGGAACTGGTCAGTTTGAAAGAACTCTAGTTATTGCTGATGAAGGAAGTTATGTAAGTTATTTAGAAGGTTGTACTGCACCAAGTAGAGATGAAAATCAATTACACGCAGCAGTAGTAGAATTGATTGCTTTAGAAGATGCGGAGATTAAATATTCTACCGTACAAAACTGGTATCCAGGTAATGCCGAAGGTAAAGGTGGTGTGTTTAACTTTGTTACAAAAAGAGGTTTGTGTGAGAAAAACGCAAAAATCTCTTGGACACAAGTAGAAACGGGTTCTGCCGTAACCTGGAAATACCCATCTTGTGTACTTAAAGGTGATAACTCAGTTGGAGAATTTTATTCTATTGCTGTTACCAATAATTATCAGCAAGCAGATACAGGCACCAAAATGATTCATCTAGGTAAAAACACAAAATCAACCATTATATCTAAAGGTATTTCCGCAGGGAAATCACAAAACTCTTATCGCGGTTTAGTACAAGTAAGTTCTCGTGCAGATAATGCCCGTAACTTCTCGCAATGTGATAGTTTATTAATGGGCAATGAATGCGGAGCACATACATTCCCATACATAGAAGCAAAAAATAAATCGGCTCAAATAGAGCACGAAGCAACAACCAGTAAAATTGGTGAAGATCAAATTTTCTATTGTAACCAACGAGGTATTGATACTGAAAAAGCAATTGCCTTAATTGTGAATGGTTTTAGTAAAGAAGTCCTCAATAAATTACCAATGGAATTCGCTGTAGAAGCTCAAAAATTATTAGAAATTAGCCTTGAAGGCTCTGTAGGTTAAAAATCTGTTTTAAATGAAAAAAATAAATCTAATTATAATCCTTTCTTTACTTGTTTTCGCATGTAAAAATGAAAAGAAAGCAGAAGTTATACTAGAGGAAAATCGTGCAAAATCATATGATCAAAATGATGGATTAATAACCATGAAAGGCGAATACGTGTATTACGCCGATGCAGCAGTTTTTCAAACTAAAAATGAAATCTATGGTGTAGTTATTGACGACAATTTGCAACTGTTAGAAAAACAAGTAAAGCCATTTAAAAAAGAAGCAACTGATATGGTTCCAATTACTGTGCGCGTAAGAAAATTTAAAAAACCAGAAGGTGAAGAAGGGTGGCCATATAAAGTAGAAATTAAAGAAATATTAAATGTGGAAGCGCCTAATCCAAATAATGAAGACGTTATAAAACTAGCAAACTAAGACTATGTTAAAGATAAATAATCTGCATGCAAGTGTAGAAGATAAAAGTATTTTAAAGGGTATCAACTTAGAAGTAAAACCTGGTGAAGTACATGCTATTATGGGACCAAATGGTTCTGGAAAAAGTACACTTGCTTCTGTTATTGCAGGTAAAGAAGAATATGAAGTTACAGAAGGCCATATTTTATTGGATGGGGAAGATATTGAAGAACTTGCCGCAGAAGAGCGTGCACACAAAGGCGTCTTTTTATCGTTTCAATATCCTGTAGAGATTCCTGGAGTTAGCGTTACTAACTTTATGAAAACTGCAATTAACGAATCTAGAAAAGCTAAAGGCTTGGAAGATATGCCAGCAAATGAAATGCTTAAATTAATCAGAGAAAAATCTGAACTTCTAGAAATAGACCGTAAGTTTTTATCGCGTTCATTAAACGAAGGTTTTTCAGGTGGGGAAAAAAAACGAAATGAAATCTTTCAAATGGCAATGTTAGAGCCAAAACTTGCCATCTTAGACGAAACAGATTCTGGTTTAGATATCGACGCACTAAGAATTGTAGCTAACGGAGTTAACAAATTAAAATCCAAGGACAATGCTGTTATTGTGATTACACACTACCAGCGCTTATTAGATTATATCGTACCCGATTATGTACATGTTTTACATAACGGTAAAATTGTAAAATCTGGATCAAAAGAATTGGCACACGAGTTAGAAGCGAAAGGTTACGATTGGATTAAAGAAGAAGTAAACGCATAAATTAGTTAGCAGTGCAGGGTCCTTAGCTGGCAATAAGCAACTATCGACTTTAAACTAACGACTAACAACTGATAAACATGAGTTTAAAAGAAAAATTGGTATCGTCATTTATGGCATTTGAGAGCAGTGTTGATGTCAACTCCCCTGTCCATGATATACGAACAGAAGCTATAAAGACATTTGAGACTGAAGGGTTTCCGACTAAAAAACAAGAGGATTGGAAATACACGTCTCTAAATTCGGTTTTAAAATACGATTACAGTGTATTCCCTAAGCATGAAAATGCATTAGAATTTAAAGATGTTAAGCAGTATTTTATTCATGAAATAGATTCGTATAAAATCATTTTTATTGATGGTAAATATTCTTCACATTTATCTCAAACAACTCATGATGGTATAGATGTTTGTTTAATGTCCTCGGCTTTAACCAAACCAAAATACAGATTAGTTATTGAAAACTATTTCAATAAAATTGCTTCAAAAGATAGTTTGTCAGCTCTAAACACAGCGTTTTCGGCAGAAGGAGCTTACATCCATATTCCAAAGAATAAATTGGTTCAGAAACCAATTCAAATAATACATTTTTCCACTGGTAGCGAAGCGGCTTTAATGTTACAACCGCGTAACTTAATTGTAGTCGGTGAAAATTCTCATGTTCAAATTATAGAACGTCATCAGAATTTAACGGACAATGCTGTTTTAACGAATAGTGTTACAGAGATATTTGCGAATAAACGTGCAATAGTAGACTATTATAAAATTCAGAACGATAAGGAAAACGCCTCTTTAATTGACAACACATTTGTAAACCAAAAACAAGAAAGTATAGCTAAAGTGCATACCTTCTCTTTTGGCGGGAAATTGATAAGAAATAATCTCAATTTTTATCAAAATGGTGAACGTATCGATTCTACAATGAAAGGGATTACCATCATTGGAAATAGACAGCATGTTGATCATAACACATTAGTACATCATATAGAACCAAATTGTGAAAGCCACCAAGATTATAAAGGTATTTTTAACGATAGCGCAACTGGTGTGTTTAACGGAAAAGTTATTGTAGAAAAAGAAGCGCAAAAAACCAATGCCTTTCAGGCTAATAACAATATATTAATTAGTGATAAAGCAAGTATCAACACAAAACCTCAACTTGAGATTTTTGCTGATGATGTAAAATGTTCTCACGGTTGTACTATTGGTCAATTAGATGAAAGCGCTATGTTTTATTTACGCTCTCGAGGAATTCCAGAAAAAGAAGCGAGAGCTTTATTAATGTTTGCTTTTAGTAATAACGTTTTAGGTTCAGTTAAGATTTCTGGAATTAAAAAGAGAATAACTAAAATTATTGCCAAAAAACTAGGTGTTGATATTGGGTTTGATTTGTAAATGAGTTTATCACAAAAACATACCAGCTTCAACCTTGAATCTATAAGAAAAGACTTTCCTATACTTCACCGAAATGTAAACGGAAAACCACTTATCTATTTTGATAATGCGGCAACATCACAAACCCCTCAGCAAGTCATTGATGTTATTGTAGATTACTACACTAATTACAACGCTAATATCCATAGAGGAGTTCATCGTCTTAGCCAAGAAGCAACGGATGCTTATGAGCAAGCGCGTATTAAAATTCAGAAGCATTTTAATGCAAAATATGCTCACGAAATTATTTATACCGCTGGCACCACGCATAGTATAAATTTAGTGGCTAATGGATTTTCATCATTGTTAAAGGAAGGTGACGAAATTATTGTTTCGGCATTAGAACATCACAGTAATATTGTGCCATGGCAAATGTTATGTGAACGTACCGGATCTACACTGAAAGTCATTCCGATGAATCAAAAAGGAACCTTAGAGCTTTCCGAATTTGATTCATTATTAAATAAAAACACAAAACTGGTTACTGTTAATCACATTTCTAATGCGCTTGGAACAATAAACCCTATTGAATATATTATTGAAGAAGCTCATAAAATCGGCGCAGCTGTTTTGGTTGATGGTGCGCAATCCTGCCCACATATAAAACCAGACGTACAGGCATTAGATGTTGATTTTTATGTCTGTTCTGCACACAAAATTTGCGGACCAACTGGCGTTGGTATGCTTTACGGTAAAGAAGCGTGGTTAAAAAAATTACCACCATACCAAGGTGGAGGTGAAATGATTGCCGAAGTGTCTTTTGAAAAAACAACGTATGCAGACTTACCACATAAATTAGAGGCTGGCACACCAAACATTTGTGGAGGCATAGCTTTTGGAGCTGCTATAGATTACATGAATGCCATCGGTTTTGATGCTATTGCTGCATACGAAAATGAACTTTTAGAACACGCTACAGAACAACTCCTGCACATAGAAGGTTTAAAAATTTATGGGACTGCAAAAAACAAAACTTCTGTAATTTCATTTAATGTTGGTAATATTCATCCTTACGATATGGGTACTATTCTAGATAAAATGGGAATCGCTGTTCGTACAGGTCACCATTGTACACAGCCAATTATGGACTATTTTAAAATCCCAGGTACCATAAGGGCATCCTTTATGTTTTACAATACTAAGGAGGAAATTGATACCTTTATTATTGCACTGAAAAAAGCAATTCTAATGCTATCATAAACTTTGGCATCAAAAGTGCAACTTACATGATTAAACACTTAAAAGATGAGAATTTTATTTAGCTTATTTGCTCTTATGATGTATACAAGATCTTGTAATTCATCAAAAAAAGCAGCTGAAAATACGAACACTGAAACAACTAATAGTAACACTAGTAATAAAATGCGTTTGTTGTTATCTGGTAGTTACATTATTACTCAGATTGAGAATACTGATAACATTTCTAATAAACTTACCATTAACTTCGATGATAAATTAAATAAGGTAACTGGGTTTACTGGTTGTAATCGTTTCTTTGGTGCATATACTATTAATAATAGTGCGCTAAGTTTCGGTAATATGGCTACATCAAAAAAATTCTGTCCCGAAGAAATCAATGCAGTAGAAAGACAATTACTAAACGCTATTAGTAGGGTTAATTCATTTACAGTACAAGACAATAATTTGGTTTTATTAGAAAACGATACTGTTTTAATTAAAGGAATTGAATCTGTTTCAACTACAAAAAATGATGTCGTTAAAAACAATTATCGAACTGCTATTATCTACCAAATCTCTTCTCGAGGTAAATTTGAAAATACATATGTTTCTGAAGCTGAGATTTTAGTGTCAACAGATAGAAGTCTTAACGTTAGAAGGCAATACAACTGCAAAAAAGCAGACTGGAATGAACTTAATGAATTAATAGAAGCAGTAGATTTAGAAACGATTCATAATTTGAATGCTCCAACAGATAAACGACTATCAGATGGTGCAGCTCATGCGACTTTAGCAATACAAATTAGTGATGTAGAATATATGAGCCCTACATTTGATCATGGATTTCCACCTAAAGAAATTGAAGCACTGGTAAATAAAGTGTTAACCATAAAAGAAAATGCGGTTAAGCACTAGTGATTTTGTAATTTTGCAGCAAAGTATTAGACTATGACTATTGAAGAAGTACAAAACGATATTATTGATGAATTTTCTATGTTTGAAGATTGGGAAGAACGCTATCAATATATGATTGATTTAGGAAAAACACTTCCTCTTATTGAAGCGCAATATAAAACTGAGGCTAACATTATAAAAGGCTGCCAAAGTAAAGTCTGGGTGCATGCCAATATGGTTGATGATAAAGTTACCTTTACAGCAGGTAGTGATGCTATTATTACTAAAGGAATCATTGCGCTATTGATTAGAGTTTTTTCGAACCAGCATCCTAAAGATATCATAGAAGCTAACACCGATTTTATTGATAAAATTGGTTTAAAAGAACATTTATCACCTACCAGAGCTAATGGTTTGGTAAGCATGATAAAACAATTAAAAATGTATGCAATAGCATATCAAACACAATTAAATTAAAATGAGCGATACAACTATAGATACAAATGCATTAGGTGAAAAAATAGTAAGCGTATTAAAATCTATTTTCGACCCAGAAATTCCGGTAGATATCTACGAATTAGGATTAATTTATGATGTTTTTGTAAATGAAGATTATGATGTAAAAATCTTAATGACCTTAACCACTCCAAACTGCCCTGTTGCAGAAACTTTACCGTTAGAGGTTGAAGAAAAAGTAAAATCTCTTAATGAGGTAAAAGATGCTGAAGTAGAAATAACTTTCGATCCACCTTGGACTCAAGATTTAATGAGTGAAGAAGCCAAGCTAGAATTAGGCATGCTTTAGTATGGCAGATGAAATTATCAATAGAGTTGCTAATAGTAAATTAAAGGTTATAGACTTAGAAGACTATTACCCTACTGGCAAACGTGTTCTATTTGATATTAAGGACTGGTTGCTTGAAGGTTTAGTTCTTCGAGAAAAAGACTTTAGAGTTTCAGTCGCCAGACATGATTGGTCACAATATCAAAATTGCTATGTGGCATTGCACTGCTCAACAAATGCAATTGTACCCGATTGGGCTTATATGCTAATTTCTCTAGAACTAGAAGCCTTTTCTAAACGCACTGTAATTGGTTCTTTAGCAACATTAGAAGCCATTAATTATACTTCCATTATTTCCCAATTAGATCTTTCTATTTATAAAGACTTACCCGTAATTATAAAAGGATGTTCTCATAAACCAGTACCTGCAAATGCTTTGGTATTATTATCCCAAAGATTAAAACCAATCGCAAAATCTATCATGTTTGGAGAAGCTTGTTCTTCAGTTCCCCTTTTCAAAAGAAAATAAATTTTAAAAATTTGTGACTAATTATTATTTCCTTGTCTAAACACCAGTGATTGCGCTAATTAATGTCTTTCACATTATTTAATAAATACTTATATTGCAAATAAAAAATCATTCTTATCACTAAATTTTATTCATTATGAACAATAAATTACTTTTATCAGCATTCTTAATGCTTGCTATTACTTTTGGTTTTGCGCAAACAAAAGAAGAATTAGAAGCGCAAAAAGCTGAAAAACAAGCTGAAGCAGACAAGTTTCAAAAAGAAGCTAGTGCTTTACAAGCACAAATAGACGCATTACCAGGTTGGAGAATAGGTGCATTCGGTACTATTGGAGGGAGTTTATCTAATTTTAGTGAGTGGTATTCTCAAGGAACACCTAATAACAGTTCCGGTAATATTGGTATTTCATTTAATGCTTTTGCTAATAAAATTGAAGACAAATATTTCTGGAGAAACGCTTTAACTACAAATTTTGCCTGGGTAAAGTTAGACGATAAAGATAATCCAGACGATAGTGAAGATTTTGAGTCTACTTCAGATGTATTCAACATCTCATCGCTTTACGGTCGCAAATTGAGTGACAAGTGGGCTGTATCTGGTTTAGCAGAATACAGAACAACATTATTAGACAACTTTAATGATCCTGGATATTTAGATCTTGGTGCTGGTGCAACGTGGACACCTATTGAAAATTTAATCGTAGTCATTCACCCATTAAACTACAATTTTGTGTTCGCTGATGGTGAAAATGTTTTCGATTCTTCTATGGGTGCAAAAATTGTAGCTGATTATTCTAGACAAATTGGTGACGTTAGTTTTAAAACTAATTTTTCAACGTTCCAAAGTTATGAAGATGGTGACTTATCTAACTGGACATGGACAAACGCATTTAGCTATAAGCTATGGAAAATGATCGGTGTTGGTTTTGATTTTGCTTTAAGAAGCAACAAACAAGAGGCTGCTAACTATCAAGGAACTTCTTTAGAAGATGCTGACAACAAATTACAATCGTATTACACTATTGGTCTAAGCTACGCTTTCTAATAGGGAAAACGATTACATAAAAAAACAGGTCTAAATTTAGACCTGTTTTTTTATGTAATATCCTCAACATCCGGATATAGAAAATGATTATAAGGAAAACGGGTAACATGTATTTCTCTTACTTCTTTATACACGCGTTTTCTGAACTCATCAAGGTTTTCTTTGTTTAATGCAGAAATAAATAAGGCATTATCACCAATTCTAGACATCCAGGTTTTTTTCCACTCTTCAATACTATAATTTACTGGTGTGCGCTCAGCTATTAAATCTTCTTCATCAAAAGGCGCTGCTTTATATGCATCAATCTTATTAAATACCATTATAGTAGGTTTGTCTTTGCTGTCAATTTCATCCAAAATCTGATTAACAGAATCTATATGTTCTTCAAAATTAGAATGCGAAATATCAACAACATGGAGCAACAAATCTGCTTCCCTTACTTCATCAAGAGTACTCTTAAAAGACTCCACCAATTGTGTTGGTAGCTTTCTTATAAAACCAACCGTATCACTAACCAAAAATGGTAAATTACCTATTACAACTTTTCTAACCGTTGTATCTAGTGTGGCAAAAAGTTTATTTTCTGCAAAGACCTTACTTTTGCTAATCACATTCATTAATGTAGACTTACCAACATTAGTATAACCAACTAAAGCAACACGTACCATTTTCCCACGATTACCACGTTGTACTGCCATTTGCTTATCAATGGTTTTAATCTTAGCCTTTAGTAACGCAATTTTATCACGAACAATACGTCTGTCTGTTTCAATCTCTGTTTCACCAGGTCCACGCATACCAATACCCCCTTTTTGTCTTTCTAAGTGAGTCCACATACCTTTTAGTCTTGGCAACAGATACTCGCATTGTGCTAATTCTACCTGAGTTCTGGCATAACTCGTCTGCGCACGTTGTGCAAAAATATCTAAGATGAGGTTTGTACGATCTAAAATTTTACAGTTAAGTATTTTACTAATGTTACGTTCTTGTGCAGGAGATAATTCATCATCAAAAATTACAGTACCGATATCATTTTCCTTTACAAAGTGCATCACATCTTCCATCTTACCAGAACCAATAAAGGTTTTAGGATTTGGCATGGCCATTTTTTGTGTAAAACGTTTTACCACCTCACCACCTGCCGTAAAGCTTAGAAATTCTAATTCATCTAAGTATTCTTGAGACTTTTCTTCGTCTTGGTCTTTAGTAACGACACCTATTAAAACAGCTTTTTCTAATGCTATATCTTTTTTTTCTATCATAAAGTAATTAAAGTGCAAAGTTAAACAAATGGATTATTCCTTATAAGTTTTAAAAACCTATATTTTAATCCTATGATTAACACAGCTGAATCTTATACCATAGCATTTTATAATATTGAAAATTTATTCGATATAGAAAACGACCCTTTCACAAATGACGATGATTTTTTACCAACATCTGTAAAAAGATGGACAACAAAACGTTATCAAAATAAGTTAAAAAAATTAGGAAAGGTAATTTCCAATATCGGTAAAGAGGACACAGAATTTGCACCGGTCATTATTGGTTTGGCCGAAGTTGAAAATAATAAGGTGCTGACAGATTTAGTTGAAAGCAAAAATTTGCACAATGAAGCTTATAGCTACATTCATTTCGATTAAAAAGATGAAAGAGGTATTGATGTGGCACTTCTATATAAGGGTGATGTTTTTAAAGTTGAAAATTCAGAAACATTTTCTGTTTATCTTCAAAATGACCTGGGAATTCAAGATTATACCAGAGATATATTATTAGTACAAGGCATATTAAACAATGAACGTATACATATAATGGTCAACCATTGGTCTTCTCGTAGAGAGGGAGAAAAAGAAAGTGAATTTAAACGTATAGCAGCAGCAAATAAAGTAAACACTATAATTAAGTCTATAAAAAAGGAAAATCTAAATGCTAAAATTATTGTTATGGGAGATTTTAATGACAATCCTAGTAATGATAGCATAGAATTAATGGAAACAGAAAGTAATCTTTACAATCCTTTTAAAACTGTTTTATCGCATGAAAAAGGAAGTTTAAACTATAATTTTCAATGGAATTTGTTTGGCCAAATATTATTTTCAACTAATTTTTTTGAAATCAATAATTCTAATTTAAGATTTACCAACGCAAATGTATTTAACATAAAATCTCTAACCCAATACCATGGCAAATATAAAGGTCAACCATTTAGAACCTTTATTGGTAAAAAATACAAAGGAGGATATAGCGATCATTTCCCGGTTTACATCCAATTGAAATCCTTTCAAAAACTGTCAAAACCATTTATCGATAAATAAGGTAGTTAGTCTATTATAATAATGTTAATCTATTGTTAATAGCCATTTTTTATATATTCGAATTACTGTATAAAAAACGACAAACCATCGTAATGTGTAGTCCCCCAAATCTTATATCAGAATAAATAAATCAATTCCTTTAAAATCAATGGATTATAAGGGAATAAATAATTTTTAATAAACCCAAAAAAATGAAAAAGATTACTTTATCCTTATTTTTGCTTTCATTCATTACTTTTACTAGTATTGAAGCACAAATAACTACTTTTCCATACACCGAAGATTTTGAATCTGGTGATGGTGGCTGGTTAGCCGACAACACAACAAATGGTACTTGGGCTTTAGGAACTCCAACTGCTGCGATTATTAATAGTGCTGCTTCTGGAACAAACGCTTGGGTGACTAACCTTATCGGTAATTATAATTCTGGTGAGGACTCAAATGTTACAAGTCCGGTTTTCAATTTTACAGCATTAACTGCCCCTTCAATTGAAATGAGTATATGGTATGATATTGAATTTAGTTGGGATGGTGCAGTACTTCAATCATCTATTGATGGTGGTACAACATGGGTTAATGTAGGAGCTTTTGGCGATCCAAACAACTGGTATACAGATAATACAATTAACGGAAATCCTGGAGGACAGCAAGAAGGTTGGTCTGGTACTAATACAGCTGGTACAAATGCTTGGGTAACTGCAAGACATGCTCTGACAGGCTTAGGTGGGGAATCTAATGTAATATTTAGAGTTGCTTTCGGTTCTGATGGTTCTGTTACTGATGAAGGTTTTGGTTTTGATGATATTACTATTTTTGAAGTATCGTGCCCAGAACCAACAGATATCACAATTGCAAATGTTACAGAGACTACAGCAGATATTAATTGGACTGCTGGCGGAACAGAAACCTTATGGAATTTAGAATGGGGAACTGCTGGTTTTACAATAGGTACAGGAACCCTACAAACAGGCTTAACTGGAACAACTTTTAATCTTACAGGACTTACTTTAGGAACTTCTTACGATGTTTATATTCAGGCCGATTGTGGTGGTGGAAGCCTATCGAGTCGTGTTGGACCGGTAACTTTTAACACAACCGTTCCAGGTGGTAGTTGTGCGTCTGCATTTCCAATAACTGTGGAAACAGATTGTGATACTGCAACACCTGTTGCGTTAGATTTTTCCATTGCTGAAGATATCGATGCGGCTGGTGAAAATCCTTCATGTGATGGCTTTGGAAATTTTGGGTACTGGATAAACTTTACAGCACCAGCAATAGGGTCTGTTATTTTTAATTTTGGCGGTGCAGCTGATGCCATTGGTTTGGAAATTTTAGATGCTTGCGGAGGCACCTCACTAGGATGTTTTAATAACAATTTTGATACAGGTGATAGTTCTGATGTTATTGGTGGTCTTACACCAGGAAACACTTATGTTGCTGTACTATGGCGAGATAGCCAAGATGGAACTGCTGATGTGTGTATAGAGGAAGGACCAACTTGTACTTTTCCAATAGATTTATCTGCATCTAATTTCACTACAGATGGTGCAGATTTAGCATGGACAGAAAATGGAATAGCAACAGTATGGAATGTTGAGGTGGTACTAGCGGGTAATGCACCAACTGGTACACCAACTACAACTGGTGTTTCTAACCCTTATACTGTAACTGGTTTATTGCCAAATACAGAATATGACTTTTACGTACAAGCAGATTGTGGTGGTGGAGACACTAGTGATTTTTCTGGACCATTTACATTTATAACAGCTTGTGATGTCTTAACACCAGATTATATTGAGCAGTTCACTACAATTATCCCAGATTGTTGGGATGAAGCTGAAAATGGTGATGCGACGACAGGTCCTACAGGAATAGGTGCTGGAGCATGGACTGCAGACGGTTTTCTTAATAATGGATTTGATGGAGCCTATAAAATTAATCTTTGGTTAGCAGACAAAAGCGATTGGTTATTATCACCACAATTTGATTTAACTGGTGGTCCATTCCAAGTAGAATTCGACTTTGGTATCATGCAGTTTAGCAGCCAAACTAATGTTGGTACATTAGGTTCTGATGATACGGTACAGCTTTTAATTACTGCAGACGGAGGTGCAACATGGACACCTTTAATAACATATGATAACACATCTGTTGTTCCTGCAACAGGTGAAACTGCTCTATTTACTCTTGAAGCTTATGCAGGTCAGACAGTACAATTCGGGATTTTAGGTTCAGAAGGGACAGTTGATGACCCAGAGGATAATGACGTATTTGTAGACAACTTTCGTGTTAGAGGGATACCTACATGTCCTGAGCCTGCAGACTTATCATCAAACAGTATAAGTTTAACATCCACTGAGGTAAGCTGGACAGAAGCTGGCACTTCTACAGTGTGGAATATTGAATATGGCCCAGCAGGATTTGCTCCTGGAACTGGTACTATAGAGGCTGGTATTACAACTAATCCTTTTCTTTTAACAGGATTAACGCCAGATACAGATTACGATTTTTATGTTCAAGCACAATGTGATCCAACTAACCTAAGTTCTTATGCTGGTCCTGCTTCATTCTATACTGGTTATTGTCAATCAGAACCAACAAGTAATGACGGTGATGGCGTAAATAATGTAACAGTTGGTATTATTAATTTCCCGAGTTTTGGTGATGAAACTTATGAAAATCATACAACACCTGTGGTTAATGTTTTTCAGGGTATAAACACTAATGTTGAGATAGAATTTGGACATGCCTTTACATACGATACTAATATTTGGATAGATTTTAATGATGATTTAGTTTTTGATGCTACCGAATTAGTTTTCCAAGGGGAATCGTCAGGAGATGGAAACCCACACCTGTTTGATGCCTCTTTCGTAATGCCTTTAACAGCAACTTTAGGAGAACATAGAATGCGAATAGGTACTGCAGATACTGGTCAAGGAACTCCAAATCCGTGTTACAATGGTACTTGGGGTGTTACCTTAGATTTTACTGTAAACATTCAAGAATTACTTTGTACACTTGCCGAAGCAGATTATACAACAGTTCCTGATTGTGATAATAATCAATTCTTTATCGATGTTAATATTACGAGTTTAGGTGATGCCACATCCCTAGAAATTTCTAATAATTTTGATGCAGGTGTACTTCAAGCAACAACTTTAGATATTTACCAAGCTGGTCCATTCCCTTTTGGAACTGCTGTTAAAATATTTGTAACCAATGAGCAAGACAATAATTGTGTAATTAGCAGTGAGACTTTCGAAGTGCTAGCTTGTCCGCCAGAAAATGATAATTGTGCAACAGCAACTATTGCCGTTGTTAATGATGAAGCAGCTTGTGCATTACTAACGCCAGGAACTATTCTTGCAGCAACGCCTTCTGGAGTGGATGCAGGCACTTGTGCTGGTAATCCAGATGATGATGTTTGGTTCCAATTTACTGCGTTAAATGAAGTGCAAATTATATCAATCTTAAATATTACTGGTGGTACTAATAACTTAGATCATGCACTTTATGAAGGTTCTTGTGGAGCCCTTGTAGAATTGGCATGTACTAATGGAACATCTAGTGTTACACCAGGTTTAACTGTTGGTAATACTTACTTTATACGTGTTTTTAGTGGTGGTGGTTCATTAGAAACGTCTTCATTCGATTTATGTATTAGAGAAGCACCGTCTAACTTAATTTGTGAAAACGCTGAAAACTTCTGCGCAGATGATGGTGGTGCATTGGTAAGTTCGAATATTATTGGAATTCCAAGTTCTGGACAAATAGCATGTTTGTTTACAGCTCCTAATCCAACTTGGAATATATTACAAATTGGAGATCCTGGATTAATTGAAATTGAAATTGCACAAACTGATGGTGCTGGTAATGGTCTAGATGTTGACTTTGTGCTCTGGGGACCATTTGATTCTATTGAAACAGCATGTACTGAAATAGTCTTAGAAGATTGTCCTACATGTCCTAATAATACAACTAGTCCGGATTTTTATCCTTTTGGAAATATTGTTGATTGTAGTTATTCTTTTGTATCTACAGAGAATCTCACAATTGATAATGCCCTGACTGGTGAGATATACCTCTTATTAGTAACTAATTACTCTGATGATCCAGGAATTATTTCTATATCTCAGACAAATGCTGGTAGTACAGATAGTGGTGATATAATCGCTGATATTGAAGCAGAAATAATTAGCAACGAAGTTGTTTTTGTAGACACTGACTCTAATCCTGAAACTCCAGTAGAAGCTAACGTTTGTGGTTTCGGTTCTGTAACTATTGAAACAAACTCTCCTTTTGCTGATTCATTTGTTTGGTATAAGGACGGTTTTGTAATGGACGAAGAAATATTCTCAACACTTACGGTAACTGAATCTAATAATTACCAAGTTCAGGCTTTTGATGATCAATGTAATGCTGAAGCTTTTTCTCAAATTGTAATTGTAAATCTATATGATGATGCCGGTGCGATTGAACCACAAAACGTTACAGTTTGTGATGGCCCAGGTGCTGACGGATTTGAAGATTTTGATCTAGAAGCTTTATCGACTTCATTAGGTTTAGGAGACGGGTTTACAGTTAGCTATTACACTAACATGTCCGATGCCAATCAGGCAATTAATGCAGTAGCAACAACGTATAATTCTTCAGGTGAAACACTTATCATAAGAGTAGAAGATGCCGATGCTGCAGCAAATGGATTCTTAGGATGTAGACAGTTGTCTGAAGTAGAGCTTGTAGTTAATCCTTTACCAACTGTTAATCAACCTGCGGACTTTATAGTTTGTGACGATACAGATGGAAGTATTGACGGTTCTACCGTGTTTGATTTAGCATCTATAGATGATGAGGTCAATACTGAAGCAGATGTTGTTATAACATATCACACCTCACAAGATGACGCTGATAATGACACAGGTGCTGTTGCAAGCCCATACACTAGTGGAGGCGAAACCATATATATTAGAGCAGAAAACACTGTTACAGAATGTTATGATACGACATCATTTAACTTAGTAGTTAATGATGTGCCACTAGCAACTTTTGACCCACAATTTGATTACGCGGTATGTCCTCAGGCTACTGTTCCACTAACTATCGGAATAATCCCATCTAACTTTACAGCTGCTGATGTATCAATTAGCTGGTTCTTAGACGGTAATCCAATCTCTGGCAGTGGCCTAACACTAGACTCTGTTTTAGTACAAGGTGATTACATGGCTGAAATTACATTCAATGGAACAGGTTGTATTAATACAGTAACAACATTTGTAGAGGAATTAGAATCTTGTATTTTCCCGGAAGGTATTTCACCAGGTGTCACACCAGGTCAAAATGATTATTTCGACTTAAGTAGTTTCGATGTAACGAAACTCGAAATATTTAATAGAAACGGTACACTCGTATATTCAAAAAAGAACTATACTAATGAGTGGGAAGGCCAAACCAGTGATGGAAAAGAACTTCCTGTAGGCACGTATTTTTATACTGTTGTGTATGAAGGTGGTAATAAAACAAAAAGTGCTTGGGTATACATTAACAGATAATAAACTAACAGAATCAACTTAAATTACAACATGAAAAAACTTTCTATTATAGCGGTTTTGCTTTTAGCATTTCAAATGCATGGGCAACAAGACCCTCAGTACACGCAGTACATGTATAATATGAATATTATTAATCCAGCCTACGCAGGCTCGCGAGAAAATATTTCGTTCGGATTATTATACAGATCGCAATGGGCAGGTCTTGAAGGCTCACCAGAAACAGGAACATTCTTTGGCCATTCGCCAATTGGTAATAATCTAGGATTAGGTGTATCTGTTATTGCAGATAAAATTGGTCCTGTAAAAGAAACTAATGCTTATGTTGATGTTTCTTATACGTTAAAATTAGGTGGTGAACATAATCTAGCTTTTGGTGTTAAAGCCGGAGCAACATTTCATGACATAGGTTTAAATACTGGTGTAGAAGTGATAGACCCTACCGATCCATTTTTTGCGAATGATGTCAGTGAATCAACACCTAACATAGGAGCGGGTTTCTTTTATTATACCAATAAGTATTACGTGTCATTATCGGTACCAAATCTATTATCATCTGTGCATTTAGATGCTAATGGTTATAAAATAGGATCAGAAACACAACATTATTTCTTTACAGGTGGTTATGTTTTTGATCTATCCCCTAATACGGAACTTAAACCTTCATTTATGGTGAAGTCTTCATTTGATGCACCAACATCTTTTGATCTTAATGTCAATGCTCGTTTTTATAAGAAATTTGAAATTGGAGCCTCATATAGATTAGATGATTCTTTTTCTGGGTTAGTAAATTTTGCACTTACACCATCAGTTAGAATTGGTTATGCATATGATGCTGTATCATCTGATATTAAGTCTTATGCACCAGCATCGCATGAGATCATGTTATTATTTGATCTTAATTTCCCAAAACGTATTTCTCGTTCACCTAGATATTTTTAATCAGTTAAGCTAAACAATTATGAAAAACTTTAAAACATTATTATTTATTACGTTGATGAGTAGCTTTTGCTTAACTGCTCAAAATAAAGACACTAAAAAAGCAGATAAACATTTCTCTAGATTCGAATTTGTCGCAGCCGCAGAAAGCTACAACAAGCTTGTTGAAAATGGTAAAGGAGATGCTTACGTTTATGGTCAGCTTGCTGAAAGCTATTACAATATATTCAACACAGTTGAAGCCGAACGTTGGTATGCAAAAGCTATAGAATCTTCAGAAAATCCTGAAATGATTTATAAATATTCTCAAATGCTAAAAGCTAATGGGAAATATGAAGAGTCTAACCAACAAATGGATCGTTTTGCATCAATGCGTCCATCTGATAATAGAGCTACCGCATTTAGAAAAAATCCAAATTACCTGCCAAAGATATTAGAACAAGGTAAAAAGTTTAATGTTCAGAATGCTGATTTTAACTCTGAGCAATCAGATTTTGGTGGCACAGAACACGATGGAAAACTATACATTACTTCTGGTCGTAACAATTCTAGAAAAACTTATGGCTGGAACGAACAACCATTCTTGGATATTTATTCTATGACTAAAAATTCGGATGGATCATTCCAAGCTGCTGAATTAGCAAATGACAACATTAATACCAGATTTCATGAAGGTGTAGTGGCTTTTACACCAGATGGAAAAACCATGTATTTTTCAAGAGAAAGTTATTTTGAAAAAGATTATGAAAAAGATTCTTTAAGCAGTGTGCGATATAGTCAATTATACCTCTATAAAGCGACGAAGTTAGGTAGCGATTGGGATTTGGTAGAAAGTTTAGCTATAAATAGTAACAATTACTCAGTTAAAAATCCAACAGTAAGTACAGATGGTAAAACATTATACTTTGCTTCCAATAAGCCAGGCGGTTATGGTAACTTTGATATTTACAAAGCAGCAATAAACACAGATGGTACATTAGGAGCGGCTGAAAATTTAGGCCAGAAAGTAAATACCGAGGGTCAGGAAATGTTCCCATATGTTAGTAGTAATAATACAATTTATTTTTCATCTAATGGTCATTTAGGACTTGGTGGAATGGATGTATTTTACACTAGGGAAATTGATGGTAAAATGGCACCGATTAGAAATGTAGGTATTCCTGTAAATAGTAATGCCGATGATTTTGCTTTTAGAATTAATGAAGAGACTGAAGAAGGGTTTGTTTCTTCTAACAGAGCAGGTGGTAAAGGAAGTGATGATGTTTATAAAATTAAAAAACTTCAACCATTATGTGATGTACTTATCAGTGCAACTGTACTGGATGATAAAACACGCGAACCTTTAAGTGGTGCCTCAGTAACATTATACGATGCAGACGGTAATAAAGTAACTTCAAAAACTACTAATGACAAAGGTGTTGCTGAGTTTATTGTAGAGTGCGAAGAAGATACAGAATTAGAGGTAGTAATGGATGGGTTTGATAGTAAAAAAGTACCTGTTAAAGGAACTAGTGAGGAAGAAAACAACGTTCAAATTTCACTAGATCCAATAGAGGTTTTAATTGTAGCTGAAACAGTTGAGTTAGCTCCAATCTTCTTCGAATTTGATAAATCTAATATTACAGCACAAGCCGCTTTTGAATTAGATAAATTGGTTCAAATAATGGAGAAATATCCTGAAATGGTTATTAATGCAACATCTCATACAGATAGTAGAGGTGCTGATTCGTACAATACAAGACTTTCTGATCTTAGAGCAAAAACCACAGTTCAGTACGTGATTTCTAAAGGTATAGATGAAGCTCGTATTTCTGGAATGGGTAAAGGTGAATCTGAACCTAAGATAGATTGTGCATCTCGATGTACAAAAGAGCAGCATGCAGAAAACAGACGCTCTGAGTTTATTATTATGAGTGGAGGTCCAGAGGCTCAGCAATAATTTACCAAAGACAAATAGTATTAGCCTGTTATTTTAAAATGACAGGCTTTTTTATTTCCAGCTTATAAATGGACTTTTACTCATCATTGTATTGTTATATTTATACTACCTGTTCTTCATTTCACAACCATTCTGGTTTTTTAACGGCTTCTTTTTAATAAATTTTCGTTCTATATCTGCAGGTCTAATTGATAATACGTTAAAAGGCATTTAATGCCTAAATTTACAATATGCTTAAGGGTTTGCCAACACGAAAGATTATTCATGTGG
>ERZ1046740.635-NODE-635-length-28720-cov-5.014478_pt1 | contig 28720 bp, 33 predicted proteins | sample MGYA00383093_ERZ1046740 | MGnify/ENA primary metagenome ERZ1046740 (study PRJEB29581, sample SAMEA5548363) | metagenome | biome: marine; feature: coastal; material: water | depth 25 m | study: Short-term variability in the microbial, nano- and picoplankton... | reverse complement strand
TCTTCCGATCTAAAACCACCAGTTCAGCGCCCATGCCCCGGACCTCATCCACCATGGCCTGCATGTTCTCGTCGCGGATACCAAATGAGTACTCAGGGAACATCCAACGCGGATTGGCGATGGGCATATATGGAAAGGCCTGACCAATCACGGCAATTTTCACGCCGCCCCGCTCGAAGAATTTATAAGGTTTGAACAACTCAGCAGGTTCGTCCCATTCGGCATCAAAGATGTTTTGGCCAAGGGCCGCAAAAGGCAGGCCCTCAACAATCTCATTTACTCGTTCCGAGCCCAGCGTGAACTCCCAATGGAACGTCATTGCGTCAGGCTTCAGAGCATTCATCACATTAACCACATCCTGTCCTTGGGTGTGGTGGCAGGTGTAAGACCCGTGCCAAGTATCCCCGCCATCCAGCAGCAAAGCGTCAGGGCGGTCTGCGCGGATCGCATTGATCACTGTTGAAACGCGGTCCATGCCCCCGACACGACCATAAGTCTGTGCCATCGCGGTAAAGTCGTTGTAGGTCAGGGCATAATGGCTCGGTGAGCCATCTGCGATACAATAAAGTTTACGGAAGTCGGCACCAGTCACATGTGGCACATTGCCAAAGGCTTCGCCGACGCCAAGGTTGACTTGCGGTTCACGGAAATAGATCGGTTTAAGCTGCGCGTGAATATCGGTAATGTGGATCAACGAGACATTGCCAAACGTGTCGAACTTAAGCAATTCGTCTTGAGTTAACGCTTGTTGAGCGGCCAAACGAGACCAGTTCCCAAATCCGGAAGCACCCACCATGGCTGAAGCCGCCATAGAGACCTGAAGAAAATCGCGACGAGAGATCATGGGCTAAGTGCCTTTCTAAGAGACTTCACGTTAATGATATTCACAAACATGAATTTATAAAGATCGAGAAAACCCGCCCCAACATTTTGTCAGGACGGGTTTGAATTTGTTTAGTTGCGCACCGAAGGCGCTTCGACCGACAGGCCATTGCCACGGGACGCTACATAAAGCTCAAGCGCGATGAACTCTTCCGAACCCGGCTTGTAAGTTTCGGCACGTGTGTCCCGAACGCAGCCTTTGAAACGTCCGTGAGCTGTCGTTAGCTTGGCATTTTTCAGACGGTACACAGGGAAACCGTTGATCTGGCCTTGTGAAAGATGGTCCGAACGAATGCGGTTACCGTAGTTCTCTTCATGGCAGCTGGCACAGCTCAGATCCAGTTGGCCTGTGCGAGTGTAATACAGCTCTTTACCATGCTCCCACGTTGCCTCGGCCGGACCGTCAATGGCCACATCCACTGGCATACCGCGTGACTGGACCGAGATCAAAGCTTCCATTGCAGCCATTTCCTTGCCTGCATACTTCCACTTTTCGGCGCCCATTTGGCCTTCGCGACAAGCGTTGACTTGCATCGCCAGCGTGCGCACTTCTTCGGCGTTGTCGTTCCATTTCGGATAACCAGCACGCACACCCTTCATGTCAGACTCAAGGTCTTCGTGGCACGAGGCGCAAGCTTTGCCTTCTGAGCCGTCAACTTTGTTCCATTCGTCCAGTGCGGTTTCGACAAAAATCATACCAGGATTGTCAAAGTCGTCTCGTTGCATTTCCTGCGTTTCATCCGCACGAAAGTGCCATCCTGACATGACTTCGTCCAGAGCACCTTCTAGATGGGCGGGCGCAGGGGCCTTTGTCACCATCTCGATTTCTTCGTTGGTGACCAGTTTGTCGTCATCTGCTTCCGCATATGCCAGCATCGGCACCGAAAGAGCCAATGCAGCTATTGCAGTCATTGCCTTGAATTTCATCGCGTTTCCTCCCTTGGACTCTTTTGCCCCGCGACAGGGCAAAAGAGAATTTGGTGGGTCCACCGGCGGTTTAGCCGATAGCGACTTTTTTGCTTGTGTCGTAGACCGAACCGTCATCGTCATACCATGTGAACTTGAACTCACCGGCCTCAGGCACGGTTGCGTCAAATTCAAAATAGGGGTTGGTTGAGATGGCAGGCTCCAACGTCACATCAACCACAGATTCACCATTAAACTCACAGGTGAAACGGTTGATGATCGACCGTGGGATCACATTACCTTCTTTGTCTTTGCGCTGACCCGATTCCATTTTGTGCGAAATCAGAGTCTTGATGGTGATCGCTTCACCAGCAGCAGCCGTCTTAGGGACTTTGACGCGGGGTTTTACACCAGATGCCATATTACAATTCTCCTCTGATTAGCCGCCGCAGCCGCCGATAGTCACTTTGACGGTTGCTGATGCTTTGGCAAAAGTGCCGTCTGCCATTTTGGCAAGCGCGACCACTTCTTGTGTGCCGGCCAGACGAATGCGCGTTGATGCCGCCTGACTTGCGGCCAGCGGACCGAAGTTAAAGGTCGCTACGCCCGGGGTCGGGTTGCCGGTCGCGTAGATCACGATCGCTGTAGCGCCTGGAGCGCTTACAGAAACAGGCACAGTGTTGCCGTTCTCAGCGATTTCTGGTGCTGTTAGTTCAATACCGCCCATCGCCGCTTCGGCGCCGCCTGTAAATTCTGCCATCGCTTCATCGGCGGCAGCTTGCACTTGGAAGGGAAGTACGGCCATCGCCGCCGCCCCTGCCCCGAGTGCCAGAGTTTCACGTCTCGTGAAGTCCATCTGTTTCTCCTTGGGTAAATAGTCTTTCGGGATCACTCGTCTTTCAGAGTCATCAGGAATGCGACCACATCTTCGATTTGTTGCGCGTCTAATAGCGGATCCAAAGGTCCTTCCGCGGCTTTGCCAGTATAGGCTTTGCCCGGGCGGGTGAATCCATCAACTTTGTAGTAGGCCGGCATAACCGTGCCTTCGTATGTCAACTTTGCATTCGACAGAATGCCACGCAGCTCTGCTTCGTTCCAACGATCAGCAACGCCATCTAGCAGCGGGCCAACTTCACCATGGAACGGTGCTTCGTTAAGCGCCGTGACTTCGTGGCAGGCAATGCAGTTGCCCAACTTTTTGGAACTCATGATCTTGGCGCCGCTGGCGGCGTCGCCAGGCTGACCCGAAAGAGATGCCGCAACGGCGCCTTCCGAAAAGACCACATCCGCAGGAGCAACTTGGCCCCCTGCCATTGCTGCTCCAGCGGTCATAATTGCCGCTAGTGTCAGTGTTGAAAGCTTCATGTTTCCTCCCTTGCTACCATGTTCGCTAGGTAAGCTCGGTATACCGTAGGCCACCGCTGCCGCTTAACGCAACAACAAATTCACTAAAATGAATTTTTGCGAATGTTTCCGTTCAATCACACAGGCTTTGCGCAAATTTCGCCTTAAGAATGGCTAGCGCAAGATCGCATCTTAGTGCGTGTTGCCGTCATCGCGTTCTCGAATCATTCGTGCATGATACCGCTGAAAGTCCTCTTCGGATTGATCCAGATAGCGTTCTTCGGCAACCCAAGTCATCATGTCATAAGTGGTCCCGCCAGCAAAGGCACCTGGCATGACCACAACGGCTTGTTTAATGGCCGATTGAGTTGGATCAATCTCGGGTGGAAGGAAGATCATCGAAGGTGTGAACATGACCCCCCATTTACGGGCAGCGGCCCGTTCTTCCAATGCCTCGCCATCCGTATCCGTCATCTCATTGGCACCATGCAAATCCAATTGTATTGGAAAATAAGTATCGTTCAGGTGGGCCAACACGCGCTCATCCATGAACGCCTCTTCGTGCATTCTCTGACAATAAATACATCCGCGTTGCTCGACGATTATCAGCAGTCGTTTGCCTTCTGATTTGGCTTCTTCATAGTCCTCCTGAAGGTCTTTAAAGGTATCGCGGAGCCAATCGGCCTTGTGCAGTCCGTCATCCCCCAATTCTGCCGCCGTCACTGGGGCTGCCAATAGTAAGGCAACCAATGTCATAACCAATCGCTTCATCATCTTTCCTCCAAATCAGTTGCGTTTAACCAAGCGCACCAAAGCCCGGGACATAGCGTATCATCACATCCGCAATCCGGTTCACTGTGTTGGTTGCGATCAAAGCCGCAAAGACCAACAGCATAGCCCCCATCACCTTTTCCACATAGGGCAGGTATTTTCTGTTGCGGTGCATCCAACGCAAGAATGGCTTGGCAAATAGTGCGGCAATGACAAACGGCGCGGTCATCGCCAATCCGTAGACCATCAACAATGTGGCGCCGCGCCAAAGGTCACCCATTCCACTGGCCACCATTAAAATCGAAGCCAAGGCTGGCCCGACGCAGGGTGTCCAACCAAACCCGAAAGCCAGCCCCATTACATAAGCACCAATCACAGTTGTTGGTTCGGCTTTGCTTTCCATACGCGCCTCGCGGTACAGCAAGGGTATTCGCACAACACCCAAAAAATGCAGCCCAAACAAAGCCAGCACCGCAGCCGCGACATACGACAGGGGCTGCTTCCACTGTGCAAACGCTTGACCGAGCGCCGTTGCACCGGTGCCCAACAAAACAAAGATCGTTGTGACACCCAAGGCAAAGAAGATCGCAGACACTACCAATCGCCGTTGCGCGCCCGGAGCGATCTCTTTGTCACCTTGCAGGTCGGCCATCGAAATCCCGGCCATGTAACACAGATAGAAAGGGACCATTGGCAAGATGCATGGGGTAAAAAAGGACAAAAGCCCAGCCAGCGCCGCCCCGGCAAAGGAAATCTCCAGCATCCGCGTCTCCTTGATTTATGCACATATTCAGATTATGTTGTGCGTAACCTATTCGTCAATCGAGTTGCCTATGATTTTTCGCCGTTTTATTGCCGCAACTGCAGTTGCTTTGCTGCCCGCCCTGCCCGCATGGCCGGTAGAACTGGTGATGGTTGAGCAGCCCGGTTGTTATAATTGTAAGCTGTGGGATCAAGAAATCGCGCCGATTTACCCCCGCACCGAAGCCGGTCAGCATGCACCCTTGCGCCGTGAACAACTACACGAACGCCCGAACGACCTGACCTATGCACGCGCCGTAAACTTTACCCCCACTTTTATTCTAATCGACGGAGGTGAAGAAATTGCCCGTCTCGAGGGGTATCCTGGTGAGGATTTTTTCTGGTGGCATATCGAGAACATACTAACGGAACATGCTGGGTTCAAAGGCGCGACCAAATGAGCCGAAACAAATGCGCAACAAACGGTCTGAGTGTATCAAAGACCCTATGTTTAAATGTTGAATTTGCGGATATGTTCTCTCGCCAAGTTTGATGCAACGCAACGAAAATACAAAATGGCCCCTGTAGAACGTCTCGAACAGTAAGCCAAATTAGGACGCCCGGGAACTGGGCGGCGAATACGACAAGGGGAAATCCATGGCACTTCCAGTGTTCAATGATGACATTTCAGACGATGAAATGGACCGGATGGTGACCAACGCCACCACGGCCTCAAACTTCCTCAAGGCGATCAGCCATGAAGGTCGTTTGATGATTTTGTGCCATCTTGTAAGTGGCGAAAAATCCGTGACCGAATTGGAAGACCTGATTTCTGCCCGACAGGCCGCTGTTTCCCAACAGTTGTCTCGTCTGCGCCTTGAAGGATTGGTTGTCCCGCGTCGAGAAGGCAAGACAATCTATTACCGATTGGCAGACAACCGGCCGCGCCGTATGCTAGAAGTGGTCTATGACCTATTCTGCAATGACGACAGCTGACCCGTCACATTGGCTCGGGACAGTCAAATGACCAACGGGAAGTAATCATCCTATGTCTGCACTGCTTGACACTTTAGGAGATAGTAACACGGTCGCCCTTATCGGGTTGATCGGTGGCATTCTACTGGGTCTGGCAGCCCGTATCGGTCGGTTTTGCACTTTGGGCGCAATCGAAGATTTGCTGTATGGCGGTTCATCTGTACGCATGCGCATGTGGGTTCTCGCCATTGGAGCCGCGATTATTGGGGCATTCACCCTCATTGGCACTGGCTTATTAGAACCAGAGTCTTCTTTCTATTTCTCAATTCGCTGGATGCCGCTGGCGTCGATTATCGGCGGACTAATGTTCGGATACGGCATGGCCTTATCTGGGAACTGTGGTTTTGGCGCAATTGCCCGGCTAGGTGGCGGCGATCTAAGGTCTTTTGTGATTGTATTGGTGATGGGCGTTTCGGCCTATATCGTGATTGCCGGTCCTTTGGCACCTTTGCGAAACTGGGTTTTTCCACAAATTGATGTCACCTCACCCGTTCCACCGGGCATTGCGCATCATATTGGCGCATTTATGGGTCTTTCCCCGATCCCGATAGGTCTGACAATCGGCGCGCTTTTGGTCGTAGGCGCGCTTTGGTCGTCAGAGATGCGCAGCGAGTGGACCGCCGTTTTCTGGTCTGTGATTGTTGCTGTGGCGATTGTTTCGGGATGGGCTGGCAGCCAATGGGTGGCCAGTCAAGGATTTGACGCCCTTCCCGTGGTTTCACATAGCTTTTCGGCACCTGTTGGGGAAACCATCCTTTATGCGATGAACGGCTCCGTTCGCCCGCTTTCTTTTGCTGTGGGATCGGTCGCCGGTGTGTGGATCGGGGCCTTTGCCGGTTCGATAGCCAAAGGGCATTTTCGGTGGGAGGCCTGCGAAGATCCGCGTGAATTGCGCCGCCAAATACTTGGTGCAATGATCATGGGCGTGGGCGCGATCCTGGCGATTGGGTGTACAATGGGTCAGGGCATTACAGCTTTCTCACTGCTTGCCCTTTCAGCTCCGGTCACGTTCCTCGCAATTTTTGCGGGTGCTGCAATTGGCCTGCGCCAATTGATCGAAGGTTTCCAGCCCGCCGAATAACGGTTTCGTTGTTACCCCATTACGTATGCCTGCAGCATATTGCCTTTTGACCACCGTGACATTGATTTGGATTTTGAACATGCGCCATTTTGACGATCTTTATGCCATCGCAACTGGGCGAAAAGGTGGAACTGAAGCCCTAGAGGAAATGATCACGCCAACAGACGCAGGCGTGACAGCGTTGCCCGAAGATCGCTGGCTGTCGATTTTGACCAAATGTATTTTTCAGGCTGGTTTCAATTGGAAAGTTGTCGAAAACAAATGGGACGGGTTTGAAATCGCCTTTCATAGGTTTGATATCGACCGATGCGCGTTTCTGCATGACGAAGATATGGACCGATTAATGTCGGACAAAAGTATCGTTCGCAATGGCCCCAAAATCCGCACCGTTATTGAGAATGCGCATTTCCTGCAGGGTTTGCGCGATCAAGGCGGCGCGGGTCAGGTGCTGGGTGGCTGGCCGTCTATAGATTACATCGGACTTCTAGAGAAGATAAAGAAAGATGGCGCGCGTCTGGGGGGAACAACTGGACAGTATGCAATGAGATTTGCCGGTCGAGATGCCTTTATTCTTAGTCGCGATGTGACTGCACGCCTCATCGCTGAACAGGTGATCGACAAACCGGCCACATCCAAAGGCGCGATGAAAGCCGTGCAATCAGCGTTCAATACATGGATGGATCAGTCCGGCCGCGGGCTGACCGAAATCAGCCGGGTTTTGGCCTTCACTGTTTAAGATTGCTTACCGCTGAATGGTTTCCAAATAAGCGAGCAATGCTGCCAGCTTGCGCGGTGTCGGCGTCAAAACGCCCCCTTCAGTTTCGACCGGTACCAAGTCGCCTTCTAACATCGCACCAAATGTCGGCATGACCGCACGAATATCCGAATCTTGTGCATACCCGTCGATCTTGCTTAAGACAGACGATACAGGAAACGTACCTCCATTGCGCCGCGACAGGACACTCAGATCAGCAGGCTTTGGCGTCAAACCACTGGCCAACTCCCCGTCCCCCCGTCCGTTAATTCCATGACAAGTCTCACAGTTCGCCTCGTATATGCGTTCCCCGTCTTCCTGATCCGGCATTTCGGCTTCTGCGCATGCCCACAACACGCCAAGCGCAAACATGATCCCAAGTGTCCATCTCATTGTTGTTTACCTTCGATATAATTCACCAATTCAACGATGGCCCGGCTGGTGATAATCGGCTGACCCGATTTGGTCTTCAGAGCACCAGCTCCACCCTCAAAAAAATGTCCGTAAACCGGCATTGGGCTACCATGCGCCACCAATGGGTCACGACCGTCAATCCGCTTAACCACGCGTTCAACCGGAAAAACCCCGTCATATGAGGCGGTCAATGCCGTCAAATCTGTGGGCTTAATGACCATGACCCCAGACATCGGACCCAACCCGTCCAGATCGAGCCCATGACAGGTTGCACAATGTTCGAGGTACAAAGTTTCGCCTTTAGAAGTTTCTTGTGCTGTTGCGAGTCCTGCCGATAAAATGGCAGCCGTTAGTACAGTAAGTTTTGTGTATCGCATGATCTGCCTTTCCTAGCCAAACATCTATTCCTGAATGGCTTCCAAATAATCCATCACCGCTTCTAGTTGAAAACTTGCCACGCCCCCGTTGCCCGCCATTTCAGAAAACTCGGGCATCGCCCCACTGAAATGGTCGCCACGACCATTTCCAACAATGGCTTCTCGAACACGTAAGCGCGGAAATTCCCCACCGTTTTCGCGTTCTAGAACTGTCAAATCTGGGTGTAATTTCAACAACTTGCCCGAAAAATCCCCATCGCCTCGCCCCTCAGCGCCATGACACATGACACAGTTCTTGTCATATACAGCACGGCCAGCACCTGTCTTTTGCGCACAACCCATCACCACAAAAATCAACACCGATCCAACGGTTCCCGAAATCAGTCGCATCGCTCCTCCTTTTTCTGTGCTGCTTGATAAGTTTAGCGCAAATACACGGTTTCTCCTTGATCCGGATCATAGGCTGGTGACAAGCCTTGGAACAACCGCCATTCTCAGCGCAATGGCAGTGGAGTACAAAAACAGTGATGACACCGGATACAGCTCATAAGTTGTTGGAAGAGGCGTTTGCCCCCTGGGTAAAGGCGCTCGATCTAACAATCACCGAAATTTCTCAAACCGGAGCCACTTTGACGATGCCCATCACCGCCGATCTCGTGCGCGTCGGAGGCATTGTGTCAGGTCAGGCGTTGGCGGCGATGGCCGATACGGCAATGGTCTTTGCCTCGATCGGCCATTTGCAAAAACCACATCCTGTTGCCACAACAAATCTCGACACTCAATTTTTACGCCCAGCCGTAGGTGAGTTGATCCGCTGTGACGCCGAAATTGTACGGGCTGGCAAAGCCCTCATTTTTGCCCGTGCGACCATGATAGCCTTGCCAATGGATAAACCAGTGGCGACCGCAACAGCCACTTTTTATATAACCTAAACAAGGACTTCTCTCATGCCTGCTACAATGCAATACGCCCTAATAATGCTGGCAGCTGGTATCGGAATCCCGGTTTTGGCGGCCCTGAATGCTGCTCTTGGCCAACGCATCAGTTCACCCTTTGCGGCGGGCACAATTCTGTTTTGTATCGCCTTAATCGCAGCCATTTTTGTTACAACGGCGAGTGGTGGGTTGCCAAATTTGGCCAAAGCCAGCACGGCACCCAAACATTTGTTTCTGGCCGGACTTCTGGTCGCATTTTATGTGTTGTCCATTACTTGGGTGGCGCCAAAATTCGGGGTTGGAAATGCCGTGTTTTTCGTGCTGCTCGGCCAACTAATTTCAGCGGCTGCGATTGACCATTATGGACTATTTGGCGCGCAAATTAACCCGCTCTCTTTGGCCCGCTCTGGTGGAATTGCATTAATGGCCGCAGGCGTATGGCTCACCCAGCAAGCTTGAAAAGATCAAGCCGGAACCAACCCGCCGTCATCAAGTTTTAAAACTCGATCCATGCGCGCCGCCAACGCCATGTTGTGCGTGGCAATAAGAGCTGAGAGACCTGTCTCACGCACCAGCTGCATCAAAGTCTCAAACACTTTATCCGATGTGGCAGGGTCCAGATTTCCGGTTGGCTCATCCGCCAGCAATACACGCGGCGCATTTGCTAAAGCACGGCAAAAGGCGACTCGTTGTTGCTCACCACCGGACAGTGCTGCAGGTCTATGATCTGCCCGCTCAGCAACGCCAACTCGTTCTAGCAATTCATGCGCCCGCTTTTCAGCTTGTGAACGTGACACGGCATTGGCTAGCTGTGGCAAAATAACGTTCTCAATTGCATTAAATTCAGGCAACAAGTGGTGGAATTGATAGATAAATCCAACATCTTGACGTCGTGCAACCGTACGGCGACGGTCCGATTTCTCACTGAGCACCTGTCCACTAATTTCAACCGTGCCTGCATCCGGTGTGTCTAGCAATCCGGCGATATGCAACAAGGTAGATTTCCCCGCCCCGGACGGCGCCACAAGCGCGACGATCTCTCCTGATTGCAAATTCAGATCAACATCTCGAAGCACATTCACTTCACTCGTTAAACCCTTGTTATAGCTTTTACTCAGCCCCTTCAGGCGCAACACAACATCACTCATATCGTAGCGCCTCTACCGGATTCATACGCGCCGCCCTTCTGGCCGGAAATATTGTCACCACAAAGGACAGACCCAAAGACAAAATGACAGCACTTAGAACGTCCGCCATCTCAAGTTTGGCGGGAAGGTGATAAATACCGCGAATAGCAGGATCCCAGACCCCGCCACCCATCATCATGTTTACAAAAGCGAACACTGGGTCGATGTAAATCGCGAACAGGCAACCCAAGATTACACCAAGCGCGGTGCCAATGAGCCCAGTAAAGGCCCCACATATAAAGAAAACTCGTAGAACAGCACCTTCAGTCAACCCCATCGTGCGAAGAATGCCAATGTCCCGCCCCTTGTTCTTTACCAACATAATCAGCCCAGAGACGATATTCATCGCGGCAATCAGCACCAAGATGGACATGATAATAAACATCACATTGTCTTCGACCTCTAAAGCCCGCAAGAAACCTCCAGAAGCATCACGCCACGTCCACAACAGCGTTCGTTCACCACCCGCCCGTAGCAATCCAATCGTCAGATCGTCTACGGCATCGGGATCTTCAACCATCACTTCAATTTCATTGGCCACCCCATCGCGGTTGAAAAAGCTTTGGGCTTCGGCAAATGGCAAATACACGCGCGTGCGATCAATGTCATATCGCCCTGCAGAAAAGATGTAGACCACCTCATAGGCATTGATGCGCGGTGAGGTGCCAAAGGCCGTTTTAACACCATTGGGCGAGATGACTTTGATCTTGTCCCCAACGATCGCCCCCAGTTCACGCGCAACACCTGATCCAATTGCAATGCCATCTTCGAAACGCTCAATGTCACCACGCCCCGTTTCAGGGTCCGCAATGCGTGGCAGCTCCTTCAGGTTTTCCAATGCAATTCCAAAGACTTCCACGCCTGCATTGCTGCTGCGCAGATTGGTCATGACTTGCCCTTTAATCAGGGGCGCCGTGCGTGTCACACCGTCAACTTCCAACAGGCGCGCCGCCATGTCGTCGTAATCTGCAATGGTGCGATCCAGTTGACCGTTTTCTGTCACTAGCCCGGAATTATAGACCGTGACATGGGCATTCGCACCTAGGATTGTGTCCACAAATTCAGCCCGGAACCCAGACCGCACTGCCAATGTGGCAATCAACGCAAACACCGCCAACGTGATCCCAACCAAGCTGATCCATGTCATCACACTCACGCCACCTTCAGCGCGTCGCGCGCGTAGATAACGCCACGCGATCATCCACTCAAATGGGGCGAAAGGGGGTGTTGTGCCTGCCATAACTGCTCCGGCTTATTGTTGGGCGCAAACTTATTGGGCCACCATCATGGGGTCAAGCGGGACGGAAACGCGCCTAAAACCCGCTGACTTTATGGCCTTCATAGATTTTCGCGATTTTGGCAACGGCTTGTTCTGGTGGCATTTCTTCACTTTCACCGGTCCGACGGCTTGTCAGTTCTACAACGCCGTTTTTCAAGCCGCGCGGGCCAACTGTGATCCGCCAAGGCAGGCCGATCAGGTCCATCGTCGCAAATTTTCCACCCGCACGTTCTTTCCGATCGTCATAAAGCGGGTCCAAGCCCAGCGCGATCAGTGACTTGTACAGAGCTTCACAAGCTGCGTCGGCCTCTTCGTCACCTTGTTTTAGGTTCACAATCCCGCAATGAAACGGCGTGACGCCTTCCGGCCAGATGATGCCCTTATCGTCGTGGCTAGCCTCAATAATAGCGCCCAATAGACGCGACACGCCAATACCGTGCGACCCCATGTGGACGGGTACAGGTTTGCCATCGGGCCCTTGAACAGTCGCTCCCAAAGGCTCAGAGTATTTGGTGCCGAAGTAAAAAATTTGCCCCACTTCAATCCCGCGCGCTGTGCGACGGCGTTCTTCTGGAACTTGGTTGAATAGGGCTTCATCGTGCGTTTCATCTGTGCGCGCGTACTTTGAAGTAAACTCTTCGAGGATCGACTGACATTGTTCGTGACTGTCATAGTCAATTTCACGATCACCAAACGAAAGGTCAGTAACCGTGCTGTCATAGAACACCTCAGATTCACCCGTATCTGCCAGAACAAGAAACTCGTGTGTATCATCACCACCAATGGGCCCAGAATCCGCTCGCATCGGAATGGCTTGCAGACCCATGCGCTCGTATGTGCGCAGATAGCTAACCAGATGCCGATTGTAGGCGTGCAAAGCATCCTCTTTGGTCAGGTCAAAGTTATAACCATCTTTCATGTAAAACTCGCGACCACGCATAATGCCAAAGCGTGGGCGAATTTCGTCGCGAAATTTCCATTGGATTTGATACAATGTCAGCGGCAAGTCTTTGTATGATGATACATGGCTGCGGAAAATGTCGGTGACCATTTCTTCTGCTGTGGGTGTAAACAGAAGATCGCGGCCATGACGATCCTGCATTCGCAGCATTTCAGCACCGTAGTCGTCATATCGACCAGATTCACGCCACAGATCAGCACCTTGGATCGTGGGCATTTGAATTGGAATGTGACCCGCGCGCGCCTGTTCCTCGTGCACGATGTTTTCGATCTTACGCAGCACCTTAAAGCCCATTGGCAACCAGGAATAAATTCCGGCGGATTGCTGTTTGACCATGCCAGCACGCAGCATATAGCGGTGGCTTACGATCTGCGCCTCGGCGGGCGTTTCTTTTAGAACAGGCAGGAAATAGCGGGACAGGCGCATAATCGCTCCATAAGTCTTGGAAATTCAGGTTCGCACCCGTTTATGACCAACCGGGACGCCAGACAAGGGTGCGTAGGTCATTTACCAACTATTCACGCCCTGTACCGATCCACCAACATCAATCACTCATAGTTTTGGCCGTCAAACGGCAACGTCCCCTGCTTGCTTTATCGAACACAATCATAGCATCTCCTGGCCGGTCCAGCCGATATTGCTTGTCACCGGGGCCGCCATAGGCAAAAACTGGGCCTGTAACTCAGCTTACTCACCTCAAGAGGCAAAAATGGCATTACCAGTTCGGCAACAGGTCACCTATTGGGGCATCGCCTGTGCCATCTTTATCCTCGTGCTTTGGTATCTCGGCGACATCATAATGCCCTTCATTCTAGGCGGCGCGATTGCCTATTTTCTGGACCCAGTGGCAGATCGACTGGAAAAAATGGGCCTGAGTCGTGTGATGTCTACAGTTATCATCACGTTATCCACATTGGTTGTGTCCATCATCATGCTTTTGGCCATCGTGCCGATGCTGATAGAACAAACGCTGGCTTTGGTAGAGTTGGCACCTAGTTTCGCCAATGACCTTCTGAACTTTTTCAACACCCGCTTTCCCGAGCTGATGCAAGACGGATCAGTCGTGCAACGGTCTCTGCAGTCTATAGGCGAAACTGTCAAAGACCACGGCGGACAATTGCTACAGGGATTCCTCAACTCGGCCATATCGGTGATCAACATCGTGGCTTTGATGGTGATCGTTCCTGTGGTGGCGTTTTACTTGCTTTTGGATTGGGACAATATGGTCGCCAAAGTTGATGAGCTTTTGCCGCGCGACTATGCTCCGACCATTCGTCAGTTGGCTTCGGAAATCGACCATACGCTCGCGGCCTTCATACGCGGCATGGGATCAGTCTGTATGATGCTTGGGGCCTATTATGCGATTGCACTTATGCTGGTCGGGCTACAATTCGGACTGGTTGTAGGTTTTGTCGCCGGCGTCCTGACGTTTATTCCCTATATCGGAGCCCTCATTGGCGGCGCCTTGGCCATCGGTCTTGGACTGTTTCAGTTCTGGGGTGATTGGGTGTCCTTGGGGATGGTGGCCGCCGTATTCGTCTTTGGGCAGATTATCGAAGGCAATGTTCTCACGCCGAAACTAGTTGGAAGCTCGGTTGGGTTACACCCAGTTTGGCTCATCTTTGCTTTGTCCGTGTTTGGCGCGCTGTTTGGTTTTGTCGGCATGTTGGTGGCCGTGCCTCTTGCCGCAGCCATTGGTGTGCTCGCGCGGTTCTCCATCGGGCAGTATACGGGCTCAAAGCTTTACTCTGGTCATGCCAGCCCCCCAGAAGACTAATATGCCAGAGCAACTTAACTTTTCCTTGCCAGTGCGTACCGCATTAGGGCGAGACGATTTTTTTGTCAGCCCCGCAAACACTGTGGCTTTGGGGTTGGTGGAAAGCTGGCCAAACTGGCCGGGGCGCAAGTTGGTATTGTCGGGGCCAACAGGAGCAGGAAAAACCCATTTGGTACACGTGTGGGCGGCCTTAAGCGGTGCCCGTATTATCTCGGCCACTGAACTGAACGTCGAAAATATCCCGCTGTTGGCTACCCTGCCAATTGCTGTCGAAGACGTGCCTTTGATTACCGACAATCCGGATGCGCAAAATGCGCTTTTCCATCTGCACAACCTTGTGCTTGCCGAGGGTCACACGCTGCTGATGACAGGCGAAGGCGATCCTGCGCACTGGGGTCTTGCACTGCCTGACCTACAAAGTCGAATGCAAGGGACAACAGTTGCTCGGCTGGAACAGCCTGATGACATGCTGCTCGGCGTTGTATTGGCCAAGTTGTTCAGTGATCGCCAACTTGCGGCTCATACCGACACAATCCCCTATCTGGTTAAGCATATGGATCGTTCGTTCAAAGCCGCTCAGACACTTGTGTCCCGCCTTGATCAACTGTCCCTTAGCGAACAACGACCAATTACGCGAGCGCTGGCAAAGCGGGTGATTGAGGCTTCGATTGACTAAAATCCGAGCGGCTGGACTTCCTGTAAAAACAAGCAGATAATACTTATTCTTGTCATGTAACCTTCATTCGAAAATGGCAGAGTATCTTCATGTCTTACGCTGATTTTTTGAAGTCCGACATCCCCGTTGCTGTTGACCTCCCAGAGATCGACCTGACGGGACCGGGTCGCTTTTACAACCGAGAGTTGAGCTGGCTGGGTTTTAACTGGCGAGTGCTGGAAGAGGCTGAAAATCCGCGTGTGCCCTTGTTGGAACGCCTGCGGTTTCTATCAATCTCTGCCACCAATTTGGACGAGTTTTATACGGTTCGCGTCGCCGGTCTACGAGAGCTACAGCGAGAAGGCCATTTGATCCCTGCGCAAGATGGGTTGTCGCCTTCTGAACAGCTTGAATTGATCAACGAGGACGCACGCGAACTGCTGCAAACGCAGCAACGTGTCTTTGGGGCGCTAAAGGAAGAAATGGAAACCCAGAAGATAGAAATTCTGGACTACGAAGCCATCAATGAGATCGATGCTGAATTCCTTTCCAAAGTGTTTCTCAATCAGGTCTTTCCGGTCTTGTCACCTTTGGCCATCGACCCGGCGCATCCGTTTCCGTTTATTCCAAACACCGGCTACACGCTCGCTTTGCAATTGGTGCGCCAAAAAGACAAACGTGTTCTCAAAGTTTTGCTACCGATCCCACACCAGATCGATCGCTTTGTGCGTTTGCCGTCAGACCCCGGATGCCATAGATTTTTGCCACTTGAAAACCTGTTGTTGTTACATCTAGACAGCCTGTTTCCCGGATACAAAGCCAAGGGCCATTGCACCTTCCGCGTCTTACGAGACAGCGATTTAGAGGTTGAAGAAGAAGCCGAAGATCTTGTTCGCGAATTTGAAGTTGCCCTGAAACGTCGTCGCCGTGGCGAAGTTGTGCGTATGAAGATATCAACCAACGCACCCGAGGTTCTGAAATCGACAATCATGAACGAGCTGCATGTCGACCCGGACGAAGTGGTCGAAGTAGATGGCATGATTGGGATTGCCGATCTGAGTGAGCTGGTGCTAGACGACCGCCCTGATCTTTTGTGGCCATCCTTTGCTCCTCGCGTGCCCGAACGGGTTCAAGATCATGACGGTGATATGTTCGCTGCCATCAAGCAAAAAGACATGTTGTTGCATCACCCTTACGAAACATTCGATATGGTGGTTCGTTTCCTAAAACAGGCCGCCACGGACCCAAATGTTCTGGCGATCAAGCAAACACTTTATCGCACCTCCAAGGACTCGCCCATTGTCGAAGCCCTTTGCGAGGCCGCCGAAGATGGCAAATCCGTCACCGCGCTTGTGGAATTGAAAGCGCGTTTTGATGAAGCGGCCAACATCCGGCAGTCTCGCAGGCTGGAGCGTGCCGGGGCGCATGTGGTCTATGGCTTTACCGAATGGAAGACACACGCCAAAATCTCTACCGTTGTCCGCCGTGAGGGCGACCGATTGGTCACGTATACCCACTATGGCACGGGCAACTATCACCCGATTACAGCCAAGATTTATACCGACCTCAGCTTTTTCACCTGCGATGCGCCATTGGGGCGCGATGCAACCAAGGTGTTCAACTATTTGTCTGGGTACGTGCAACCCGATCAGCTTGAAAACATTTCGATTTCCCCACATTCGCTAAAGGCCACGCTGATCCAGCGGATCAAAGACGAAATTGAACACGCCAAAGCCGGAAAACCTGCGCAAATCTGGGCAAAAATGAATTCGTTGGTCGAGCCTCAGGTGATCGACGCCCTTTATGAAGCCAGCCAAGCAGGCGTAAAGATTGACTTGGTGATACGTGGCATTTGTGGACTGCGGCCCGGCGTCAAAGGACTATCAGAAAACATCCGAGTGAAATCAATTGTTGGACGCTTCCTAGAGCATTCGCGCATTGCATGTTTTGGCAATGGCACTGGGCTGCCCTCCAAAAAGGCACGCGTCTACATTTCATCTGCCGATTGGATGGGCCGCAATCTTAATCGTCGTGTGGAAACATTGATCGAAATTACCAATGCCACCGTCAAGGCACAGATTGTCAGCCAAATTATGGCAGCTAATTTAGCCGATGTGGCACAAAGCTGGGTAATGAAACCCAATGGAAAATTTGACAGATGTCCTGTGCCAGAAGGTGAATTTGCGTTCAATTGCCACAGGTTCTTTATGGAAAACCCTTCTCTGTCTGGTCGCGGCTCTGCTGGGGCCTCGGATGTGCCGAAACTAACCCACACCGAAGATTGACCACGCCTGCGCAGTGTCGCACATTGGGGCAAGATCCGACCAGGAGAGCGTAATGGACGGCAACAACGAACCTACACTCGAGTGGGGGCCGTTCGGGCGGCCATTGTTCGACGACGCCACATCACGCGCGCTATCAAGGGTTGGCGTGGTTGATGTAGGGTCAAACTCGGTCCGCCTAGTCGTGTTTGACGGTGCAGCACGCAGCCCTGCCTATTTCTACAACGAAAAAATCATGTGTGCTTTGGGTGCAGGTTTGTCTGAAACTGGCAAGTTGAACCCTGAAGGCCGTGCACGTGCCCTATCTGCGATCCGCCGCTTTCAAGAAATCGCACGCCAGATTTGCCACGGCGATCTAACGGCCGTTGCAACCGCCGCGGTCCGTGAAGCTGACGATGGCGCGGATTTTTGCGAAGAAGTGCTGCGCGAAACTGGTTTGAAAGTGCATGTCATTGATGGCGAAGAAGAGGCGCGCCTTTCTGCACAAGGCGTGCTTTTAGGCTGGCCCGGGTCTTACGGCCTTGTCTGCGATATTGGTGGTTCGTCCATGGAGCTGGCCGAGATCGACAATAATCAGGTTGGCAGGCGTATGACCTCGGCCCTTGGCCCGCTCAAGCTGCGCGACATCAAGGGCGGTAAAAAGGGGCGGCGCGCCTACATCAACGAGACACTCGATCAACTCAAGGACCAGATGGGTAGCCAGCGAAATCGCCTTTTTCTTGTTGGTGGGTCGTGGCGTGCCATTGCACGTATTGATATGGAGCGGCGGGGCTATCCTTTGCTTGTTTTGCATGAATATCGAATGACGGCCAAGGCGATCAATGCAACAGCAAAATACATCAAAGAAAACGATCTTGAGGAATTGCGCCAACGCTGTGGTGTGTCGTCTAGTCGGATGTCGCTTGTCCCTTACGCTATTGATGTTTTGAAAGGTGTAGTACGCCGTTTCAAACCTCATGACATTGCGGTCAGTTCTTATGGCATCCGCGAAGGCATGCTTTATGAGCAAATGCCGGACCGTTTGCGTCGACGCGACCCGCTGATTGAATCCTGCCGGTTTGTCGAAGCCAAAGACGCCCGCCTGCCCGGTCTAGGCAAGGAATTGTACAAGTTTATCCTGCCTCTGTTTTCGACCGCCTCAGAAGAACGCAAACGCATCATCAGGGCTGCGTGCCTGCTTCATGATGTAAGTTGGCGTGCGCATCCGGATTACCGGGCTGAAACCTGTTTCGATAACGCCACCCGCGCCAACCTAGGGGGCCTGCGCCATTCCGAACGTGTCTTTCTAGGGCTCGCCCTCTTGCATCGCTATCGCAACAAACGCGAGGGCACGCGATTTGCTGACCTCTATGAGTTGCTGGATGAAAAACAGCTGAAGCAAGCCGAAGTTTTGGGTAAGGCGCTGCGATTTGGTGCCATGTTATGGCTGGACAGTTCCGCCGACATGGGGGAATTGAAATGGCGTCCTAAAAAGCGGGAATTGCACCTGACCTTGCCCAAGTCTGCCTCAGCCCTTTACGGCGAAGTCGCCGAGGCACGGTTTCAATCTTTGGCAGATGCGTTGAACGCAAAACCCATTGTGCGCATGGCGCGTAATGCGCCTTAAAGGTCAGTCTGTTCCGCTTCTTCCTCGACCTTAGGCATCTCTTCCGGTGCTTTTCGGCGAATAATAATATCACCATTTTCCTGAACTTCCGGCGGATGATAGGCACTCCAGTCTTCAACTTCGCTGAGCAGTGCCCCAAGGGCCGGGCCCATTTCCTCGGTAAAAGATTTCAAAGCTGGGCCAACTTCTTCAGCCAGCGCGCCAAGGTCTTCCAAAGTGGGTTCGACTTGCTGCTGCAACCCTTTGAGGAACAGCATTGCCCCCTCTTCCATCAGGCTAAGGCCGTCTTTGTCTTCTTCGGCCAAAACGGGACTCATGGCCAAGGCAAAACACAAGGCCAAACGGGTGGGTGTAAGTACAGGTTTCATAATTCTAACATAGGATTTTTTGCAAGAATTTAAACCCTAGACATCCACATCCAAAACCACTGGAAAGTGATCCGAGGCCGCCAAAAGCGCACTGCGCAATTCAGGAATGGAAAAACAATCAGGGTCATCAAAGGGATGCCAAATGCGCCAGTTCGATGCTTTGGGGCTCAGATCGGGAGAAACCATTATATAGTCAAGAAGAGCCTGTATGTATTTCTTTTTGTTTGATAAATAGAACCGGGACGTTGTCGCCTGAGCACCAAATCGTGATCGCATCGCTTGTCGTGCGTTTGGATCAAACAGACAGTTATCCCCCTCTTCGCCCATGATGATTTCGACCGAGGATCGGCCAAACAGGTTTTCGTACTCATCTAATCCGGGGCCATCATTGAGGTCCCCCAATAAGATCAACGGATCACCTTGATTCAGATGGTGTTCAACGCGTTGTCGCAACCAGATTGCCTGAGCCAATTGCTTGCGCCGATTGGCAATGGAAAGGCGCATGACCTCATCGCGTCCGCGGGCACCGTGCGGTGCTTTGGACTTCAGATGGGCCCCTATCAGACGAATGTCATTGCCCTGATCTGTGGTCATTGCCACTTCAAGTGGCGGTTTGGAAAACTTCACAGTGTCTTCGGTGGCGTCGACATCCAGATCAATCCGAAACACACCATCAAATCGCGGCCCGTCGCTTGCGCCTTTCTTGCCAGTCATTTTCCCGATGGGATCGTGTCGCGCACGTAACTTTTCCGGGTCATAAAGCAATGCAATCTCCTGCTGCGTGTCATTGCCAAATCCCAACAACGCTTTACGGGTCCGCAAGTCAAACGCGACCGCAAAATTCTCAAGCGCAGCAACAGAAGAGTGTTTGCCATTTTCATCCGGCGCTTCGACGATCATCCATGCGTCGGCGTCTACAGCGGTAAATACGATGCCCAGCGCTTCGATTTGCTGCGTTCGCGTCACATCCCGGCGTCCCGACCACCCATCATCCATCAAAAGCCGGTCTGTCGAATCAAATAGGTTGGAAAACCACTCCACGTTATACGTGGCGATACGCATCAGGTGGTTGACCCGTTGATCTCGTCCCAAGCCTTGTTGATATCGATCAGCCGCTTTTCTGCTAGCTTGATCGCTTCTTCTGGGACGCCACGCGCAATCATGCGGTCGGGGTGCGTTTCACGAACGAGCCCGCGCCAAATCTTGCGCATTTCCTCAAACGACATATCTGGGTCGACCCCCAAAACCGTGTAGGGATCCTGATCAGAATTTGGTACAAACCGTGACCTCAACGCCCGAAACTCACGATCAGACATGTCAAAAATCTCGGCTACGCGCGCCAAAAACATATCTTCTTTTTCGTGGTATTCACCATCTGCCATCGCGATATGAAACAGGCCTTCCATCAGATCGGCGTAGCTTTCAGTCTCCTGACCAAACAAGCCCTTGATGCGCCAAGCGTATTCTTCAAATCCAGCCACGTCTTTACGGGCAAGGTTGAAAATTCGCGCAGCCCCTGCCTCGTCTTCGCGGGCAATCTGAAACACCTCACGAAAGGCCGTGACCTCATCGCGCGTGACCAAACCATCAGCCTTGGCCATCTTGGCACCCAGCGCCACAACCGCAATGGCAAACGCCACCGAGCGTTCTGGTGGCGCTTTGAGTTTATCAAAGACAGTGGACAGGCTTTCGCCTTGGGCCAAAGCTGAAACAGCGTCACTTATTCGGGTCCAAATAGACATGGTTCTATTGTAAGTCCTAAAGGCGCGAATGCCAGAGGTGCTTCACAGTATTTTTTGCATCAGGACAAGGTCCATCCACCGATCAAACTTGCGGCCGACTTCGGGTAACCGCCCGGTTTCTACAAACCCCATGGCTTGGTGAAAGGCGATCCCGGATTGGTTTTCACCCCCAATCCCCGCCACCAATACGTGTAGACCGGCATTGCGCGCCGATTGTTCCAATGCGCTCATCATGGCTCGTCCGATGCCTTGGCCACGCGCAACCGCCTTTAGATAGATCGTGTGCTCGCCGCTTTGGGCATAGCCAACACCACTGCGAAATCCGGAATAGGTCGCGAATCCAACCACCAAACCTTCAATGTCACATACAAAAAACGCCTCAGGTCGTGATGAGACAAGTGTTGCAACATCCTGAGCGGACTTTTCAATGGCATTAAACGTACTGACGCCATCGCGAATTTCACGGTTCCAAATCGCGGCAATCGCAATTGCATCTTTGGGTGAAGCCGGGCGAACAATCATTCCAACACACGCGGCCCATGTGGCGTTTCGAAATGTGCACGTAACGCAAATGGCCCTTCCACGAAAACCACGCGCGCTTCATCAAGAGGCAAGACATCTCGCAACCACACGGCTTCTGGATGCGCGACTTCCATCAAGGTCATCCGCACCCCTGACGATGGCAGTTTCTTACCCGGTGGCTCTGGCACCTGCCATTCGATCAAAGCAGGGAAACCTCCGCCACACGGCAATTTTCCATCCGCAGGCACCGCCATCAACCAATGCAAATTCCCGCGCCTTAAGGCCACAGGCTGTCCTGCCCCCTTGGGCAAATCACGCAGCGCGACCTCAAGACTGTCGACGTGACAAATCCAGTTATTCAGGCGAGGAGGGCCGCGAAAATCATCTAGATCAAACCAGCGCGCATACGACAAAGAAGGTGCGGAAGGGTCGATAGAGATCGCCTCGAGGTACAACCCATCCTCTAACCCGATCAGTCGATTGTGTGTGCCAAAATGGGGGTGCTTCCCACCCGGCCCCATCTGAAGACCCAACGTTTCCTCAACATGAGAGACAGCCTCTTCCAGTGTCGTACCAGCAACCGCCAAATGATCCAAAAACATGCAAAAATCCCAAATCTTTGGTATTGCGAGAATTGAGCAATACCCCATTTATCTACCATGACTTGTTAAACTGGGAATTCAAATGTTGATCGCTACAAACATCCGATTATTCGAACAAGGCCCAACTGGACGGGTCGAAGGGAACGACCGTCAACTCGGATATTGCAAGTGCAGCGCCATTTAAGCCGCGTTTCCGTCAGAAAGTTTCGCTTTTTGCACCTGTTGCCTGTTGTGAAAGCTTCACTGTAGAGCAACTTTATGCATACTGATCCAACGTCTCCTGATGTGCAGCGGTACCAAGACTTTGTACCACTTTGTCGGGTCTCAACTGTTTAAGTCAAAGGAAGTCGTCCAGTGTCCTTAATGTTGATTGCTCTGTTGCCGTTCATTGGCTCTGTGCTTCCCCCCCTTCTCATTCGTGCTGGTCGAAATGCTGCAGCTTGGTCTGCCGGTGGAACAACTTTACTGGCTTTGGTTGGCCTGCTCACCTACGCCCCCGAAGTTATGTCAGGCCAAGTGATCACCGCACGACTTGATTGGGTGCCTTCTTTGGGCTTGAACGCAAATTTCTTTTTGGACGGGCTGGGCTTGTTGTTTGCCGGCCTGATCCTTGGCATCGGCCTGCTGATCATCATCTATGCTCGGTTTTACTTGTCGCGCGAAGATCCAATGGGTCAGTTCTATTCCTACCTTTTGTTGTTTCAAGGGGCGATGGTCGGTATCGTTTTATCTGATAACATACTACTTTTGCTTGTTTTTTGGGAGCTAACTTCGCTTTCCTCTTTCTTACTAATCGGGTTTTGGAAACATCTCCCCGAAGGCCGTCAAGGCGCTCGTATGGCGCTGACTGTGACTGGCATGGGGGGGCTGTCGATGATTGCTGGCCTGTTGATCCTTGGTCAGATCGTCGGGAGTTATGATCTGAGCGTGATCCTGACACAGAAGGAGTTAATCCAAGCTTCGCCTTACTACCTGGTGGCGTTGATCCTGATCTTGATTGGCGCCTTTGCAAAATCCGCGCAATTTCCGTTCCATTTCTGGCTTCCCCACGCCATGGCCGCCCCGACCCCTGTGTCGGCCTACCTGCACTCGGCTACGATGGTGAAAGCCGGCTTGTTCCTGATGGCACGGCTATGGCCTGTGCTGGCTGGAACCGAGGCTTGGTTCTATTTTGTCGCGACAACCGGGCTGATTACCATGGTTTTGGGTGCTGTGATCGCCTTGTTCAAAGATGATCTGAAAGCCGTGCTCGCATTTTCGACCGTCAGCCACCTTGGCCTTATCACCATGCTCTTAGGGTTTGGGACCAAGATCGCAGCCGTCGTGGCTGTGTTTCACATCATCAACCACGCGACTTTCAAAGCCGCATTGTTCATGTCTGCGGGTATTGTCGACCATGAAACAGGGACGCGCGATATCAAAAAATTGGGCGGGCTTCGCAAACTGATGCCAATCACTTTTATGATGGCGATCGTGGCCAGCTTGTCTATGGCGGGAATTCCACCGCTAAACGGATTTCTTTCAAAGGAAATGATGCTGGAAGAAGCCTATCACACTGTTTGGGGCCACTCACATTACTTGGTTCCAGGGCTGGTTTTACTTGGTGCCTTGTTTTCCGCCGCCTATTCGTTCCGCCTTGTGGTGCATACCTTTCTGGGGCCAGAGCGCAGTGACTATCCGTCCCATCCACATGACCCCGGTGCGGGTATGTGGCTTCCACCCGCGTTCTTGGTCACCTTGGTTGTCCTGATTGGCCTGTTCTCAAAGGCGATTGTCGGTCCACTTGTGGCCGTGGCGTCGCAAGCCGTAACTGGCGATGCAAAACTGCCTTACTACTCGTTAAAACTTTGGCACGGCGTTACGCCTGCTTTGTACATGTCTGTCATCGCGACGCTGGGTGGCCTATTTCTTTTGTGGCAATATGGGGTGTTTGCACGTGTCTGGAACGCGTTACCTCGCCCAGAGGCCAAGGTCATCTTTGACGCCATTGTTGGTGCAGTGACGCGCCTTAGTGATCGACTGACTGCCGTTTTACATGATGGCGCGATGTCGCGATATGCGGCCATTTTTACGGCGTTCACACTGACATTGGCGGTTTACGCCTATTCATCTGGCACCATGATCGACCCTCAGCGCGAGTTGTTGGATATCGACGCTTTAGCGGTAGTTGGTTGGATTTGTTTGGTCGTGTCGGCGCTGTGTGTGGTGGTCTATCATCGCTATCGCTTGCTTGCTCTCGTGGTTATGGCCGTAACCGGGTTGATGGTTTCTTTGCTGTTCAACTATTTCTCAGCACCCGACCTTGCGTTGACGCAAATCTCGGTTGAAGTGGTTACAATTGTTCTGCTGCTTTTGGCGCTTAACTTTATGCCAAAGCAAACCCCAGTCGAAAGCACGCCAAGCCGCCGCACACGCGACGTGGTTCTTTCGGTAACGGCTGGCCTTGGTGTTGGTGGGTTGGTGTATGCCATAATGCGTGGTGCCTTCTCGCAGCCTTCCATCTCAGAATTTCACTTGGCCAACTCCTACAAAGGCGGTGGTGGCACCAACGTCGTCAACGTCATTTTGGTCGACTTCCGTGGTTTTGATACCTTTGGCGAAATCATCGTTTTGGGGATTGCCGCCGTCATTATCTTTGCGCTGACCGAAGCCATTTTGGAATCCAACGTGCGTGCGAAGCTGCTGAATCGCAAACCCGAAAAATCTATTGCGGGCGATGCCCACCCATTGATGATGGTAGTGGTGACACGCGTCATGATGCCAATCTCTTTGATGGTTGGCGTCTATATCTTCTTGCGTGGGCACAACCTTCCAGGTGGTGGGTTTATCGCGGGGTTGATCGTCGCCACAGCGTTTATCATGCAATACATGGCTTCTGGGTTTACTTGGACAGCAGCCCGTCAGAAATTCCCATATCATGGCATTATTGGCAGCGGAGTTCTGGTCGCAGCGGTCACAGGCATGGGGGCTTGGTTCAACGACCTTCCGTTCCTGACCAGTGCCTTTGGCTACGTACACCTCCCCGGGTTAGAGAATTTTGAATTGGCAACCGCCGCCTTGTTTGACCTTGGTGTCTTCTTGGCCGTTATGGGGGCTGTCTTGCTAGCGCTCGAAAGCCTTGCGAGATTTGCTTGGCAACCGGGGATCGAACCCGAGCATCCAATGGACATTAACCCTGAACGGGATGACCCTCCGGTCGATCCAACAGCAAAGTTGGAGGTCTAAACATGGAAGCTCTTGTTGCCAGCGCTGTCGCTGTTCTCACCGCATGTGGGGTCTATCTTGTGCTGCGTCAGCGCACATTCCCAGTCATCCTAGGGATTTCGCTTTTGTCGTATGCGGTAAACGTATTTCTGTTTTCTACAGGTCGACTGGCGCAACATGTGCCCGCCATCTTGAACAAATACGGAGACGCCACCTATACGGACCCCTTACCGCAAGCCCTTGTGCTGACGGCCATTGTGATCTCGTTCGGAATGACCGCGCTTGTGGTGATGATTGCTCTTGGTGCCTACCTGTCTTCTGACAAAGACGAGATTGACATGACAGACACGCCAGAGTCAGGAGACAACGCATGAGTCACCTGATTGTTTTGCCGATCGTTCTTCCTGCGATCATTGCGCCCTTTATTCTGATGGTCATTCGCCATCACCTTGACCTGCAACGTATCTTTTCGGTTGCGGGTGTATTGGCTCTTCTTACGATTTCGCTAGCGCTCACTGCGCAAGCCTCAAGCGGAGACATCCAAGTATATGAGTTGGGGGATTGGCCTGCACCTTTCGGGATCGTGTTGGTACTGGACCGTCTCTCGGCGATGATGGTGTTGCTGACATCCGTATTGGCGCTGGCTGTTGTGCTGTATGCCATCGGGTCTGGCTGGGATGCGCGCGGGCGCCACTTCCATGCTTTGTTTCAGTTCCAGCTGATGGGGGTCGCCGGTGCTTTCCTGACCGGAGACGCTTTTAACCTCTTTGTGTTCTTTGAGGTTCTGCTCATTGCATCTTACGGGCTTATGATCCACGGCGGCGGGGCTGACAGGCTTCGGGCTGGTGTTCAATATGTGGTTTATAACCTACTAGGTTCGACCCTGTTTTTGTTTGCACTTGGAACAATTTACGCCGTCACTGGCACACTGAACATGGCAGATTTGGCCGACCGCGTGGCGGCACTTTCTGCAGATGACACTGCGCTGATCCGTGTCGGCGCGGTGCTTTTACTGTTGGTTTTCGCAGTCAAAGCCGCGGTGTTGCCGCTGCATTTCTGGCTTCCGGGCAGCTATGCCAACGCCCCTGCCCCGGTTGCCGCCCTGTTTGGGATTATGACCAAAGTCGGCGCCTATTCGATCCTAAGAATGTACACGTTGGTGTTTGGTCCAAACGAACCAGTGAGCGCAGGTCTGGTTGCTGATTGGTTGCTGCCTGCAGCGTTGCTAACCTTGGCGATCGGGATGATCGGCACGTTAGGGGCGCGCGACGTGGCCCGCATGGTGGCCTTTGCTGCGATTGGTTCAATGGGCACGCTTCTGGTGGCGATTGCATTGTTCACACCTTTGTCCGCCGGGGCTGCGATTTATTATATTGTGCACTCCACTCTCGCCACGGCGATGATGTTCCTCGTTGCCGATATGATAATTGAGCGGCGCGGCGGTGCCATCGCCTCAGCCCCACGCATGCCACAAAGCGGTTTAATCTCTGCGCTATTTTTTGCAGGCGCTATCGCCATGGCGGGTATGCCACCCCTTTCCGGTTTCCTTGGAAAACTTATGGTTCTTCAAGCCGCAACTGGCATGCCGCAACAAACGCTGATCTGGGCTGTGATCCTTGTAACCTCACTGGTCGCCATAATGGGTTTTGCTCGTGCTGGAAGTCTGATTTTTTGGAAAACCACAAGCCCTGAGCCCGCTGAGAGCAATCCGATTGCGGAAGGCGAGGAAATTCTCGCTATTGAAGCAGAGCCAACAGTGGCCCGACTGCCCTTTGTGGCTGTGTTCGGCCTTCTTGTAGGATTAGCAGCGCTGACACTGTTTGCGGAACCCGCCATGAGTTATGCAGAGGCCACGGCATCACAGTTATTTGACCCATCAGGTTATAAGGATGCGGTCTTAGGGAGGGTTGCTCAATGACTCTATTGCGTAGAATTTTCCCGCACCCACTGCTCAGCCTGTTGTTGACCGTCGTTTGGCTGTTGTTGGTAAACCGTTTTTCTATCAACTCGCTTTTGTTTGGCGGTTTTCTGGGGATCGTTATTCCCTTCATCACGCGCCCGTATTGGCCAAATATGCCGCGTATACGCAATCCACTCAAGATCGCCGAGTACGTCCTTGTGGTCTTGTACGATATCGTGGTCGCCAACATTCATGTGGCGCGTCTGATCTTGTTTAAACGTAATAGCGATCTGCAACCGGCATGGGTTTCGGTCCCACTCGAATTGCGAACCCCCGAGGCCATTACAGTACTGGCTTGTACCATCACCCTCACACCGGGCACCGTGTCTAGTGACGTCTCAAGCGAAGGCCATGCCCTGCTGGTGCATTGCTTAGACGCACCAGACCCTGATGCTATTTGCGAAGAAATACAAACCCGATACGAAAGCCGATTGAAGGAGATTTTCGAATGATCGATATCGCAATACACTTCACGTTTGGCTGTTTTTGCGCAGCGATGATTTTGACGTTGTGGAAAATTCTTCGCGCCGAAGGTGTTGGTGACCGGGTTTTGGCATTGGACACAATGGTTATCAACGTGATTGCGCTGATTGTTCTTTATGGCATGCGCTTTAACACCCAAATGATATTCGAAAGTGCGCTGATCATTTCAATGTTCGGCTTTGTTTCAACAGTTGCCTATGCGCGCTTTATGCTGCGCGGCAATATCATCGAGTAGACGGGATCCATGGAACAGTTTTATGAAATTCTGATTGTCATCTTTCTCGTGGTCAGCGGTGTGTTTGGTCTTGTTGGGTCTTTCGGCTTGGTCAAGCTGGCCGACCCCATGTCGCGTCTGCATGCACCGACCAAAGCCACGACGCTGGGAGTGGGTGGCGTGTTGATTGCGTCGATGTTGCATTCAATCCTGATCGAAGGCCATTTGTCGATGCACGAGTTGCTCATCACTCTATTTTTGCTTCTCACAGCACCAATCACGGCGCACTTTATCGCCAAGGCGTATATCCACCGCCACGTGACCCCCGAAGAGTTGCCAGATCCTGGCGGCGACCATGGCTGGGCCACCCTGCAAAAAGACGACGATGAAAACGAGGTAAGCTAAACCGAAAAGGCCAGCACCACGTAAACCAACAAAACGCGCCCTGTATTCGGAGCGCGTTTTTATTTCTAACAGCAAACCTCTTTATTTGTTCCAAGGCGCTGTTTTGTCGTTTAACTCCGGGCGGCGCGGATCAATCGCAAGATATCCTGTGCGGCTTCTGGAATATTTGTGCCCGGTCCAAAGATCGCCTTAACGCCCGCCTTTTGCAGGAATTCATAATCTTGCTGTGGGAT
>ERZ1046740.633-NODE-633-length-28732-cov-6.169299_pt1 | contig 28732 bp, 18 predicted proteins | sample MGYA00383093_ERZ1046740 | MGnify/ENA primary metagenome ERZ1046740 (study PRJEB29581, sample SAMEA5548363) | metagenome | biome: marine; feature: coastal; material: water | depth 25 m | study: Short-term variability in the microbial, nano- and picoplankton... | reverse complement strand
CAGAGAAATCTAACGTCCCAATAACAACATCACAGGACAAAAAAACATGGTATTCACATGCACGACCGTCACAGAAAAGAGATGCGTCTACTTGCGTTAGATTGAAAAAAATCTATTATGTAGGAACCGAGCCAGGTAAACCGATTCGTGTGACTGATGTGCTACAAATAAAGTCTGTTAAGTTATTACGAACTGGGGAAAAAGTGTCTTATACCTATGACAATGGAACATTAACAATAGCTAATCCAGATGCAGGACCAGATGGATTGCATGAGGTGATTGAAATAAATTTTTAATAAAAAATGAAGAACTTTATAACGTTAGCCATAACTGTTTTTATATTTACAGGAGCCATTAAAGCTCAGGTTAAGAAAACAAACTTCATCATTTTCTTAACCGATGATCAAGGGTATAATGATTTGGGTTGTTATGGTTCTCCAAATATAAAAACACCACATTTAGATCAAATGGCTAAGGAAGGCATGAAATTCACCAACTTTTACGCCCAACCACTTTGTGGTCCATCTAGAGCGGCATTGCTCACCGGTAGTTATCCAATTAGAATAGCAGAGCCAAATAATGCCAAAGGTTTTCACACAAAATTGCATCCAGAAGAACTAACCATTGCGGAAGTATTAAAAACCCAAGGTTATCAAACCGCTTGCATTGGAAAATGGCATGCAGGTGAAGAGCCCGAACAAATGCCCTTAAAACAAGGATTTGATTATTATTACGGTACACCTAAATACAACGGAAATTCAAAATTAATTGAACAGTCACCTCATCGAAGTCCTATATTGAGAAATAACGATACTTTGATGGTGATCAATACCGTTGAAGAAATGGGGCAGCTTACAAGTAAATACACGAAAGAGGCTACAAATTTCATCAAGCAAAATAAAACAAAACCTTTTTTTCTTTACTTATCTCATAATATGCCACATGTTCCTATTGGCGCTTCCGAAAAATTTAGAGGGAAATCTGAAGGAGGGCTATATGGAGACGTTATCGAAGAACTGGATTGGAGTATGGGAGCAATTCTAAAGACCTTGAAGGAAGAAGGTCTCGAAGAAAATACATTGGTGATATTCGTTTCGGATAATGGCCCTTGGATTGAAGAAAAAATTGGAGACCATGGAGGTAGTGCGTATCCACTTAAAGGAAGTAAAGCACAAACTTGGGACGGAGGTGTTCGAGTACCATGTATTATGCAATGGAAAGGGAAAATTAAAGAAGGTATAGTTAATGATGAATTATTAACAACGATGGATTTTTTACCAACTTTTGCAGCTATTTCCAACTCTAAATTGGATAAAGAAATTACACTTGATGGAAAAGATTTAAGCGGTGTGCTTTTAAATAATGAACAAAGCAAACACGATCGCTACTATTACTACGCATACACCCACTTACAAGCAGTTCGAGACAGTCAATGGAAATTAGTATTGCCTCGTGCTAAAAAACCGGGATATATGAAATGGCGAGGAAGAAAAATAGACGCTGTAAAAGAAATACAACTATTTAATTTAAAAAATGACAAGGAAGAACAATACAATCTTGCCGATAAATATCCTGAAAAAGTGAATGAATTAATGAAAATGATTGAAGAAGGTAGTCAAGAATTAGGTGATCAAAACAAAATTGGTGAAGGTGCTCGTTTTTTTGACACTGATCCAAAAACACAACGCATTGATGAATACAATAAATGGAAAAACAATCAAAAACAAAAATAAATTTATGGTAAAAAGGACATACTTATTGATGAAAACCATATTGCTTACTTTGACACTATTCATGTTCGCTTGTGAAGATGAAACAGCAGTTGCACAAGAGGAAGAAATTGATGTTCCGGAGTTTGATGAAACATTATTAATTGGGGCAACTACAGGAAAGAAAGTCGCTTCGTTTCTTACTGGGACCAATGCCGTATATTCCCATGAAATTATAGGAAGTTGGGACGATGGTAAGAAAATAAATAACCTAAAAGAAACAGGCATCAGCGCATTTCGATATCCGGGAGGACATGTGGTTAGTTTTTGGGATTGGGAATTCCCCTATCACGATACCTATAAGAATTTTTGGGATCCAAACTATGAAAATACCTTGGATGAAACCAAACTAAATGAGCTTAAAACACAATATAAAGATCGAATGGGTTTAGACGACTACCTCCAAATTTGTCAGGATGCCCATATGAAGCCACTTGTAGGCATTAATATGTTTCAAGGGTGGAGATATGATCGCACTGAAGAATCCATTCAAAAAGCTGTTCGATTGGTGGGACACTGTCTACAGCAAAACCCAAATGCCACTTATTTCTTTCTAGACAATGAAGCTGGACATCAACCTGAGAAAAACAATCACGTACCTATAGATGATTATATTCAATTGATTCCAGGATATAGTCAAGCCATCAAAGCCGTATATCCTCATGTAAAGTTGATCCCCAATATCATGCGCTGGAATTTGGTGGAAAAATTGATTCGGGAAGCCGGACAATATTGGGATATTTTTGATCAACACTGGTATTATAACACTGGAAAATGGGCCTATTTTGATCTTGAAACCTGGAGAGCTGAAATAGAAAATCGAGATCAGACAAAACGCATTGCCGACTTTAAAAAGTGGAAGAATCAATACGGTATGAATCACCTAGAATTTAGTTATTTGGAGTGGAACGGTCCTCCTCCAGGTCTAACAGCAGATAGTAAGCCAGCAACTCTGGATTATGCCCTACTTGGACTTATTCAAGCGGATCAGCTGATGTTTTTTGCCAAGAATGAAATACATATGGCTACTGCCTGGCCGTTAACTTGGCATATCCCAACAAATGATGTTGACTTGGATGCGTACAACAGAAATTTGATGGATAGAGACGATAGCTCTTGGCTCTCACCATCCGCTACTATTTTTCAGGCCTATTCCTATGTTCAAGGTGGTGAAATTCTTGAAAATAACAACGATGCTACCAGGGGATTAAGAGTCCTTACTGTTAAAAGAGATCAGGGTAACGGCTATGCCCTACTTATTTTGAACAAATCAAAAAAAGACCAAACTTTAGAAGTTGATTTGCCAAACGACGTGTCTAAGGTTCTAGAAGGAAAGAGTTTTAAAGAAGGTTCAGGTGCTCACAATGTTCACATAAAAACATTATCTTCAGAATTGACAGAAGGCAACATATATACAACTATAGAAAGTACTTCTTTTGTTTACTTGTTGTTTGAGTAACAAAATGATATAAAAGAGAATAAGTAGCACAAAATAAGGTAAAAAAAACAAGCATTTAATCTTTAAAATTTGATAGTCTTATGATACAAAAAATAACAACATTTATAATTGCAATATTATTAGCGTTCTCTTGTTCTAACCAGCAAGAGCAAAAAAACCATACAAACATGAAAGCAACTAACTGGAAAACAGAAATTGAGCAAACTTTAAAACAATTTGGCCATCGGAATTGGATAGTTGTAGCTGATGGAGCCTATCCAGAACAAAGTAATCCAGCAATAAAAACCATTACGGTGGATGCTGAGCAATTGGATGTAATAAACTATGTGAATGGTATGATTGAAAAAGCAACTCATGTAGATGCAAATATCTTTATTGATACCGAAATGGCATTTGTATCTGAAAATGATGCAAATGGTATGGAATCTTACAGAACCGACCTAGATAAAATTTTAGAGGGTAAACCTGTAAAACCATTATTGCACGAAGACATTATTAGAGAACTGGATGCTTCAGCAAAATTATTTAATGTACTGATTATAAAAACGGATTTAGCGATTCCCTACACTTCCGTGTTTTTTCAATTAGAATGTGGTTACTGGAACAGTGAAGCTGAAGAAAATATGAGGCAGCTTTTAGAAAGTGCGACAACAAATTAAAGACTAAAAAACATACCGACAACAATTTATCAAATCACATTTCTATTTGGCCACAGCCAAAAAAACAACTGTGATTTGGAAACCGAATTGTAACTAAAAAACAAGCTAAAACCAGAGACAAAGCTTTCAACCTTAAATTCGTTTTTCTTTCAAAAGGGAGCTATGCCAAGGAAGTTGTTTATGTATTTTTTTCTAACAAGTATTTATTGACCGATTTGTGCTAGAATTATGCAAATCTGTGTTCAGGCATCTACCCAAAATCACTGATCTTGCTACTTGTAAAAGCTATCAAATTAACGAAGAGGAATGAGGTTGATATATAAAAACGTCAATACTCAAATAGATTCTATTCGCATGGTTTGAATATGTTTAATAGAAAATACTAAATAGACAATTAATGACATTAAAAAAATTACCCATATTACTTGGATTACTTTCTTTACATATTGGTTTTGGTCAAACTAAAAACAACGATTGGGAAAATCAGCATATTACACAAATAAATAAAGAAGCACCTCATGCAACCCTGTTCTATGATGATACTTCTAAAGATGTGACCTCCTTAAATGGCACTTGGGATTTTGCTTTTTTTAAAGATGTAAATGAAGTTCCTGCAAATGCTAAAGCCGAATCATACGACAAAATCCAGGTTCCCGGAACCTGGCAAATGCAAGGATATGGGAACCCAATTTATACCAACATCACCTACCCTTTCGATAAAAACCCTCCATTTATTAGTGGTGCTAATGGAAATTCCGTTGGAATTTACCAAACAGAATTTCCTGTTGAGAACCTTGAGGATAAAGAAACCTATCTTCGATTTGAAAGTGTCTCTTCTGCTTTTTATCTATGGGTGAACGATCAAAAAGTTGGTTACAGTCAAGATAGTTGGTCTCCAGCAGAATTCAATATTTCAAAATATCTAAAAAAGGGAAAGAATACTTTGCGACTGCAAGTATTTAGATGGTGTGATGGTTCTTACTTAGAAGACCAGGATGGATGGCGCATGGCGGGTATTTTTAGAGATGTGTATTTAGTTTCAAAAGCCAAGCTTCATATAAAAGACTATTTTGTTACAACACCTTTTCAAGAAAATGGAAATGCTGAATTCAATCTTAAACTAGCTTTCAATAAGGTTGAAGATGATGACATAAATTCTTATGCTGTTTTATATGAATTAATTGATTCAGAAAATAAAACGATTAAAAAGGAAGTGAAACTATCTAAAATTGAAAATGATAACAAATGGGGTTTTGAAATTTCAGAAATCATTGAGCATCCAAAATTATGGTCTCATGAATTTCCAAATCTTTATAGTTTAACTATTCAGCTTAAAAAAGATTCGAAAGTTGTAGATGAGATCAACACAAAAATTGGTTTTAGAGAAGTAAATATTTCCGATAAACAAGAACTATTGCTTAACGGAAAACCAATAATTATTAAAGGTGTTAATGTTGTTGAACACGATCCAATTCACGGGAAATATATTCCTAAAGAACGCATCGAAAAAACTATCAAATTATTAAAGCAAAATAACTTCAATACTGTTAGAACTGCGCATTATCCTGCTTCACCTTATTTTTATAAATTATGCGATGAATACGGAATTTTGGTAATTGACGAAGCCAATGTTGAGTCGCACGGAATGAAATATGGAGCAGATTCTCCAGCTAAAGATTCTACTTGGCAAAAAGCACACGTAGAACGAATGGAAGCAATGGTGCAACGCGATAAAAACCATCCAAGTGTAATTATGTGGTCGTTTGGAAATGAAGCTGGAAATGGCATTAATATGGTGGCGATGAACAAACGTACCAAAGAAATTGACACATCAAGACCAACACATTATCATTCTTCGGAAAAGCCAATTTCTTATGATGTTTATGGAGGAGGTGTTTGGAAAGGTGGAAAAAAACACAAATTTGGACGCTACCAATCTGTTGAGGATATGGAGCATATCGCCAAAATGGGATTAAAAAAACCATTCCTGTTAAATGAATATGCACACGCAATGGGAAATAGTATAGGAAATCTACAGGAATATGTTGATGTTTTTGAGAAATATCCAGGACTTATTGGAGGCTGTATTTGGGATTGGTCAGATCAAGGAATTACAAAAAGTGTTGATGGCGCTTATGGAAACCAAATTAAAGATATCGACAAAGCACATTCAGAATGTTTGCAACCAGAAAGTGACTATTTCTGGGCTTATGGTGGTGATTTTGGTGATACACCTAATGATGGAAACTTCTGCATGAATGGTGTGATGATGGCGGACCTCACTCCTTCTCCAAAAACTTTTGAAGTTAAAAAAGCCTATCAGAATATTGCTTTTAAATGGGCTACGAACAATAAGCTTGAAATAACTAATAAATTTCACGTAACCAATCTTTCAAATTTCGATTTTACTTGGCAACTATTAGAAGATGGACAACAAGTAAAAGTTGGTTCTTTTGATTTAGATATTCAAGGTTTAAACAAAGGTGAAATTGAGTTGAAATCACTTAACGAAAACTTAAAACCTAATTCAGAATATATTTTACAAATTCAGGCTAGAACCAAAGAAAGTAACTCTTGGTCGGAAGCTGGACATCTAATTGCTTGGGAGGAATTCATTATACAAAAGACCATCTTGAAACTTGATAAAGTTGTAGTCAATAAAAAAATAAAACTCAAAGATTCAAAAGACGATGTTGTTCAAATTAGTTTTGAAGATATCGTTTTGAATTTTGACAAAAAGAAAGGTGAAATAATACAATTAGAGAAAAATGGTAATTTCATAATTGATGGAGGTTTCTCGTTAGCTTTTGCAAGAGCATATATTGACAACGATAAGAAACCAAATTTGAGAAAATCCTGGGATGCAATTGATCTTCATAACTTGATTTCTAAAGTTGAGCATATTACCATTAAAAAAGAAAAAAGATTGGTGTTTATCGATGTTCAAAAGAAGCATCAGTCTTCCGGTCACACAAACGGTTTTATCACAAAAGAACGTTTTGTAATTCACGCAAACGGAATCGTAGACATTTCTTTAAACGTAGATTATTTGGGTGCTACTGCTGCATTTACATTCCCAAGAATTGGTTATGAAATTAAATTGAATAACGATATTTCAGAAAGTTCGTGGTACGGAAAAGGTCCTGGAAGTTCTTATAAAGACAGAAATACAGGAATGCAGATGGGAGTTTATTCTGCTAATATAGATGAGCATTTTGTTAACTACGCACGACCTCAAGAAAACGGCAATAAGTCTGATGTTCGATGGGCAAAATTCTCTAACAACGCTAATAACAGTTTAAAAATTAAAAGTGATAAACCACTTAATTTCTCATTCAGAAAATATACAACAGCACAACTAAATGAGGCGACGCATCCTTATCAGTTAAAAGTGAATTTGTTTAATGTTTTAAATGTAGATTTTGATCACGGAGCATTAGGAAATGGTAGTTGTGGACCGATTCCAATAGAGAAATATTTTACAGATATCTGTAACAAAGAATATAAATTGAGAATAGATTTTGGAACAGAAATTAATGAACTTGCTAAAAAGGAAATTCATTTCAAAAATGAAGGAAATCCTTTCGTAAAACATATGTATACGGCAGATCCTTCAGCACATGTTTTTAATGGCAGCTTGTATGTGTACACCTCTCACGATGAACATGATGCCACTTATTTTGATATGCTTGACTGGCACGTGTTTTCAACCAATAATTTGGAGGATTGGACCGATCATGGAGCTGTAATGAGTCTGGATGACATTTCATGGGCTAAAAAATGGGCCTGGGCACCTGATTGTGTTGAAAGAAATGGGAATTATTATTTTTATTATCCTGTAGAAAGAGCCAAAATTGGTGTAGCAGTGAGCGATTCACCAACAGGTCCTTTTGTAGATAAATTGGGTAAACCTTTAATTGATAATACCGACCAAATTGAAAAAATTGGGAAAGAACCTATAGATCCATCTGTAATCATTGAAAAAGAACAAGCCTATATGTACTTTGGTTGCAGAGAACCAAAAGTGGTGAAGCTAAAGGATGATATGATGAGCTTGGATGGGGAAGTTAAAGGCTTAAAAATAAATGGAATAGAAAATGACAAGGAACATTTTGGAGGCTTTTATGGTGAAGCACCCTGGGTTTTCAAGCGCAACGATACTTTTTACTTACTTTATTCCAATGGATGGGAAAAAACAAGTACGTTGGTGTATGCCACAAGTGATAACCCAATGGGACCGTTTGAATTTCAAGGCGAAGTGATGGATGTAGTCAGTTCCTGGACCTCTCACGGATCTATCGTTGAATTTAATGAAAAGTGGTATGTTTTTTATCATAACAGAGATTTGACAGGTAATAACTACCGAAGATCAATTTGCTTCGATGAAATTACATTTGACGCTGAAGGAAAAATCAATAAACTAAAATTAACAACGAATAAATAATGAAGCACTTTATTTATAGTTGTTTGCTATTCGTATAAAATTTCAATCTCATGAAAAAACATATAACTTTTATTCTCTTTTTATTATTTGGCATTATCTTTTTTTCGAGTTGTTCAAAAGATGATGAACCAGTTAATGAAGAGCTTGTTGAAAATCCGGTCGTTGAAGAAGAACCTGTAAGTGACGATCCTACAGTTTACAATCCAAAGTCATCAATTATCACCAATGATATTTGGTGGGGCGACGATAATGGAGGTAATGTGATGGCCAGTATGGGTGGGCACATCACGAGGATAGATGATACCTATTACTGGGTGGGCAATGATCCGCAGGGTTCACTCAATGGAAGTGATATCCATTTATATTCCTCTAAAACGCTCGGCAGCAACAGCTGGAAACACGAAGGAAAGCTGGTAGATTTTGCGCCGGGTCTCGGGGGTAAGAACTGCACACTCCTGCATAGTCCTGCAACAGGCCGTTACGTGATTGTCGCCAAGTCGGGGCTCCAGTTCTATGAGAGCGTCAATATTACAGGGCCATACACCCTTGTGAACACGGTTTCCAAGTTTCAGATTGATAGCCGGGGCGGCAATTATAAAATCGGAGGTATGAGTACCTTACAGGACGGAACGAATGCCTATGTCATCACCTCCAGGCGCTGGCTGCCGGATACGCCCAAGTCTGAAACGGAAGGCACAAATCATCGCTATACCGGTATCTATAAGCTGACTCCCGATTTTCTGGATGTTGCAGAAGAGATCTGTTGGTTGCGTAATGATTCCCGCGAGGCGATGTGGCTGTTCAAAAAGGACGACACCTATTATATGACAGCCAGTCACACCGCCGGTTGGACGGCTTCCGACTGTTATTACCGGACATCGACGAATCTGGTCGACTGGTCTACCGAGAAGCAAATCGGCATGGATCCAGTGAGATCCGGCGGGTCACAGGCGAATAAAATCATGCGTTCTCATGGCACACAGCACCGCTGGATCATGCAGGTGGGCGATCAGTGGATGTACGGTGGAGATCGCTACCCGTATCATGAGTCCGAATCGCACCCGGTGGATAAGGGGCTTTATCTGATGTGTCCTGTCATCTGGGAAGGCGATACCCCAATTGTTAAATATGAAACGTCATGGGATGTTTCTAACGAAAACTAGAAGTTCTTATTAATAGAATTTTAAAATTAAACCTATGAAACATAATGATTTAAAAAACAATAAAAAATATCTACATATCTTAAATTCACTTGTAAATTACAGAATTGAAGATATTAATTGGTTTAAAGAGTTATTAGTGAAAATCAAAGGTTTTGAAAAACTTTTACAATCTGAAATAAATAAAGTTTAAAACATATGAAAACAATATTAACACTTTGTTTCACTGCACTTCTATTATCTTGCAATACTACAAAAGAAGAAACTCAAACAAAAGAAGAAAAACCAAATATTATCTTAATTATGGCCGATGATATGGGATTCTCAGACCTAGGATTTATGGGTTCTGGAATTGAAACACCCAACATTGATAAATTGGCTACTAACGGAATGGTTTTTAATCAGTTTTACAACGCAGGTCGCTGTTGCCCTACCAGAGCTTCATTATTAACTGGTTTATACGCGCACAATGCAGATTTAGGTTGGATGACTGCTTCCGATTTTGGCCGTCCGGGGTACAGAGGTGCAATTAGTAAAAACAGTGTTAGTATTGCTCAAGTGCTGAAAACAGCAGGTTACGCCAATTATGTAACAGGAAAATGGCATGTGACCTATGATCATAATATGGTCTCAGATAGTGACAATCATAACTGGCCAATGCAACGAGGTTTTGATAACTATTATGGAATGCTTTCTGGTGGAGGTGGCTATTACGAACCAACTACTTTAACCAAAAACAATGAACGAATTACCCCTCCTGAAGGATTTTATCTTACTGAAGAAATCAACAATGCTACAGTTGAAATGTTGGAAGACCATTTCGAAACAAAAAAAGACACACCTTTCTTTTTTTACGTAGCACATTATGCTCCTCACAGACCATTACACGCTTTAGAAAATGATATTAAAAAGTACAAAGGAAAATTCAGTAAAGGTTGGGATTATTTCCGTGAACAACGCTTAAATAAAATGAATGGTACAGGACTTTCTAACTCATGGATTTTAAGTGAACGTCCGAAGGATATTCCTGCTTGGGATAGCTTGTCTTCTGAAGAAAAAGCAATGTGGGAAACGAGAATGGAAGTCTATGCCGCACAAATTGATAGAATGGATCAAGGTGTTGGTAGAATTTTTGACCTTCTTAAGGAAAAGGATGAATTGGATAATACCATAATTCTATTCTTATCTGATAATGGTGGAAATGCAGAGCCAGAAGGTAAAGATTTTGATGCTTACACTATTGAAGATATTGGAGGAAAAATCTTCAATCAAAGTTATAGGAGACATTGGGCGAATATGAGTAATACTCCTTTTAGATTATACAAGAGTTCAAATCATGAAGGAGGAATAAGTACTCCATTAATTGTTCATTGGCCAAAGCATATTAAATCTGCATCATTTACAAACCAAAAAGGCCACGTCATAGATTTATTACCAACATTAGTGGAGCTTACAGGAGCTTCTTACCCCAAGAAGTTAGGTGCAAATAGTATAAAACCATTACAAGGTAAAAGTTTAGTATCAGCTTTTAATGGAAAAGAAACTGAAAGAGGACCAATGTTTTTTGAACATCAAGCAGATAGAGCTGTTATAGATGGTAAATGGAAATTAGTTTCTACCAAAAGTAAAAAGAAACCTTATAAAGGAAAATGGGAATTATACGATTTATCTATTGATAGGTCTGAAGAAAATAACCTAATTCATCAGCTCCCTGAAATAGCAGAAAAACTTGAAGCCAAATGGGAACAATGGGCTCAACAAAACAATGTACTTCCGCTTGATGGAAGAGGTTGGGGAAAAAGATTAAAAGCAGATATTAATTATACAGAAAAGAAATAATGATGATGAAATTCAAATTAATAATAATTACAGCAATTATGTTTTTGTCCATTACTAAAGGACAATGCCAAACCAATAAAAAACCAAATTTCATAATCATTTTAGCCGATGATTTGGGCTATGGTGATGTTGGTTTTACCGGCAGTACACAAATTAAAACTCCACATATTGATGCCTTAGCAAAATCTGGTGTTGTATTTACAGATGGATATGTTTCGGGTCCAGTTTGTGCACCTTCAAGAGCAGGATTGATTACTGGACGAAATCAAGTCAATTTTGGATATGATAACAATCTAACTGATGCACTTCCTCAATTTAATCCCGAATATTCTGGACTTCCTGTTACTGAAAAAACCATTGCTGATAGATTATCAAACCTTGGTTATGTAAATGGTATTATTGGAAAATGGCATTTAGGAGAAAAAGAACAATTCCATCCTACCAATAGAGGTTTTGATGAATTTTGGGGCTATTTAGGTGGTGGACATAATTATTTCCCATCGGATACGAGTAATAAGAAATACAACAGACCAATAATCTCAAATTATAAAGAACCACAACCTATTACCTACATAACAGACGACAAAGGAGATGAATGTGTAGATTTTATAAAAAGACATAAAGATGAACCTTTCTTTTTGTACGCTTCCTTCAATGCGCCTCACGCTCCTATGCAGGCTCTGGAGGAAGATTTAAAATTATATGCAGGTATCAAAAATGAAAAAAGACGCACATATGCAGCTATGATTCATCGTTTAGATGTTAATATTGGTAGAATGATTAAAGAGTTGAAGGCTCAAGAAATTTATGACGATACTGTAATTGTATTTTTAAGCGATAATGGTGGACCCGATACCAATAATGGCTCCATAAATGCACCATATAATGGAAGAAAAGGAATTTTATTAGAAGGTGGAATTCGAGTACCTTTTGTAATTTCATATCCAGAGAAATTAAAAAGTGGTATTTACAATAAAGCGATAACTTCGTTAGACCTTGCTCCTACTTTTGTTGCATTAGCTGGTGGTAAAATAACAAAGAAAGATAGGTTTGATGGTGTCAATATTTTCCCGTTTATCACTAATAAAATTGAAGGTAATCCTCATGAAACTCTTATGTGGCGATTTACTATTAGTGCCGGAATACGAAAAGGGAATTGGAAATTGGTTCGTTTACCAGATCGTATGCCTTTATTATTCAATTTAGAGGAAGATCCATCTGAGCAAAACAATGTTGCAAAAGAACATTGGGACCTTGTTCAAACAATGTTAAAAGAATTAGGAAATTGGGATGTTTCAACTCCACATGTTTTATTCTTAGAAGGCGCTAAATGGCGAAGAAACCAGTTAGATTTATACGATAAAAAATATCAATTGACACAACCAAAAAAGTAGCAAGTAACCTGTAAAAGCAAAAAATAATTAAGTTAAAATGAAAATAAATTACCTTTTCCTCGCCCTTTTTATAACACTTTATTCTTGCGTAACTGCAGAGAATGAAAAAAGTGACAGAATTAAAACAAACATTAATCGTGAATGGCGATTTACATTTAGTGAACAAGATGATGATTTTTCAAAAGAAAGAACAGCAAGACAAAGTTGGGAACGTGTAGGTTTACCACATACTTTTAGCTTGCCTTACTTCCGTTCAGAAAGTTTTTACGAAGGATATGGATGGTATCAGAAAACGTTGCTTATTGATAAAGCAAATTTAGGTAAGAATATCTATTTAGAGTTTGATGGGGTTTTTCAAGTAGCGGATGTTTATCTAAATGGAAAAAAAGTTGGCGAACACAAGGGCGGATATACTGGTTTTATTATTGATATCAGTGAAAATGCTATTGCAGGAGAAAATCTTTTAGCTGTTCGTGTTAACAATGTTTGGGATGCACAATTAGCTCCAAGAGCTGGAGAACACGTTTTTAGTGGTGGTATCTATAGAGATGTTTACCTTACTATTACTAACAAATTACATGTTGCTTGGAATGGGACTTTTGTTACAACACCTAAAGTAACAAAGGAAAAAGCTTCGTTAAATATTAAAACAGCAGTGAAGAATGAAAATAAGAATGAAGTTGAATTTACTATAAAGTCGATCTTATTAGATCCTAAAGGCAATAATATCAAAGAGATTCGCACCGAATATAAAATTAATGCAGAAGCTACTATTACTTGTGACCAAAATATTGATGAAATAGCGAATCCTAAATTGTGGTCGCCAGATTCACCTAATTTGTACAAAATTAAAACAATCATTTATAAAAATGACAGCGTGGTTGATACCCAAACTTCAACATTTGGATTCAGATGGGTTGAGTGGACAGATGACAAAGGTTTTTTCTTAAATGGAGAACATGTGTATTTAGAAGGTGTAAATGTACATCAAGACCATGCAGGTTGGGGAGATGCTATTACCAAAGCAGGAGTTTACCGTGATTTAAAGCTCATGAAAGACGCCGGGTTTAATTTGATACGAGGTTCACATTATCCACATCATCCATATTTTACAGAGGTTTGTGATGAATTGGGACTCATGTTTTTACCTGAAAACTGTGTTTGGGGAATTGGTGGATTTACAGATGACGGTTATTGGAACTCAAGCACCTACCCTATTCATTCTAAAGATATGGAGGCTTACAATAAAAGTGCCAAAAAGACTCTAGAAGAACTAATTCTAATTAATAGAAATAGTCCTTCTGTTATTGCTTGGAGTATGAGTAATGAAGCGTTTTTTACGGCCAATGAGGTAATGGAACCAATGAAACAATTGCTGACTAGTTTGGTAGATTTATCTCATCAATTAGATGCATCTCGTTTAGCAATGATTGGTGGTGCACAAAGAAGAGATGTAGATGTTTTAGGAGACATTGCGGGTTATAACGGAGATGGAGCTACCTTATTTAAAAACCCAGGAATGCCAAGTATGGTAAGCGAATATGGTTCTTGCGTAACAGATCGCCCAGGTGAATATACGGCATGTTGGACGAGTCATATTGAGGATGGTGAAAAGCCAGCATGGCGCAGCGGACATGCTATATGGTGCGGATTTGATCACGGTAGTATTGCAGGAAATATGGGTGAAATGGGTATTGTTGATTTTTTCAGAATTCCAAAACGCTCTTGGTATTGGTATCGTAATTATTTTAAAGGAATTGAACCACCAATTTGGCCGGTTGAAGGAACGCCAAAAAGCTTAAAACTATTTGCTGATAAAACCACAATAACTGGAACGGATGCAACTGATGACGCTCATATCAATGTAAAAGTAATTGGCGAAAATGGTAAGCATATTTCAAACAGTCCAGATGTAACCTTGACAATTATTTCTGGTCCAGGTGAATTTCCAACTGGAAGAAGCATCACTTTTAAAGAAACTACCTATAATGATATTCAGATTTTAGACGGACATGCAGCGATAGAGTTCCGAAGTTATGAAGGTGGAAAAAGTATTATTGAAGCTACCTCGGAAGGTTTAGAACCTGCTAGAATTGAAATTATAACAACTGGAGAACCTACATTTGTTGAAGGAAAAACACCACTGGTAAAAGATAGAATTTACACTGATTACAGATTATTAAAAGCAATTAAGAAGGGAGTCCCTGTTAAAGTATCTGATACTCGCCCTACACGAACAAACTCTACAAGTAATAGTTTACCATCTTTAGCAAACGATGGTCATAAATGGACTAAATGGAAGCCTGGGTTAGAAAATGGTAGTGTTTGGTGGGAGTTGGATATGGAGAACTTTTATAATGTAGATCGTGTAGAACTTAGTTTTGTTTCAGCATTTAAAGGTTCAATTCTAATCGAAACTTCATTGAATAAAAAAGATTGGAAAGCCGTAGATAAAAATACGTACCACAATATTAAAGAGACAAAACGTAAAATTGAAGATAAATCTAAAGTGCGATTTTTAAGAATTAAATTAACACCAAAGAATATTGATGAGCTTCTTGTAATAGGAGAATTTGAGGTGTTTGGAAATACGAATTAAAGATAAAGTATGAAAAGATTATCTAGTATATTATTTGCAGTTTTTTCTATCATAACCTTATTTTCATGTGATACTGAATCAAAAAGTACACCTCCCAATGTCATCCTAATTTATGCAGATGATCTTGGGCGCGGTTTACTTTCACACGAAGGGCAAAAAATTATTCAAACTCCTCACATTGATAAACTTGCTGAATCGGGTATACGATTTGAAAATGCTTATGGAGGACAGTTTTGTGCTCCTGCTCGTGCAAGTCTGCTAACAGGGTATCACGACTGCCATGGTGATAAATGGAAAATTTCCAGAGCAGGCTTATATTCCGATATCACAAGGGGCAAATACACTAGAGAACAAGTTGAGAATGCATACGACAAACAAGCGGCTCCTGTTCCGGATGATGAAGTTTTTATGGCAGAAGTATTTAAAAAAGCTGGTTATGTAACTGCTCAGGTCGGAAAACTTGACTGGGGATTTGCAACCACTCACAAGCAATTGAAAAGACATGGTTGGGATTACTACTATGGTTACTACGACCATCAACGATGTCATGGTTTCTATCCACCTTTTTTATTCGAAAACGGTAAAATGGTAACGTTTGAAGGGAATACAAGAGCCGATTGTGGTAAAACTGCTGAGTGGGACGAGAACGGAGGCTATGAAGACAGATGGAACATGGAGGGGAAAAAAGAGTATTCTCAAAACCTCTTTTTAAATAAGATTACAGATTTTCTACGAAAAAATAAAGACAATAATTTTTTTCTGTATCATCCTACGCAACTACCTCACGGACCCTCATCCGTCCCTGAAATTCATCCCGACTTTAAGGCAAACCTAGAACTAACCGAAATAGAAAAAACATACGCCTCCATGGTAAAAATACTGGATGACCATGTAGGAGTTATTATTGAGGAATTAAAAAAACTAGAACTCTACGAAAACACTATCATTGTTTTCACCAGCGATAATGGGCATGAAATTTATTATCCTTCAGAAGGTAAAATCCATAAACCTATGTTAAACATGAAAACCGGAAAGCATTTTGACAATATAAACACTAAATATTACAGCGAATTAGTTGGTGATGTATTTAACGGAAACGATGGTATGGCTGGTATGAAGCGAGATAACTGGGAAGGTGGTGTTCGGGTTCCTCTCATATATCACTGGCCTGGAAAAATTGAAGGTGGTAGGTCAATACATACAAAGGTTGCCAATTACGATATGATAAACACCTTTGCCGATGTACTAAACGTAGAGTTACCAGAAGAAAAAGACGGACTCTCATACTTTCCTGAACTGATAGGAAAAAAAACAAGCAAACAGCACGATTTTATAGTTTTTGCCTCATTCCAAGGACCTGCTCTGGTTACCCAAGATGGATGGAAATTGCGCTACTTTGCTCCCAAAGACATCTATCAGCTTTATTATTTACCTGACGACTACCGGGAAGAAAGAGATCTGTCTGTAAAACATACCGAATTACTTGAAAAATTAAAGGTAGAGCTTATTACAGCTTGTAACGGAGATTTAAATAATGGTTGGTTTTCGTATCAAACTGGTATTTTAAATAAACCCACTATCTTAACTACAAATTAATTTCTCGATATATAAAATTATGAAGCATTCCTATTTAAATAATCAAATACTACATCGATACACACTCAAAAACATGAGAAATATTTCCAAATTATTAGTGCTTTCATTATTAGTAAGCCTCACTGCCTGTAATAAGGCTCCAGAACAAACAAACAACTTAAAACTTTGGTATAACCAACCAGCCACTGATTGGCAGTCGGAAGCCTTGCCTATTGGGAATGGCTATACAGGAGCAATGTTTTTTGGAGGCATAGAGAAAGAACAAATACAATTTACAGAAGGCACATTATGGAGTGGTGGTCCAGGAAGTGGTGAAGCATATGATTATGGGATAAAAAAAGGAGCGTGGAAACATCTTGCTGAAGTACGACGTTTATTAGATGAAGGAAAAATGGACGAAGCCCACGAATTAGCGAATCGCGAATTAACCGGCTCTATGCATAAAAACAAAGATTCAAAATCTCAATTCGGTAATTATGGGGCACAACAAACCATGGGCGATTTTTTTGTGGAAGCACACCATAAAGGTGAACCATTGAACTATGTTCGTGAATTGGACATTGAAAATGCAGAAGGAAAAGTAAGCTATAAAATAAATGATGTGAATTACAGCCGAACATATTTTGCTTCTTACCCTGCCAAAACTTTAGTTTATCACTTTGAATCAGATAAGGCTACTGATTATAGCATTAATTTTGAAACACCACACAAAAAAAACAGCGAAACTTTTACCAACTCCGTTTATTCATTCAAAGGCGAAGTTGCAAACAATGAAATGCAGTTTGAGACCTGCCTGAAAATTGAATCGGATGGAACAATAAATTTCGCAGATGGAAAAATAAAAGTTGCCAGAGCTAACTATATCAATATGTACCACGTTGCTGCTACCGATTACATTAACAAATACCCTGAATATAAAGGAAATGATTATCAGGCAGACAATAAAAAAGTATTACAAAACATAAAAGGTAAATCTTACGAAAAATTGTATGCAGAACATAGAAAGGATTATAAATCACTTTATGACAGAGTTACATTAGAATTAGGTGATAATGTAAGAGATAGTATTCCAACAGATGTACGATTAGTAGAGTACGCGGATGGGATTGATGATTTTGGTCTTGAAGAACTTTATTTTCAATTTGGTCGTTATATGATGATAGCTGCATCTCGTCCAGGAACTATGCCAATGAACTTACAAGGTAAATGGAATAACAGTACAAATCCTGCTTGGGCTTGCGATTACCATATGAATATCAATCAGCAAATGTTGTATTGGCCAGCCGAAATCACCAACTTAAGCGAATGTCATACACCTTTATTCAATTATATGGAAACATTGATAGAACCTGGTAGAGTTTCGGCAAAAGAATTTTATAACGCACGTGGCTGGGTGGTGAATACTATGAACAATCCGTTTGGATATACTTCTCCAGGATGGAATTTTCCCTGGGGAGCATTTCCGGGTGGTGCAGCCTGGCTATGTCAGCACCTTTGGGAGCATTACGAATTTACACAAGACAAGCAGTTTTTAGAACAAACAGCATACCCATTGATGAAAGAAGCTGCATTATTTTGGATTGATTATTTAATTGAAGACGAAAACGGATATTTAGTTTCCTCTCCATCATATTCACCTGAACATGGAGGTATTTCACGTGGTGCATCTATGGATCATCAAATAGCATGGGACTTGCTAAATAACTGCATTGCGGCAATTGAGATATTGAATACAGATAAAGAATTTAAAATAGAAGCTCAAAGTATTCGCGACAAAATTTCGCCACCAACCATTGGTAAATGGGGACAACTACAAGAATGGAAAGAAGATGTTGACGATCCAGAAAGCAAACATCGTCACGTATCGCATTTGTATGCTTTTCACCCTGGAAAACAAATTTCAATGGAAAAAACTCCTGATTTAGCTGAGGCTGCAAAAGTTAGTTTAAATGCACGTGGTGATGATGGAACGGGATGGTCATTGGCTTGGAAAGTAAACTTTTGGGCTCGTTTTAAAGATGGAGATAGAGCATATAAATTATATAGAAGATTATTGTTACCAGCTGTTATTAAAGGAGAACGATTGATGGGACAAGGAAGTGGAACTTACCCTAACTTATTCTGTGCTCATCCACCTTTTCAGTTAGATGGTAATATGGGCGGAACAGCTGGTATGGCAGAAATTTTATTGCAATCTCATACGGGAACTCTGGAACTATTGCCGGCATTACCTTCAGCATGGAAAAACGGACATGTAAAAGGTTTGAAAGCAAGAGGCGGTTTTGAGGTAGATATTAAATGGGAAAACGGAAAATTAGAAGAAGCAAAAATTTTTGCTAATAAAGATAGTTTTACTACCATTCGCTTTGGTAAAAATGAAATTTCGACAGAACTTAAAAGAAATGGTAAATTGATTATTAACAGTGATTTTGAAATAGTTAATTATTAATTTAATCTAAATATTACAAAATGAAAAAACTGTTAGTTTTATGCTTCATTTCTATTTTTGGATGTTTTGACCTTTCAGCTCAGGAGATTATTCCTCTATGGGAGGATGGTAAAATTCCAAATTATAAACAAAGTAACGAGAAGGAAGAAATACCAGAGCGAACTATTTTATTTATTCAAAATGTTCAAACCCCTACCCTACAAGTATTTTTACCTTCAAAAAAAAATGCCAATGGAATGGGCATTTTAATTTGTCCAGGCGGTGGATACGGTGGTGTAGCCTACGACTGGGAGGGTACAGATTATGCCAAATGGCTTAACAGTCAGGGAATTGCAGCGTTTGTATTGAAATATAGAATGCCTCAGGCAGCATCGGTAATTACATCGTACAAAGCTCCAATACAAGATGCCCAAAGAGCGATGCGATATATTAGATTTTATGCTTCAAAGTTTAATGTTGATAAAAATAAAGTGGGTGTTATTGGCTCATCTGCCGGTGGACATTTAGCTTCAACTTTAGGAACTCATTTTAAAACCCATTACTACGATTCAAAAGATGATATTGACATGGAGAGCACTCGTCCTGATTTTATGATGCTTATTTATCCTGTTATAAGTATGAAAAAAGGAATTACGCACAACGGTTCTAGAAACAGTTTACTTGGCAAGAATCCTTCTGAAGAATTAGTATTGCAGTTTTCAAATGAATTAAGAGTTTCAGAAAATACACCTGTAACTTTTATCATTCATTCTGGGAATGACAAAACTGTTCCTGTTGAAAATTCAATTCGGTTTTATCAGTCTTTGGTTAAAAATAAAGTAAAGGCTACAATGCATATTTTTCCTGAAGGTGGGCACGGCTATAGTTTGGGGAAAAGTAAAAAAAGTACTCCTGATTGGACTGAATTGGCTGAAAACTGGCTAAATACTTTGAATAAGTAGAGATAAATTTTGGCATCATTCATGCTTCTTTATAAATAATACTAAATCTTAACAAAGATAATTAATGAATGAACATTGATAATACCAACTAATTAACTTTAAATGATTTTAAAGTAATTTGAATAACATTTAGAAACAACAAAACAGTATGTATAAATTAACTTTTCTTTTTTTACTTGTAAGTAGCTTCATTTTTGCTCAAACAAACTCAAAAAGTGATCAGAAAAAACCGAACTTAATAGTTATTATGACCGATGATATGGGTTGGGCAGATGTTGGTTTTAATGGCTGTAAAGATATTCCAACTCCAAACATTGATGTCATTGCAAACGAAGGTGTACGATTTGAGGAAGGCTATGTTTCTTTTCCTGTTTGTGGACCAAGTAGAGCCGGTTTTTTAACCGGACGTTATCAAGATCGATTTGGTTTTACAACCAACCCGTCAATAAATCCTAAAAACTCAAAATCTGGGCTACCTGTTGAAGAAGAAACATTGGCACAGGTATTGAGAAAAGCTGATTATAACAATGCTATTATTGGTAAATGGCATATGGGAACAAATGCTGTTTTTCATCCGTTAGAAAGAGGATTTGACTATTTTTATGGATTTCTTTCCGGAGGTCATAACTACTATCCGGATCAGTTAACATTGAACGATCTATCAGAAGTAAAGGAAAAATGGCAATGGTATAGAACTAAAATAATTGAAAACAGAACTAAAGTTGAAACTGACGATTATTTAACAGACGAGCTAAGTGATGCCGCTGTGAGATATATCAACAAACAAGCTGAAAATAATCAGCATTTTATGTTGTATCTAGCCTACAATGCGCCGCATACACCTTTACAGGCAACCGAAAAATACTTATCACGTTTTCCAAACATAAAAGATAAAAGACGGAAAACTTATGCCGCAATGGTAAGTGCAGTTGATGATGGTGTTGGACGTGTTTTAGAAGCTCTTAGAGAAAAAGAGCTGGACGAAAATACCATTGTTGTATTTTTATCAGATAACGGTGGAGCGCATAACAATGCTTCAGACAATGGTCCGCTGAGAGGTTTAAAAGGAGACCTTTTTGAAGGCGGAATACGTGTACCCTTTGCTATGCGTTGGAAAGGTATGATTCCTGAAGGAAAATCTTATGAAAAACCGGTTTCATCGTTGGATATTATGGCAACAATCGTTGCCCAAACCGAAGTGAAAATTAATGCAGATAGACCTTTAGATGGAGTTAATTTAATTCCTTTTTTAACAGGTGAAGCTGATGGAACTCCACACGATTATTTATTCTGGAGAAAATGGGAACAAAATGCGATGGCAATTAGAAGTGGTAATCATAAATTGGTTTCTAACAGACAACAAGTCAAAAATCCACCTGAATTATACGACTTATCAAATGATATGGCTGAAACAAAAAACTTAAAATCTGATGAAGAAAAAGTATACAAAAGGCTTTTAAATGAATGGAAAAAGTGGGATTCAGAAATGAAAGATCGTGTTTTCCCAACACTTGGTCAAGATAAATGGTGGACTAAAAAAAATTAAATGATGTGTTATTTTTTATTGAAGCTATTAGAGAAACTTCAACTAATTTATATAACTTAAGACATGAATAAAAAACAGTTATGAAAAAATATATTTCCATACTACTTTATGTTGCTATTTCGTTTGCAACAAGCGCTCAAGAAAAACCAAATGTTTTAATGATTGTTTTAGATGATTTAAACAATTATGTGGGTGTTATGGAAGGTCATCCACAAACAAAAACACCCAATATTGATAAATTAGCTGGTGAGGGAATTTTATTTACAAATGCACATAGTAATGTACCTATTTGTATGCCATCCAGAGCGAGTTTTATGAATGGAATATCACCAATTACCTCCAAAAACTGGGGGTTTAAGAACTGGTTAAAAAATGATATTTTGATAAATTCTAAATCACTGCCTGAATATGTTCGTGAAAATGGATACAAAGCCTATCAAACAGGAAAAATATTTCATAATACAAAAAAAGGTGTTTGGAATGAGATGGGAGTTGTTTCAGATTATGGACCCATGGCCTATAATGGGAAGAAAGCAGCTTTACACCCATCCTGTCCTGAAGCAATGGGAGAGTTAGGACCTTTAGATGCAACTTTTGCATCATTAGCAGATGTTCCAACTATTTTGGCTACAGAAAATGCTCCAGGCTATAAGGGCTGGTACAATACCCATTGGAAAACAAACTCTCCCTTTCACTATGAAAATGAAAACAACAGAGATAAAATGACTGATGAAAAAAGTGCTAAATGGTTTATTCAAAAAATTAATCAATTAGAACAGGAAGAAGATTCAAATCCATTTTTTATAAGTGTTGGATTTATCCGCCCTCACACTCCATTGGTAGTTCCTCAAAAATACTTTGATATGTTTCCTCTGGAAACTGTTCAAATTCCAACTCTCAAAGAAAATGACAGAAGTGATACAAAATTAGCAGAAAACACCACTAAGGAACCAAGAGGTAGAACAGCTTACCGAACCTTGACAAGCTCGTATTCAACAAAAGAATTAGCGCTTCAAAAATATGTTCAAGCCTATTTGGCCAGTGTCGCCTTTGCTGATGATCAGGTTGGAAAAGTTTTAAATGCATTAGAAAACAGCACTTTTAAAGAAAATACCATGGTAGTTTTATTTAGCGACCACGGGTATAATTTAGGCGAAAAAGATTATTTGTTTAAGTATTCATTATGGGAAGAAAGTACGCACGTTCCGTTAATTATAAAACACCCAGATTATGGGAAAAATGCAGGTAAAAAGGTAGATTATCCTGTTAGCTTGGTAGATATTTATCCAACCATTCAAGATGTATGTAATTTAAAAGGAAGTACCTTAATAAATGAAAAAGGTGCACCTTTAGATGGTTTTAGCTTAAAACCTTTTTTAAAAAATCCAGAAACTAAAGACTGGAAAGGTCCTGAGGTTGCGCTTTCGGTAATCTCGAGCTGGAAATCTCAAAATCCGAGCGAGCAACATCTATCTGTTCGTTCAAAATATTTTAGATATATTCATTACCGAAATGGAGCTGAAGAATTATACGACCACAGAACCGACAATTACGAGTGGTTTAATGTTGCTAATGACAAAAAATATAGCGAAACTAAAAAAGAACTTAAGAAACTGTTGTTTACTGAAGTTGCCAAACATAGCATTAAAAAAAATCATTATAAACTCAATAACTCCAACTAAAACAAGTAATTATTAATGGAAAGACACTTATTTTAGAAAATATCCCGATGCGGATACAAACAAAGATGAAGTGCTAAGCTATCTTAAATATAAAAAGCTCACAAAAAAATAATTTATTGGTAAAAAAAATCATATCTTCATGGCCACTTGTAACCACTAAATATTATCTATATTGGAGCTTAAATACCATCCCTTAAATAAATCTGATTCTGATTCTTTTTATGCACAACGAAAAAAAATACCTTATTTTGGAACACACTGGCACTACCATGAAGAGTATGAATTAATACTTATGCTTAAAGGTGAAGGTGTTCGTATTGTTGGTGATAATATGGATCACTTTAAGGGTTCTGAAATGGTTTTAATGGGGAGTGAGTTGCCTCATTTATTTAAAAATGATCAAAAAAACGAATCCTCTTCTGCCGACTATATTGTTGTTAAATTTAAAAATATTTTTGAGGGTGAGTCCTTATTTTCACTTCCTGAATTTGCACAAATAAGACATTTATTAAGAGCCTCAAAAAGAGGTATTCTTTTCTCTAACAATACAATTAAAAAATTACAAAAACACCTTTTAGCACTTCCTAAAAGTAATGGCGTAGATCGTATTCTAATTTTTATTAATATTCTGAAAATACTTTCTGAAGCAAAAGATTTTGAATTATTAGCCAGTGAAAGTTTTGCTATGAAAACTTCCAATGGAGGTCAAGACAGAATTCAAAAGGTTATTGATTATATTGCCGAAAATTATACAAAAGATATTTCGTTAGACAATTTGGCTGAAGTTTCTTTTATGACTACAAATTCATTTTGCCGATATTTTAAAAATAAAACTGGTAAAACAGCTTTTGAATTTATCCGTGAATTTAGAGTCAACAAAGCTTGTCAAATGTTAATTAATGGTAAAAAGAGTATTGCTGAAATTTGTTATGATACAGGGTTCAATTCCTTTTCAAGTTTTAATAGAATTTTTAAAAATTTGAAAAAAATCTCTGCAAGTAAATACAAAAATAAGTATATGAGTTTGAACTCATAATTACTTTTAAAACAAAAAACCCAAAACATTCAAGTCTCGAGTTTTTCTTTAGTTATATGGATTTCTGCCTTCGCAGGAATAATAATTTCACAAAAAACTATACTACAGAATTTGAATAACCCAATACAATACTTGCTGCAATAAGAACTACCAATCCAGCCAATAATAGGTTAAATGGTTTTTTAGCTCCTTTCCATTCTCCGGCTCGGTAAGCCCAAAAATTACTTACAATTAATGATAAACCTAATAACATTGGCCAACCAATTACTCCGCCTATTGGACCTATTAATGCAGCTCCCTGACCATAAACACCCAGCGCTCCAAACCAAAAAATACTTGCTAATATAGCCCATCTATATGCCTTTGCAGAACCTTGTACTTTAAATGAACTCCAGGTTTTATTTTTAAACAACAAATAAACTGCATAACCGGCATTCATTATAAATGCACCAATTAATACAACCACCCACGCAGCTAAACTTGCATTTCTATCAATGGCGCCCATACTTTCTGCTAATTTTGCAATTGGAGCTGCTTCCACAAATCCAACATTTAATAAGGCCGACAACACACCACAGGCAACAGCAATTAATATTCCTTTTAAAATATTAGATTTCTCACCCGATACTTCTGAAGTCATTTTATCTTTATCAATTCCTGCCTTAGCTGTAATAGCAACTCCAACAAGTGTTATTAGCAAACCTGCAATTACATAAGGAAACTGAGGTGAAGATGTTGAATTTTCCATACGTAATAACGGAATTAATGCGCCTATTGATCCGGCTAATCCCATTACAATACCCATAGTTAGCGATAAACCAATATAAGGTACACTTACACCAAATAAAATTCCTCCAATTCCCCATAGAAAACCAAACAACATAGCAATAAAAACTACACTTTGCATAGAAGGGTCAGAAAAGGATGTACTCAAAACACCTGCTAAATCCGGTACTGCTATAAAAGCCCAAAGCATTGGTAAAATAATCATAGCTATGGTTACATGAACCAGCCACCAAGACTCCCATTTAAGAGGCGCCATGTATTTCATTCCAAGCCCAAAAGACCCCTGAAAAATACTGGCGAAAATTATTAATAGAAAAGGAAAAAACATTGATTCCATAAGTATAAAAATTAGTTGTTAATTATTTAATTGCAATTGATATTCGTTTTTTTACCAAATAATCATCTAAAGCCAAATGCGAACAATCATGACCAATTCCTGAGTTTTTAATACCTCCATGAGGTAAATAAATAGCGTATTTTACTCCGTTTATTTGAATTTCACCAAATTCCAGTTCTTCAGTAAAACGCTCAATTCTTTTATGATTATTTGTAAAAATATAGGATGCCAAACCATATTCAGTATCATTTGCCAGTTCTAACACCTCATCATCAGTGTCAAAACTCATAATAGCTGCCACCGGACCAAAAGTTTCTTGTCTAAATAGTTTAGAATTGGTTGTGATTCCTGAGACTATAGTTGGTTCAATCCAGTTTCCATCTTCAGGGAAACCTTTTGGTATTTTTCCACCATATTCTAGCGTTGCCCCTTTGCTTACAGCATCGTCTATTAACTCAAACATTCTATCTCTATCACTTCGTGACACCACAGGCCCCATAAATACGTCGGGGTTTTCTTTTATTCCAAATCCTAATTTTAATTCAGAAGTTCTTTTTACAAATGCTTTTATGAATTTGTTATAGATGTTTTTATGCACAAAAATTCTGTTTGCTGCTACACAAATTTGACCTGAATTCCAGAAACTTAAAATTACAGCTAAGTTTAAGGCCTTATCAAAATCTGCATCGTCAAATATTATGAATGGAGCATTACCACCCAGTTCCATACCTAATTTTTTAATAGAAGTAGTACTATTAGCAATAACTTTTTTCCCTGTTTCAGTAGAACCAATCATTGTTAATACAGCCGGAATTTTGCTAGTTGTTAAAGTTGCAGCCACTTCATTACTTGGTCCTGCCAAAATATTTACTACACCAGCCGGAAAATTAATTTCGTGTAAAATTTCTCCCAACATATAGGTTGATAAAGGAGATAATGTTGACGGTTTTATAATTAAAGAGCATCCTGCCGCTAACGCCGGACCTAATTTAAATCCAACATTTAATAATGGAAAATTCCATGCTAAATAGGCAACTGCCACACCAGCAGGTTTTGAAATCATTTTATGCGTATGCGTATTTTCATAATCTGGAATTTGTTCTTCGCGCAGGTTTTTCATGGCATTAGGATACCATTCCAGCGCATTAATTACAGCTTCAATATCTTCATAAGCACCTTTATAATTTTTACCCATTTCGTGGACCATTGCAGTTCTTAATTCATGTTCTTTTTCTAATACTGCCAATCTTAATTTATGCATCCACTGGGTTCTTTCAGCAAGTGATAATTTTGACCAATATTTGAATCCTTTTTGAGCCGACACCAATGCTTTTTGGGCATCTGCCTCACCTGCCTGTGCTACTTGGGCAATAACTTTACCGTTAGCCGGGCACACAACATCAAATATTTTTTTACTTTCAGCATCCACCAATTTACCATTGATGTATAATTTTTTATATCCGAAATTTTGAGTGTTCATTGTATTATTTTTTTACAATATACTTTTTATTTTATTTTTAGGAACTGCAAATTTTTGCAAAACATCTTCATCAACATCAATTCCTAGTCCGGGTGTGTTTGGTACTTCCAGCATTCCATTTTTCATTTCAATGGCCGGATAGGTTAATTGTTCACGTAAGGCATTTTCAGTTTGATCATATTCAATTAAAAAATCTGGTCGTTTCATTCTTCCCGGCATTGATTCCAAGTTTGCTATAAAATGTAAAGCTACATGAATTCCTATGGAAGTTCCCCAGGTATGAGGAATTACTTCTATACCATAGGTAGAAGCCAATGCTGCAATGCGTTTAGCCTCTGTTAAACCACCACTGGCACAAATATCAGGCTGAATAATATCAACTGATCTATTTCTTAATAACTGATGAAACCCAAAGCGCAAATACTCACATTCGCCACCTGAAATTGGAATGGTGGTTTTGCTTCGCAACTCGTTGTATTGATGGTAAAACTCGGGCGACAGTGGTTCTTCAAACCAGCTAATATTAAACGGTTCTAATTTTTTAGCCAGCAAAACTGCTTCTCTAAAATTATAGGCGTGATTAGAATCAACCATTAACTGAATGTTATCACCAATTATTTCACGCATTCTTTTTACATTTTTAGTATCTTCTTCAATACCAAGTCCCACTTTCATTTTTATAGCTTTGAAGCCCTCAGCAACATATTTTGCAGCTTCTTTATCAAATTCCTGTGAAGGATTGTTATGGTTTGTAAAATACAAACCTGTAGCATACGGTTTAATTTTATTGCGGTATGCACCACCTAATAAGGTTGAAACCGGTAAACCCAGTATTTTCCCTTTTAAATCCCAAATAGCAATATCTACAGCACTCATAGAGGCAACCAGAGTTCCGCGACGTGCAAAATCTAAAGTTTTGCGATACATTTGATTCCAAACCACTTCATTTTCCAACGCATTTAAACCAATAACTATGGGTTTAAGTAGTTTTATTCCTGCTTCCAATACACTTGCCGGACCGTACCCTTCGCCCCAACCATATTGTCCGTTTTGGGCAGTTACTTTTACCACACAAATACATCGTTCAGAATATTCCCATTGCGAAAAGAAAAAACTTTTTGATAGTTTATCTTTCAGAATAAATGTTTCTATTTTTATTATTTTCATAAATATATTTTAGTATTAGCAACAAATATTAACTTTAGGGCTACTTGTTTATAATGGTTAAAATTAATTGATTAAAATGCTTTTATAAATGCAACTGTTACCATCAAACTATCAATAATTACCCATAATAACCAGTACTGCAACGTAATTATAATTACTGCTTAGCACTTTATTAAGGTTTATTTAAACCCAATTACACCTATTTTTAATTGCTATACACTTATTATTTGTAGTAAATTTATTATTTACAGGCACAAAAAAAACTTCCTAAACACACAAGGTGTTTAGGAAGTTTTTACAATAAATAACGTGGTTACTTACTTATTATTCTTTTATAATTTTTTTGGTTGAAATTCCTTTTTCAGAAGTTAATTTTAAAATATAAACTC
>ERZ1046740.629-NODE-629-length-28846-cov-6.959501_pt1 | contig 28846 bp, 21 predicted proteins | sample MGYA00383093_ERZ1046740 | MGnify/ENA primary metagenome ERZ1046740 (study PRJEB29581, sample SAMEA5548363) | metagenome | biome: marine; feature: coastal; material: water | depth 25 m | study: Short-term variability in the microbial, nano- and picoplankton... | reverse complement strand
CAGTCGCTTACGCTGAAAGAAAACAGATTTGGTTTTGAACCTGAGGTAACGGCAAAGATCGCACGCGTTCCCAACATTCGCATTTATGAAGTTGGTATTTCATATTATGGCAGAACCTTTGAAGAAGGGAAAAAGATTGGTGCTGTAGATGGCTTCAGAGCTATTTACTGTATTCTCAAATACAATATATTTTCAAAATAAAAAAAGCCGCATTAAGCGGCTTTTTTTATTTTGACTCACTTAAAGTAAATCTTCTATTATTTTTTCGACCGTCAGTCCGTCTGCTTCTGCCTTGTAGTTTTTTAAGATTCTATGCCTTAAAATTGGCACAGCTACAGCCTTTACGTCATCTGTTTCCGGAGAAAACCTCCCGTTAATAGCAGCATGGGCTTTGGCTCCTAGAATTAAATTCTGGCTTGCTCGAGGTCCTGCACCCCAGGATAAATACTCATTTACCTCTTTGGTTGCTTTATCTCCTCCAGGGCGTGTTTTAGCTACAAGGTTTACGGCATACTCCAATACAAAATCTGTTGTTGGAATTCGTCTAATCAAATCTTGAATTCCCAAAATTTCATCGGTACTCAATACTTTTTTCAATTGAGGCTTAACATCCGATGTCGTATTTCTTACGATATCAACTTCTTCCTGAAAACTTGGATAGTCCACTTTAATGTTTAGCATGAAACGGTCCAATTGCGCCTCAGGTAAAGGATATGTCCCTTCTTGCTCAATTGGGTTTTGTGTAGCCAAAACAAAAAATGGATTATCCATTTTGTACGTGTGCCCAGAAGCTGTAACTGATTTCTCTTGCATCGCTTCAAGCAATGCCGACTGTGTTTTTGGTGGAGTTCTGTTTATTTCATCAGCAAGGATGATATTCGCAAACAAAGGCCCTTTAATGAACTTAAAGTGACGTGTTTCGTCTAATATCTCTGAACCAACAATATCCCCAGGCATTAAATCGGGAGTGAACTGTATTCTATTGAAGCTCATGCCTAAAACATCGGCAATAGTATTAACTAAAAGTGTTTTTGCCAAACCTGGAACCCCTACCAATAGCGCGTGTCCTTTACAAAAAATAGACAAGATAACTTCGTCAATTACTTCATCTTGACCAACAATTACTTTTGCTATTTCCTCTTTAAGTTCCTTGTGTTTAGCAACAAGGTTTTTGACTGCTTCAACGTCTCCCATACAATTATTTTTCTACAATTAAATCTTGCCATATAGGTTTCAACTCGCATTCGTACATGCCTGGCAAAATTTTAATGTAGCTTTCTTCAATTCTCTTGTCGATCCAGTCATCCATCACTTTTTGTTGTTTATTCTGCTGAGCAATGACTTTAATGTACTGGTAATCGTCTTTCATGTTAACGCGATGTGGTTCAAAGCGTTTTCTTAATTTAATAAGTCTAAATCCTTCTTTACCATCTTGTTCTCTGAATAATACTGCATCAGAAACATCTTCTTCTTCTTCAAGTTTCTTGACAGCAGCATGCATTTGAAAATCTAACATCCCCATATCCCACCTTGTATCGCTAGTTTGGAAATTCACAAGAATCCCTCCGTTGAACTTTGTCCCATCATCTTCAGAGAATTCTCTTGCAGCTTCTGAGAAACTCATAGCGCCTGTAGTGATAGAGACTCTTAAACTATCTAAAAACCCTTGAGCTTCACCTAAGTCCTCATCAGAAAACTTAGGCTTAATCAGGATATGTCTTAAATCCAACTCCTGACCTTTTTTATCCATTAACTGAACAATATGGTAACCATACTCCGTTTCAAACGGGTCTGAAATTTCTCCCTTCTTAAGGTTAAAAGCAACGGCTTCGAATTCCTTTACAAACTGACCACGCTTAATGCCTTCATAAACACCACCTTGTTTACTTGACCCTGGATCTTCTGAATAAAAAATAGCCATACTACTAAAACTCATTCCTAACTCTATCTTCTCTTTCAACTCAGTTAGCTTATCAATTGCTTCTTGTTCAGCCTCCTTTGATACTTCAGGGTATTTTACAATTTGTGCCAATTCCACCTCAGCATTCATCAATGGTAAACTGTCTTGTGGAATACCGTCAAAGTAGGTCTGCACTTCACCTGGCGTAATGCTTACATCTTGAATAATCGTGTTTCGCATCTGCTCTGCAATCATTTGATTTTTCATCAACGGGCGCATCTCTTCTTTCAGCTCGTAAACACTTTTTTCATAATAGCGCTCAACGGCGTTTTCCCCACCCATTTGTTGCGATAAGTTTACGAACCTAGCTTCTAGCTGGCCTTCAACAGCATCATCACCAACCATAACACTATCTACTTCAGCTTGGTGTAACAGTAGTTTTTGTAAAAGCATTTCACTAAACACCATGCATTCTGTGAATTCCATGCCTTCAGCTATTTGCCTTTTGCTGGCTTCATACTGCATTTGTATGTCCGAAATAAGGATAACCTCATTTCCAACAACCGCAGCAATACCATCTACCAATTGCTTGTTCTTAGGCTGGCTAAAAGCTAGCACCGGCAGTAAAACCATTGCTATCTTAAAGTATTTCAAAATCCTTCTTTTCATATGCTGCATTAAAAATATCTTCTTCCATTTTCTTAATCAAATCTAGCTTGCGCTGATTCAAAATCACACTTCTCAATGTTTCTCGTACATATGGCAACGGTGAAACATCATCTTTAATTTTATACTCTTGAATTTCCAAACAATACAACCCTAAAGAATCCTCTAAAGTCACTTTTTTATTTCGTGCAAGGAACTCTTGTTGATTATATGTTTTAAGAGGTATAACCTTTACCAACTCTTCAAAAGGAATCCATGAAGTATCGTCTTCGAGTGAAATGAGTGCGTAATTAAATACTGCATCTTCAAACTTATTTTGATACGACTTACTGTTTCCTAAAAACCAGCGCTTTGTTTTTTTTAAGTCGTCCATATCCGTTGGAAACAAATAATAACGCGCTTTCAGAATATTCTCTTTCAGCTCATAGTTTTGCGCATTTTCTAAATAATATGCATTCATCTCGTCCTCAGATATGAGCGTATCCAAATGATCATCTACATACTCTTGCTGATAAGCAAATTTTAAAAGATCGTTTCTATAGTTTTCAACAAGCTCGTAAATATCAGATACATCATCTTTAAGGTTAAACTCAGCCTTTTTTATCAGCAGTTGCTCTCGTCCCCACTTGTAAATAATATTCTGAATCAACAATAGGCTATCTTCCTCAGGTAAGCCTTCTGGAATTTGCGGCACAACATCCTCTAAATACAAATATGTGTCGTACACGCGAGCAATACTGGTTCCTTCTTTGATAGGTGTATCAACGAGATTGCAGCCTGGAAGGGCTGCAATCAGAAATAGGGCGATATAAAAAGACCTCTTAGTCAATGTTTGCAGTAATTCTTAAAAACAATTGCTCGTTCACTTTAACAGGGTACTTGTCTCTTAAAGATTCGATCCATTCTTTCTCTAATTCTTTTTGATAATCAGAAATAATTAAGCCTCTCGCTTCGTATAATTCTTTTGGCTCTGGCTTATGAACTGAATACACATATAAGAATTTATAACGCTCATCTACTGTAACTATTTCAGAAGCACCTTCACTCCACGATAAAGAATCTACAAATTCGTTCTGGCCAAGACTAAATAACGAAGAATCGGCCTTGACGTTTAGTTCAGAAGAAACATTGTATTTCTCTAAAACCTTATCCATTGTCATACTTTTTTTCAAAGACTTAATGACCTTTGTCGCTGTAGATTTACTCACACAGCTGTAGATTACAGCATTTACGCGATCTCCCCACATATAGTCATCTCTGTTGCTTTCATAGAACTCTTTCAGTCCAGTCGTATCCTTAGATGCTTTGTCCCAAACTAATTCTTGTGTTAAATCAAACAATAAAATTCCATCTCTGTATTCGTTTACTAGCAATCTGAATTCAGGGTATTTTTCTTCAAGTCTAGAATTTTCATATTGCATAATGGTTGAATTCACCCAACTCGTATAAGCCTTATTTAATTCTTTTTCAACTGTAGAACCTGGTCTTGTCTTACGTTGATTTTTCGATAAATACGCAGTAAATTCCTTTTGCGTGAATTTTTGGCCATCTAAAACGAACATGAGTTTGTTCAAGCTTGCTGCTTTTTGAGCATCCCATTGACCTTCAAGAAATGACGCGTCAACAACACGATTGTAATCTTTTAATCGTTTTGAGTACTCTTTAAAACCGTACTCCTTTTTCAAGTTCACGATGAGGCTATTCACACCTTTTGAAGATCTAACATCACCTTTAATCGATTCTTTAATTGTTCGTTCAGACTCTTCAAAAGAAGGAACCGGAATCTTTTCCAATAACTTTACAATATGCCATCCTTTTTCAGATTTAAAAGGCTTGGTGTAATCACCAACGTTTACTAAGGCAAAAGCCTCTTCTTGAAATTCATAAAGCATTTCATTCAAACCAAATGCTTTCATTACACCTCCCTTAGAAGATGTCATTTTATCATCTGAATATTGCTTACACAAAAGATCAAATTCCACACCAGATTGGAGTTGCGTGTATATTTCATTCACTTCTCTTTCTGCTTCGGCTCTTTTCTCCTCATTCATCTTATCGCTAGATGACACATAAATTTGAGCCACTACTACTTTTCCTCTATTGGCTCGTCTGTCATAAACTTTAACCAAGTGATACCCATACTGAGTGCGCACTGGCATAGAAACTTTTCCGACAGGAGTGTTGTAGGCTGCAGACTCAAAAGGATACACCATATTGAAAACGGTAAAATAGCCTAAGTCTCCGCCTTTCACTGCAGAATAAGTATCCGTAGAAATCTCCTTTGCTTTCTCTTCGAAGGAAGCACCAGCAATAATCTCTTTTCTAATTTTTACAAGTTTATTGTAAGTCGCTAAAGTATCAGCCGGAAGAGCATCTGCCGACAAGTCTAACATAATATGACCCGCTCTTACTTCCTGCTCCATTCTTTCGTAAGCCTCGGCAATCACTTCGTCTTCAGCTTTTTTGTCTACTAAATAAGGTTTGGCAAGTTGGGCTCTGTAGCCACCAAATTCTCTGACAAACCCTGGTAAAGTGTCTTTACCCATATCAACTGCTTCTTTCACTTTTAACTTGAAGTTGATGTAAAGCTCTAAGTACTCAGCAGGTGTTTTAGGGTCTATGTCTTTTCCAACATTTTTATTTTTGTTGTAAACCGCAAGAAAGTCTTCGGATGTCACAACATCATCTCCAAGTGTAATCAACGTGTCATTCTGCGCGATAGACACTAGTGAAAACTGTATAAACAAGAAGAATAAAATTCCTTTTTTCATATGTAAACTCTGTATTTTAAGGCTAGCAAATGTAACCATTGAGGTGAATTCTCAAAACCCTGTTTTTAAAATGAATTGTTAATATTTAACAGGTCATTCAACACACATTTAAAAACTTATTTTAACCAAAAAAGACCAGTCGTAACTGGCCTTTTAACTCTGTATTTTTTTATTAACGGCTATAGTTTGGTGCTTCTCTTGTAATCGTCACATTATGTGGGTGAGATTCTGCAAAACCAGCTGCCGTAATTCTAACAAACTTAGCGCGCTCTTTTAGGGTTGCAATGTCTTTGGCGCCACAATAGCCCATTCCTGCTTTTAACCCACCAATGAATTGATACATCACTTCACCAACTTCACCTTTATACGGTACGCGTCCCACAATACCTTCTGGCACTAACTTCTTAATGTCGTCTTCAACGTCTTGGAAGTATCTGTCACTTGAACCTTTTTGCATGGCTTCAATTGACCCCATCCCTCGGTACGTCTTGTATTTTCTTCCTTCGTAAATAATTGTTTCACCAGGAGACTCTTTTGTTCCTGCGAACATAGAACCCAACATAACACAATCTGCACCTGCAGCCATAGCCTTAACTATATCTCCAGTAAAACGAATTCCTCCGTCTGCAATAATTGGCACACCAGTATCTTTTATTGCATCATATACATTAAGTACAGCTGTAAGTTGTGGAACCCCTACTCCAGCAACAACACGTGTTGTACAAATAGAACCAGGGCCAATTCCAACTTTTACTGCATCCGCACCAGCGTCTACCAAATACTTTCCAGCCTCAGCAGTTGCTATATTTCCAACAATTACATCAATACCAGAGAAGTTTGCCTTAACGTCATTCAAACTTTTTACCACGCCTTTCGTGTGGCCATGCGCAGTATCAATAATTACCGCATCAACATTCGAATCTACTAATGCTCCGACTCTCTCAATTATGTCTCCCGTAACACCTACTGCCGCAGCAACTCTCAACCTTCCAAATTGATCTTTGCATGCATTTGGCTTTACACGAACTTTTGTAATATCTCTATATGTTATTAACCCGATAACCTTGTAGTTCGAATCAACCACAGGTAATTTCTCAATCTTATGGTTTTGAAGAATAACCTCTGCTTCTTCTAAAGTTGTATTTGGATGAGCCGTAACCAGCTTATCCTTTGTCATGATTTCTCTTAACGGTCGATTGTCATTGTGCTCAAATCTCAAATCACGATTTGTGATTATACCCATTAACCTGTTGTTCTCATCCACTATTGGAATTCCGCCAATCTTGTAATCTGCCATCATCTTTTTGGCGTCAGCAACAATTGCATTTTCCAATAAAGTAACAGGGTCGAGAATCATTCCAGATTCAGCTCTTTTTACTTTTCTAACCTCGATAGCTTGCTGCTCAATCGTCATATTCTTATGCAAAACACCTATCCCTCCATCTTGTGCAATGGCAATGGCCATGTTAGATTCCGTAACAGTATCCATAGCTGCTGAAACAACAGGAGTGTTTAGAACAATATTTTTTGAAAACCTTGAAACGGTACTTACTTCTCTTGGAAGTATTTCGGAATATCCAGGAGCCAATAGCACGTCATCGTACGTTAAACCCTCGAATAAAATTTTGGAAGAAATATCAGACATTATGCAACTTAATTTTGAGATTAAATTGCGCGTAAATATAAGCGAATAAGTAATGTGACTAAAAAATAATAACCTCCTCACCCTTTTATGTGAGGAGGTTAAATTCCAATACTTTAATTTGTGTAATTTCTAAAAAGTGTAAAACTGCCTCTCACTTCTTTAGAGACCCCATTAAGCGAACTGTATTTTAAATAGTAATTATATACACCCTTGGCGAATCATTGCCTCCGGCAGTTCCATCCCAATGTTAGTTCATATCCTGTGAAGAAAACACACGGTTGCTTCATCTGTTATAAATTTCAAGGTTATGAGTATAATTTAGACCATTGCTACGTTTGGCATAACCACAATCGTAAAAAAGAGAATCTAAGTCATTGTCAAGCCCAAGCTATTGTATTATATGACTACCGCGCTAAACGCATCCACTTTGAAGTCTTCTGAAAAATCAGATGATTTAACATAGTAAGTACTTGTATTGGTATCATTGTATGGATACATTATCGCCCGGAGCTGAAAACTATAGCCATATGGCCCAGGTAGATTCAAATTTATTACGATGGCAGGTCTGCAGCTACTTTCCCATGAAAATTTCCAACCGTTCAAGGGTGGAATACCATTTAATGGTGTCCACTCACTTTGATTTACTCCAATTGGAATGGCACCGGTCCCAGCGGGGTCATCTGAGTCACATTTCATCTCTTGCAAAGGATCAAAGCAGTCTGGCGAGACGTACTTTTGACTGAATAAATCACAGTTTATTATACCACTAACACTATTTGTTAAAGGCACATTCAGCCAGTGGCGCTAGGTAAGTGCTATTGGTCCGCTTTCCATATTCATAACATAGTCCAACCATGGACCTGTATAACCCATTGGTTGCATTACAAACCCATGTGGTTTCACCTCCTGTAATATGAGTGGCGCTCGTTTCTTGTGTAAAAACAGAAAGGAGATTGAGGGTAAAAGAATTAGTTTTTTCATTCTTCTAGTTGATTTTGATATGAAATTAATGAATGAAACCTTATTACAAATGCCCATTACACTTGCGCCAATGGGGGCTTATGGAATGTTCTCCTTTCGATAAATCAATGGCATAAAAAAACCGCACTTTAAATAGTGCGGTTTTTTACGTTATAAATCGTTCTTAGTCTGTTTTGTTGCGGTAAAGCGTAAAACTACCCCTTTCTTCAATTGGAATACCATTTAAAGATTTGTATTTCAAGAAGTAGTTATATACTCCCATAGGAGCATCGCCTCCGTCCCAACCTTCGTCTACGTTAGAAGTTGAGAAAACTTTACTACCCCATCTGTTGTACACTTCAAGTAAATAAGAATCGCCCTGAGCAAAAATATTCACTGGCTTCCACACTGTATTTTCCTCATAAGGGCTACTTGGATTAAATGCACTTGGAATAAACATGCGCGCTTCGTGAACAACACAAGCGTCATTAGATCTACTTGAGAATGCATTTCCATTTTCATCTACAAAACTTAACGGATTATTGGCTTCTACAGCTACTACGAAGTAACAGAACTTACCATCACCTTCTGCAAAACCTTTAATATCGTCCGTGTAAACGGTATCGCTTGCTGTCAATTGATCGGTAACCAATTGCCACTGGCTATTGTTATCAACCCTACGGTAAACTTCGTATCTCCCTACAATACCACCATAATCTTGATAACTATTCCAAACTAAAGTGTTAGACAAGTTTCCATTTCCAACAACTTCTAATAAAAGGTTTGTTCCAAAATTAGAGACCGTGTCTTGTGCTCCACAACTGTCTGTAGCAGCTAGTCTATAGAAATATCTATTCTCACTCGGTAACGCAGAATAATCACTATAAGTAACAATCCAAGGGCCTATTGATGGTTTTGGAACTGTTCCAATTGTCAAGAACGGTCCCAATGGATTAACAGATCGCTCTATACTGAAGCTAATCACATCAGCCTCACTATCTATGAAACTGTACAATTCAATACTTCCATTTGTTCTAACATTGGTGCTTGCTAAATACAATAGCCTAGACTTCTTAACAATAAGAGAACTTATACAAACAACATTAGATGTGGATGTTTTTAACCCTAGAGAGTCTTTGGCTCTTATATAATAACAATATTCATATCCACTTATAAGTGTGTTGTGAGTGTACGCCAAATTAGTACCATTTGCACTCAGCAAAGCACCCTTCGCCACCTGATTTCCGTTGTCATCTTTAATGTCTACAAGAACATCGTATTCTGTTCCACCAAATGTTAAATACTCGTTCCACCGCAAGCGCGTAAAACCTTCACAAGCATTTGTTGTAACCGATAAGTACATAGACTCATGAGGAATGGAGTTTAATTCACTACTCTGATTTCCACAACTGTCTAGACTAACAACCACATATCGTTCAGAACGCTGATCTGCCATTGTATTCTGCCAGACATAAGGCATCGGTGTTCCAACCGGAACAGTGTCTACTGCAACATAGGCTCCTAGAGATGGGTCAAACCACATTACTAAATATGAGACAATATCTCCTTGAGTAGTCGCTTCCCAATTTAATACAGCTGTATTTCCAGAAACTGTTACAGAATCAAGTACAATATTTTCATTGTTCGTTTGATCAGAGAAAATGGCATGATCAGAAGTTGAGAAACACTTTCCTCTAATTCTTATTTCATATTCTAAATCTTCACTACAAATGTCTATTGAATCGTTATATGTCAAATTCGTAGTCGAATCGATTAACGCCCATGTTCCATTTGGGAACTTTCTTCTCCAAATTTGATAATACGTATTCGTATTAGGTTTGGATGTATGTGCGGTCCAGTTTAAAATGGCTACAGACGAATTCACTGCTGGCCATGGAGTCAAGGTCATTAACACTAGACCGACAGTATCTGAAGGCTCAGAAATTAAGCTACACCCACCGGCCGTTCTTACATAGTAATAATTACTTGTTCCTGATTGACCTGTATGCGTATACATTGTGGTTGTATAGTTATACACAGTATCTAGCGTTGTAAACGGCCCATTTGGACTCGTAGCATGATAAATCACATAATAATCAAATTGAATACCTGTATCTACAGGTGCTATCCAATCAAATGATAAATCACCAGAAGCATCATCTAATCCAACGCATGAACTATCCATAATTGGCGGAACAGGAGGGTAATTTAACACACTCACTTTATAAGTTGCATAGCTAAACCCAGGAGTCGGACAAGCATCATCTTGCATTCTGAAGTAAAACTCGTAGACCGATTTTATAGATCCACAAATAAACTGTTGATAGGTTAAGTGTGGACAATCTGTTTGCCATTGAAAGTTGACCTTGTTAGATGCCAAATTGACAAAACCTCCACCTAAATTTAACGATGCTATCGTTGCACAAGGCGCATTGTATTTACAAGAGTTTGGATTACCATAATTTGCAGCATCACTAAGGTTACCACCTGAAGCAATGAATGCAATTTCTTGCGGTAGACAGTTGGGTTTAAAATCTAAATCGAAAGAAGTAATCTTAAAGTTTATCTGCTCCTTTGCGTAAACCGTTGTTTCATAATAAACCAGAATGTTATTCGAATTGTATATTGGTGTAACCCAAGGACCATTGGGATAAACAGCAGAATCTACTTCCAGATTTAATGACGGAGGATTGTTGGATGTCTGCGGGCATATTCCTGTATTCGGTACACAAGGTCTAATGATTAGAGGTATATCTCTGAAAATTTCACCGATCAACTGGCCACATCTCCACTCTTCAACTTTTAATACCGTAGCATAAGCTCCATTCGTGAAACAAGTAAAGTTTACTTGGCCAGACGCACCATCTAATTGTGCACCTGTATTTCCTGAATTGAAACTTGCATCTGGAATTGGATTATTAAATGCATATCCTGTGTTGTAAACAGCATTTGTATTGCTTGACTGCTTTGCATGACCCCATGTGTAATACAAAGAATCCAAATCTTTATCAAATCCTAAATTGTTGTAAACAATATCAGCTGCATTACATGCAACCACTTTTGGGTCTTCCAAAAAGTCAGGAGAACTGTCATAACATGTACTTGCATTTGTATTATTGTACGGATACATGATAGCTCTTAACAAGAAACTAGAAGAAACTAAGTTTCCTCCTGGAGCTACTGTGGCAGGTCTACAGCAACTACCCCATTGAAATTGCCATCCACCAGCTGGCGGCACACCATTTAAATTTGTCCATGCGCTTCTGAAAATACCCATTTGAATAGCACCCTGTCCTACAGGAGTAACACCACATGAAATACCAGAAGAAGGGTCATAACAATCAGGCGACACGTCTACCAATTGAATTTGAGAACACTGTATAGTACTCGGACCACCCGTTAAAGAGACTGAACCTGGCATTCCAGCCGGGTTAGGAAGTCCACATTCACGGTAGAGTCTTACTGTAAATCTGTAGTTACCGTTAGTTGGACTACACTCCCAAATGATTTCACCCCCAATAAGGTGAGTTGCATTGGCTTCTCCAAAAAACATAAAAAGACCAAATACTAAAAGAATGATGCGTTTCATATCTATGTACGTAATTTGATTGCAATGTAATAATTATAATGTGCTTGAATTAGTCAAGAGAACGAAAGATAGCCCCAAATGATTAACAGTAAAAATGACTTATTTAAAGGTTGAATAAGTAGACCACAGAAAACCCTGTTAAGAAGATAAAACCGCAAATACTTAAGACAAACAGCCCTGTTTTTGGCTGTTCTTCAAAAGGGAAATTTGAATTTTTTACCAAGTATAAATTCGCTAAGGCTATAACAGGGGCAATTACAAAAGAAATAGTCGTAGCCAACCCTACTAAAAAAGTTAAACTCGACCCAAAGAGGTAAACAATACCCAACGACACAAGAGCCATCAGCACCAAAACGATTCTAAAAATTTGTTCTTCTGAAACATTCTCTAAACCAAGTAATTTGAGTACATGGCTAACGGCTCTAGAATAACCATCAAAAACAGTGAGCGAAGTACTGAACATAATTGAAAATGCAGCAAGGCCAACCAAATAAAAACTCCAATTTCCTATTGTGGAGGTGAAAATACTCAACAACTGATTTGCAAAACCAACAGCAGTATCCAATAATACTATTGAACTCGGGAACAATGTTTTTGCACCTAAAACCAAAAAGACCAACGCTAAAAGTGCCGTAATGATATAACCAAAGTTGAAGTCAAATTTTGCATCGGCAATCGAGACCGATTCATCCTTCATTTTTTCAACAGTCCACAAACTAGACCAACTCGAAATATCAAGAGCGGTGGGCATCCATCCCATTAAGGCAATGATGACAGGCAAACTAGCTGGAATTTGAACTTTTTGAATAACGGCTATTTCTGGTTGAATAAGAACTAATGTAAAAGTGACTAGCGTTGTAAAGAACATTACAATGGCCATTAGCTTAATGCCCTTTTCAAGAATTGAAAAGTTTCGCTTCCACAAGATTAAAATGCAAACACTAAAAATTAATGATGTCGCAGCCTTTATATCTAATTCAAAAGGGAGAAGTGCTTGTAAAACACCTCCAGCTACAAAACTAACTGCAGCAGCAACCGTAAACATGGTTGATATGTTGATGATTAGAAATAGCCATAAAAACCAAGTGCCGATTTCTTGGTAACCAGCAATAATAGATTTTCTTTTTACGGCTGCATAGCGGGTCCCGAACTCAAAGAAAGGATACTTAAAAAGATTGGCTAAAACTATCGCCCAAACCAACTGGTATTCATACTCTGCCCCTGCTCTAGTAGATTGAACTAAATGCGAAACACCTATTGCCGTAGCCGCAAACATGAGCCCAGGGCCAAGGTTCTTGAACTTTTTTGCAATTGACATTAAAGCGAAACGCTTGCCATCTCCGATTGAACTGATTTGAATTCCGAGAGAATTTCTGCAACAATTTCTCCTGCAGGTTTTATTTCATCTATCAAACCACTGATTTGACCAATTTCTAATTCACCTTCTTCCAAATCGCCTTCAAACATGCCTTTTTTTGCACGCGCTCTGCCTAGCACTTTTATCAAATCTTCCTTTGTTGCGCAATTGGCATAAGCCTCTGCAACATCATTGTAAAATTTATTCTTGACCAAACGAACTGGGGCCAACTCTTTAAGAGTCAATTGTGTGGCACCTTCTGCTATTTCTAGTACGGTATTCTTAAATGCTTCATGTGCAGATGATTCTTCACTGGCTACAAAACGACTACCAATTTGAACTGCATCCGCGCCAAGCGCTAATGCAGCATACATACCGCGGCCCGTTCCAATTCCTCCAGCTGCGATAACAGGAATTTTCAACTCTTTTGCCACCATCGGAATCAAACACATCGTTGTGGTTTCATCACGGCCATTATGGCCTCCTGCTTCAAAACCTTCTGCAACCACAGCATCTACGCCAGCGGCTTCCGCTTTAAGCGCGAACTTCACGCTACTCACAACATGAACCACTATAATGCCAGCTGCTTTTAATTTTTGAGTATACGTTTTTGGATTACCTGCAGAAGTGAAGACAATCGGCACTTCCATTTCAATGCACGTTTCAATATGCTTTTCAATATCTGGATACAGCATCGGAATGTTTACCGCAAAAGGCTTGTCCGTTGCCGCCTTACATTTCGCAACATGCTCTTTCAAAACTTCAGGGTACATTGAACCTGAGCCAATGATTCCCAATCCACCTGCGTTAGAAACAGAACTGGCTAAATCCCAGCAACTGCACCAAATCATTCCTGCTTGTATAAGGGGATACTGAACATTAAAAAGTTCAGTAATTCTATTTGTCATTTAATGGATAAGTTTGAAAGACTTCGTCTCGTTATTAGCGGATAAATTTAAAATATAAACTCCGCTTGGCAAATCCTTTAAATTTTCTATTCGAACCACTCGTAATAAATTTATACGAGCATCTATTTGAATTTCCCGTCCTGATATGTCAAAGAGCTTGATTCCAATATTTTTTAACTGAAGTTCTTCTGGAAGTTCAATAGATATTCTATCACCAAAAGGCAGGGGATAAATGTTTAATTTCAAAAAAGGGCTTAGCTCGTCTACACTGATTTTACTGTATGCCAATGCAAAATTTGGAATCCCGTACCCTAGAAGTGTGTCAGGATTATTGTATTGATGTGCACTTCTTTCAATCAATTCTTTGACTTGATAATTCGTTAAAGTGGGATCTGCCTGCCATAAACACGCTGCTAACCCAGCAATTAAAGGTGCTGCAAAAGAAGTTCCATTGCCAGGTTGAGTTGTATTTGAACCTGTCAACACGTAAACGCCTGCGGCAAGTGCAGAAACATTTGGCTTGAGTCGGCCATCATAAGTTGGCCCTACACTGGCGAACCCTACATAATTATCAGCGCCATCCGCACCACCAATGGACAAAATACTGTCTACATCAGCTGGAGAAAGCATGTATTGCCATGAGCTCGAACCTTCATTTCCCAAACTGTTCACCACAAGAATCCCTTTTCTGTGTGCCCAAATTGCACCTTGAGCAACAACAGTCGTACGTCCATCAAAATCTGAATACACATAATCTCCAATACCACCATCGAAGGTATTGTAGCCCAAGGATGAGTTTATAACATCTGCGCCAACGCTGTCAGCAAATTCTGCAGCAGCCACCCAATTGTCTTCTTCAATTTTTCTCTCGCTACTTTCATCTTCACTTTTAAGCAATACATAATCTGCATTTGGAGCAGTACCTACATAAACTCCGTCAATGTATCCACCCATTACAGAAAGTACAGAGCGTCCATGCGAACCTAAATGAAACACATTCGTATCTCCATCAACAAAATCATAACTCGCCACAATTCTGCCATTCATCCATAAACTGTCAAAACCACCAATGTTATCTACATCACTAAAACCACCGTCAATCACAGCAATCATCATGCCTTGACCACGGTAATCATTGTCGTGAAGAAAGTCACCATTTAACTGTTGAATCTGAACTTTAGTATCACCATAATTTAAGCTAGCTGCTGCCGATTTATTTGTTTTATAGAAGCTTTCTACTTCTGTCATTTTCAACGCCTTAACCGGAGAGGTTTTTTCCACGAAAGGCAACGTTTCTAATAAATCAATTTCGGTTTGACTGTATATGTAAACACTCGCAGCATTTAGCCATTTAGACGTTCTTGCAACCTCAATATTCAGGCTTCTGATTTCATTTATATAAGTACTCTCAACTGGAAAATCTGTTGGATGCAAAGCAATATTTTGTCTTTCCCTCCGCTCTAGAGCAAGCGCGCTCAAGTACTTTTCAGGTTGAACCTTTTGATTTTCAACATTGGGTTTATCCTTAAAGAATACCCATACTTTCTCTTGAGCTATCCCAAGACTTAATGTCAAACTAAAAACTAAACCTAAAACTATTCTCATGAAATTACTCCTGATCCAATTAATTCTTCATTGTCATACCAAGCCGCAAACTGCCCGGGTGCCACTGCGCGTTGCTCTTTGTCAAAAAGTATATATACACCTTCTTCTCGGCTAATGAGCTTTCCTTTTTGTAGAGGTTGTCTGTAACGAATTCTTACATCAAACTCTCTTTCTTCTCCAATTTCTAGCTTTAAATCTTCTCGAACCCAATGCATTTCATAGTGCTTAATTAACAATGCACCCCGCATTAAACCTGGGTGTGTATCCCCTTGACCCACATAAATTGTGTTTGTATTTACGTCTGTAGAAAGCACAAAAAGAGGCTTTGGGCTTCCGCCCACCATCAAGCCTTTACGCTGACCAACAGTAAAATAATGAGCGCCTCTATGCTCGCCAACTACTTCTCCATCTTCTGGAGAATAAAATATTTCTTCCGCTACCTCTTCTAATAAGGCTCCATCGTGTCCTTTCAATTTATCTAACGTTTCAGGTATTTCAACAATCTCCCCAACTTTGGGTTTCAGCTGCTGTTGAAGAAAATCAGGAAGTCTCACTTTTCCAATAAAGCAAAGCCCCTGAGAGTCTTTTTTATCAGCAGTCACCAAATCTAATTTTGTGGCTATTTCTCGTACTTCAGGCTTTAGCAAGTCACCAATAGGGAACATCGCTTTCGCCAATTGAGCCTGGTTTAATTGACATAAAAAATAACTCTGATCTTTGTTGCCATCTTTTCCTGCTAAAAGGCGATGAACCTCTTTGCCGTCTTTAACGATTGTTTCTTTACGGCAATAATGCCCAGTCGCAACAAAATCAGCGCCCAGCTTTAGTGCGGCATCTAAAAATATATCAAACTTTATTTCGCGGTTACACAGCACATCAGGATTAGGTGTTCTACCAGCTTTGTACTCGGCAAACATATAATCTACTATGCGCTCCTTATAATCGTCACTTAAGTCTAAAACTTGAAATGGAATACCCAATGATTCTGCAACCATCATAGCATCATTACTGTCTTCAACCCACGGGCATTCGTCATGCAAAGTCACCGTCTCGTCTTTCCAGTTACGCATAAACAGGCCTATAACTTCGTGCCCTTGTTCTTGCAACAAATGCGCGGTTACGCTAGAATCTACTCCACCAGATAAACCTACTACTACTCTCGCCATTTTAATATTCCTCTTCGTCTGTCAGTTCGCCTTTTAAAAAGATTTCCTTCTTTATCACTTTGCCGCGTTCAAAGGTGTACCATTTGCCCACTTTTACACCCGTCTTATAGGAACCTTTGTAGAATGGTCGCCCGTCCATGTCGTAATAAATTACTTCGCCTTCTAGGCTGCCGTTCCTATACGTTCCTTTGGCCTTTAACTTACCGTCTCCATATTTCTGAAGCCACTCTCCATCTTTCACGCCTTTTATATAACGCGTCTTTTCTGCTATTTGTCCCTCAGGGTAATAAACAATTACCCAACCGTCTCTCACATCTTGTGAATAATCTTCCTTAGATAAGAGCTGTTGCTTTAAACCAAAGTAAGTCCAGGTAGAGTCCTTTTTGCGATTCACATAAAGGCCTTCTGCTTCAAGGTTTCCTTTTTCATCGTACTGTTTAGAGTAACAATCACCAGAGTTACCTCTGAATGTGTTTACCGTTTCAACTTTTCCATCATAGTCATAGTAAGTAAACACATTCACGGGAACACCGTGATTAAATTCGCCTTCAAAGCGCATTTTCTCTGCGGTTCCGTCATAGTATTTCACCCATTTCCCATGCTTTTTTCCATCACCATCGGTTTGGTTTTGTTGACCAAAAACAGGTGCAAATGCAAAAAATGAAAGAAGAATTAAAATGTGTTTCATAAACTATTTATAAGGTGCGCAAAATTAGGATTCTGAACCAAACTAATTAACGCTTTTTAACGGAGTTTATTTGCCGAGCATTCATGGCTTTTATAGATATTTGGCGGCATGTTGAAAAAAGCTGTAATTCTTGCTGGAGGAAAAGGCACACGCTTAAAATCTATTTCTGAAACTATTCCTAAACCAATGATGCCCGTAGCTGGCAAACCATTGTTGGAGTACCAAATTGAGCTATGCAAAAAGTACGGCTTGAAAGAAGTGATTTTAATTGTCAACCACTTGAAAGACGGCATTATTGACTATTTCGGCAATGGCGAAAACTGGGGTATTAAGGTTTCGTATTTCGAAGAACCTGCTCCTTTAGGCACCGTAGGTGGTGTTAAAGACATAGAAAAGCAGCTCACAGAAGATTTTCTAGTACTCTATGGAGATGTCATCATGGAAATGGATTTGCTGCGCCTCTATGAATTCCATAAAACAAAAAACAGTGATGTTTCTTTAGTTGTGCATCCGAATGATCATCCATACGACAGTGATCTAGTGGAAGTAGATGCTGATAATCGCGTGACACATTTTCATTCCAAGCCGCTTAACCCCAGAAAAATATATCATAACTTAGTGAATGCTGCGGCTTATGTTTTTTCCCCTAAAATTCTAAACCATTTGGAAAAAGGAAAAAAAGCAGATTTCGGAAAAGATATTTTCCCAAACCTTTTGAATAAGCTCAATGTCTACGCTTACAATACAACGGAATATCTCAAAGACATGGGAACTCCTGACCGCTTAGAAAAGGTAACACGAGATGTTACAAGCGGGAAGTTGGCAAACAGAAGTTTGAGTAAAAAGCAGAAAGCCATCTTTTTAGATCGCGATGGGGTTTTGAATTACGACACCGACCTTATTCATAAAACAGAAGATTTTACACTGTACGATTATGCCGCAGAATCTGTGAAACGTATAAATCAATCAGAATATTTAGCTATAGTCATTACTAATCAATCAATTATAGCACGGGGTCTAACCGACTTAAAAGGTTTAGACGACATCCATAAAAAAATGGAATGGGAATTAGGAGAACAACGCGCCTATCTCGATGCCATATACTTTTGTCCACACCATCCACATGGCGGTTTTGAAGGCGAAGTTCCTAAATTTAAAGTAGAATGTACTTGCCGCAAACCAAAACCAGGAATGATTTTGGAAGCTGCTGAGCGATTCAATATAGATTTGAGCCAGAGCTTTATGATTGGAGATTCGGAGCGCGATGCTGGCGCAGGAAGAGCCGCTGGCGTAACAACGATTGGCGTAATGACAGGACATGGAGTGAAAAAAGCCGAAGTCTTGCCTGAATATTTTGTTGCCAATTTACCTGAAGCAATCGATTTGATTTTAGGCGACCAGCTCAAACAAGAAGTTAAGAAGGTTGAGCAAATTCTTCCTAAGAAAGAAAACCTTGTTATTTCCATTGGTGGAAATTCTCGTTCAGGTAAAAGCACCCTTGCCTCTGCCTTATCTCAATCTTTTATAAAAAGTGGGAAATCCGTTTTTCGTATAGAACTTGACGATTGGATTTTACCAAAAAGCGAAAGAACAAGCGAAGTAGACGTGTATTCAAACTTTCAGTTATCTAAGCTCGAGCAAGACGTAAAGTCGATTTTAAAAGGAAAAGAAATAACATTAGATGCATACATTTCGCATCCAGAAAGAAAAGCGAAAAGAAAAACATACTGTTACAACAACGAAGATGTTGTACTCATAGAAGGTATTGTGGCATTGAGTTCTTCACTTTTAAGAGAGCTGAGCGACATTAAAGTTTTTAAAGACATTTCTTCGTTTACGCTGAAAGCACGACTTAAACGCTATTACAATTGGAAAGAATACAGCAAAGAAGAATTTGAAACGCTTTTCGCAAAACGTAAAAAAGATGAATACGAAAAAATAGAGAAAGACCGTTTTTTCGCAGACCTTGTAGTATAATTGCCGTTATGATAATTACCCGTACACCGTTTAGAATAAGTTTTGTTGGAGGAGGCTCTGACCTTGCTGCATTTTACAAAAAGAGCAAAGGGGCTGTTATCAGTACAACCATCAACAAATACATGTATATTTCTTCGCATAAGTTTTTCGAAGAAGATAAAATACGCACCAAATACTCTAAAACAGAAACAGTAAACGCTGTTGCAGATTTAGAGCATCCTATTTTGAGAACTATTCTCAATCAGTTTAACATAAAAGGTGGGTTAGAAATTAGTTCAATCGCAGATGTGCCTGGCGGTACAGGTATGGGTTCGAGTTCATCTTTCACTGTTGGCTCGTTGCACAATTTAAGCGCTGCAAAACAACAGTATGTCACCAAAGAAGAGTTAGCTCAAATGGCTTGCGATGTTGAGATTAATCAATTGGAGGAACCGATTGGAAAGCAAGATCAATATGCTGCGGCCTATGGTGGGCTAAATGTCTATGAATTCTTTCCTAACGGGGAAGTAAACGTGCGTCCTGTATTTATGGATGCCTTAGCCAAGCAGGAATTGGAAAGCAATTTGGTGATGTACTACATTGGCAACCAACGTAGCGCCTCTAAAATTTTAGCTGAGCAATCTAAAAACACTACAAGTAGCCAAGACAAGTTTACTTCATTGCAAAACATGGTAAACTTGGTGTATGACCTAGAGTCCACTTTGATTAAAGGTGAACTAGATGACTTTGGTAAAATCATGCATGAAAACTGGATTTTAAAACAGCAGTTGGCCAGTGGTATTGCCAATCCAATGATCAGTGAGGTTTACGACACGGCACTTAAAAATGGTGCTTTAGGCGGTAAACTGCTGGGCGCTGGCGGCGGAGGGTTTATGCTGTTCTATTGCCCAAGAAACAAACAAGAAAATTTAAACCGTGCCCTATCAAAGGTTAGACCCTTTGATTTTAATTTTGAGGAAGGCGGTTCACAAGTAATATTCCATTCTAATGAGTAAGACAAACGACTATATAAATCAGGTAAAAGAAACATTAGACAATCTAGATCGCAACGAAATTGATGCGCTGATAGAAGCTTTTTACACGACTTATAAAAACGGTGGTAACTTTTACACATTTGGCAATGGAGGAAGTGGCGCTTCGGCAAGTCACGCAGCAGGCGATTTTTTAAAAGGGGCAAGCTACGGCTTAGACCAACGCTTTAAAATGATTTGTCTAAACGACAACCTACCGAGTATGATGGCGATTGCCAACGACATTGGATGGGATGACATTTTTGTAGAGCCATTGAAGAATTTTCTAACCGAAAAAGATTTAGTGATTGGCATCAGCGGCAGTGGAAACTCTAAAAACGTTGTAAAAGCCATAGAATACGCCAACGCTAAAAATGCTACCACGGTTGCCCTTACGGGATTCAATGGCGGTAAAATTCGTCAAATCGCTACTCTACCCGTTCATGCCCCTGTTATGGATATGGAAGTAACCGAAGACATTCACATGGTGATTTTTAACATCGTGAAGAAAGAAATGATGTCACGCCTAATGGGCGATAACCCAAGCATGGGTGGGACGTATGATGCTAGGGTGAAGTAATTCCTAAACATTTACCGCAAAGGACTCTGAAAAGACGCCAAGGTCACAGAGTAACATCAATCAATGTATGCTCATTGTACTTTGTAAAAAACCTTTGCACCCTATGCGGCTAATGTCTATTCAATATTCTTCTTCCTATTCGCTTTCTGCGAATAAAATGCTGGAATTAGCAACATCATTAGAACGGGGTTTAAAACGAGTCGGTGCAAATGATTTAAGAAAGAATACGTTTCTGGATAAAAGAAAACAACCAAGACTAAATACAGCGGCAACAAGACTACCAGTCCAAATAATAAGATATAGGCGGCAAACTTCACGTATTTCCCAGGTCCGAAAAAACCGTAAATAATTAGAATTGCTAAACTGTCATTTAAAAGAAATCTGAACAGTTTAGAGAACATATACTTGGTGGTTTCTAAATCCGGGTAATTATCTGTTACTGGGTTATAAATAAAATCTAAAAAAGGATCGTAGAAGAGTTTCTTTTGACCGACATAAACCAGTGCTAAACCCATAAAACCAAATGCTATGGCGAGTTTTCTATTGGTCGTCATCTTCAACCTTTGATGGATATACTTTCTTCACCCAAATCATCCATAACACTAAAACGAAAGCGTAAATAACCGCTGTAAAGGCGTATTTGTGTAAAAAGTGAAACGCGCCCTCTGAAAGCGTAGCAAGCACGGTTAACCCTGTTAAACGGATAATATTAAATACATGAATGGCGACAATACCCGCAGGAATAAACCAAGCCATTTTTTTAAAGCTTCCGCCAAAGGCAACAATAAACGCAACGAATAGAATCATGACATTAACACCGTTGCAACCTTCATAAACCCCTATAGATTGATTTTCAAATCCTTCGATATAAATGCCTACCGTAGGTTCGGTTTTTGGATTCCATCGCTCTACCGTATACCCAAGTGCCTTTATTGTTTTATATGTATGATCTGCAATAAACTCTGTAAATGGGTCGGCAATTGGCGGGTCTTGTGTATGAAAGGTATTTATGTAATAGCTGTAACTAAAGCTTCCAATTCCAAATATCAGACCGAATTTGAGTAAAAAAAGTAAGGTTGGTTTGAATTCTTTGAGCATTCTAAAAATCGTAGTAATTATTGAAGAGTGCTGTTCTCAATCCAAAATGAAACCATAGCGTATTGTCTTCTTTTAAATCTCCAACATTTACTTCAGGTTTAAATTGTCTTGCTGTTATTCCGGCTTCAATTCTTAGATTATAAGATGGATTTACAATGTAGGCTAGCTTGGCATCTACAAAAACAATATTGGTAGTAACACCTTGTCCAATTTCATTATTGTCATCCATCTCTCTGTCATTGTACGATTGATAAATATCTTTTCCCCAGTTAGAACCAGCGGTATCGTTACCAACTACACCAAAATTCATTTGAAGTTCTGCAACCCACCTTCCAATGCCATAATTAGCGCGCAAAACGAACTCATTAAAGTTTCCGCCCCAAATATGGGCCATTGGCTGACCGTAATGCCCGTGGTTTGTGAGTGCCTTGTCATGAGAATACATATACGGTCGTGTGGAATTAAATTCCGCTTGCAGAAACAAGCGATCAACCTTAAACGCATTGAAATATTTAAAACCTAATTGACCTGAGTATTTATTTCTCCAAGAACCAGGTTTTGTAAATATTTCAGCTTTCACAAATTCGTCTAAACTAAATTGACCATAGATCTGAAAACCATCGAATAATTTGTAAGAAGACCCTATTCCAATAATAACATTCGCAGCATCGGATCCATTAGAAAATTCAATCGGGCGATACAAAATGATAGGATTTAAAAAGCTTGCTTCCAATCCTACATTATTAGAATCGGCTCCATAAATAACGGACTCAAATAAGTTAATATTTAGCCTTGAGTTCACATTCCAGCTTAAATAATGCATGCTGGTCCATTTTTTTCTAAATGCTTGGTTCACTTCTACGGCTTTGCTAAGGTCTCTTTGCTGTGTCCAGAGGTTGACATATTTAATTTTCCAAACTGTTGTCTCAATCTTAAAGAATGGATAATTAAATGCACCATCACCTAAAAACATAGATCTGTACCCTTCTCCAAAAAAATGTTTTCCTTGCCCGAGACTAAAATTGAAGAATTTGTTTGGCGTGAAACTCACCATACCGTATGCATTTGAAAAATCATATGCATCCTCTTTAAAATCGCGAGCATAGCCCTGCCCTGGAACAACTTTACTCGTATTGACAAAACTATTTACATATCCCGCATAACGTGCTTGATTTTCTGTAAATGACGTGTGAAATGTAACTTCTTCTCCTATTCTTCCTTCTATTGATATACCCCGTGTATTTACATATGTATTTGCAGCATCACTGTTCATAAGAGCTCCGCCATTAAAATTTAGAATAGGGTTTAGACTTAAATCAAAATCAGTAGTTCTAACTTTTAATACATCCTCGTTAAAAAGAGCTGCTCCCAACCAAGTATTATAGAATTTACCTTGAAAATACTTGTTTTCGATAATTGAATCTCGATTTGCTATTTCATTGACCTTCGATCTTCTGTAAGGTCTAACAGAAGAATGGAAGTTTGTTTCCTTAGAAAACAATTGATGGTTATAAATATTTTCAGATTCATTTGAAAGAGGTAAAAACTCAAATTGAGCATTCACATTTTGAAATACAATGGTCAAAAGGAAAAGACCTATAAGTTTTAGGTTCATTAAGCTTCTTTTTTATCGAGAGATGAGTATTTAGAGTTGTTACTAATAAATTCAGGTACAATTTCTTTTAGCTTTTTTACAAGTCTAAAATTGTCACCTTCAACTATTAACTCAGAAAGTTCATCCAACTGAGATTTTATCTTTTTGAACCCAATAGAATCAATCTGAGCTTTCATGATTTTTTCATTATGCGTTGGCAACGTATTTTCAGAATCATTCAAAAGCTCTTCATACAATTTTTCACCAGGTCTCAATCCTGTAAATTTTATTGCAATGTCCTTATTTACGGTTAAACCAGAAAGTTTAATCATTTTCAAAGCAAGGTCATAAATTTTAACACTTTGCCCCATATCAAATACAAAGACCTCGCCTCCGCTACCCATCGAACCTGCTTCTAATACTAAGTTACAGGCCTCCGGTATGGTCATAAAATAGCGTGTAATATCCTTATGCGTAATGGTGATTGGTCCGCCTTTGTCTATCTGTGATTTAAACAATGGAATTACACTTCCGTTGGACCCCAATACATTTCCAAATCGAGTAGTTATAAAATCTGTACTCCTTTTTTTGTTTAAGCTTTGGGTGTAAATTTCTGCAACACGTTTAGAAGCTCCCATAACATTTGTTGGGTTTACAGCTTTGTCGGTAGACACCATTACAAACTTTTCCACTCCATGTTCAACCGAAAGATCAGCCAATATCTTTGTGCCGAAAATATTCACCAATACCGCTTCATAAGGGTTAAGTTCCATTAAAGGAACATGCTTGTAGGCAGCTGCGTGAAATAGCATTTTTGGTTTGTAGTATTCAAATATTTTTTCGATTCTTAAATAATCTTTAACATCCGCAACAACACATTCAATCAGGTCAGAAAACCGTGCCAAGTCAGAATTTTTTATTTCTTGTTCAAGCTCGTAAAGGGGTGATTCAGCTTGATCTACCAAAATAACTTTGGTAGGTTGGTAGTGTAAAATTTGTCGCACTATCTCACTTCCAATTGACCCTGCTGCCCCAGTAACCAAAATCTGTTTACCTTTTATTTCATCTTTAATGTTTCGGTTATTCAGGTTTATTGGATCTCTTTCAAGCAATTCTTCAATTTGAACTGATCTTAATTGCTTGGTACTCAATTCTCCATTAATCCATTTTTCATGTGCTGGAACAACCTTAACTTTTAGATTCAAGCCTATTCCAGCCTCAACTATTTCTTTTTTCCTTTCTGGTTCTAGGTTTTGAATTGAAAGAATAATCTCATTCACTTTGTTCTTTGTGACAAAGGCTTCATTCAAAATAGAAGATGTATAGACTGGAATTCCTTCTAAAGTCTTTTTTGCTTTGGAGGGATTATCATCTATGAAACCCATCACGTCCCAACTGCGCTTAATATCCTGTAACAAAGTAGATTTGGTCATTAAGCCTGATGCACCAGCACCATAAATAAGTACTCGTGTTCTCCTTACTGTTTTTTCGCTATTTAATGCAGTACGATAAATCGCTTTGATGAAAAAGCGGCTTCCTATCAGAGTAAATATTGTAAGTAGAAAATGAATAATAACAATGGAACGAGGAATGGCAAAAGCACTCCGATAACCAAGTACATTATAAATTGCACTGAGCATCATCAAACCAAAAAAAGCAAAGAATGCACCTCGAATTATTCTTGCCGCATCATCAACACTTGTGTGACGGATTATGCCAGCAAATGACTGAGTAAATAGAAAGCCCAGCGCATAAACTACTCCGGTAAAAAACGTATGCGTTTCGAGGACGTTTGGGTCTATGCTCGGGTAATCGAAATTATGACGAAGCAACGTTGCTAAAAGCATCATCAACATCGATGTAAAAACATCAAATGTGAGAACAACCCATTTTGAGAGAAATCTATTTGAGTATTTGGTGAGTAGTTTTTGCAGCATAGGTTAAACACTATATGACAAAAATAACATTCCGAACTAGGTAGAAATAAAAAATCCGCTCAATAGCGGATTAAATATTAATATTCGAATGTTAGCATTTGTTTAATCCCCTCTAAACTCTCCCCTTCTCAAAGTACCTGATTTATTATTTTTATTCATTTGGAACAGATTAAGAATGGTTTTAATCAAAATTTCGTGATCAAGCTTAAAAGAAATACGTTTTACATATTCAACATCAAATTGTAAGGACTCTTTCCAAGGTAATGTATTTCGTCCATTTATTTGCGCTAAACCAGTGATGCCAGGCTTAACTTGATGACGAGACCGCTCATAAATGGTATAACGTGTTAAATATTCTTTCAACAGTGGTCTCGGTCCAACAATTGACATCTCTCCTCTCAGGACATTTAGCAGTTGAGGAAGTTCGTCTAAAGAAGTTTTCCTTAACAATCCTCCAAATTTTGTTAAAGAATCTGTATCTCCTTCTTTTAACAGAGTAGTAAATTTATACATTTTAAACAATTGTCCATTTCTCCCCGGGCGGAACTGCCTGAAAAAAGGCTTCACGCCAACTAGCAATTGAATCCCTACAATTAGAATAAATACAGGAGATAACATTAAAATTAGAACTACTGAAAAAAAATAATCAAAACCTGACTTAATATATCTATACAAGGTTGAATTTTTTGATGTATTTCAATTTTATCATGATATAAGTTAGAGCTAATAAAACTAAAATAAAAGACGTTACCACTAATTGAAAAAAGTTTGAAAAGCCTGTTGATTGGATTATAACAATGTTAATTAGTAATTGAAGCACACCGTAAAACAGAGCCACTTGCAGATGAGAAAAAGGACCTGGTTTAACCAACCATTGATAAAGATGAGACCGATGAGCTTCGAAAATATTCTCCTTTTTAGTCAGTCTTTGAATGATTGTCAAAATACTATCGACTCCATAAACCGCTAAGAATAAGATGTAAATATAATTGCCTGTTTTATTAATCAATTCCAATAACGAAAACATGACAATCATTGAAATGCTTACACTTCCTACATCTCCAGCAAAACACTTTGCCTTTTTACGAACATTGAAGAAATTGAAAACTACCACTCCAAGAATTGAATAATATAAAAAGTCAGGATTTATGAATTGAATTTCTAAATTCAAATAGGCTAAACTCAATAATACTGCAAGGCTATAAATTCCTGTAATTCCGTTAATTCCATCCATGAAATTATACGCATTCAATATTCCAGTTGCAATTATCAAGCTAATCGCTAATAATACCCATTGGTCACCAATTACTTGGAAGAGCATCAATGCAACGGAGATAAATTGAATTGGAAGTCTAACTTTACTTGAAAGAGTCACTACATCATCTAAAAAGCTAAGAACTGTTGCGGCCGATAAACCAATAAAGAACAGCGGGTATTCAAAATCATTTAGAACGAAAAAAATAAAAATCGCTATATAAAAAATAATTCCCCCTCCTCGAATAGTCACCTCGGTATGTGAGCTTCTATCGTTGGGCTTATCAATAATGTCAAATCGATTAGCAATCTTGAAATATGCCAACTCAACGACCAATAGAACAATAACAATATAAATCACCTTTTAAAAGGATGAGGATTTAAAGGCAACTTCGCCATTGGATGGTAATCACCCTTCAAGCCAATAGGTGTTTGATGTCGGATGTCATGAACAATTTCAATAGATTTTTTCGTTTCTGAAATGCCGAACCCATTACCCTCTAAAATATTTTTATAACTCTCGGTATGTAAATCTGTAAAACCTTTACTAAACTCAAGTTCTTCACCTTCAACGCTAATAGATCTGTATGTCATTGCTCCTGTTTTTTTTATCTCATCAGGAATTGTATCGCAGTTAATGCTTAAAAACCAACGCACGCGTGCTTGCTCAAATTCTAAAAAGCCAGAAGCTCTGTCATGAGAAAGTAAATGAACATCATTTCGTTTCAAATCTCCAAATATCCATGACAGCATATCAAAAAAGTGAACTCCTATATTGGTTGCTATTCCTCCCGATTTGTTTTCGTCTCCTTTCCACGAAGTATAATACCAATTTCCACGTGAAGTGAGATAAGAAAGGTCTACATCGTAAATTTTGTCTTTGGGGCCGTTCTCAATATTTTGCTTTAAAGCGATAATTGATGGGTGAAGACGCAGCTGTAAAATAGAGTAGATTTTATTGTTGCTTTCTTTTTCTATATCGAGTAAAGCGTCTATATTCCAAGGGTTTAACACGATTGGTTTTTCGCAAATTACATCCGCATTACTTCTCAATCCAAAACGGATATGACTGTCATGAAAATAATTTGGCGAACATATGGATACATAATCCAATGGATTGCCAGAGCGCTTAAGTTTTTCCACATGACGCTCGAACCTTTCGAATTCAACAAAAAAAGAAGCTTTTGGAAAGTATGAATCAATTTGACCTACTCCATCATAGGGGTCATATGCAGATGAAAGGTCATGTCCAAGAGCACTTATAGCCTTCATATGTCTCGGAGCAACATAACCTGATGCTCCTATTAATGCAAATGATTTCATTTAATCTTCTTTCTTAACAAGACATTAATCGACCCGGCGGTTAACTCTTTCTCACTCATACTCGCAAAATCGCTATGAATGTTCAGTGCTTTAAATTTATTGTATTTCTCGCTTCCTTTTTCCGCAGAATCATATTCCAAATGTAATACCTCCATTCCAGTTTCATCAAATAATTCTAAGTACTCTGGCAATCTTAGCCTATTGTGATAATCGAATTTCGTTTGAATACGATTCCATTCAGAACTTGAATACTTTAAAAAATCATAATGGGAAAGTGATTTATCAGAATAAGCACGGTGATCGCTTGGCGAAATAAAATGAAGAATTAATGTATTCTCATCATACTCATCAAAAAACTTCTTGTGCATTGCTCTAATATCATTTGGAGTAACATGTTCCAAAACAAAACGAGAAAATATTAAATCAATATTCGTTGGTAATTCTGAGTATATAACATTTGCATTTGGAAAATATTTCACAAATTCTGGAAGGTGATACTTACACGAAGAATCAATTTCAAGGTTATATTTATAATCTCTCTTAAAAATGGAAGACAGCTCATCTATGTAAACATTGTCATAATGTTCATTGATGTCGAAAGTGAAGACATCTTTTGCCCCTCCATGCTGATTGAAGAAAAAAGGCATTATCGGCATCCAACCTGAGCCGATTTCAAGGATATTTTTATTTACGACGCCCCCATAACTCTTAAGTAATTGTTGTGCCTTTGAATATGTGCCCTTATTAGCATTCATCTTAGAATTAACGGTACCGGTTAGTCTCTTCTGAATAGCATGGTATAGACCGAAGCCTATATT
>ERZ1046740.628-NODE-628-length-28866-cov-12.092673_pt1 | contig 28866 bp, 24 predicted proteins | sample MGYA00383093_ERZ1046740 | MGnify/ENA primary metagenome ERZ1046740 (study PRJEB29581, sample SAMEA5548363) | metagenome | biome: marine; feature: coastal; material: water | depth 25 m | study: Short-term variability in the microbial, nano- and picoplankton... | reverse complement strand
GGCAGGTGAAAGGGATTTGGTATCATTCCGGTGGTACGGGGGTCGTATGTTACCCGACCCACTGGATGCCCCTACCCGAACCCCCTAGCGTGTCTGGAGGGGTAGAGTGATGCACCAACATAAACTGAGACGCTTGAAACTTTCATTCGACGTGACAGTGGCGGGATTGAAGATGTGCTTTGATCTTTACCCATTTCGCTTTGCGGCCCCTACTTGGCGCTACGAGAAGCCGTTCACCAAAGAGCGCAGGTCTTTACACGTCTGGTTCGGTCCCCTGCATCACTGGTGGTTCTGGTGCGACACGGCGTTTGGCTTGAGTTTTGATCTTGATTTCAAGGGTGGGTTTCACGGCATCGAAAAGCCGATGGGGAAAAGCCCCTTGCGAAAGCTATGGGATCGCCTCCACCCCACCACAAACAACGGAGACCCCCAATGACTGAGACAGACAAAGCGCCGCCTAAGATATTCATTGACCCAGATGATGTCTTTAACCCGCAGACAACATTCTGCACACTGGCTTATGAGAGCGTCACCACCGAATACACCCGCACCGACCTAGCCAACCAGCAAGTCAGGCTAGAAAAGCAACCTTACACCTACATCGGAAAAGATGGGCGCCCCGTGCTTGCTCGTGATCTTGAAGACCAACTCGACCTTGCCAAAACACGGATTGCTGAATTGGAGAGGGCTTTGAGTGGGCTGAAATACTGGTTTGACGCGGACCCCGAGGTCTTAGATGCAATGAGCGCCGACGAACTGGCAGACCATACTCGACAATCTGCGCTTATTGAAGCTGCGCTTATTGACGCCGCCCTCATCACCGACGACAAATTGAACGGATAGAGAAGGAGTGAAGCAGAGAATTACATGGCCTAAAAACAAAGGTGGTGTATTATTTCTGAAAACAAGAGACATGAACCAGTTGAAGGACGAATTGATGACTAGAATGACAATTAAATCCCGTAAGCTACAGCGCAACTTTGAATTTTTTATGCCTAATGATAACGGATCTATCTTTCTCGAAGATGATGACAACCAAGGTACACTTGGGCAGCAGATCTGCGAAGGTGGTAGATTTCATGGAATCACAATTGCAGCTACATCAGAACACATGTTCAAAGGTGAGTGCCGCCGTTGGTACACAGCAATGATGCGGAAGCAACCATGACTGAATGGGTCCAATCCCAAGACGAAAAGTCACTGGTGCGGGAAGAGTATACCATCACCAAACGAGCCAATGGGTATTTAATCTACCACAAGAAATCACTCATGTGCGCCCTATCTGACGATAGTATCAGCTTGGCCAAAGCCTTTGTGGAGCAAGACATACGCTGCCGCAAGAAAGCCAGCGCTTAAACACACCACACCGTACCGCATCGTTGATCACACTGGTTAGATCCAGTGTGATTTTTTGTTTGGGAAAAGCATCTTTTTGAATTTCCCCCAATTTCACAGGAGGCCCGTAAATGGCTATGTTTTCACTACCCCCAAGTAAGATGAAGAATGAACTCATCGAAATCATCCAAGCGCAGCTAGTGCCTTTTTTACAGTCATCCCCAGGTTTTGGTAAATCATCCCTCTACGCTCAGATTGCAAAATCATTCAAGCTGCTACCAATCGATCTAAGACTGAGCCAGTGTACACCGGAAGATCTCATGGGTCTTCCTATGCGCAGAGATGGTAAAGCTATCTTTGCGCCATTTGCTATGTTCCCTCTTGAGGGTGACGCAATTCCAGAAGGCTACAACGGCTGGCTGCTAATCCTTGATGAGTTCAACTCAGCTTCTAAAGCCGTAGAAGCAGCAGCTTATAAAGTAGCCTTGGATCGTATGGTCGGACAAGAAAAGCTCCACGACGCTTGCTTTGTAGTGGCTGCCGGCAACCTAGCCACAGACCGTGCTATCGTGAACCAGATGTCTACGGCTATGCAGTCTCGGGTGATCCACCTTGAGTTGGAAATCTCTCACAAAGACTTTATGGAGCACGCTCTACAAAATGACTTTGACCATCGTGTCTTAGCTTTCTTGGAGTTCCAGCCAGCAAAGCTTTGTACGTTTAAACCTGACCATTCAGATAAGACTTTTGCATGTCCCAGAACATGGGAGTTTGCTTCCAGGCTAATCAAGGACAAGTCATCTGACCGAGTGTCTTTACCTACACTTGCAGGCACACTCTCTGAAGGTGTGGCAGTTGAATTTAACGCATTCTTACAAGAATACGGTGATTTGCCCTCGTTCGACAGCATTGTCACAAGCCCTGAGTCATCAGCCCTGCCCCCAAAAGCATCAACTCGATATGCTGTTGTGGGTCTGCTGTTATCGAAGTTCAACAAAAAGAACTTCGAAAGCGTGGTCAAATACATGAAACGAATGCCAACAGAATTTCAGGTAATCTTCTTTCGCGGAGTGGTTCAACGAATGCCCTCTATGCGTAAAGAAGCAATTTACCGAGATAACCTGGCACACCTGACGGAGTTTTTACATGGAACAGAAGCAGCATGATTACGCCTACCTGAATCGCGAACTAGAGCGAACCAAAGGCAAACTCTTCATCCAAAAGAATGCGGGCTTTCTTGGCTCGCTTCTTTGTTCCCACGAAATCATTTGGGATACAAACTGTGACACCGCCTGGTGTAACGGGAAAGTCATCGGCATCAGCCCAGACTTCTTTTTAAACCTAGATGCTGAAACTCGTATTTCCCTATTGGTCCACGAGCTTTGGCACACAGGTTACGACCATGCTGGAAGAGTTGGAAACAAAAATCCAGAGATCTGGAACCATGCCGCAGACTACGTCATCAACAATCAAATGCTTAAAGACGCATTTACCTTTAACGGTGTGTCCCCACTGGTCAATCCAGACTTCGATGGTATGCACACAGAAGAGATCTACGACATCCTTTCCAAAGACTGGGAAGACTCACCACAGCTTTCCCTAACGTTTGGGAAAGACGTTGTTTCAGGAGATCCACAGGATTCCTTGGACGTCAAACAGTCTATTGTTAAGGCTCAACAAGCTGCTGAGATGTCAAATCAGTACGGAGACCTTCCAGGCGAAGTCACACGGGTTTTAGAAAACTTTCTCAACCCTGTACTGCCTTGGCAACAACTGCTTTATCGTTACTTCAACGACATGTGCAACGACGACTATACATGGCGCCGACCTTCACGACGTTATGAGGAAGAATATCTACCCTCTCTCATCAGTGACAATAAACTTGAGCACCTCATGTACTACGTTGACGTGTCTGGCTCTGTCACTGATGAGGAGCTTGAACGGTTCTTTTCGGAGGTTGCGTACATCCATTCGCAATTTAAACCGCTCAAGCTAACCGTCTCTACTTTTGACACAGTGATCCAGGATACCTATATACTGGCCGCAGACGACACGTTTTCTCGCTGTGAAATCACAGGACGAGGAGGGACTTCACTAGATCCTGTGAAGAAGTCTATCAAAGAAAGTCAGCCTACCGCTGCTGTCATATTTTCTGATCTGCACTGCTACCCTATGGAGGAAAATCCTGGCTCACCTATCATCTGGGTCATCATGGATAATCCAAAAGCAGTCACCCACTTCGGAACACGTGTGCACATGGCCCGAGATAAATATCTGGGGATACAGGATCAATAAACACACCACACCATAGCGTAGCATGGCATAAGTGAGGGCATATGGATCAAAATTTTCCGTGGTTTCAGGCGAGTCTATCCCCCGCCTTAGAAAAGAAATTTTCAAAGATTTACAAGGAGTACAACACCCAAAGACAAGCACACGCATCCGCAGCTAGACCATCAAATTCCAGAACTGCGGTCGTAAAAATTAGTGCAGATATTTTGGCCCTCATGCTTGATGGCCGTGAACGAACAATCTCAGACATCCTGTACATCATTACAATGCCACATCGCATGTGCGTATTAGCCGTTCGTCACCTTATTGAGCAAAACCACCTTATCTGCAGCAGCTCTTCTGGAATCCCCATCTACCAGCATGTGTCACAAAAGCTCCCTGGGCATGATGAGCCAACACCAATATCGCTCAGCTACAGCAGAGCTGCTTACTTAGATGTGATGCATGTTTGGATAACAACAGCCGACGTTGCACAAAAAATGGGTCGAACCAGAAACGCAACTCACCAGGCACTAACTCTTCTTCTTCGTGATCGTCTTGTTGAGAAGAAGCGCGTTGGAAACGTCAACAAGTGGAAAGTCATAGATCATGCAGTATTCTGAACTTTATAAACTTTACGCCGATGGGACATCCATCAAGGATCTGGCAGTTCTTTATGGGCTGCCACAAAAAGACATTAAAACCATCGTCAATCGTGCTCGCCAATGCGGATGGATCCCCTCATCTCGGAACCAGACGCCTTACCAAGAGCAACTGGCACCGTGGACCTACTACCACATTTCCGCTGGCTCCATGGCCGATCTCTTCAAAAACCGCATCAGTGAAGAGGCTGCACGGACCACCTTTTCACACATCAAGGACAGTGGATATGATTCCATTGTCGAATTTCTTTCTGAACTGGTTCTCGATCACTACTTCGAAGAGCTGCTTCCAGCAATCACGGAGAAGCTAGATGGCTAACATATTTGGAAAGTATTCTGGTGAAGAAGTCGAAGTGACCTTTACCGCTACATCCCGCAAAGACGATTACGGTGTTCCAGGCAGTCAACACGAGGTCGCAGACCTCGATGACTGCACTGTTCACACCTTAACTATTTTCGGTGAAGACGCCGATTTTGATAAACTCACACCTCCAGTTCAAAAATGTATCATGAATTTGAAATACGAGGTTGAGTTCGAACCTGTCTAAATGTGAAGAATTTGGGGGACTTCCTGCCCAAATGTGAAGGATTTGGGGAACGGGTTAGTAAGTGTGAAGGATTTGGGGACTTCGATAGTCTCATTCTAAAAGTGAAGGATTTGGGGAATCCAGTGAATCTCCTAAGCTATATTGGCTTCCTTGACGTTCTTCACTCGCATTTACAGCGAAGACCATTTCCGCATTTTTGTGGATACGAGCTTTGCGCCCTACCCTGGACCTTTGCAATTCCAAGAACGCTTCATTCCTCTCTTCTGTAGATTTCTTCCACCAACTGAGCTTGAGTTTTGTTACTTGCTTACCTCGCTTCACAGGCATGACTGCGATATTAAAGGGAGCCAATGCATTGATCTCTCTCACCGCTGGCTTCAGCACGTGTTTGTTGAACGCCCCAAATTTCTCATACTTACCCTTTTCAATACCCATGGCTTCCCGAAACTCTTCTAACTCAAATTCCTGTAGGTTTTTGAAGTTCAGCCCTGCCCATTGAGCCACACGCTCATACAGGCTGATTGAATATTTGTTGCTTAAAGCGACCAGCACTGGCAGAGATATCTGCCCCCAAATGCTTGATAACTCTAGGATATCTTCCAATCTCTTATCAAACGAGTAGGTCAGCACCCCGGCAGCACGACCGGGAGAACCCATGTCATTACCTCCAAGAAACTGCACTCTTGTTGTGGTTCCGTCTGCCCTATTAATTGTGAGGATCGTTTTCATCAACGATTCAATAGCATCCTCAAGGATCTGGTATCCTTTATGCTTTGTGGCGCCGAGTTGATCTAACTCAACCGTGTAATCTTTTCCTGAACCCACACCTTGGTTATGCGCATTGTGCCACAACAATGTGATGCATCTTCGAGCCACTAATGATAGTTCATCATGACCAGTAATCTGTATCAGCTCTTGGGGCTTATGAATCTGATCAGAGCTTGGAGAAATATCCACCACTCGAAAGCTGTTATCAGAATCGGTTTGAGCCATGCTGTGACAATACAGGAGCTTCCTTAAAAGTGAACCGGAGTCTTTCTATTATTCACTTTTCCCCAAATGTCTCACTTTTACATGTGTTGTGGGATTGAGTTTCCCCAAATCTTTCACTTTTGAGACCCAAATGTTTCACAGTATTCCCCAAATCTTTCACATTAACCCCCAAACTTCTCACCGAAGCCCCCAAATGTTTCACATTAAACTGGGTAACTAGCTGATAAGACTAATGGATTCAGCTACGAAACTTGAATCTAGAATCTAGAATAAAAAGAAGGGAATAGGATGCACCAACTTATCCACAGATCTGTGAATGATCACGGGACGTTAGCAGATTGCCTGGGAGAGTGTATCTTAGAGGACCATGCAGCAAGCGACAGCTTGCTGTTGGTTCTCGTATATTATTTCGAAAGACACATGGATCGTCCAAAACATGATAGCGAAGACCCAGAAACGGGTTGGTCGCTATGGGCTATGAATATGGCCCAAGACGCCCTCTCTCGGATTGCTCATTTCAGCGAAAAAGAAATACTTACTCGTCTGAAAGATAAGACTTCATAAGAACTTCGAGCATATCGCCATTGGTTCTACGCTCACGCTTACACAGCTTCTTAAAGGTGTCGTAAACACTCGCCTGCATACGAACACTCATCTGGATCGATGGATCAGCGTCACGGCTCGTCCAGCGTCTCCTAGCACTTTCGTTGCCTTCAAGTGTTACGCTCTTATCTAATGTTTCAAAATTCATTGGCTTAACCATTGGCTAACTCCTCGTCCCCAGTTTTCTCACTTTTAAGCTTTTCGATGAACGCCAGCGTTTGCTTGAGTTCCTCAACAAAGCGTTCCGAATTGTGAATAGCTTTATCGACACCGGTCACTTGACGTGGATCCATGTCGTAAAGTGTTCCACCAATGTTGTGCAAAGATGAAAACGCAGTTCTGCGATTAAGCTCAACTGTGAAAGAACCCATTTTGTCTCTCACCTGTTGATTTAGCGACTTTTCCAAACGAGATTTCACAGCTGCCTGTGTTCTCGAAAACAAAATTCGCACTGGAATATCCCGACGCATTGCACGGGATTCCTGGATCAACTCTGCAAAGGTTTCTATGGCACCTTCCGCGTCTTGCTGCTCATCCCCCATGGGAACAATCACAAGATCACTCTCGCCCATTGCGTAAGCGTTAAGACGAGTGGCAGCCCCCTCAAGATCAATGACGACATAATCTGCTTGGCGTAAAGCCAGATCGATCTCACCATGTATCTTGCGTTCACCTCCTGAAGCGTGAACCTTTAGATTATGAGGAAGCTGTCCCTTGTTTGCCCAAGACATCAGTCTTTCGGCTGGATCCGCATCTATAAGAACAACTTTATGGTTACGAGCCAATGTCGTTGCTAAGATAATTGCGGATGTAGTTTTACCTGCCCCTCCCTTTGAAGAGGCAAAAGTTATGACTGACATCATAAATCTCCGATTTCTCACACCTCAGCCTAAACATACGACATTTCAAATGTCACTACAAAATACACCAAAACATATCAAATTCCTTGATTTGGTGTGGTTTGGTGTGTTTAACAGGACCAAAACTGCTGTGTGAGAGAACTTCCCTTCCCCCAAATCTTTCACTTTTTAGTCGAGGAAACACTATGACCACCCTTACAGGCGACCAATCTGCTGTCGCCAAACAGTTCCTTCGCTTTCTGCTGACTGACGACAAATACTTCTGCATCTCTGGTACAGGCGGTGTCGGTAAAACCTTTTTGATGGGCTATCTCAGCAATGAAATCATGCACCAGTATGAAGATGCTTGCGCCCTCATCGATGAAACCCCCATCTACACGTCTGTCGATTTCACAGCCACAACCAACAAAGCTGCTGAAGTCTTAGAGAAGTCTACCAACAAGCCTGTGAGTACAATTCACTCCTACCTTGGGTTGAAAGTCTACGACAACACCGCCAACGGATTGCAAGAAATTCGTCGGACAAGTGCCTACAGAAAACATCGCAACTGTATTCTCTTCATTGATGAATGCTCGATGATCGACACCGGTCTCTTTGCCGAAATCCTAGAAGCTATGGAGGACAGCAAAGTTGTCTTCGTTGGGGACCATGCACAAATGGCGCCAATCGAAGGTGAGCTTTCCCCGATCTACTCAACAGTATCTGCTGAAAACTTCGCCCAACTGACCCAACAGGTTCGGAACGCGGACTCCCCTGCCCTGATGCAGCTATGTACGGGTTTGCGGAATACAGTAGAAACAGGCGTATTTGAAAACTTTGATGAAGTCCCAGGCTCCATCGAGTTTCTCAATCACGACCAGCTTACAAACAAACTGAACCAAGTCTTCTTTGACCCTCAGCCAAACGCACGGATCCTCTGCTACACGAACCAGCGTGTGATGGACTACAATAAGTTCATCCGTAACCTCAAAGGACTTCCCACCAAATACGTCACAGGTGAAATTCTTGTTGCTGGCTCCTCTTACTACAACGGAGATCTACGTCTTAACGTAGAGCGCCAAGTCGTGGTCAGAGGCCACTCACACAAAGAACAGTGCTTTGGTAAATTTGGACCCAAAAACAAACCTCTGATGTATTACGAGCTGGAGATTGAAATCCCGTTTAGTAGCGGGAAGACACAATCTGTTAAAGTTGCTGCCAACAAGGATCACTTCAAAGAGTGTCTTAGCTTCCTGGCACGCAGCAAACACTGGTCTGAATACTTCACCCTCAAAAATGCCTTCATCGATCTACGAAACGTAGAAGCCTCCACCGTCTACAAGGCGCAAGGAAGCACATATGATGAGGTGTTTATTGACCTCGGTAACATCGGCACATCCCGCGACCCTGAACAGGTAGCCCGTATGCTTTTCGTTGGTGCCTCACGCGCTCGCAACAAAGTCTATTTTTATGGACGCTTGCCGAGCCATCTTCTCAGAAAGGACGCAGCATGAGTTTCCAACCAACAAAATTCGCTATCATACCAATCCTAGATTTTGTCTTTGCCCCTGATGAGGAACACGTCAAGAAACAGACGCTCCAACTCATTGATGAGAACTATATGTTCTCTGACAATCCATTTGGATTTCTGCACAGAGGTCAGACCTTTTCCACAGATACCAAGATGTTTTTCACAGCTAAATCTGTAAGGAACAGCATGTGCCATCTCGATAAATCACTCAGTGATCGCGGAGACGCACTCATCGAGGACACAAACAACCTTAACCGTGACCGCCAATTGGTTACGCAATGGTTGTCAGCACTGCTTATCGGGCTGAAGTCTCTACAAGATGTACGGGATGCTCTTCCAGATATCGCAGTCAACGCCCTTCCCGATCTCAGAGGTCTTGAGCGGACCCGTGATGTCGGTTGGCCTCTCTTAAACAAGCCGTTTGGCCTTTTCAATTACGAGAAAGGATACCGGCTGTTTGTAGATTGTCTCGCTAACAGGATGCTTTTCTAATGCAATACCAGACCTTTTCCGAACATGTCTCTGAAACTTACCCCGTAGCTATCTTGGTTCCAAAGCTGGAAGCAGATGGCATCACCCGAGAGTACATAGAGCCAGGGAATCTTAATCCAGAAGAGGTCATTGCCTACCTACTCCACACAACAGGCAAGAAAACAAAACGAGCTGTTCAGAAAGAGTTTCTTGATGATATTCTCCCCATTCTCAAAGATATGGGAACCAAGTACATCATCATCTCTGACGGTGAGTATTTTAAAACCCTAACAGGTGTTGCGAAAACCGAAGCCTATCTAGGCTATCTGCTCCCAAACATTCATCCAACAAATCTTGCGGGGCAGTTTCACGTATTATTCTGTCCAAACTTTCGACAGGTGTTTTACGATCCTGGCAAAACCCGCGCAAAGATCACGCAATCGCTAAACGCTCTCTGGAGCCATAGGCATGGTCAATACGCCGAGCCTGGGGAAAGTCTTCTAACCTTTGAAGAGTACCCTCAATCGATTGCAGACATCGCTATCTGGCTCGAAAAGATCAAAGCGATGAAAGTCCCTATTGCCTGTGATATCGAAGCGTTCTCTCTTCGCCATTACGATGCCGGCATAGCGACAATAGCATTTGCCTGGTCTCAAACAGAAGGCATTGCCTTTGCTGTAGACCTCTCTGAAAACGCTAAAGAGATCAGACGTCTTCTCCTTGATTACTTCACGGAGACCAAACAGCGCATTCGGTATCACAACATCACCTACGATGTTGGTGTCTTAATCTACCAGCTCTTCATGAAAGACCTTCTGGATACAGCAGGTCTTCTGGATGGCATGGATGTGATGCTAAAGAAGTGGGACTGCACAAAGCTTATCTCCTACTTGGCAACCAACTCCTGTTCCGGCAATGAGCTATCTCTAAAAGCTCAGGCTCAAGAGTTCGCAGGTAACTACGCTGTTGAAGAAATCGAAGATGTTCGCAAGATCCCCCTGCCCGAGCTTCTACATTACAATCTCGTTGACGCCTGCTCGACTCATTTCGTTTACGAAAAGAACTGGGACAAGATGGTCGAAGACGAGCAGCTGAATATCTACGAAACGATCTTCAAACCTGCTGTGCTTGATATTGTGCAAATGCAACTCACCGGTATGCCCGTCGATTTAGCGCAAGTCGCTGTCGTGAAGAACATCTTCACTGCTGACTCGCAGGACGCACTTAACCGCATAGCAAGTCATCCCTTGGTTCAAGAGTTTGTCTACATGCTCAATGAAGAGTGGGTTGCTTATAAAAACAACACACTCAAAGTTAAGCGTGTGGTGATGGCAGATGCAAAAGAAGAGTTTAATCCTAACTCATCTCCTCAAAAGGCTAAATTGCTTTACGATATGATTGGGCTTCCGATCATTGAAACAACTAAAGCAAACCAGCCTGCCACCAAAGCATCCGTCATCACCAAGCTCAAAGCCCACACCACTGACCAATCTGTGAAGGATTTGTTAGATGCTATGCTGGACTTTGGTGCAGTAGATAAACTTCTCAATACCTTCATACCGGCGCTGGAAGGGGCCAAGAGAGGTCCAAACGGTTTCTACTACCTGTTTGGCTTCTTTAACCTTGGAGGCACTGTCTCGGGGCGCCTAAGCTCTTCAAAGCCTAATCTACAGACCATCCCATCTTCTGGAACCAGGTTTGCAAAGAAAGGTGGCGATTATGCCAAGCTGATCAAATCCTGCTTCAAAGCACCTCCAGGCTATTTGATGCTTGGACTTGATTACGATTCACTTGAGGATCGTATTTCTGCCCTGACGACTAAAGACCCTAACAAGTTGAAGGTCTACACAGACGGGTACGATGGACATGCTCTAAGAGCGCAGTCCTACTTCGCAGACCAAATGCCTGACATCGATCCAAACGATGTAGACAGCATTAATTCTATCAGCGAGAAATACCCCGATCTACGACAGGACAGCAAAATGCCAACGTTCCTTCTCACCTACGGGGGAACATACATCGGCATGATGGCACAAGGTGACTTCACACAAAAAGAGGCTCTTCAGATTTCTGACAGATACCACACTCTCTACAAAGTGAGTGATCAATGGGTATCTGATCGCCTCGATGAAGCTGCCAAATGCGGTTACATCACTTGTGCTTTTGGTCTACGTGTTCGCACCCCCCTACTGCATCAAGTTGTAAGGGGAACCAGCGCAACACCCTATGAAGCTGAAGCAGAAGGACGCACAGCTGGAAACGCATTGGGTCAGTCCTATGGCTTGCTCAACTCCAGAGCAGCCTCTGAATTTATGGCCAAGGTGAGAAAGAGCAAATACCGCCTACAGATCCACCTTATATCTCTGATCCATGACGCTGGATATGTCATCATCCCAGACGACATCGAAATTCTACGGTGGGTCAACAAGCACTATGTAAAAGCAGTTCAGTGGCAAGATGATCCTGCCATTGCACATCCTACGGTCAAGCTGAGTGGCAAACTTGCTTTGTATCACCCCAGTTGGGCGTATGAAAAATCTCTCCCAAATCATGCCAGCGAAGCACAGATCTATACTGCTGTGGCTGAGCACATGGCTAAATTACAGAAAAAGAAAGTTGCGTAATGTCCGCAAAATCAAAAGCCCCAATCAAGTACTTCTTCATGGTCGGCGCCCAAGCCGTATATTACCGTGGGGAGGATCAAAGAAAGCGTAGTTTGAATCTACTGCTTGAACTCAACACACCGCACATCACTCAATCTGCGTTGGAAAACCTCAACACACAGATTATCAAACGTGTGAGCGCAGAGAATGAAGTGACACCCACTGATGTCAAAGACATTCTCTTGCTCTCAATTGCACACTTGGCCAGCTGCACATCTGAACAATTCCATGATGTGAAACAGTCCAAAAATTAACGACTCTTTTATGGTTTTTTTGGTTGGACAGTCTTGTCTAGAATCTCTTAGATTGAGCGTTCACACCAAACCAAACCAAACCAACTGCGAAGGATAAGCTTATGCAGCGCATCACAAATGTTACTGGCGTCAGCCTACCCCTCGCAGTTTGGCTGGTTGGAGACGGCTATGATTTCACCCCAGGCAATAAGTCTATTTCTGCCACTGCTCTTCTCAAACCTGTTCGTCAGATCATTCTTCGAGAACGCCTGACAGACAACAATCGTAAAGCTCCTGACGTTACAGATTACATTGCCTCTCGTCTCGGTCACTCGATCCATGACGGTATCGAAAAAACCTGGCTCCAAGATTACGCAAAAAGCCTCAAAGCTCTTGGCTATCCAGACAGCATCATTGAGCAAGTTCGCGTTAATCCTACCGAGCCATTGGAACCAGGACATATCCCCGTATGGCTTGAGCAACGTGGCTCACGCAAAATCAAGGGATACACCATCTCTGGTAAGTTCGACATGGTCCTCGAAGGTGCTCTGCAAGATTTCAAATCAACCTCTGTTTACTCTTACATCAAGGGAAACAAAGACGATGATTATCGCAAGCAAGGCAGCCTGTATCGCTGGATCCATCAAGACAAGATCACTGAAGACTATATCAATATTCAGTTTATCTTCACTGACTGGTCTCGCGCGCAAGCTCGGGGCAGCAGCAACTATCCTCAGCAGCGTGTTCAGGAGCATCGTGTTGAACTTATGTCCCTTGCGGAGACTGAAGACTGGATACTCACTAGGCTTTGCGCTCTTGAAGAGGTTGCTGAACTTCCTGAAAGTGACCTCCCCTTCTGCTCTGATGCAGAACTTTGGAGATCAGCGCCAATCTATAAATACTATCGCGATCCCACAAAAACACAGGGACGTTCCACAAAAAACTTCGACAATCTTGCGGACGCCAACATGCACAAAGCCACTAAGGGCAAAGGGCAAGGAGTTGTCGTGACGATCCCAGGCAAAGTCAAAGCATGTGGCTACTGCGATAGTTTTTTAATTTGTTCACAGAAGGACGCTTATGATCATGATTGACTACGAAAACGCTCATCACAACTGTCATTGTTTTCTGTGCGCTCTTGAAGAAGTTGCTGAACTTACTGATGCTGCGGACCCAAATTTGCCGCAAGAACTTTGGAGATCAGCAACAAGCTATAAATATTACCGTGATCCTACAAAGACACAGGGACGTTCTTCAAAGAACTTCGATAATCTTGCAGATGCCCAAAGCCACAAGGCTACCAAGGGCAAAGGACAAGGAGTTGTTGTAACGGTCCCAGGCAAAGTCAAAGCCTGCTGTAGCGGTTACTGCGATAGCTGCGACAGCTTTTTAATTTGTTCACAGAAAGACGCTTACGATCATGATTGATTATGAAAACGCTCCCCACAACCATGTTGTTGCAAAGATGGTAGAACTGGTCATCAACAAGACACAGAATAATGATCCAGAGTTTTACCGTGCAATGGTTGCTTATTACATATTCTTAGTGGCCTCTACGATGGGAACAACCCTTGCAACACAAGACCGTGACGAGGTTATTGTGAATGGCTACGTCCTAGCCTTTGCACCTTCAGGGGCCGGCAAAGGTTACGCGACCAACATCATCGAGCATATGATTCTCAAGAATTTCCGTAAGACGTTCATTGAGCATACCCTACCCGCTGTTGCTGAAACCAACCTGTGGAGACTTGCTACGGCACGTGCTGGTTCAAAAGGAACTTCGGAAGATGAAGAGCATCTGGCACTAGAGAAAGAATACCTCTCTACAGGCGCATTCCCATTCACCTTTGACAATGCTTCAGAGCCGGCAGTTAAGCAGGTTCGCCAGAAGCTGCTGCTTGCGGGCTGTGGCGCACTTAACCTGCAGATCGATGAGATCGGATCAAACCTTCTTGGTTCAACAGATGTGCTCAACACATACTTGCAGCTTTATGATGCTGGCCTAATCAAGCCAAAGCTCAAAATGAACACTGCTGAAAACAAGCGGACCCAAGAAATCGAAGGGGCTACCCCTGCCAACATGCTGCTTTTTGGAACACCTTCCAAACTGCTAGATGGTGGTCAGACAGAAGATCATTTTTATGAGTTTCTTGAGACGGGTTACGCACGTAGAAGCATTTTTGCATCTGGTAAGCCAAAAGCTCTGTCAGATGACCTGACACCAGCGGAAATCTTTAACCGACTTACCGATCCACGGATCAACCAAGATATGGATACTCTTTCCACTCACTTTGAACAGATGGCTGATCTTTCCAAACTGGATTGGCAGATTGAAGTACCTCGGGATGTTTCTATTGCGCTGATCGAATATCACAGTGAGTGCAAAAGCAAAGAAAAGGCATTGCCTGAAAACGAAAACATTCAACGAACTGAAATGCATCATCGCCATTCTAAAGCCCTTAAGCTTGCTGGTGCTTATGCCTTCATCGATGAAGTTTCTGTTATGGATATGTCTCATCTCGCCAGTGCTATAAAGCTTGTCGAGGAAAGCGGTCAGTCATTCCAGAATTTGCTGTCACGTGAAACGACGTACATGAAACTGGCAAGGTACATCGCCAGTGTCGGTAAAGACATTACTCACGCAGATCTGTTTGAGGCCCTGCCCTTCTACAAGTCTTCTGTAAGTGCACGTAACGATCAGATCACCATGGCAACAGCCTGGGGCTACAAGCACAACATCATGTTGAAGAAGACGTTCACTGATGGGATTGAGTTCTTCTCTGGGGAAACCCTTGAGGAAACAGACCTTTCCTCTGTGGATCTCTCTTACTCTGACGATTTTGCTTACCACTACCAAAGTGAAAAAGTGGAATTTGATAAGATTCATATGCTGACCCAAGCACCTGGCCACCATTGGGCGAACCACGGTTTTACCAATGGCCACAGATGCGAGGAGAACGTTCAGGAAGGCTTCAACCTCATTGTCCTTGACGTAGACGGTGGTGTTCCTCTCTCACTGGCTCAAGACCTGCTGTCCGATTACACCTTCATGACGTACACAACCAAGCGTCATACTGCTGATAAAAATCGGTTCCGTATCGTTATCCCGATCAATTATAAGCTTAAGCTAGATCGGACTGACTATGGGAAATTCATGGACAACGTTGTTAGCTGGCTACCTTTCGAAATTGATAAGGACGCCAACCAGCGATCACGTAAATGGATGACTAACCCTGCTGGACAGTACCATTATAACGTAACAGACCAGCTTCTTGATGTGCTTCCGTTTGTCCCGAAGACTTCAAAGAACGAGCAGTTTACTGAGATTACAACGAAACTTCATGATCTCGACAATCTAGAGAGATGGTTCGCTCAACGCATTGCAACTGGTCCTCGGAACAATCAGATGATCAAATATGCGCTAGCACTGGTTGACTCCGGAATGAGTTACAACGATGTGGAGCGCAGTGTTCTCTCATTTAATGAGAAACTGTCAAATAAACTTAGCCAAGAAGAACTACGACAAACTGTTTTAGTGACCGTGGCTAAGAAAACTAATCAGTAAGCGACTGTGAGTAAGCTCCATATGCGCTTTTGATCCAACGCCTCTCCAATCGTCACCACAAGTCTTTTGGAGGGGCTTCGGTTCCCCACAATTTGAAAGGACACTTATGTCTTCCCAACAAACCAACGACCAGCTTGTCCTTGTGTGCGGAGAAAGTGGATCAGGTAAATCTGTTTCGCTTCAATTCCTCCCAGGTGATGCTAAAGTCATGTACCTCAACTGTGAAAGCGGTAAGCGGCTGCCCTTCCGCAACAAGTTCACAAATCTCACCATCACAGATCCCTATCAGATCTTTGAAGCCTTCGAACATGCCAAAGCTAACCCAGGCACCTTTGACTACATCGTGATCGACACGATTACCTTCCTCATGGATATGTTTGAGAGCCAACATGTCCTTGGTTCAGCCGACACGATGAAGGGATGGATGAACTATCAACAGTTCTTCAAAAGGCTGATGCAGCACTACGTCGCTCAGGCGGATGTATCTGTCATAATTCTCGCCCACACATTGGCGACATTGGATGAACAATCCATGACTATGCGAACCAACGTCCCTATCAAGGGGGCGCTGAAAAACAACGGTGTAGAGAGCTACTTCTCGACTGTTGTCTCAACAAAGAAAGTACCGGTTAAGGTGCTCAAAGACTTCCCTTCAGATCGGCTCGACATCACAGCCGTAGATGAAGAAATGGGTTTCAAACATGTGTTTCAAACCCGTCTGACTGCTCAAACTGTGGGCGAGCGGATTCGTTCCCCTATGGGAATGTTCCCGCATGAAGAGCCTTATATGGACAACGACTGTCATAAGCTTCTTCAACACCTCGAAGGCTATTACGCCTAACCACACCACACCAAATCAAACCACATAGGAGAAATATTGCATGTCAATGTTTTCAACTTTTAGTAAAGACGGCCTCGAAGACAGCAAAGATGTTCTTGGAGGCAACTTCGATCCAGTAACCACTGACGTCTATGATGCGACAATCAAAGTCGTCTACATCGGTAACTCTGCACGCTCAAAAGCTCAGAGCGCCACTGTCATTGCCACACTTGAAGGCGGCAAAGAGTTCCGTGAGACCATCTGGTTCACCTCCGCCAAGGGCGTAAACTACTACGCCGACAAGAAGGACGCGAGTAAGCGCCAACCGCTCCCAGGCTTCACAACCATCGATGACCTGTGCCTTCTGGCCACCGGACATGAGCTGTCTGAGCAAGATACAGAGAACAAAGTTCTCAAAATCTACAGCGCAGCAGTGAAAGAGGAAGTTCCGACTGAAGTCCCAACGATTTCTGATCTCGCTGGCAAGCAGGTGAAATTGGCTATCCAGCGGCAAATCGTTGATAAAACGAAAGCCAACGACGCTGGTGAGTATGTTCCAACAGGCGAAACCCGTATGGAAAATACGATTGCGAAGGTTCTGCACGCAGAGACTGGCCGTACTGTACCAGAGTACCGCCATGAGGTTGATCCAGCACAATTCATGCCTGCATGGATCGAGCGCAACCGTGGCAAAGATCGCAACCGATCCGTTGGCAAAAAAGACAACGCTGGTGGCATTGGTTCATCAGGCACTGGCCGTCCTGAAGCTAAGAAAAGCTTGTTCGGCTAATGCTCGTGTTAGGCATAGACCCAGGATTCACAGGAGCAATCGCTCTCTACGATCCTTCCACCACTCACGTCACTATTGGGGATATGCCTCTTGGCAAAACTCCGACAGGGAAATCGATCATCGATTACATTTCCCTGTTTGAGATGCTGAAGCCAGACCAACCGGTACGAGCAGTGCTTGAATTTGTAGCTGCTCGACCAGGCCAAGGTGCACCGGCAACTTTTCGATTTGGGCAGGGTTATGGAGCCTTAGAGATGGCTCTAGCAGCACACCGCATTCCGACCCAAAAGGTGACGCCTGCAAAATGGAAAAAGCACTTTGGCCTATCTAAAGACAAAGGAATCTCACGCTCTTACGCCACTGAAAGATTCCCACAATACGCTGAAAGCTTCAAGCGCGTGAAAGATGACGGACGAGCAGAAGCCGTTCTCATCGCGCTTTACGGAGCCGAAGCTCTCTAACTGCTAGGGTGAGGTATCTCCACTTTGCGCGGCACGCCTGCTTGCCCCCAATGACCTCACCCCACCTCCCTTGACTGGCCCTAACCGGTCAAGGGTTTTTTATTCCTCACACATGAAAGACGACCAAATGCAAATTACTCTGAACCAGGAAGAGATTTTCCATGCTCTTGAAAACTATGCGCGCAGTCAAATTGCAATACGTGATGATCAAAGCATCGAAATTGATCTCAAAGCTGGACGTGGCGAGCATGGTTACTCAGCCACCCTCGAAATCAAAACAGCTGGACCCTCACAAACCGTCACAGCAAGTGTCACACCAGCCCCAGAACCAGAACGTCCTGCTGCAGATAAACCTCTATCAAAGCGCCTCTCACCAGTCACCGAAACTGAAACAGAAGAGAAGTCTCCTGAGAAACCTACGGCAAAAGAACCCTCCCCATCAGCCAAAAGCATCTTCGCCAAAGCTGAAGGATGATTAAAAACGTTCTAATCCTCACAAGTCTTGTAATCATCGCAGCAAGCTTGGCCATGTCAACAATGGTAGTCTCGTCTATCATCGTAGGCATCGGATTTATCACGATAATCTGGGCGTGCTATTCACTGGTAAAGGTGTTTTCTGCACCAGATGAAGATGACGATTACAACTATTATGACCACAAATAAGTAAAGGCCCCCAATTGAAGATGGGGGCCTTTGTCACGAGACTCAAATTGGGTGAGAAATCAGAACCTGTGCATAAACATACAATCGCATACCTGACGCCACTTAACATCAGCGAATTTGTGCGTGTATGCGTAAAATTACGTTAATTTTGCACAGTTTAGTTTGCCAACACATTAATTGGAAGCAGCGATGGAGCACCAAAGGCCATCTCTGGACTTACCGAATACCCAATCGAACCATCCCACACCGTACCCATGAGCGATCCCGTTGCGACCGTATCAACATTTAGTGCCGGTCCAGCTACGCCTGCGACCATGAGCGCTGACAGTGGTCTATCTCTAAACATACTCAGCGCTATTTTCGCGATGCGTATCTTGTAGTTTGAGAACCAAAGCATTCCGTGTGACTCCAAGAAGCCCCTGCCCCGTCCAGACAGTTGGTTGTAGTTCACAAATTCTTCATTCAGAAGTTTGAGGATAGCCTCATCCGACATGCCACGCTTTTCTTTGAGGTGATCATAGAGCGCTGCTTTTGCTGTGAAGTCGCCATACTGAACCATCCGATTAAGCCCACGATAGAGCGCTGTATCCTTGGTCATCATAAGGTTCTTACCAACGGACTCGACTGTTTTGTTCAGCTTAATGCCGCTCTTATTAACAACTTTGCTGATGTATTCCCCAAACATACCCTCGCGAAGTGATTGATCCACTTCGCTGAGATCCTCAGCAACCGTGTTAAACTCACCAGCATCAATCAAAGATCTAAAGCTTACAGAACTGTTGGCTTCTTTTAATGCACTGATCTGAGCCTTGATCTTTTTTAACTCAGGACCACCACTTAGATTTGCCTCCAACTTAATCTCTAAACTCTGCAGCTGTTCCTCATTTTTAACATACTGGCTCAACTCCACATACTTTTTCAGTAGAATCTTACCTGCCTCAATCGGGCCTATTCCATACGACATGAGATGAAGAATGTTACTAAATACGTTGTCCCGAGCCACGACATAGGAGCGAACCACGATGGTCGTCTTCGCCCAAGAAACTGCGTCAGTGACCGCAAGATCAGCAAGTTTCATATATTTATAAGCGTGGTCCCCAAAGATACCTTGCATCACATTCATCAGTGCTTTCTGCACATTTGGATGCATACGGGTAACACCGGTCAGAGGGTCTGTAAGCGTTGCTGCAGGATATCCAATGGCTGCCGGGATCTCACTTCGACGTACTGGCAGGAAGTTTTTCTTACCAAATATCTCTGCTGCATCCTCCTTGATCTGTTCGCCCATCGTATCCCAGGCGTACTTAACCAACACATCCTTTTGATCACGTGCTGCTACATTTTCAAATTGATCACCCTCATTGTTAGCCAGGGCTTTCTTATAATCCACATGCAGCTGTTCAAGCAGTTCACGATTAAATTGATGCGCCATCTCTTCTTCAGCCTGACGACCAGCCCAAGTACCAAGCATCCGACCCATGTGACGGTCTTTATCCACTTTGGAGAGTTCTTCTGCTGAAATCGGAATGTCGTAACCAACCAGCATGTTATCTTTATCAAAGATGGGCATCAGATGTGTCCCATCATGAGATCCTCTGGCTCCTCTGACAGCTGACTGGATCTTCATGGCTTTACGTCCTCTGATAGCTCCATAAGTGTCACCGTTTTTTATGCTGCCAGTACGTGTATCCACACCGTTGAATGTGCTGTGAACGTTCTGCGCAACACCTTGGCGGTACGGATTACGGCCTCCAACATTCGTGCGATAGTAACTACGACGGCCTTCGTAATTTTCACCTGGGTTTTCCTTGTAAGGCCCAACACGCACATACCCCTGCTTCACTTTCTCTTTATGATCTGCATCATCAGCTATGATAATTTCCTGGCCGCGCTTGGTGAACTCAGGCGTATATCCTTTTAGGCCATTCAAACTGTTGAAGTTTTCATGGCCTATGTTTTTAGCCTTTTGATATTCAACAGACCGAACATGATACAAGAATCCAACCACATCCTGCATCCCCTCTCCTTCCTGCTGTGAGAGGCTCTCTAAAGTCTTTTTGACTTTTGGATCCAGCATTTCTACCGCGTAGAGAGTAATAAGCTCATCGATTATTTCGATGGTGGCCTTTGAAGGCTTCACTTTTTCAGCAGTTCCCTCCTCCAATAACAACCCAATAGCCCTCGCATTGCGCAAAAGATTAGGGGATGTCTGTCTCGTCATCATGTATTTTGCCAGTTCCTTGGACTTTTTAACGTATAAAGCCCCGTTCTGACGGTTCTCAGAGGCCAGAGAAGCCTCTAAAGCATCAATACGCCCAGACACGCCAGAAAAGTCTTTAAGCAGCTCTAGGGCCTTCCTACGGCCTTTAACTGTTAAATCTGTCTGACCAATACCAACATGCATTGCTTCCCACTCATGCTTTTCAAGCTCTCTGCTGAATCCTTTTGCCAGGTCTTTTGGAACACGCTCGCGGTATTTCTGACGAACGCCGTCAATGCCTGCCTTCACCTTGTTGACCAGCATATTGAAATCAACGTTCTGCTCGGTGTTGCCTCTAAAGTCTCTCAGCAATGCTTTGGTTTCTGCCCAACCTGATACTTTATCTAGATGCGCCGTGGCGAACTTTCCGATATCTGCAGATGCTTTCTTTGAACCAAATGAAGCTACGACTGCTAAAACGAAGGATGCGGAGCTTTTTAGCCCGCTTGTTTTATCGGCAGTGTTTCTGAGCTTTTTATACGCCTTCTCGCTTTTTTCGTTAATTTTATCCGCAAGGTAGTTGTCGGCTTTTATCAACACACCCGTGATGGCCTCCTCTGCCTCCAGCACTTTGTTTTCTTTGTTTGTGGCTAAGACCTCTGTCAGCGTATCCATTTGCTGTCGTGCAGTACGGCCAAGCTTTACCTTGCCGATCACAGCACTGGTCAGGACGTTGGTGATGTTGCTTGCCCAAGTCTCGATGAACTCATCAACATTCTTCCCACCTTTTTCAACTGTCTTGGGTGGGTTTATATTTTCCAAAACCTCACGAAGACCATCATGGACCTGAGCCAACGAAACAAACGTAGCAATCAGATCTGTCTTACCTTTTGACGTTTTGCGCAGACCCTCATGACCAAGCAAGAAGTTATACATGCGCTCTGCATCGTTACGATCAATATCCGTTGCGTTTTCCTGATCCAGTAGGAAATCAGACCACTTCAGCTCTTTCACCACTCCGGTGTAAACCTTGTAGATGTGGCTCATAGCTGTGGGATCCAGGCCCAAACCACTTTGTATCATTGCGTGGATGTCCTGGAAGATTTGAGCAGAACGTTCGTTTAGTGTGAAGCCGGCTGCGTGCGCAGCACTAGCGGCCTGCTGAGCAGCATCTACCAATAGACTTGCATTCCTCGCAGACTGCTTTTTGCTTGTGTGGTTGACTACCTCAGCAGCCTCTTTGGGTGCATCCACTTTATCCACGGTTTGGGCAAACGTCATAAATCGATCAACAAAACGACTTTGCAAGCGATCCAACTTCTCATCGCTGCCATAGACTTGCTCAAGCAGTTGATCTGTGGTGATGGCTGAGTAAGACTCATCAGCTTTTAACAGAAGCTCTGTGCTAAACCGAACGTTCGAGAACAGGTCATTTCCTACATATGAGGTGATCCTGAAGAGCTTCTTCATAGCTTTCATCAAACGATGGGCTATGCGTTTTAGTGGATTTGTGATCTCGGTCTTTTTACTTATCTCAATCAGAGACTGGTTCGATAACATCCAAGAGATGAACTCCCCTGCCCTTATAGCAGGATGATTTTCATACCGTTTCAGTTGCTGCTGTAATGTTTGACCCGCTGCTTTAATATCTCCATCAGCAAACTCGAAGTTCAGATTAACGAACTCTTCTATAAGCAATTCGATCTGTTTGATCGCTGCCCGAGTTCCTATGTTCTTAGAACCTTTACCTGCGTAATGATCTACCAGCAGTTTATGCGTAAGCGCGTGAAGCATTTCATGCAGCAACGTTTCTGGAGACGTGCTTGCAATAAACGCAACTTTTGTACCAGCAAATGTCTGTCCCTTCTCCAAGTTCTTCTGATTTAGTCCGGCGAACTTATTCGCTTTGAGTGTGTCTAGGTCTTCTGGCTTTCCAAAGTAAAAGGTGAAATCCTGCAACGCTTCGTGGTTCTGCAAGACCTGCCATAACAGCTGTTCTTGGTCTTTTGAAAACCCTGCTGCCTTCTTATAGAAGTTGGATACAGCCTCTCCTGTTAGTTTCCAGACAGCTTTTCCTTTGCTAACCTCTACCTCTTCCCCCTGCTTTTGAACCAAGTCAAAAACAGCTTTGTTCTTTTGGGCTGGTTCGGTTCGCTTTGTTTTGGTGCGGTGTGCCTTGGCGCGTAGCGCCTCAAGCTCTTCTAGATAGAACTCGTTTAGCTTTTCTAACCCACCTGTCGCACCTTTTGATTCAAATGGTGCTTTGGCTCCTGCCATATGGTCAAGCCATGTGTGCATACGACCGATAGCTGCCTTACGCGCTGCCGCGCTATCAGCAGCTATCTGCATATCTTCTACAAGTTTGTTTACGGCTCTTTTGAAGCCTAATTTACTTATGTTTTCCCTCCCGAATATTTTTCTGGTAGCGGCTGTGTTTTGGAGATTTCCTTTGAGGAGTGACGCCCTCAAGCTTTCATTTGTTGCTTGGTACGCAGTCTCTGTTGTCCAAATTTTGTGCACCGCCTCATTCAGTTTAATCGACCCTTCCTTAAACGTGTCGATTGAGAACTCGACGCCATCAAATACAGGTAGCGACCGCATCACACTGGTGGTGCCGTCTTGGTAGATGTGCAAGATCATGCTGCCCTCACCAGTGCCGATGGTGAGCATTGGCTGTGCTCTAACGCTAATATTATCCTCTGGCGTAAAGGAACTGTATTTGGATTCCACACCATCATTGAGGGAAGTCGCAATAACCGTATCTCCGGTTATGCTGTCTTTTCCTGATACAAAGAACGTGTGGTCGTCTGTGTAGTAGATCGGTGCGGCCTTGCTTGCTTCTACATAGACAGCTTCAATTTCCTTTTGGGATAGCTTGTGTGCTGGCTTCCCTGTCTTGGCCATCAAGTCATCAAAGTTCTGCTTGAACATCTCTGCCTGGACTTGCGAAGTCTTAAGCACCAGCTGCATTTTATCGCGCAGTCCAAGCGTAGTTTCATCAATCGCTTCAAACATAGCTCCAGCAAACCTCTTTAAGATGTTTCCTCTAAGTTTGCCGTATTGGTCTTCGTTTAACATTGCACTTTCGGGATTGTTAAACAGCTTTTGTATCCCTTCTGGGTCGTCTGTGAGTCTACCAAGCTTCTCTATAATCTCAGGGTTCTTCTGAATAAGGCTGTCGTCGCCTTGAAGCATTTTAGTGAACTCTGCGTAGAGATTACTCTTAAGCTCATCGGCAATGTTGCCGGCAACTCCTTTTTTGCCTGAACCATACAAGAAAATCGTCAGAGGGTTCTTTATGAGATTACGCATAATCCCAATTGGGCCACCTGATGTGTATGTAAAGTCAGGCAGAAGTGCATCGAGCACATAGAACACGTCTTCCATCCCCCAGCGGTTCGGCCCTATTGCGTCTTTGAGGTCTTGCTCAAGTTTCGCCTGAAGCTTGATCTGACCCAGTAGATAAAGATCTTTCTTGGTTCCATTGCGGAACAGATTCATATCTTGGCGGTCTTTGCCAAAGAACAAACCACCCATTTCGTAGATAGTTAATTGGTTTTCGTCAAAGGCGCCTGTCATGAAGTTCATCATGGCGTGCATTGGACCGTCAGTTACGCCATCTGATTCTACTGATAAGGCTGTCTCGAAGTTTGAAAGACCTTCCTGATCAACTTTGTTAAGCCGTGCTACGTGCATCAAAGCAGACAGCACTCTGTCAGGGTTGCCGCCTGGTAGATACACTGTGGGTATGCTTTTTATGGCTTTCAGGATCACAGATGAATCGTAATCTTTGTTATCCAGGCGTGCTTCAAACTCTTTCACAGCATCGTAGAAAGCCCCTTCTGGGCTATAGACGAGATCCATGACTTCCTCGATAGCGTCTGCGTGGTCCCCAACATCGATGTCTACATCGAGAGCCTGAGCCACAGCGAGCCAGAAATACTGAGCATCCTCGTTTTCAAAGTCTGTCATGTCCAAAGTGGCAACGGTGGCATTCATAGCCTCACGTAGAAGCTTGTAGCGTTGAGCTGTTCCTGGGCCTGATTGAGCAGCACGTCCCTGGCTTTGGATGTCCCAGTTGTTATAGATCGGTACGTCTTCACGCTTCACTTTGTTTTCGTCTGCGTGAGCATCCGTCTGATCTAAGTAGCCGTTCAAAGCTTCAACTGCGATTTGGATGGATCTGTTCTTACCTTTTACGGATTCACGGTGCTCTTCGTTCATCTTCACCTTATCGACGTCAACGTAACCAACCAGCTTGGCGTAGTCCTTAAACCCTAGTTCCTCAACAAACCGTGCAAGGTCATTGAAGTATGCAGGAATACTGGAAAGCACACCAATTGCTTTGTTTTGGTTTGGTGTGGTTGGGACCGAACTGTGTTTCTGAGTTCTCGTCAGGTCTTCTTTTTCAGGTGCTGTGCCTATGAAATACTCATTGCGCTCACCAGTGATAAACCGAGAGATAGGGTTGCTTGTGTACGCAAGCTTCTCTTTCAACTCGGTGATGGTCTTCTGTTTTCCATCGGTTGTTGTGGTGTAGGGGTTATTGACAGGAACCCCTTTTAAATGGTTATGGGACGTTTCTGTGATGTAGCCTGCATCTCTAATTTCAACATATGCAGATGCAGCCAGCCCCCTGAATACGCCTTGGGCGTATTCTAGTGGGGCGTCTTTGTTTGGCTTGATCCCTAAAAGCTTTAGAGTATCTCGCTCAATCGCATCGATAAACTGCTGGCGCAGTGGACCTGATGCATATGCAGCTAGGTGACTTTTATCGACTGGCGCACCTTTATTCATTCCAAGTTTTTTGCGTATTTCAATGTGGTCTGATAAAGGAAGCACGGGCCGTGCTAGGTTCTTCATGATTTTTTCCAGCGACGCGATGGCGAGAGCCATCACGATGCGCGGATCGTACTCGTAAGTACCGTCTTCTTTTTTCTGAATCAGGTTCAGACCCTTGGTATTCTTGTACCCAAGGGCTGCCTCATCTTCCAACAACCGCTGTTCTAACGATTTAGTGGTTCCCTTTTTGCCCTTGTCTTTTAGCTTTGCATTAAGGGTTTCGTTCATCTTCTTTGTAAGATGATCGAACATGCCTTGTGTAACTCTGTGGGCAAGTTTGGCCTGCTCATCAGTCAGGTCACGATAGGTATCCGAAATCGGTATACCCGCTGAAAACAGCTCTGCCACTAACTTCCGTGGATCCAGCGTCAACATCAAGCGGGTTAGGTTTTTAACCGAAAACGTTTCAAGAAACTTGTTCGTACCCTCTACGGATTGAATCACGTTCGGGAACAGGTTCTTTAATGTGAACTCGAACTCTTCTGTCGGCTCAGGTTCCTGTGTTTTTTTCTCATCAAAAGAATCGTCGTCATCAATAAGGCTTTCAGACTTATCAAGTACCGCATCTTTACGAAGACGCCGACCACCATTCTGTTTTTCAACAGCAGCAATCTCAGCAGCTTCCTGGAGATCCATTTCTGCGTTTATTTCATCAACTTCAGCCTGTGAGAGTTCTTTGTGCGTTGGTTCGCTTTGCTCTGGTGTGGGGTGCTTTGATTTGATTTCTACCTCCATGCCATCAGTCAACACAGCAGGGTTCACAGGCCCATCAGCCAGTCCTAGACCAGCAGCAGTCAGCTTTTCGTTATACGCAGCAAGCAGGTGGTTATGCACACCCGCAACAAGATTAGCGTCTGCCTTAACAGCTTGGGCTGTCAGCCTGGATTCAAAGTAATTGGGATTGGCAAATACTACGTTCTTGCTTTGCTTCCATTTGGAACCAGACCACTGCCTGTAATTAAAGCTAGGCCAGTTTTTATTTATACTGCCTTGTTCATTTTGTACGTGTGTACCTTCGTTGAAAGACTTGTTGAGCGCCTCAATCTTATTGCTCAGCGAAAGAGCAAACTGACGCAGAGCGTAGAGATCTGAAGCTACCTCATCAAGACGACCACTATCAAAGTTCTCACGTATACTTGCCTGATACTCTTTTAGTGAAGGCAGCTCGTTGTTAGTGTTCCCAACAATCCTGACATTTTCTCCGACCTCTTTACGGGTATTCTGTACCGCAGCTAAAGCTTTTTTCTTTGCTTTTCCTACTAGAGTTTTAATCACAGATTTCGCTGCTTTGAGGGTAGCTGTCTCTACGTTATTCGCGTTGATAAACGAGTCTGCCAACGTTTTAGAAAGCATCAAGCTTTCCTCAAGGATTGGGTTTGTCCCAGTCACTTGCTCTAGCAGCTGGTCATACTCGGAAGTGGTCAGGAGGGTTGGATTATACTTTCCAATCGTCTTTAGATCTGAACTAGCATCCGCAAGCTCTTGTCCTTCTAACTCACCGGCAATGATCTTATCGAGAAGGAAGGTGGTTTTAACATCATCCACCGTCAGCGAAGCAACAAGCTCCTTTGCGTTTTTAACCGCTGCATTGCCTTCAAAGAACTTAACGCCGTTTTTAACCGCTTCATGGCCTGAACGAGCAGCGTGGTCTTCAGGCAGTTGATCCAGCTTCGCATCCATTTCACTGGAGTTTGCGTTTTTCATCTCGGTTAGATGGCCAAGCAAGCTTACTGCAAGTCCCAGATTAATCTCTTTGGTGTTCGCAGGATTACTCATCAACTTGGCAAGCTCGCTTACGACGCTTGCCCGATCCAGCTTACCACCCATCTCTTCTGCACGCTGTTTAAGAGTTTCAGAGACCTCTATAAAACTTTGAGCTTCATCATCAGGCACAAAAAAGGCTTTATCTATGCTCTGGACTACGTCCTCTTCTGGTGTGGGCGGGGTTGGTACGCCCTGATTTGGTGTGACTTGCTCCTGTGTGGCCTGCTCCGCAGCAGTATCTGGAGTGACTACCGGTGTGGGCGCTATACTTTCTGAGTATTCTAGCAAAGTGGATGCTGCATCTTGTGTAGCAGCGGAACCAGCAGGATCAGATGCATCCCGCTCTTCTTCACGTTTCTCTTTTACGTCTTCAAACAGCTTACCGGCTGCATCATAAACGCTTCTCGCTGTACCCTTTGCTGTGTTGATAACAGCAGAAGGCGTACCCATGGCTCCAGAACCAAGTGCACCACCGAGCATACCCTCAGCACCTGCAGCACCAAGACCTTCGCCAATATCAGTTCTAAGCCCTACGGAAGCTTCACCTAAGTTAGCGCCAAGTGTGTTGCCAAGTTCTTGACCAAATTCTTCAACGGCTTCTTTAGAGGTGTTTGCTCCAAGTGATAGGGCAGGGGCTGTAATGCTCCGTCCGGCTGCCGCACCAGGTGCTCCAGCCAACGGAGAGACCTCAAACTGTCTACCCAGGCGAGAGGTTAGTAAGCCTATGATGCCACCTGTCATAGCGGCGGGGACAGCAGCCTGCTTAGCAAGCTGTATCTGCGCATCCTCATGAGACATATTTTGCGCAATGAGTTCTCTGTACTCAGGGGCTTCAGCCATTTCTTCAGGCGTCATCGAGAGAATTGCTATTTGTGCTTGGTTCGCTGTGGAACCACCCTCAGTAACAGCCACTACTAGCCCTACAGCACCAAGCATCTTGTCATTGAGAATCTTCTGGCCAGGACGAGTAGTTAAAAACTTTTCCGCCTGTGTTTTAGTCATCCCTTGCTTAGTGAGCATCCGCAGGGCGCCTACCTTGCCTATTGCTTTGATAGCCAAGGTGCTTGGGATCATTGAACCAACCATCTCAGGAACCAGTGAGCCAAGCATGATAGGATCATCTGAATAGTTTTGGACAGTGTCTTTAATGCCTTGCCCGAACCGCTGTAACCACGGATTCCATGAATCGTCTCCATCAGCCTTTTGCTGTTCGTAGACTTCATTACGTGCCGCCTGAAGCTCCTGAGCTTCTCGGCTGTGGATGTCCATGGATCCTTGTTTGCGCCTAGAAGAGTTGTCGTATGTCCAATCACTTAACGACTCAGAAACATTAGCAACTGTTGGAGAGAAGTTTGTGCCAAGAGCATAATCCGCACCAAGGGCTGCTAGACCCGTAGCACCCAAAACAGTTTGACCTAACATGTTTGCAGTATCGCCAATCGCATCCGTCACGACTTGGGTGTTAGATCGTTTTCCACTTAAAATATTTATGTCATCAACCGCTTGTCGCGCATTGGCCAAAGCCTGCTGCTTTTCAGCAGCAGCCTCTAGAAGTCTAGTTACCTTGTCACCTTGTGCCTCAGCAGTAGGTTTTCCGTAACGCTCAAGCAGG